>Ga0315294_10010008_pt1 | contig 10390 bp, 11 predicted proteins | sample YL17G13_40_MG_FD_203626 | JGI IMG/M metagenome (GOLD analysis project Ga0315294, IMG submission 203626) | Sediment microbial communities from Yellowstone Lake, YNP, Wyoming, USA - YL17G13_40 | ecosystem: Environmental > Aquatic > Freshwater > Lake > Sediment | place: USA: Wyoming | collected...
CTGTGCTTGTCGAAGGATTCGATACTTCGATTAACTCAGTATCAAATCCTGAGCTTGTCGAAGGATTCGATACTTCGATTAACTCAGTATCAAATCCTGAGCTTGTCGAAGGATTCGATAAACTCAGGATGTCGCACTGAAATATGTAGGCGGATACCCCGACATATCTTACGAGTCGGGGTAAACAAAGGTATCCATGAGCAGGTTTTATGTGCCGAAAGATTCTGTCAAAGAGGACCGGATCGTTATCACCGGGAAAGAGGCGCATCATATCCTCAACGTTCTGAGATTTTCTGAAGGTGATGTGGTCAGCGTCTTTGACGGGACCGGAAAGGAATATCGCTGCTCGATAAGGAGCGCGAGCAGAAAAGGCATCGTCGCCGATATCCTGGATACCCGGGATCTGTCCGAGAAGGATCCGGTGACATTCGTCCTCGTGCAGGCGATCCCTAAGAAAGAGATGATGGACTATATCGTCGAGAAGGCGACCGAGCTCGGCGTCGCAAGAATCATCCCCGTTATCACCGAGCGTACGATCGTCCGTCCTGACAAGGCGCGCTCCGCCTCAAAGCTGAAGCGATGGATGCGCATCGCCGAGCAGGCGTCGCGGCAGTGCGGCAGGCCGACGATCCCCGTCGTCGACCATCCGAAAAGATTCTCCGATGCCGTCGCCCTGATCGCCGATCAGGCGCTGTGCCTTATCGCGCATCTGGAGGAAGGGACCCGGCCGCTCAAAGAGACACTGAGAGGTTTCAAAGGAAAATCGGTGATAGTGTTCATCGGTCCCGAAAGGGATTTTACGGAAGGCGAAGTGCGCCTGGCGCTTTCGCGCGGCGCCCTTCCGGTCAGCCTCGGCCCGAGGGTCCTGAAGAGCGACACCGCGGGGCTGGCCGCGCTGTCGATCCTTGGATACGAGCTCAATTAAGAGCGTATGACCATGGCAAAGAGATTCTTCATAAAGACATTAGGATGCAAGGTCAATCAGTATGAGAGCCAGATTATGAGAGAGGCCCTCTCGAGCAGCGGCTCGGAGGAGTCTTTCCGGGAGGATTCCGCAGACGTATTCGTCGTCAACACCTGCGCCGTTACGCACCGGGCCGACGCGGAGTCCAGGCGTTTTGTCAGGTACTGTCACAGGAAAAACCCGCGTTCAAAGATCATCGTGACCGGTTGCTGCGTTGAGACCGACGCCGAAGCGTATTCGCGTCTTCCGGGGGTCTCGGAAGTCATAAGGAACCGCGATAAGGCGCGGATCGCCCGCATCGTGAGCCGCGCTGAAAAGAACGGTCCGCGGCCCCGCGTCCCGGAATCGATCACCGGTTTCGAGGGTCACGCTAAGGCGTTCGTCAAGGTCCAGGATGGCTGCGCAAACCGGTGTTCTTATTGCTGCGTCCCGCTGGTGAGAGGACCGCTCAAAAGCAGGCAGACCGAAGACATCGTCCGGGAGGCGGATGCGCTGATAAAAAATGGTTTTAAGGAGCTGGTCTTGACGGGTATCTGCCTCGGCGCGTGGGGGATCGATCTTAGCAAGGGGCCGGCCCTCATCGAGGTCTTGCGGGCGCTCGAGGCGATCCCCGGGGATCACCGGATACGATTAAGTTCGATAGAACCCGGCTATATCACGGATGAGCTGATCGGCTATATCGCCACACATAAGAGATTGTGCAGGCATCTGCATATCCCCCTTCAGAGCGGCGATGACGAGATCCTGCGCAGGATGAACCGTCCGTATACGGTCGCCGATTTTATGTCAGTGGTGCGGACGGCGCGGAAAAAGATCCCGGGGATAGGTGTATCGACCGATGTGATCGTCGGGTTCCCAGGAGAGTCAGACCGCCATTTTGCTAACAGCGTTACGCTGATCAGGGAGATGCTCCCCGTCAGGGCGCATATCTTTCCCTTCAGCAGGCGAAAAGGGACCGCCGCGTATCAGTATCGCGACGCTGTCACTTCGTCAGTCATTACCGAACGATCGCGGACCCTGTGCGAGGTCGCCGGCGAAACTTCCTATCGGTTCAGGGAGAGGTTTATCAAGCGAAGCCTCGACGTCCTGGTCGAGTCCCGCAGGTCGGGTACTACCGCGCTTCTGGAAGGGTATACGGATAATTATATTCATGTTGAGCTTGACGGGCCGGACCACTTTCTGGGAGAAATTGTCCGGGTGTCCGTTGACCGCGTAACGCCTGAAAAGACGATATGTTCTCTCTTGAACAGCGGGCCCAGGGGATGATATGAGCCAGACAAAAGCCGCATCCATCATCATGGCGGTCTGTAACCAACTTGCCTATACGCGGTTATCGATCCGCAGTATTTTGGAAAATACCGCGACCCCTTTTGAGATCGTTATCGTTGATAACGGTTCGCGGCCGGAAATAAGACGTTATTGCGACTCCCTCAAGGGGTCCGCTGACGTTATCTATATCAGGAACGAAAGTAATCTGGGGCCCATCAGGGCGATCAACCAGGGCATACAGGCCAGCCGGCATGAATATATCTGCGCGATCCATAACGATGTCATTATCTTTGAAAGAGACTGGCTCGGCAGGGTGATTGGCCGCATGGAACGTCTTCCGGAAGCCGGGATCGTCGGTCTTGCGGGCCGAAAGGAGATTTACCGGAACGGGTGCGTCAACGAGGCGACCCTCATGCATAACCTTCAAAACGAGGATCTCAATCCTCCGATGGCAGAAGAGATAAGCGCGGTAGCCGTTGTAGACGGAATGTGCTTGATATTCAAAAGGGAGATCCTGAAAAAGGTACAGGGTCTTGACGAGACATACGGATATATGCATTGCTATGATCTGGACCTGTCTCTTCAAGCGGTGGCAGCAGGTCTCAAGAATTTCGTGATCAACATCGAGGCTATGCATATCGGCAACGGCGGGATAACAAGAAAGACCACGGAATATAAGAGGCTGGTCAGGGACGATTACGGGCTTTTGAAGAAGAACTGCAGGATATTTTCTCGGAAATGGCGCCATCTCCTGCCGTTACGTGTCGATTGATGCTTTACGGTGTCCGGACAGGCTCGGTCCTTAAGCGTTCCCGGGCCTTGGACCGGAAGAGTTCAAAGGTGACCCTAAACGGGTAATGTTCTTCCTGCTTGACAAACGGTTTGAGAGCGATACAATATAATAAAACGTGCGAGGTGGATGATGAAATTGAAAGGTGATGTTGCCCTGATAACGGGGGCTGCGCGGGGTATCGGCCGCGAGATAGCGCTGACCTTTGCGCGGGAGGGGGCGCTCCTTGCCCTGTGCGATGTGAACGCCGAAACGCTTGCCGCTACTCAAAAAGAGATAGAGGCGCTCGGGTCGAAAATTGTCGTCGGTTCCGTCGATGTAACGTCGTACGAGGCGGTCGATAGCTTTGTCCAAAAAACCCTTGACAATTTTGGAAAAATCGATATACTTATTAACAACGCAGGCATCACTCGAGACTCTGCGCTGGTGAGAATGACTTCCGAAAACTGGGATCTGGTGCTTAACGTCAATCTCAAAGGGGCGTTCAACTGCACCAAGTCAGTCGCCAAGATAATGATGAAACAGAGGAAGGGCAGAGTCGTCAATATCGCTTCGATCATTGGCATCATCGGGAATATGGGGCAGACGAACTACGCGGCCAGCAAGGGCGGCCTGATAGCGATGACCAAATCGGTCGCCAAAGAACTCGCTTCGCGTAATGTAAGGGTCAACGCGGTCGCGCCCGGGTTCATCCAGACCGATATGACCGCTCAACTCCCGGAAAACATCAAAGCGGAGATGCTGCGCCATATCCCGCTGGGGCAGTTCGGAACGGCGCTCGATGTCGCGAGGCTCGTCCTGTTTCTGGCGAGTGATGATTCGCAATACATAACCGGCCAGGTCGTCCAGGTGGACGGCGGAATGGTGATGTAAGGTTTTTATATATTTATGAATTTACAAAAGGAGGAATAGATGGCAGTATCTCAGGAGAGGATCAAGGAGATAATTGCAGAGCAGCTTGGCGTGAAAAAAGATGAAGTGACCGATAACGCTAAATTTGTCGATGATTTGGGCGCGGACTCATTAGATACGGTAGAGCTGGTCATGGCCCTTGAAGAGGAGTTCGGGATCGAGATCCCCGACGAAGACGCCGAAAAGATGACTACCGTCGGAGAGGCGATGCGATATATAGAAGAAAAGGCTGGCAAGTAACGTTTTGCGCGGGACTCTATCCTTCAATCATCTAACCTTCTAATGACCAAACCCAGACGCGTTGTTGTTACAGGGGTCGGCGTCGTATCGCCCATCGGCAGCAACAAGCGAGATTTTTGGGATTCCCTCCTCACCGGAAAAAGCGCAGTTAAGCGCATTCAGTGTTTTGATCCTACCAATTTCAACTCAAAGATAGCAGCGGAAGTATGGGATTTCGATCCCGCAGCGCATCTTTCGGCCAAGGAGGTCAGAAGGATGGACCGCTTTGTCCAGTTCGGCGTCGTTGCGTCAAAGATGGCGATCGCGGATAGCAAGATTGATCTGGGCAAGGTGGATCGCGACAGGGCAGGGGTCTACGTCGGCTCCGGTATCGGCGGTCTGCATACGATCGAGAAGGAATGCATGCAATATTTCAGCCTCGGTCCCGAAAAAGGGCCCGGGAGGATATCGCCCTTCCTGATCCCCATGCTGATCGTGAACATGGCGTCCGGCCAGATCTCCATCTGTCTCGGACTGAAAGGTCCCAATTCTGCCGTAGCTACCGCGTGTGCATCGGGCAATCACGCTATCGGCGACGCCTTCAGGATCATCCAGAGGGGCGAAGCCGATATTATGCTGGCCGGCGGGGCCGAAGGGGCGATCACGCCGATGGGGTTCGGCGGGTTTGACGCGATGAAGGCACTCTCGACGCGGAACGATGAGCCCCAGAAGGCATCGCGGCCGTTTGATAAGGACCGGGACGGTTTCGTGATGGGAGAAGGGGCCGGTATCCTGGTCCTGGAACACCTTGATCACGCCCTGGCGAGGGGCGCCACTATCTATTGCGAAATGATCGGATACGGCATGAGCGCAGACGCGTATCATATGACCGCTCCCGATCCGACCGGAAACGGCGCGATGCGATGCATGATCGCGTCGCTGCGAGACGCCGGTATCCGTCCGAAGGATGTCGATTATATCAACGCCCACGGCACGTCGACGCAGTATAACGACAAGATCGAGACCAAGGCGATCAAGGATGTCTTTGCCGATCACGCCAAGAAGCTTGCGGTAAGCTCCACCAAATCGGTCACGGGCCACCTCCTGGGGGCCGCTGGCGGGGTGGAGGGTATCGTGTGCGCGTTACTGTTCAAGGAAAACGTTATCCCTCCGACGATAAACTATGAGACACCGGATCCTGACTGCGACCTTGATTATGTCCCCAATAAACCCCGAGCCGCGAAAATAAATGTGGCACTGTCCAATTCGCTCGGTTTCGGCGGCCATAACGCGACCATCGTCCTGAAAAGGTTCTCCTGACCAACAGTCCCCTCCTTGACATCCTTATGTAAATATATTATAATCATATAATTAGCGTGTTATTTAACCCAATAAATTAAAAATACTCATATTTCACACCGGCCACAGGAATGTGCTCAAGGGGTGACCTGTATCGAACAGGAGGAACACGATGGATTACCTATTGAACGAACGAGAGATCATGATCCGCGATCTTGCCAGGAGGATAGCCAAGGAGAAGATAGAACCGGTCAGGGCGCACTATGACGAGACCGAAGAGTTCGCGTGGGAGATCATGAAGGTGCTCGCCGAGAGCGACATCTTCGGGATCTATATCCCTGAGAAATACGGAGGTCTGGGCGGGGGCGTCACGGAGCTTGCTATCGCCACGGAAGAGCTCTCCCGGGCCTGCGGCAGCATCGCGCTGGGATTCGCCGCGACAGCGTTAGGGACCTATCCGATCCTGCTTTTCGGAAACGAGGATCAGAAAAAGAAATACCTGCCCGATATCGCCCGCGGAAAGAAACTAGCCGCCTTCTGCATTACCGAAGCCGAAGCGGGCTCAGACGTCGGCAGCATCAAGACGAACGCCCGAAAAGAGCAGGATCATTACGTTTTGAACGGGACAAAGCAATGGATAACCAATGCCGGCGAGGCCGACATCTACACGGTCGTCGCTCTCACCGACAAGACCAAGGGCGCGCGGGGGGCAAGCGCCTTCATCGTGGAAAAGGGGACCAAGGGGATGGAGTTCGGCGCGAAAGAAAAGAAACTGGGCATCAGGTCGTCCGCCACCCGCGAGGTGATATTCACGGAATGCAGGATCCCCAAAGAGAATATCCTCTCAAAAGAGGGGATGGGATTCGTCATCGCCATGAAGACATTCGACAACTCACGGCCCGGGGTAGCGGCGCAGGCGGTAGGCATCGCCCAGGGTGCCCTCGACCTTGCGGTCGAATACGCGCGGAACCGCAGGCAGTTCGGTCAGCCGATCTCGAGCTTCCAGGGTATCCAGTTTATGCTCGCGGACATGGCGACGCAGATCGAATCAGCCAGGGCGCTCGTCTTGGCGACGGCCCGGATGATCGATGCCGGTTCGAAAGATATCGCCAAGGAGTCGAGCATGGCGAAACTCTGGGCAAGCGATGTCGCGATGAAGGTCACCGTTGATGCCGTTCAAATATTCGGCGGTTATGGATACATGAGGGAATATCCCATTGAAAAATATATGAGAGACGCCAAGATCACGCAGATCTACGAAGGCACCAACCAGATCCAGAGGTCGATCATCGCTTCGCACCTTATCAAGGAAGGGAGAAAATAGTTAATTCAAAATTTAAAAGTCAAAAGTCATAATTGAAATTCAAAAATCAAAATTAAACTGAAAATAAATACAAACAACGTTTTAATATTTGAATTTTAAATTTAAATTTTTAATTTTGAATTTTTATTTTTGAATTTACCGGTAGATGCCTATGCACATTATCGTCTGTATCAAGCAGGTCCCCAATACGACCGATGTCAAGATCGATCCCAAGACGAACACGCTGGTCAGGGAAGGCGTCGAGAGTATCATCAACCCGTTCGATATGTATGCGATAGAAGAAGGGGTGCGTCTGAAGGAGCGGCAGGGAGGGACGGTGACCGTTGTCACGATGGGGCCCCCGCAGGCGGAAACGGCGCTGCGGGAAGCGATCTCACTCGGGTGCGATAATGCTCTCCTGGTAACGGACAAAAAATTCGCCGGAAGCGACACCTGGGCGACCAGCTATGCGCTCGCCATGACGATACGCAAGATCGGCCAGTTCGATATCATCCTCTGCGGAAAACAGGCTTCAGACGGCGATACCGCGCAGGTAGGTCCCGGGATCTCCACCCATCTTGACATTCCGCAGGTAACCTTCGTTAAAAAGATAGAACAACTGTCGCATGGCCGGCTCAAAGTCGAACGCATGACGGAGGAAGGGTTCGAGGTGATCGAGACGCCGCTCCCATGCCTTTTAACGGTCGTGAAAGAGATCAACGAACCGCGCCTTCCGTCCCTGAGAGGGAAGATACGGGCAAAATCGGCGACGATCACCACCTGGAACGCCGACGCGGTCGACTGTGATCCGAAAAGCATCGGATTGGACGGCTCGCCCACGCGGGTGGTGAAAATTTTCAGTCCTCCACCGCGAAAAGGCGGCGAGATGCTGAAAGGCTCTACCGATGAGATCGTCCAGCGACTCATCGGCCATCTGAAGGATGTGGTGCTATGATCACGTCACGTGACCGGATCAAGGCGATCCTCGATTTTAAGACACCGGACAGGGTAGGCCTGATGGATGTCTTCTGGGATGAGACCAGGACGCGGTGGAGCGAGAAGCTCAAGAGTACCCCCGAGGATTTCTTCGATTTTGATATCAGGCTGCTGGACATCGAGCGGGATATTAGTGAAGATGCGCTCAAACACTTCTTCTTGGGCCAGCATAAGAACCGGTTCCTCGCGTTTTCATTCCGCGAGCCGTTCCAAAGGTATGCTGACCGGGTCGGTCTTGAGACCGCGCTCGAGCATATCGGCAGGGACCCCCGCCATGTCTTCGCCGTCTTTAAAAAAGAGCTCGACAAGACGCTGACCAGGGCGATATCAATACTTGACCGAGGGTATTCGTTCGACGGCCTGTGGCTTTTCGGAGACCTGGCCCACACGAACGGTCTCTTCTTTTCAGAAGAATTCTACCGGCGCTACCTCTTTCCGTTCCATAAAGAGATCTGTTACTTCTTCGCCTCATACGGTATACCGACGATCATGCACTCCGACGGGAATATCTCGAAGATCATACCGCTTCTCATCGAGGCGGGCCTGCGCGCCCTCCACCCCCTGCAGGCCACCGCAGGACTTGACGTGAAGAGTCTCAAAAAGGAATACAGGAATGAGATTGTCTTCTGCGGGAATTTCGATCTCGACCTTCTGAGGGTCCCTCAGGAGAAGGCCAGAGGCATAGTGATCGAACGTCTTCAGGCGTATAAAGAAGGAGGCGGGTACATCTTTGGCCTTGACGGTCCTGTCAGTCCCGATATCGATCTCGATGACTACACCTTCATTATCGATCTGGTGAAAGAATATGGGAAGTACTGATTCGATCAGGGTGATCCTTGAAAAATGCACCGGCTGCAGGCTCTGCCTGCGGTCCTGTCCTTTCGGCGCCATCACGATACAGGATAAAAAAGCGGTCATCGACCTCTCGAAATGCACCCTGTGCGGAGCCTGTATTGACGTGTGCAAGCCGAAAGCGATAGAGCTGATAAAGACAAGCGCTGAGCAGGTCGATCTTTCCGGATACAAGGATGTCTGGGTGTTCTGCGAGCAGAAGAACGGCGTCGTCCAGAGCGTCTCCTTTGAACTTCTCGGCGAAGGCAAGCGACTCGCCCGCATCCTGGGCATAAAACTCTGCGCGGTTCTCCTGGGGAACCAGCTTGAGGCGGCGATCCACGAGATAACGCTTCGCGGCGCCGACAGGATCTATGTGGTCGACTCTCTCAAACTCGGCCATTACCTGGACGAGCCCTATACCAATGTCCTGGTCGAACTGATCAGAGAATACAAGCCTGAGATCGTCCTGTGCGGCGCGACAACGATCGGCCGCAGCCTCATCTCCCGTGTAGCGATCAAGATAACGGCGGGATTGACCGCCGACTGCACCGGGCTGGATATCGACGAAGGGAAGCGGCTGCTCCTCCAGACGAGACCGGCCTTCGGCGGGAATATCATGGCCACCATCATATCCCCCACCTACCGTCCGCAGATGGCGACCGTCCGTCACAAGGTTATGAAAGAAGCCGAGATTAATAAGGCCCACCGGTCAGAGATCATCCGTAAGGTTTACGACGAAACGGTCCTCGCGTCCCGTACCGTGTTGCTGGATGTTGTGGAGGAGGTCGAGGAGACTGTGAAACTCGCGGAGGCGGATATCATCGTTTCAGGCGGCAGGGGGCTCGGGGGACCTGAGAATTTCAAGCTGATAAAAGACCTTGCGTTGGCGCTCGGCGGCGCGGTGGGATCGTCGCGCAGCGCCGTTGACGCGGGCTGGATACCGTATTCACATCAGGTCGGCCAGACCGGCAAGACGGTATGTCCGAAACTGTATATCGCCTGCGGGATCAGCGGACAGATCCAGCATTTGATCGGAATGCAGTCTTCAGATGTCATTGTCGCCATCAATAAGGATCCGGACGCGCCTATCTTCAAGGTCGCCACCTATGGTATCGTCGGCGATCTCTTTGAGATACTTCCTGCCCTCACGAAGGAGTTCAAGAAAGTCCTCAAGCGGTAGTTTTCGCGACAGCCTTCAAGACCTGCTGTTTATCGAACGGTTTGACGATGTATTCTGACGCGCCCAGCCGGACCGCCTCCTGAGCGGTCTCGACCGATTTGTAGCCGGTAGCGATGATGATCTTCAAGCGGGGGTTGGTCTTTTTAAGCTCTTTCAGCACGTCGAACCCGTTGACCCTGGGCATCTTTATGTCAAGCAGGACGACATCGACGGGTTTTGACTTTACGACCGCGACCGCCTCAGGGCCGTTCGAGGCGAAGAAAAGGTTATAGTCCTTTTCAAGGATGAGATTGAGCGATTCGCGGACTCCTTCCTCGTCATCGCAGATAAGGATGTTCTTTCGCATGGTGCGCTCCTTTGTGAGAGGGTTATAAGGTCGGCGGGCTGACGACCGAGATGAGACGCGCCTCGACCGCGCCCTTATTCTTATAAAAGTGCACCTGCGCGGCATCGAAGTACAGCGTGTCTCCCTTCTTAAGAGTGTACTCCGCGGTACCGATCACGGCAAGGACCGTCCCCGCAAGCACATAGATGAATTTCTCGACGTCTGGCCTGTTCTCTTCCTTGTGTGTCGCGCCGCCGGGTCCGATCCTGATCAGGATCGGCATCATTCTCTTGTCAAGG
>Ga0315294_10010009_pt1 | contig 10390 bp, 16 predicted proteins | sample YL17G13_40_MG_FD_203626 | JGI IMG/M metagenome (GOLD analysis project Ga0315294, IMG submission 203626) | Sediment microbial communities from Yellowstone Lake, YNP, Wyoming, USA - YL17G13_40 | ecosystem: Environmental > Aquatic > Freshwater > Lake > Sediment | place: USA: Wyoming | collected...
CCGCCAGCTAAAATAACCAGGAATTTGCGAACGGTTTGGGATACATAAATCTATGCAATTTAAACGCTGGTTAGAACATGATTTAGCTTCTGAACTTCAAAATCTTTATAACCAAGATCAATCTGAACGTCAAAGATATCAGAAATACCTTACCAAATTTTCAAGTTGGCAGCAAGCCGCTGACGGATGGGCAAAAGATACAGGACGAGATTCAAATGACATCTTCGCTGATAAAGAACGCCTACAAAAAGCTAAACAACTAATCATTCAAAACATTCAGCAAATAAAAACTCCAACTTTAATAAAAATGGCATGGTTATTAGTCCAACATATGGATGATGATATCTCTTTTCAAAAATGGTTTCTCGACCGCTTAGAAAAAGGAACCACAGAGTGGAAATATCTATCTGATCGTATTTCAATTGCTCAAGGAATGCCACAAAAATTTGGAACTCAAAATGAAAACGGTAGCCCAATAGTTCCCTAATCAAAATCTTCAGTTGTCTACTATGATTGAACTTTGATTGGCTACGAATTATTTCGCAAGTGCATTCACAAGTTCAACATTTTGTGGTAAAATCCCATTTCAGGACATCAACAGGGCTGGTGTTGCCAGCAACATAAATAGTACAAACAATCGTTTCATGCTTACTCCTTGTTTCCTTAATTGATTAGATTTTCAAATTCGGTCTTTGTAGTCGTATTCATCCAATCGATCTTGGGTGAATGTCGTGGCTACATTCTTGTTAAACTCAACATGTCGTTAAATCATGTTGTGGAAGTTGTGTGTCCAAATTGTGACCATCATCATTTGAGAAATATCAAAGATGGTCAAATTTTCGAACAAGGACGTGGCACTGGCTCATACAAAGAAGAAATTTGTCCGCCTAAATCGGCTTATTCTAAAGAGTCTCGGGTTAACACGCCGCCACGACGTGATGGTGTGAAAATTGAAAAGCCAGAAGATGTTAATCAACGGCATCCAGCAGCAGCTTCTATGCTGAACGAACGTTGGTTTGAAATTTATGGTGGTCGATGATTAAAGATTTGGTTGGAATGTTTTTTGTTTTCCTTTTGGCTCCACTGCTATTTCTTAGCGACTATATTACAGGGAAAACTACTGGAAAGCCGGTTTATCACGGTCCTGGTGGTGTTGTGTTACTTGCCATGTTAGTGGTTTGGGGCGTTCTTTTGATTATTGCCGCTATAATTGTTGTTACAATATGGGCAACTCATCACTTCATTTATGTTCCATAAAAACATTTTTCAAATAAAGGAAAAAATAAAGGAAAACAAAAATGACAGTTGCGACAAATCGGACGTTGGACATTAGTCGTTTGCGTGCTGGCAACCTCCCCAGCAATTTAACTATGACTTTGGAAATTCCAGAGTCGTTGACGATTCTAGACAATCCTTCAGATGTTCCCGCCAAGGGTTGTGGTGCCATTCGTGTCATGACGCCGAAGGATGGCGATAAACGAGTGGTGTGGGATTCTCGTGATTTCGCTCAAATTTCCGATGCCAAAGGTATGTTTGATAAATTGGTATTGGAAGGTCTGGTTCCTTATCGAGTTGGTGTCGGTGGAAAATCAAGTTCAGAAGTTATGACTGAATTTGATTCACATGCAGAGGAAATCATTTTTTTACCAATTGCAATGGTCACTGGCGGTTAAGGAGTGAGCGATGGCTGCTGTATCTACGATGATACCGATGTATTGTGAAGAAACATCATCGGCGTGTGATAGTTGGACAAATGGTTGGACAAACGAATGGGTTAAAGTGACAAATGGTGCCACTGCGGCTGCATTAGGTTCATTAGAAAAAACCTATTTTAAACAATCTCATGTCACTGGCTCAACGTATGGCAGCAATGACAATTATTACAAACTCAGTCATTTGAACAAAGTATATACAAAATGGATTGAGTGTAATACGTCAACGACTTGGGATTATTGTAATACCAATTATCGCAAATGGCAATGGGATTACGAACATGACTATATTCCCAAGGTAAAAACGCCAACTGAACGGATGCGTGAAATCCTTGGCAGTCGTCATGCTCCGTTGTTCATTCCTAATCTTCGCAAGTCATTGGTTCCGGCTGAAGATGTTCGTGAACAACGAGCCAGAGAAACTTTGCGACGAGTAATTGGCGAAGATAAGTATTTTGACTTTCTCAAAAAAGGCTTTATTTCTGTTCGAGCCAAGAGTGGTTTGTCCTATCAAATATTCCCAGCACATGGTATTACGTGTGTTTATGATAAGGGAATTATGGTCGAAAGATTGTGCGTCGTTCTTAAGGGCGACTTCCCAGCGACAGATTCGCTCATTATGCGATTTTTGTTAATTTTGAATAATGAACAACAATTTCGTAATTTTGCTATTAAGCATTCTGTGACGCAACGTCAAAATCGTGAATCAATTATTAAACTCAATCAACAAAAAACCCAAGATGGCAAATCTTTGGTTGACATTTTCCGAGAATTTAAAAAGGTCGGATAAACAAGTGGTGGGTAACAATCTTAATTAGCATCAAGGGAGCCAAATGACAACTAATGAGATTATTGCGGAATTTGCAGCCGCTCACGACGCCGCAAAAGACAATCCTGCACTGCTCATTAAAGATTCCGGCAAATATACAAGTATTTGTGTGGAACGAATGAAACGAGTAGAGTTAGCCGATCAGGCTTTGTTTACAATTTCTAATTGGCCAGATTTACCCGTGGAAGCAAAGAAATTCTTCCAGGCTCACGAAGATCGAGGATGTAGTTCGTGCCGGTATGCAGCTTGCGGAGCAATTCATCCTGAATGCGACACTAAAATCAAACGCTGGTTTCAAGCCAGAGATGCCCTTGTTGAATATGGATTGAAATTATGAGTTTCTCTGTTGGTGATAAGGTCAAAACAATTTTGACTGATAAGATTTCTGACGATTGGCTGCCTGAAGCTTTGCCAAAAAGGAAATTTGGCGTATTGGGTGTAATCGTTGCAGAACATAATTCGCATGGCGAATGCTACGAGGTTCAGCATGACGATGGCACAATTGGGTCTTACGATCCTTGGGAATTGATGAAGGTGCTAAGTCGGAATCGTCGTGCCGATGGCGTTTTAGAACTTCATTGTCAACCGCCAGAGCCAACCACCGAACAAGTGGAGATTGCCAAAAAAGAAGCTGCCAAAAACGTAAAAGAAAAAAATCTGTTGGGGACTTGTTGTGTTTGCTTATCTATGACGGCTGTTCCATCTGATGTTAAATCTATTATGGAATTTGGTGTTTGTTTCTTTTGCAAGCATTATCTTGAAGACAAAAGTGAATGGGTGATTCGTAGAGAAATGCCAACACTAAATGACGTTCTGGCGCAATGGAAGTTGCGGGAGGACTTGTCGCAAATGGAGCAGAAGATTTTGATGGGGCACTACGAACATCTGAAATCGATTCTTTCACAAAAATTTTAGGTCCGACTGCTTTACAAACGAGAAAAACGGACTATAATAGAGCATGAGTAATTGACCAACCGTCTGTTGCGAATGAGTGATTCGCAAGGATGAATGCTTCGGCAGTCATCTCAACGATGCAGTAAATGGTCAACCGCCAAAAGCGGCGTCTCTTCATTTTTGTCCAGCCCGTTAGGGTTTTGGAATGCCGACAGGGACTACATTATATGAATAATTTTTTGTTGTTTAAACGAAAGGGACCGACAATGAGTGGATTTACGTAGGTAGATCATTATTTTGTTTACATCTTGGTGAGGAAAGACCTTTCCCCGCCACAAATTGCTGTGCAGTCTGCACATGCAGCTATTGAGATTGCACGATCTCACATCTCTCCTGATTTAGAACATCCTTCCGTAATTATTTGCGGTATTGATTCTGAATCCAAGCTTCAACATCACCTGGATCACTATCGATCTTTAGGTATTGTTTGCAAGCCTTTCTACGAAAGCGACCTTGACGGTCAACTCACAGCTTTCGCTACTGAGCCTATCGCCAGCGATCAACGGCGACCCTTCAAACGGCTCCAATTGTTAAAAAATTCCCATTTGATGGCGGAAGGGGGTGTCGTATGACCCTTACCTTCCAAGAATTGGCTGTTAATATGCTCAAATTCGAGCAAATTAGGGGTCAAACCATCTATCAGCATGGAATGTCGGTCAAAACCCATTTCGATGCTTTAATTGGCGATTTTGACACAAATGATTGGCGCATCCCAACTTGGTTTACTGATTACAAAAATCAGCTTCTAGTCAACCTTTGGGATGAAGAAATCACTTCTCTTTATTTGGTTTATCACGATTGTGGAAAACCCTATTGTCGAGAAGAGATTGATGGGAAAGTTCATTTCCCAAATCATGCCGAAGTTTCAAAAAGAACTTTTCTTGAAGCTGGTGGTAATCCAATCGCCGCCAATTTAATTGGACTCGATATGGTTTTACACACAGCTTCATCAGAAATGATTGAACAATATCTCAAAGAATGGGATATCCGAGATGCCTGCACGTTGTTGCTGGCGGCTCTCTCTGAACTTCATAGTAATGCCAAAATGTTTGGAGGAATAAGTTCTATTTCTTTCAAAAGTAAGTGGAAGACTATTGATCGCCGTGGTCGTCAAATCTGTAAACATTATTTTGGAGACAAGAAATGAAAGCATGTCCTTTTTGTGGAGAACAAGCCAGACGAGGCAGCGATGAATTCCCAAAACATATCAACGCCTTTTGGTGTGAAAATTGTTTGTGCGAATTTGTAATTCGTCACCACGCTAGAGAAGATTCTTATCTCAAATGGTGGAATGAAAGAAAATTGACTTCCGCTGCTTTAAAATGGATCGAAGAAGCCGAAAGTGAAATTTCCGTCAATAAAGAAATCATTGCCGAAGTCAATCAAGTTTCGAGTTGCGATAGAGATTATTGGAATCGAGTGAATAGGGCAGCAGACAGAGCTAAGAAAGAAAACCAATTTTTACTACAAGGCATCAAAATTTTAAAAGGAGAAACAAATGAGAAAGACATTTAGTGGCAAAGGCCCATATTTTTACTTTGAACAAGCAGAAAATGCGATGCGTGCTGAAAGAATCAACAAAATGCTCGACTCTGGACTCAGAGTATTTGGTGATGATGGTCCTGACAAACCGGGCAACTGGCATGAAATCGAGGAAGCCATTGAACCGCATAGTAATGGCATTAGCGTAAAAACTAAAAGTGGAACGATTGTTAAAATTTTTGCTTATGATGCGAGCGAAGCAAGACAAGGAGAAAAATGAGTTTATTTGAATTGTGTAAAAACTTAACAATAGAATTGCATCGACTGATGATGCAAGACCCTGAGGAAAAGTGTGCTGTAATTCAAAAAGCAGCAGACGATATTAGGGACCAATCAGATGGTCCTTGGTATCAACTTACCGAGGAAGAACAGCAGGCAATTCGTAAGTTGTCTGGAGAGCTTTATAAACAAGAAGAAAGAGGAAATAAAAATGAACGCAGTTAAAGGTCGATTTGGTTTTCACCCATGTGATTATCAAACTTATTTGAAATTAAAGCAGCTTAAAAAGAGATTTTGGGAAACAGTTTATGCCTCGGCACGTTATGACCGTTGGCACAATAAGTTTCCTCACAATCGAAAAGGCGCTGAACCCGCAAAGTATTGCCCTTTGATTGGCAATCGAGTTTTTGGCTCAAGAGGAAAGAATGAGTTGGGCTATCAGGTTTGGGGTAAAATCCCAAATAAATTGGATCAAAAACTTTTGGATTTATTCGAGCAGGCTCGTATGCCATTGCCCGAAGCAGATGTTAAGGTTTTTGACGCCCATCAACTTCAGATTATCAATGAGACGTATCAAAAGGTCGAAAATTGGTTTTCTGGAGAACAGAAAGTAGCCTGACTTTACAAAACCTGATTTTGTGGTATAATCAAAATATCGGGACGTTGGGGTGTGAGCATTAATTGCCAATTGGACTCCCGACACAATCTCGTAGCCAATGGAGATGAAAACGCAATCATCGTTGAAGTTGGTATAAGACCCGCTGAGGTTGCTCTCAGCGGGCTTTTTTTTAATTATAACCATTTAAATATATGAAGAAAAAGAAAAAGAAAAAGGTGTCCATTGTTGTTCATATGGAAGTTGACCTTCCTGATGGAGATAATGCGGCAGCAGCAGCAATAGCCAAACAAAAATTAAATGCTGCCTTGCCTTCAGCGTTTAAAACAGAATTTAATTTTCAACTTCCTAAAGATCGAAAAAGGAAAGACAGAAAAAAGCTTCCGTTGAAAATTTTGGGCACATTTGACTTAGAAGAAGTTTTTTCCAAGATGGAATATGGTTCTCGGGCTGAATTTAAGATTGGCGATCAAAGTTATTATGTTCGCATGAATTCAAATCGATATTTAGTATTTCAACACAGTCGATTTTGTGTTTCTTGTGGATTGGAAGGGGTGAAGTTTGTTTTGGAGCAACATCCCAATGATACTTCGCCACATTTCAACTTATATGGCATCGAAAATGGCAATATGATCTTAATGACTAAAGATCATATTTTTGCTAAGTCCTGTGGTGGTGGCGAACATCACTCTAATTTTCAAACCATGTGTAGCGTTTGCAATAATCTCAAAGGGGCAAATCATATTACGATTGCTGGCATGAGAGAATTGCGAATGCTATATGATAAAAACAAAAATGTATTGTCGAAGCGGCAATGGAATCTTGTTTTAAAAGAGGTAATTCATCGACTTAGTGTTCCGCCACCAGATGCACTAAAGTATGATGATGCGTTGCGACTCAAATTCGACATTAACATTTATGGTTTTGGCAATTCGTTGATCGCCAAAACTATTGGTGAACCGGCACCAAAACCAATTGTGTCGGAAAATTTTGATTGGGAACATTTGGGTTGCATGAAAAAGGGAACAGAGTTAAAGCCTTTGGAGATCAAGGCTAAGAGACTGGTTCTGTTTTTTGATGAACGAACCTTTGAAATCCATCAGGGTCTGACAAATTATTCTGAAGTTGCTCTACAAACTCAAAATCCCGTGGTATAATCTTCGGAAACCAAAGAACCGCCCGAAGATTGGGTAGATTAATTTAAAAACAGGAGCGAACTATGAAACGTTTGGTTGCTATTTTGATGTTCATGGCGATGGCATCCCCTGCCATTGCTCAACAACGATTCTCTGATTTGGTTGGCCCTGTGCCAGCCGAAGCAGTGAAAGAAGGAAAAGAGATTGCCATCCCGATTATTACTTGGGGTGGAGACGTAGCAGAGCTATTGGCTAACGGCAATAGTCTCAAGACCGTCAAGGGTTCGATTAATGATAAGCTTGGGCTTAAAATTAATTTGGTCCAAGGCGACGACTACGTGCAGCAAGTGCGATATTATATGACTGGTAAGACACCGGAAGGTTTGCCCTTTCCGTTCTTGCGTGGCACGATGGGCATGTTGGGGCAATCCAGTGAAGTCACTGGCTCGACTCCTGGCACAAAGCCGCATATTTTGGGTCAGCTAACTTATAGTGCTGGCGACCATTTGGTTTGTCGTGCTGATATCAACACCTTGAATGATTTTGGTCGCAAGAAGGACGGCAAGAAACGCCGTTATGCTTTGCAGCAAGGTGGTCCCCACGTCGATTTGCTTTATCAAATTCTAGCCGCCTCGCAAACTAAAAAAGATGATATTGAATTGGTCTGGTGTACCGATCTTAGCGGCGACAACGGTCCTGCTGAGAAATTTCGTAAAGACTCGACAATTGATGGTTGTTTTGTAATTACGCCAGACATGATCGGTCTTACCGGCGATGCTGAAAATAAAGGCGTCAAAGGTTCGGGCGAAGAAGGCACGGTTAAAGACGCTCATGTGGTGGTAAGCACACAAACCATGAACCGTGCGGTGTCTGACGTATGGGCTGTGCGAAGCGATTGGTATGCAACTCACAAAGATTTTTGTGATAAATTCTTGGCTGGTTATCTCAAAGCAGTTGAGGAAACAGTTGCTTTGCGAAAACAGTTTTCTGAAACCAATAAGATGCCGCCAGCCTATCGTAATCTTTTGGTGTTCGCTCAAAAGACTTTTGGCGAAAAAGCTATTCCGACCATTGAAGTTGATGGTCACGGTTTGATGCTAGATGCATTGTTCGTAGGATTACCCGGTCAGATTTCTTTCTTTGAAGATGCTGGAAATTTGACGGGTTACGAACGTCAAGCCAAACGAGTTTTGGATATGGCAACCGAATGGGGTTACGCTTCAACTCGTAGTGGCTTTGCCCCTCCGAAGTTGGATTACGCTCACGTTGCGGAATTGGCTGGTATTAAATACGAAGCTCCCCAAAAGGTAAATCGTATTGCGGCTGAAGGGGTCAATGCTTTCCCCGACAGTGGTGATGAAGAACCGCCAATTTATTCTTTTAGCATTAATTTTGAACCGAATCAGGAAGAATTTACTTCCGATCAATACGGTGCCGAATTTAATCTTGCGATTCAAGCTGCGGCAACCAATCGAAATGCTGCTATTCAAGTTCGTGGGCATTCTGATCCCACGAAGACTTTGACTGATCTAATCAAGGCTGGTATGTCCAAGAATACGATTGAACGTCGAGGTGCGTCGGGCAGTTTCCGATATTTTGTCAATGGTGACGAATTGAATTTGGGTCACACTGATAAAGTTTTGGCTTTGATTAAAGCTGGTGCTTTTGATGGCGTGTCGCCTTCGCCCCGAGAAACTATGGGCGTGGCTTTGCAGTTGTCCGCTAATCGTGCAAAGGCTGTAACGCAAGCCATTGCCGACTTTGCCGCTAAGCAGCAAGTTAATCTTGATATTTCGCAAGTGAAGCCAATCGGCGTGGGTATCTCTGAACCCTTGGTTGCTAAGCCAAAGAATATCGAGGAAGCCAAAAAGAATATGCGTGTCGAATTCAGAATTATCAAAGTATCGGCTGAGGCTATCAAGGCCCAGGACTTTGAATACTAAACCCTCCCGTCTTCACCTTGGCTATACTCTTCTCACTTCTGGAGTATAGCCAAGGTGAATTTTTTATAAGGACATTGAAATGAAAAAGTTATTTCTAATTCTACTGGCTTGTATGGCATCACCAGTTTGGGCACAACAAAGTGTTGTTATTGTGTTGGATGACTCTGGGTCTATGAATACTTACATGGCTTCAGGTTCTTCAAGATTGGAAGTTGCCAAGCAAAGTTTAGGTGCGGTCATTTCGAGTTTGCCGGATGACACTCGTTTAGGCATTGTGCTTCTAAATGGCAACACTTGGGAGCCAGATAATTGGTTTGTTCCTTTTGGCAAATTAGATAAACCAATTGTAGATGCAAAATTGAAAGGGTTGTCATGTGGTGGCGGAACGCCATTGGCTGGGGCAATGAAAGCTGGTGCTGATGCGTTGTTAGCCGTTCGTGGCAAAGAGCGATTTGGAAATTACAAATTGCTTGTTGTGACCGATGGTGAAGCCGATGATAAAGGCACTGTGGATATGTATGTAACCGATATCATGAGCCGGGGCATTATTCTGGACGCTATCGGTCTTGATATGACCAAGAGCCATAGTTTAGCTACACAGGTCCACAGTTATAAGGATGCAAATAATCCCGAACAATTGGTGCATGCGATTTCAGCTACATTCGCTGAAACCAGTAGCAATGATCCGGCAGCCGCTGCTGAAGACTTTGCTTTGCTTGAAGGCTTGCCCGATGGCATGGCTGACAAAATTATTGATACTTTGGCTATCGGCGATAACCATCCTATTGGTGAAGTTCGTGAGATTGTGCGAGATGCGAGTGGAAACATTCAATTTTCAGAAGATGGAAATGTTGCTACGCAAGCCCCTGCTGGCGTAAATGTGGGACGATTGATGCTTGTAGCAATTGGTGTTTTGATTTTGTTGGCTATTATGATTGCTATTATTGCTCGATAGGAGAAAATATATGAAAGCCCGTCTTGTTATTGCGTGTTTTGTTTGGTTGTTCATCTTGCTTATTGGAGTAGGTGTTTGGCGATATTTTGTAGCACCAGCCAGGGAAGTTGCTCAAGAAAAAGCCAAGCAAGAATTGCATCAAAAAACAATTCACATGACGGGTTCTGAATCTCGTTACCGCACTCAGATCAATTATGCCTTTGATTCTTTTTCGGGCTACTGTGTTGAACGCAGTCCTGAATTTGAAGCAGAGTTGGGTCGCAAAAGAATTAAAGTCAAATTGGTTGATGACAATGCTGATTATGTAGCACGTTTGAAAGCCATTCAAAGTGGTGAAATTCAAATGGCATCATTCACTATTGATGCTCTTATTAAAGCTTCGGCTGAAATCGGAGACATGCCTGCTACGATTGTGGCAATCATTGATGAAACTCGTGGTGCCGATGCAATGGTTGGTTACAAAACCACTATTGCCAATATCGAC
>Ga0315294_10010010_pt1 | contig 10389 bp, 5 predicted proteins | sample YL17G13_40_MG_FD_203626 | JGI IMG/M metagenome (GOLD analysis project Ga0315294, IMG submission 203626) | Sediment microbial communities from Yellowstone Lake, YNP, Wyoming, USA - YL17G13_40 | ecosystem: Environmental > Aquatic > Freshwater > Lake > Sediment | place: USA: Wyoming | collected...
CCTGGTGGGTCATCCGCAAGAGGAAGGACACCGCCGCCGATTATTTCCTGGCCGATCGGAATCTCAGCTGGTGGATCGTCGGCGCCTCGATCTTCGCTTCGAACATCGGCTCGGAGCACATCGTCGGGCTGGCCGGGTCCGGCGCCACGGACGGAGTGGCCATGGCCCATTACGAGCTCCACGCCTGGTGCCTTCTGGTCCTGGCCTGGGTCTTCGTTCCGTTCTATGCCCGCTCGCTCGTCTTTACCATGCCGGAGTTCCTTGAACGCCGTTTTTCGGTCCACTCGCGTTATGTTCTGGCGATCGTTTCACTGATCTCCTACATCGTCACCAAAATGGCCGTCGGGATCTTCGCCGGCGGAGTCGTGTTCTCCACGCTCCTGCCGGAAGTCCATTTGAGCTTGGGAGGGATCGCACTCAACAGCTTCTGGATCGGCTCGGTGCTGGTCATCGTCCTGACCGGGATCTACACCATGCTCGGAGGCATGAAAGCCGTGGCTTATAATGACGCCATCCAGACCGTCATTCTCGTCCTGGGATCGCTCATCCTGACGGCTTACGGTCTGGTCAAGTTGGGAGGTCTGGGCCCGCTGCGCGAGCTCTGCGGTTCGGACATGTTCAACCTATGGAAACCTCTGGTCCCTGCCGGTGTGGATGGGACCTGGGCGCCCGTCTTGGTGAAGAACGCGGCCGGCGCCGTCGTCAAGCAGGCCTGGTATTTCAACGGCTACTTTCCATGGCTGGGCATGCTCTTCTGCGCTCCGATCATCGGCTTGTGGTACTGGTGCACGGATCAGTACATCGTCCAGAGGGCTCTCGGGGCTCCCGACCAACGGACGGCTCGGCGGGGAAGCATCTTCGCCGGCGTCCTCAAGCTCCTGCCCGTCTACCTCTTCATCGTGCCGGGCTTGATCGCGTTCGCCCTGGCCAAGAGCGGAAAGGTGCCGGGATTGGAGGTCATGATGGGCGCCGACGGGACGGCTTTAGCGCGGGAATCCCAGGCCGCTTTCCCGCTGTTGGTCAAGTACTTGTTGCCGGTGGGCTTGCGGGGGCTCGTGGTCGCCGGACTTCTTTCCGCTCTGATGAGCTCGTTGGCCGGCGCGTTCAACGCCAGCTCCACTCTGTTCACGATTGATCTCTATCAAAAGTGGAAACCCAAAGCGACCCAGCATCAGATGGTCCGGACGGGCCGGTTCGTGACCGGGGTCATGGTCTTCATCGCCCTGTTGTGGATCCCGGTCATCCAGGGAGCCCACGGCCTGTACTTCTACCTGCAGTCCGTGCAGGGCTATTTGGCGCCGCCCATATTCGTCGTCTTTTTCTTCGGCGTTTTCTGGAAGCGGCTCAACGCCAAAGGGTGCCTGTGGGCTTTGATCACCGGTCTCGCCCTGGGATTGTTCCGGATGCTGGTGGACACCCCGGTGGCGCTGGGCTTGTTCGGCTATGCCGATGCGGCCAAGACGGTCGCCAAAGGCTACGCCGAGGGATCGTTCCTCTGGATCATCAACAACATTTATTTTCAATATTTCAGCGTCGTGATCACGATTATTTCGATCGCGGTGATGGTCATCGTCAGCTATATGACGAAAGAACCGGACTACGAAAGGATCAAGAGCCTGACCTTTGGAACGAGGACGGCGGAGGACCGCAGACAAATCCGCCTCAGCTGGAATTGGCGCGACGTGCTGGCTTCGGCCTTTGTCCTGGTCTGCATTCTCGCCGCGTACCTCTACTTTACGGGCTGAGCCGGGGCGGATTTTCCCGTAAAGCGATAGAGCGGGAAACCGTAGGGCTTCGAAACGAGCCGAACGGTCTCTTGAGAAATAGCGCCCTGTCGGATCATGTCCTCGAAAAAATCAGCGGCCATCCAGGTGTCGAGGAGGAAATAGATGGAAAATCCCTGCTCGACGAAATACGAAAGCGTCGCCTCGAGAGTCGGCCCGTCCGTCCAAGCCAGCCGATAGGCAGGCAGCCCGGCGTAGAGACGGAGCGGGCCGCTCAAATCGTCGCAGAAGACGACGGATTTGGCCTCGACGGTCTTCTGAAGCTTCAGCGAGACCTCTTCGTCCTTAAAGCTTCCTACGAAATATCTGTCCTTGGAATAGAGGAAAGGATAGCTTACGCACGCGGCGATGATCAGGAACTTCAGGAGGAAGGATCTGTTGACGGCCTTGGCCAGGGCTTGGACGCCGAAAGCGGAGAGCACGGCCAGGAAGGGAAAGGCGGGCAGGAGATACCTTTCCTGTTGGATGCTGTTCAAGACATAAAAAATGAAGAACGAAAGGAAGCCGAACGAACAGGCCAGGCCGGCCGGGCGGGTGGAGCGGCGGGCCAGACAGACCGCAAGCCCGAAAGCCATGAGGGCGAGGCCGAAGGGGCCGAAGGTCTGGACCAGGGTCTTGGCGTAGAAGGAGATCCCCGGTCCGAGATTCGCCCATTGCATCCGGCTCTGATTGTAGGGTTCGTAGACGAGGCGGAAGGCCGTGCCGAAGAGACGCATCGTATAGAACGCCAAAGGCAGAAGCCCGAACAGGACGGCGGCGGCGGAAAAGGCAAAAACGTCCTTGGCCAGGGCCTTCGGCTGACCGTCCTCCCGATATCGACGCCACAGGAGATAGGCCAGAGGGAACAAGCCCGCGACATTGGAGTAGCGGACCATCACGGCGAATCCGAAAGCGATCCCCCCGAGGATCGGATAGAGCCGGCGCGGCGTCCCGATGTTCCGATAGAGGAGGAACGCGCTCGCGGCGATAAGAGCCAGGGACGGCACATCGCTCATGATCCGGACCGTGTTGCCGAAAACCTGTTCGTTGAAAAACACGGCCGCGCAGAGGGCCATGGAAAAGACGGGCCCGGCTTTTTTTGTCCCCCAGAGGAAGAATGCGGCCAACAAGGCCAGGCCGAGAAGGGGCAGGACTAAAAAAGCCGCCGATCGGCCGAACAGGCCGACGAACGGATACAGGAGAATGAACATGCCGGGGGGAAAGACGTTATAAACGATGCCTCGCTCGAGATCGTGGACATAATGTCCGTGCGGGCTCAGGAGAAATATCGTTTGCCGTTCAGCCGGTTTCGTCGCATACGATCCAAGGACCTGAGGGATCAAGGGATCCCGGTACTCGGTGTGAAAGAATCCGTCGCGGGCCATGAGAAGGGCGCCTTGCAGGTAGGCATAGCTGTCGCATCCGGTGACGGATCCGGACCTTTTCAGGAATATGTCGATTTCGTACGCGCCGGCGATGACGAGGAAGAGGCCCAAGGCCAGGACGGCGGCGAGCTCCCATCTTGGCAGGACGGCCCGGATCGAGGTGATCAAGAGCAGGAGTCCGGCGGCGCAGAGGAGCGCTTGGAGCGCTGGAAGGAAGTATCGCAGGGCCGTGTCGAAGACGAACGGTCCGAGGCCGGCCGGTTTGGGATACAAATAGAGCCTGGGCATGAGGGCTTTGGATGTCTTGGTTTCCCTCCAACGGAAATCGAACGGCCCCGGCCCTCCCGTATCGAGATACTTGATGAGCAGGCGGTGATTCCCGCGGGACAGCTCGATCTCCTTTTCCGCCATGCGCGCCGGATGGACCCCTCCGTTGTCGATGAGCAGGACGCCGTCGAGATAGACCCAAGCGCCGCCGTCCGATGTCACGGTGAAGCGATACGCGGACGATTTGGGCGCATATGCGAAGCCTTCCCATTCGACACTCGAAGACTCGGAAAAGCCCGTCCGTTCGGCCGCGGCGCTCTTCTCGAAATGGAGAACGGGATCCAGAGCGGTCGTGGCCGGCGGACCGCTCCACAAACCGTTGGCAAAATAGCGCCCGGTGAGACCGTGCTTCGGCGAGAGGGTTTTCAGGCCGAGGACGAGCCCGAGACAGGCCAGGACAAAGGCGGCCAGGAGAACGATCTTCGTCCGGCAGACGAAGAGGAATTTTTCGACGATCGTCCGAGCGGCTGTTTCGATAACGGAAAACCTCATCCGGAAGACTCTCTGCCTCAGCGGTCCGGGGGCCGGGCCTTAGGCCGTTTCGTATTTTATATTTTTTTTCGGGCGATAATCCATAAGAATATGAATAGCTTGACAGATTTGTGAGCCCGGAGATATAGTCTTTCTCCGTATGAAACGTGAACTGACCGTCCTCCTTCTTTTCGTCGCTCTGGCCCTGGTGATGACGTACCCTCTCATCACCCGCCCGGCCACAACCCTCCGCGATTACGGCGATGCGATGCTCAATGCCTGGATCCTGGCTTGGGATGTCCAACAGATCTCGCATCTGAACATCGGCCATTTTTTTGACGCGAACATCTTTTATCCGTACAACCGGACGCTGGCCTATTCGGAGCATTTGTTCACCGAGTCCCTGGCCGCGCTGCCGATCGCGCTCCTGACCGGCAATCCGGCCCTGACGCACAACATGGTTCTGCTCCTGGGATTCATCACGGCGGGATTCGGCATGTACCTGTTGGCCCGCTATTTGACGCGCCGGACGTTTCCCTCCATCGTGGCCGGCCTCATCTATGCCTTCAATCCTTTCATGTTCGCTCATACCTACCAGGTCCAGGTTCTCTGGGCCGGAGGGATCCCCCTGGCCTTTCTCTTCCTCCACCGGTATTTCGAGAACGACCGCCGGCGGGATCTTCTTTTTTTCGCCCTGTTCTTCATCCTTCAGGTTTTGGCGAACGGCTATTATGCCCTCTTTCTCTCCTTCTTCGTCGGCCTCTTTGTCCTGATCATGGCTGTTCAGAAAAAAAAGATCGTCAAGCTTCGTTTCTGGGGGGACATGGCCCTCGCCGGCGTCCTGATCGTGGCCGTGGCCGGGCCTTTCCTCGCCCAATACGTCAGGCTGCAAAAGGAGATGGGATTTCAACGGGATATCGGCCTCAGCGCCAGCCCCAAGAGCTTCCTCGCCACGTCCCCCGTCAACAAGCTCTATGGGCGGGCGACGGCTCGCAATGTGATCCCCGAGGGAGAGCTTTTTCCGGGCGCCGTCGCCTTCCTCCTGGCGGCGGCGGGAGTCGCCCTGGGTTTTCGATGGAAGAGGACGGCGCCTTCCCCGCCGAAGGCGGAGCGCCGGAGCTGGCCTCGCGCCGGTCTCTGGATTATCTCGGCCCTGATGCTGGTCGATATCGCCGCCCTGATCGGAATGTTGTTCACGGGCGGATTCGATCTATCGTTGGGATTCCTCGGGCGGATCACCGCCCATGCCGTCCAAAAGCCCCTGATCCTCCTGGCCGTGCTTTTGGCGGCCGGAGCCCTCTGGCGAAAGATCTGGGCCGTCCGCCTGTTCTCCTGGGATCTCCGCCTTCCCTGGATCTACCCCGTTTTTCTGCTTCTCTCTTTTTCCTTCACCTTCGGGGCTAGGGGCCCGTACGTCATCCTCCACAAATATCTTCCGGGCTTTAACGGCATCCGCGTCCCCGCCCGTTTTCACGTCATCGTCATGTTCGCCCTGGCGGTCTTGGCCGCCTTCGGGACGATGTTCCTCACGGGAAAACTGAAAGGCCGGATGGTCCTCCTGGCCGCGGCCGTCCCGATTCTCATACTCGCCGAATATTTTTCTTGTCCGCTGCCCGGGGTGGCGGTTCCTAGGCCGGACGCCATCCCTCCGGTCTACGCCTGGCTCGGCACGTTCCCCCCGGGAAGTTTCGCCGTGGCCGAAATCCCCTTTCCTTATAATGACCACAAGCTCGCGCCCTTCGAATGCCCCCGCGTCTTCTATTCCGCCTTTCATTTCCAGAAGCTCCTCAACGGCTACAGCGGCTTCTTCCCCCCTCTCTATGATGAGGTGATGCTGAGATGGAACTGGTCCCCGGCGTTGGAAAATGTGGCCGATCTCAAGATCCTGGGCATCAAATACATGATCTTTCATACGGACCTCATGGACCCGGACGCCGTGAAGTCTCTTTTCGAGGCCTTCGAAGCGAGGAAGGATGAATTCCGGTTCACGGGGAAATTCGAAGACGCCTTTGTCTATGAGATCCTGGGGGCGAAGATGATCTCCCTTCGGTCCGGAGACGACGTCTTCAGCCGGGATTTACGGCCTCTGGCCCGGGCCGGCTGGAAAGCGACGGCCAGCGTCAACGCCGAGAACGCCATCAAGGCGATCGACGACCGGCTTTTAACCCGCTGGGATTCGAGCGGCAATCAGCGGAAGGGCCAGTTTTTCGTCCTCGATCTTGGCCGGGCAGAGCTCCTCTCGGGGCTGAGATTGAGGATCGGCTCGAGCGTCCAGGATTACCCCCGGGCCTTCCGGGTCGAGCTTTCCGGGGACGGACAGGAGTGGCGCACGGTCGCCTCCTCGGACAAGACGGTCCTCTCCATTCTGTCCTTCTTGGACCCAAAAAACCTCGGCCTCGAGGTCACTTTTCCGGCCCAGGAGGCCCGCTTCGTCCGGATCAACAACGACGGCCAGGATGAGATTTATTACTGGTCCATCCACGAACTGGAAGTTTTCGCCCCGGCCCATCGATAAGGACGGAAAAATCTTGAGCCGCCTCGTCGGCGCGCGGAGCGATGAGGAGTGAACGATGAATCTCTCGACGGTGTTAGCCATCCTCTCGGTCCTGCTCATGGCGATCGTTTTCGTTCTGCTCGCCCTGTCGTTGAGGCGCAGTTCCGGCGGCGATTCCGCTTCGCTTCAGAAACAGCTCGAGTCGATCGAACGCGGGCAGGAGAGGGGAGAGCGCGAATTCCGGGATGAGGTCGCCCGGAACCGCGAGGAATCCAACGCCCAGGCCCGCTCCCAGCGCGAGGAATTGAACGCCAGCGTCCAGCGGCTCAGCGATTCCGTGGTCCAGAGGATCACGGGCCTCAGCGGCCTCCAAAAACAGCAGTTGGACGGATTCGCCGGACAGATGAACCGCCTCACAGAGTCGAACGAGCAGAAGCTCGACGGCCTCCGGACGGTCGTTGAAACGAAGCTCGCCCAAATTCAGACCGACAACGCCGGCAAGCTCGAGGAGATGCGCCGGACGGTGGACGAGAAACTGTCGGGGACGCTCGATCAGCGCCTCGGCGAATCATTCAAGATCGTCAGCGACCGCCTCGAGCAGGTCCATCGGGGGCTGGGCGAAATGCAGACGCTGGCCAGCGGCGTCGGCGATCTGAAGAAAGTCCTGACCAATATCAAGGTCCGCGGGACATGGGGCGAGATGCAGTTGGGAAACCTGCTCGAGCAGATCCTGGCCCCTGAACAATACGATCAGAACGTTCAGACGAAACCGGACAGCGGAGAACGGGTCGAGTTCGCTCTGAAACTTCCCGGCCGGGATGAGCGGGACGGTGAGGTCGTCTGGCTGCCGATCGACGCCAAATTCCCCAAAGAGGATTATGAACGGTTGGTGGATGCCTCCGAACGAGGCGACCCGGCGGCCGTGGAAGAGGCCGGAAAGCAGCTCGAGAACAGGATCAAGCTCGAAGCCAAGAACATCCGCGATAAGTACATCGATCCGCCCCATACGACGGACTTCGGGATCCTCTACTTGTCTACGGAAGGCCTATACGCCGAAGTGTTGCGCCGGCCGGGCCTCATGACGACCTTGCAGCGGGATTACCGGGTGAACGTCACCGGGCCGACGACGCTCGCGGCTCTCTTGAACAGCCTCCAGATGGGATTCCGCACGCTGGCCATCCAGAAGCGGTCGAGCGAGGTCTGGAACTTGCTCGGCGCGATCAAGGGCGAGTTCAAGAAATTCGGCGAGGTCATCGAGAAAGTCGAGACGAAGATCCGCGAAGCCGGCAACGTGATCGAGAAGGCCAAAACCCGCTCGCGGGCCATCGAGCGCAAGCTGAGGGGCGTGGAAGAGCTTCCCGCGCCGGCCGCCCAGGCGATCCTCGGACCCGCCGAAGCGGCCGAAGACGAGGAAACGGAGTCCGAAGCCGTTCCCGTAGAACCGGACGGGAACTGAGGGAAATTCAAGCACCGCGCTTTATTCGAATCGCGGCGTCCACCACTGTCTTTCGAGGCATCTCACTCATATGGCCCGACGTTGAATGGGATCCTTCGCTTCGCTCAGGCGGCTCTTTGAGCCGTCCCGAGCCTTGCGAGGGAACTCATTCGGCCTCGGGCAGTCGGACGAGATCCTTCACTTCGCTCAGGATGACGCTCTGGCTGGAGCGCGCTGCTGAGAAACAACGCCGATTGAATTAAACTCGCGTCATTTGATCAAGCGGCGTTTCATCAGCTTGACGCCGATGGTGAAGGCGATCACTTCCAGGACGACGATGAAGAGGAAGTCGAAGATGAGGGCGGTGGAATAGACGCCCGAAAAGACCGCCCGCGAGATCGAGACGGCCGGCGTCAGGGGCAGGAACTTGGAGAAGGTCTTCATCCAGGCCGGGAAGTTATCCAGGGGAAAAAAGACGCCCGAGAAGAACAGCATCGGGGTCAGGACGAGCTCGGTATAATAATTGAAGAAATCGAAGTTCGGGGCGAGCGACGTCACGATCATGGCCAGCGAGCCGAAAAGAACTCCGACGAAGATCATGCAGACAAAAAGGAGCAGGACCGCGGGAACGGAGACGGGGAAGACGCCCATGGCCATGGCCACGGCCATCATCAACGTTCCGCTGATCAAGCCCCGGAAGACGCCCCAGGCGATATCCCCTGCGACGGCGTCCTCTGCCGAGACGGGCGTTGCGATCAGGGAATCGTAAAGCTTCTCGTGGATCATCTTGACGAACGTCCCGAAGAGGCACTCATAAGAAGCGGTCAGGCCCACGGCCGACATCAGGACGCCCGGGACGAGGAAGAAAAGATAGGGCTTTCCGCCGAACAGCCCGACATAGGCGCCCATGCCGATGCCGAAGGTGATGAGATAGAAGAGCGGCTGGACGAGGCTGGCGATGAACGTCGGCACGACGAACCGCTTGTAGGAGACAAGGTTCCTGACGAAGACGTGATAAACCCGATAGGACAGGTTCATTCGATCAGGCTCCGTCCGGTCAGTTTCAGGAAGACGTCCTCGAGCGTCGCCGGCCGATGGACGGTGTTGGGCAGGTCGAGCTCGACCAGTTTTTTCCGGATGTCATGGCCGTCCCGGCAGTAAAAAAAGAGCGTGTCGCCCACGCGCTCGTGACCGCAGGAGAACCCGGCCAGCGACCCGATCAGTTTTTCGTCCTGGTCCTGACTGATGCGGATTTCGACGACGTCCTTGCCGATCTCCTCGTCGATGAGGGTCCGCGGCGTTCCCTCTTTCAAGATCTTCCCCTGATACATGACCACGATCCGGTCGCAGAGCTGCTGGGCTTCCTCCATGTACTGCGTTGTCAGGATGAGCGTGACGCCCTGGGACTTGAGCTGACGGAGCCGCTGCCAGATGAGGTGCCGGGCCTGCGGGTCCAGACCGGTCGTCGGCTCGTCGGCGATGATGAGCGTGGGCTGGTTGATCAGAGCCCGGGCGATGAGCAGGCGCCGTTTCATGCCCGTCGAGAGCTGGTCGATCTTGCTGTCCCGCTTGGCCTCCAGCTCGACGAACTTGATGAGCTCCTCGACCCGCGTCTTCGCTTCGCGGCGCGGGATATCGAAGAAGCGGGAAAAGACCATCAGGTTCTCCCGGACGGTCAGGTCGATGTCCAGGGTGATCTCCTGAGGGATGACGCCGGTCGTTTTTTTGATGGTCCGATTGTCGATGGAGCAGGGCAGGCCCTTGACGGTGAGCGTGCCCGCCGTAACCGGCGAGACGCAGTGGATCATCCGGATGGTCGAGGTCTTGCCGGCCCCGTTCGGCCCCAGGAAGCCGAAACATTCACCTTCCTGGATCTCGAAGGAGATGCCATCGACGGCGGTGAATTTGCCGTAGCGCTTGGTCAGGTCTTTTGCGGTGATGATCGAGCTCATGGGCGTCTGAGCGGATTATGATAGCAAAATCTCAGCCGCCGTACCAGGTTTCCATCACGGCCCGCCAGTCCTCCTCCGTTTTAACGTTGATGAAGGCCGCCCGGACCTTGGCCGGATGGGGATGGAGGCGGGCGTAACGGATGCCGAAATTGCGCAGGGTCAGCAGGCCTCTGCGCGGGCCGTAGAGATCGCCGGCCAGCCGGAGATGGCGGTTGATCACTTGGCGCTGTTCGGCCAGGCCGGGCTGGAACGGCTCCCGGCCGGCGGCGAGGTCGCGCGCCTGCCGGAACAGCCAGGGATTGCCGATGGCCCCCCGCGCGGCGAGGACCCCGTCCACGCCCGTCTGCTCGATCATCCGCAGGGCGTCCAAGGCGGTGTGAACGTCCCCGGAGCCGATGACCGTCCGGTCGGGAAATTCGCCCTTCACTTTCGCCAAAAAGCCCCAATCGGCTTGGCCCCGATATTGTTGTTCGACGCTCCGGGCGTGGACAGCGATGGCCGCCGCTCCGGCCTCGAAGGCTCCCCGGGAGATCCGCCAGAAAGCGCCGCTCGTTCCGTCCTT
>Ga0315294_10010012_pt1 | contig 10389 bp, 8 predicted proteins | sample YL17G13_40_MG_FD_203626 | JGI IMG/M metagenome (GOLD analysis project Ga0315294, IMG submission 203626) | Sediment microbial communities from Yellowstone Lake, YNP, Wyoming, USA - YL17G13_40 | ecosystem: Environmental > Aquatic > Freshwater > Lake > Sediment | place: USA: Wyoming | collected...
CGTCGGGCGGGGGGGTGGTTCAGAACGTGCCGCGCCAGGCGATCTCGGTCGGGCCGGTCGAGACCTGGCAGGCGGAGAAGGTCTCGATCTGGCACGCGGGGACGCACGACAACCCGTTCGGGATGCGGCTCACGACGCTCATGATCTCGAAAGTGATCCCGGACTCGGCCGTCCCCATGTCCCTCCTCGCGGACCATCCGAACGTGCAGTTCAACTTCCTGCGGTCCGCGATCGGGACCTGCTCGGCCGAGATGCACTAGGCGGCTCGCCCATGGCGAGACGGGCACTCGCGGTCGGAGCCCACCCGGACGACATCGAGTTCATGATGGCCGGGGCGCTGATCCTGCTCGGCCAGGCCGGCTTTGAGCTGCACTGCCTCGTCGTCGGGAACGGCTCGTGCGGGTCGTCCACGCTGTCCGCGGACGAGATCGCCGCGATCCGGCTCAAGGAGGCCCGGGCCGCCGCCGCTTCAGTAGGGGCCGCGCACCACGGACCTTTCTGCCCCGACATCGCGATCTTCTACGAGCCCGGCCTGCTCGCGCGCGTCGGCTCCGTGGTCCGCCAGGTCGCCCCCGAGATCGTGCTGACCCACGGGCCGGACGAGTATATGGAGGACCACCAGAACACGTGCCGGCTCGCGGTAACGGGGGCATTCTGCCGCGGGATGCGCAACTTCCCCGTGGACCCGCCGGTCGCGCCGGTTTCGGAGCCCGTGGCCGTGTACCATGCGCTCCCGCTGGGCCTGAAAGGTCCGCTGAACCGGCCCGTGACCCCGGACTTCTTCGTGGACGTGACCTCGGTGGCGAAGCTGAAGCGCGAGATGCTGGCCTGCCACCGGAGCCAGAAGGAATGGCTGGACGTGAGCCAGGGGATGGACTCGTACCTGGATTCGATGGACGCCATGAACCGCGCGGCGGGGAAGCTCTCTAACCGGTTCGCGGCCGCCGAGGGCTGGATCAGGCACCTCAACCAGGGGATGTCGCCCGAAGGGTTCGACCCCCTGGCGCAGGCCCTGGGCCCCGGACTGGTAAGCTCGTTCCCATGAACGCAATCCGGATCCGTTCCCGTATCGTCCCCGGCTCGCTCACTCCGCTGGCGCTTGTCGCCGTCCTCCTGGCCGGGTCGGCCTGGAGCGAAGCCAGGAGCGTCATTCTCCTTATAGGCGACGGGATGGGGCCGCAAGCCGTCAGGGCGGCAAGCATCAAGCTGCACGGCGCCGACGGGAAGACCGCGATGCATGGCATGCCGGTCAAGGGGTCGCTCTCGACGAAGCCCGTCGGCGGCGACGTGACCGACTCGGCGGCGGCGGCGACGGCGATGGCGACCGGGCACAAGACCAGGAACGGCCGGGTGGCGGTCGGGCCCGACGGCAAGGTGCTCCGGACGATCCTGGAGGCATGCCACGACGCCGGAAAGATGACGGGCCTCGTGGCCACCTCGTCGGTGACCCACGCGACCCCCGCGTGCTTCGGCTCCCATGTCGAGAACCGCGGTGCGGAATACGACATCGCGGGCCAGCTCATCGCGCACCGCGTCAACGTCATCCTCGGCGGGGGGAAGAGTTTCTTCCTCGAGCCCCGGGGCGAGGCCTGGATCGGGGTCGAGATCCGGGACGCGAAGGGCGAGAAGATCGGCGGATATGCCGAACTGATGCGGGGTGGGGAAGACGGCGCCGTGGAGCGCAGGTTCATGACGCCCCCGGGGGCCGCGAGCGCCTACCTGTGGATCTGGCGGGGCAGCAGCCTCGACGCGTTCTTCGACGACTTCAAGATCGATCCGAAGGAAGGGGAGTCCGCGACGCGGCTCGTGAATGCCGACTTCGAGAAGGGCGACGCGACCGGGTGGAACGTGTGGAACGGCTGCACGGTCGTGAACGACGGCGGGTCCATGGCCCTCAAGGTCTCGGGGAACGGCGGATGCGACCAGACGGTCGCGGTCGACCCGGGCCGCGAGTACGAGTTCAGCTACCGGGGCCGGATCCCCAATCCGTACGCGGGCCAGTCGGCGAAGAAGCTTCCGTGGGACGAGGCGCTGACGGCGGGATACCGGCGGATCGAGAAGCGGGAGGAAGTGGCTGGGGCGGCAGGGCCGTACCTGCTCGGGCTCTTCGCCCCCGCGGGACTGGAGGGCAAGCCCGGGGAGCCGGCCCTGCCCGAGATGGCGGGCAAGGCTTTCGATTTGCTGGACGCGAGTCCGAAGGGGTTCTTCCTCATGGTGGAGGGCAGCCAGATCGACTGGGCCGCCGGGGACGAGTCCTACTGGTTCCGCGAGCTTGAATCGTTCGACAACGCGGTAGCGAGCGCACTCGAGTATGCGAAGAAGAAGGGCGACGTCCTCGTCGTGGCCACCGCCGACCATGAGACCGGGGGGGTCGCCATCGAGGGCACCGACGCCGCGAGCCTCAAGGTCTCGTTCACGGGCAAGGGACACACGGCTACGGACGTCCCGCTCTTCGCGTTCGGACCCGGGTCGAAGGCCTTCGCGGGACGTCACCCGAACACGGACGTTGCGAAGCTGATCGCGAAGGCGCTGGGGCTGTCCTTCTAGCCCCCACAGGCGCGGGGAGGGCGGGCGCACGTCCCGCCCTCCCGCGCTGTCCGCTACCTCCGCTCGAAGGCCGATAGTCTCTGGAGAGTGCCGGCAATACGGTCGAGTATGACGGGGAGGTTCCCGCCCATCTCGCCGGACTTGACCATGTTGACCACGTAGGCGTCGAACACGTCGGGATGCCGGCCGAGGCCCTTGGAGAGCGTTTCGCCATTCTTCACGGAGTCCTGCACATCCGTCAGCGCCTTCCGGAGCTCGGGGTAGGGGGTCTGTTCGGCGATGACCCCGAGCGAGTGCTCGAGTGGCACTCCGGCCTTCATCATCGTGTTCAGCTGCATCACGAATGACCCCACGGGAGTCACCGGCACGTCCGTTTCCATGTACGCGGCTAGGTGTTCCATCATGGCGTCCAGGGTCCCCGACTCGCATCCTACCGACACCATCTGGACGTAAACGCCGTCGAACCAGCGTGGATAGGCCCCGAACAGGCCGGAAATGGTCTCTCCTTCGCGTATCTTCGAGCGGATGTCGTCCAGGGCGGTCTTGAACGCGGGATCGGTGGCCGCTCCCGCGCAGATCACGAGCGTGTCGAGAATCGGCACGCCGGACCTCAGGCAGGAGGCGAACCGGACGGTGAAGTGGTGGACTTCGAGGCGGTCGTTCTTGTCCATGGCGGTCTCCTTGCCGGAAGCGGCGGTGGCGGAAGCTCGGGATTCGACGAACGCCTTCAGCGCGGGCCAGCTCGGGTAGCCGTATTCGCGGGCGATCACGAGTTGGGACCGGGCGACGGGCAGGTCGGATTCCTTCAGATCGGCGGCGGCCGCCTCGATGGCGGCGACCCGGCGCAGGGCGTCGGGATCGCGGCGGGCAAAGGCACGCCGCAGGTCGTCGGCCTGATCCTTGAGGTGTTCGAGATTGGGGCGGGAAGGCAGAACGTTTGGGGGACTCATGGGAACCTCCTTCACAAGTTTCCCGGCGGTCCACGACGCCGCGGCGAAAGAAGGTCCCAGAACCCTCGTTTGTGCGAACTCGGCCTGGCGGGGTTCTCCCCTTTCCGTGGACCGGCGGCTGCCCTTCAGCCTCGATTTCACGCTACGCCCGCCGGGGAGCCCGTGTCAACCGCCGCGTGGCAGAGTATGACTCGAGGGGGTTGAGTATAACCATGGCGTACACGGTCGGCCCGAAGGGGCAGGTGGTCATCGCGAAGGAGATCCGGGACAAGCTCGGAGTGGCGCCCGGGTGGGTGGCTCTCCAAAGGCTGGCCGGCGACCATGCGGAGGTCTACTTCGTTCCTCCTCCGCATCGCCGGTCCCTGAAGGGCAGTCTAACCCGGTTCACGAAGGTTCGCGTCCCGCCGGGCCGTGCGTGGGACGAGGCCCGGGGTGCGGCGTGGGCGGCCGAATCCCGCGGACGCGGATACCGGCGTGCTGCCGCCAAGTGAAGGGCTTCCTGGACAGCAGTGTGATCGTCCGGTATCTCGTCGAGGATCATCCCGCCTTGACGCGCCGCGCGGCCGGGATCATCGACGGAACCCGGGAGCTCCTCGTCACGGATGCCGTCATTGCCGAGGCTGCCTGGGTGCTGACCAAGGTCTACCTGATCCCGCGGGAGGCCGTGGTGGACGAGCTGGTGTCGCTCCTCCAGAAGGAAAACGTCCGCACTTGGGGGATGGACAAGGGAGAGGCCGTGCAGGCGCTCCTGCTTTGCCGGCCTTCCGGCCGGGTCTCGTTCGCGGACGCCATGGTCTGGGCCGCCGCCCGCTCCGCGGGAGCGCCGCTGGTCTACTCGTTCGACGAGCGATTTCCCTCGGGCGGGATGGAGGTCCGCGGGGAGGCATGGGCGTGGGCAGGCTCTTCGGACGGCGGCAGGTGTTCGCGGTCGCGCCGGAGCTCGTCTCCCGCGACCTCGACCGGCTGACGGGTACGGCCGGTGGGGCCCATGGTAGAGTCATGCGGGGGGATGGAGGCAGCACATGGATGGCAGGATTCTGATTGAGGCGGGCCGGTTGAAGGAGTTCAGCCTGCCGGTTCAGCTCTTCAGGGAAGGCCGTCAATACGTCGCCGATTGCGGCGCTCTCGGGCTCGCGTCCCACGGGAAGACCGCCACGGAGGCTAGGTCCTCGCTGAAGAACGTCATCGAGGTGTTCATTGAGGAAGTGATCGAGATGGGTACGCTGGACAGGATTCTTGCGGAACGCGGATGGACCAGGAAGGTTGCCGGCCGCGAGAAATCGGCGTGGGTCCCTCCGCGGGTGACCCGGGGAGTCGTGACGAGCGCACCGGGACGGGCCTGAGACTCCGTGGATCCGGAAGAGCTCCGGCTGTTCCTGACTGATAACGGTTGCCGGAAGAAGCGCGAACGACCCGACGGGACGGAAGTATGGACGAAGGAAGGGTTGGACATGCCCATCGTGTTCTTCAACCGCGGACTCTTGTCGGCGCGGGAACTCGAGCGGCTTCTCCACCTCAAAGGGGAAGAGCCCGGTGCTCTTGGGGCTTGGCGAAAGGCACGTGGAGACAAGTGAGAACTCGATCGTCCCAGCGAGTGGGACGACCCCTGCCGGTTCTTCCGGTGGTAGTCGCACACGCTGGAGGGAAAGCCCGACTCGCGGTTGATCGTGCTCCCCGCACTTGAGGGTATCGCGAGCGATGACCGGACTGTTATGATCTCGACCCGAGCAGACTACTGTGGGGGGTGCGGAGCAGACACGAGCCCCTTCGACGCCTTTCATCCATGGTGGTACGTTGTGAGCACGGATACGGGGGAGATTCTTCATGTGTTCCAAACCGAGCCTTCGGATGAGGCCTGGAGACGTATTCGTTACGCTTCGAAGCGGGCGAAGGGCACACGCAAGTAGCTGAGGAGGCGCCCGGCCCGTTCTTCGGCTACGCGGCTTTGAGCGCGAAGTGCTTGCCCATCTTGAGGCGCCGGCGTTTGGGGTCCACCGAGACATTCAGCAGCTCAAGCGTTTCCGCCCCGAGGAGGACTTCTCCCGTCGGGACGACGAAGACGGACGATGGCACGGCGCGTCCGTCGAGCCGGACGATGACCGTGGAGACGGGCAACCGGCTCGTCCGGCCGTCGGCCATCTGGACCGCCATCGTCTTGAACTTGGCCAGCTTGAGCCGACTCGCGATTGCGCGCGGGACCACGGTCATTGAAGCGCCGGTATCCACCAACGCGGTTACGTTCAGCTTCCGTTTCCTGCCTTCCAGCGTGATCGGCACGCGAATCAACCCCATGACATGCTCATTATAGAGCCTCCCTCCGCGTACAATACTGGCTGATGCGTCAGCACATGCACTTCCTCCTTGCCGTGTCGGCCCTCGTGCTGATCGCGTGCGTGCCCGGTGTGGCCGGGGCGGACGTCGTGATCCGGGTGGGTCCCGCGGACCCGGGCGGGCTGGAGGCGGCCCGGGCCCGGGCCCGGGAGGCCGTGCGCAGGCACCGGGAGCCGGTCACGATCGTGCTCGAGGCGGGCACCTACCAGCTCGACCGCGGGCTCGTGCTCACGGTCTCCGACAGCGGTACGGCGAAGGCGCCCGTGACGTGGAAGGCGGCGCCCGGCGCCACGGTCAGGATCTCGGGTGGACGTGAGGTCTATGGCTGGGGTCCCGTGACCGATCCGGCCCTGCTCGCCCGACTCGCCCCCGCGGTGCGGTCGCGCGTGGTCGTCACCGACCTGCGCGCCGCGGGCATCACGGACTTCGGGACGTTCCGCCGCCGGGGATTCGGACTCCCGAAAGCGGTCTCCGCGCTCGAGCTGGTCTGCGACGACCGGATCATGCGCCTCGCGCGCCACCCGACCGAGGGCTGGCTGACCGTGAGCGCCACGCTGACCGGCGGCGAGACCGTCCGGTTCGCCTTCAAGGACGCCGCGGCGGCCAAGTGGGGCCCCGCTCCGGACCTCTGGGTCCACGGTTACTGGACCTACGACTGGGCGGACACGCATGACCCCGTCGTGGACTTCTCTTCGTCCCGGGGCGAAGTCACGATCAAGGCGCCGGCGGGGTGGTATGGCGTGAAGACCGGGGCGCGGTTCGCGTTCGAGAACGCGCTCGAGGCCCTGGACGCTCCGGGAGAGTGGTGGCTCGACCGCGCGACGGGGAAGCTGTACTTCCTTCCACCGGGGGACGGCGGGGCTGGCCGAACCGTGGTCTCCGTGGTCGAGGAGCCGCTCATCTTCCTCGACGGGGTCTCGCACGTCCGGGTGGAAGGGCTGATCCTCGAGGACGCGCGTGGCGACGGCGTCCGGATCGAGGGGGGCCTCGACTGCCGGATCGCGGGATGCACGATTCGGAACCTGGGCGGCATTGGCGCGGACGTGCGCGGCGGGAAGTCGCATCTGGTCCGTTCCTGCGACGTCTACGGCACCGGCGAGGGCGGAATCGCGATTGCGGGCGGCGACCGGCCGAAGCTCGTGCCATGCGGCAATGCCGCGGAGAACAACGACCTCCACGACTACTGCCGGTGGGCCCGGACCTACAAGCCGGGCGTGCTCGTCGAGGGCGTCGGCTGCCGCGTCGCGCACAACTGGATCCACAACGCCCCGCACAACGGCATCCTGCTGGGCGGCAACGACCACGTGATCGAGCTCAACCTCGTCGAGCGCGTCTGCCTCGAGACCGGGGACTCGGGCGCGTTCTACATGGGCCGAGACCCCACCATGCGGGGCACGGTGGTCAGGAACAACCTCTTCCGCGACCTTAGCCCCACGCAGTCGCGGGAGGGGGAGTTCAACAGCGTGATGGCCGTCTACCTCGACGACTGCGCGTGCGGCACCCGGGTCGAGGGGAACCTCTTCGTGCGCGCCGGCTGGGCGATCATGATCGGGGGCGGACGCGACAACGACGTGCTGGGCAACGTGTTCGTGGACTGCGAGCCGTCCGTAAGCGTGGACACGCGGGCCCTGGATTGGGCGAAGAAGTACTACGATCCCGGAGGCGGCTGGGAGATGGAGCGCAGGCTGGCAGCCGTGCCGTACAATTCGCCCCGCTGGCGGGAGCGCTACCCGAAGCTGGCGGGATACAGCCTCGCGACCTGCGCTACGCCCACCGGCAACCGGATCGTGGGCAACGTCTCGACCGGCGGCCGGTGGCTCGAGATCGCGCACGGGCTCACGGGCCGGAATGTCGAGATACGCGACAACTTTGTCGAGGGCACGCCTGCCGCCAAGCCTGCAAAGTGGCCGGCGATCCCCGTGGATCGGATCGGGCTCGAGCACGACCGGTTCCGTCCCGCCGCGCGGTGAAGGCGTCCCGGCGGCGATGGCGCATCATCATGGGTGTGTTCGTGGCGGCCGCTTCTCTGGCTAACGGAGGCGGTTTGCCCGCGGGTCGGACCGGGCCGGACACCGGAAGGTGGAGCTGGCAGGAACCGAACGCGACGGTCAAGCCCAAAGGCGACCTCGAGTGGAAGCCCGAGACGTTCCGGTTCGAGGCGGGGGAGTCGGTCCGGTACGTCGACTACGCCGGCGGAAACGACGCCAACGACGGCACGACGAAGCAGGCACCTTTCAAGCACCATCCCTGGGATGCGAACGCGACCGCCCAGGCCGCCGCGTGCAAGGGAATCCATACCTACGTCTTCAAGCGCGGGGTGGTCTACCGCGGCGCACTGACCGTGCGCGAGGAGGGCGCACCGGGGAATCCCATCCGGCTGACGAGCGACCCCGGGTGGGGGAAGGGCGAAGCCGTGATCGCAGGATCGGAGCCGGTCCGCCGCTGGAAGAAGGGGGCCGATATCAAGGCGATCCCCGAACCGGAAAAGGTGTGGCGCGCCGATCTCGACTTCTCCCCGCGGTGCGTGTGGATCACGGCGCGCGAGGGGAAGGCAACCAGGATTCCCCTCGCGCGCACACCCAACTGGAAGGTCACGGACCCCGACGACGTCAAGAGCGGATGGTGGCACTGGAACTACCCGACCGGCCAGCCATTCGATGTGTTCACGAAGGGGCCCGACGGCGGCAAGCTCCATCTCGGCATCGACACCGACCATCTCACCAAGCCGGCCGAGTACTACCGTGACGCCATCCTATGGACCGAGCACGGCTGGGTCATGGGGGCCCCCTACCCGGTCCGGGTCGAGGTCGTGGACGAGGCGAAGAGGGGCCTCGGGTTCGGGGGCAGATGGGGAGGCGTGGGAAGCTACCCGCTCGTCAAGTACAACCGGTATTTCCTCGAGGACAAGCCCCAGTACCTGGACGACCCCGACGGCGAGTTCTGGTTCGACAAGAAGGGCGGCGGCGGGACGCTGTACATCCGGCTTCCGGGCGGCATCGATCCCGAATCGGTCGTCGTGGAAGCGGCCCGGCACCAGAATCTGGTCGACGCCAAGCGGATGAACCACGTCCACATCACGGGGCTGACGTTCCGGTTCACGAACGTGTACTGGAACCTCGACGGGGTGCCCTACCGGGACGGGGACGCGTTCGACCCGGCGTGCATCCGGCTGATGGGGGGTGGAGAGGACATCCGCGTCGCGAACTGCCGGTTCGAGCATGTGAACACGGCCGTCCTCCTCAAGGCCGGGGGCCAGGACGAACCGATCGACCGGGTCGCGGTCGAAGACAACGAAGTCCGGTTCACGGACCGCGGCGGGTTCCTCATCTACGACGGGTCGGCGTGGGGCCAAGTAATGCAGGAATACGGTCGCCTGTACGACGTCAGGGTCATGCGCAACAAGATGACCCTGGTCGGGATGCGGCCGACCCGGTTCAACCTCGGATTCACGATAGACATCATGAACGCGCGGACGGTGGAGGTGGCCGGGAACATCCTGGACCGGCTCTACGGCGGCGGCATCAACGTCGCCGGCGCCAAGCGGAACAGCTCGGCCGCGGACCGGCCGTTCTCGCGGATCGTGATCCATCACAACAAGGTCACGGATCCCCTGCTGAGCAACGACGATTTCGGAGGCATCGAGACCTGGCAGGGCGGGCCGGCCTACGTCTACGACAACATCTCCGGCAACCCGGGCGGCTACCGGAACTTCGGCCTGCTCGACCGGGACAAGCCGGCGTGGGCCCGATTCGGCCACGCGTATTACCTCGACGGCGCGTTCAAGAACTACCACTTCAACAACATCGCTTGGGGGCGGTCCAAGGACCCCCTGAGCCGGCTCGGCAACACGGCGGCGTTCCAGGAGATCATCAGTTACCAGAACACGTTCTTCAACAATACGGTCTACAACTTCGTCAAAGGCACCCGGCGGCAGGCTCCGCAGGCGGGCCGCGACAAGTTCCTGGGCAATATCTGGGAGTCAATAGGCGAGTGGCTCTTCTGGCACTCGGATCCGGCCGGATCGCCGGAGGAAGGGAACGCCCGGGACGCCGGCCCGAAGAAGGAGCATTGCGCCTTCGAGACCAACGCCTACGCCCGGAACATTTTCCACGACCTCTCGGGCAAGTTCGGCGTATTCGAGCCGTCGGGCCGCTGGCACGCGGGCTTCGAGTCGTTTCGGAAGGCGCTGGAAGAAAGGAAGTCGCTCTCATCCGGGTTGGGCGAGGTCGCCCGGAAGGCTCTGCTCCGGGACCCTGACCGCCGGGATTTCCGGCCGGCGCCGGGCTCGGCGGCTACGGCCAAGGGGGTCAAGGTCTTCGTGCCGTGGGCGCTCCACGCGGTCGTGGCCGAGTGGAACTTCTACCCGGCCGGCGATGACCCGGCGAGCATCCCGGACGAGCACTGGTACATGACGCCCTACCACCTCGAGCGGGACGACTACTACACCCGGCCGATGTTCCCGCTTGCCGTGGTGAATGGCGGCGGCAAGAGCTACGTCCGCGGTCCGCTCGAGGACTGGATCGACGGCGCCCTCGCGCTCAACGGCAAGGATCAGTACGCG
>Ga0315294_10010015_pt1 | contig 10387 bp, 10 predicted proteins | sample YL17G13_40_MG_FD_203626 | JGI IMG/M metagenome (GOLD analysis project Ga0315294, IMG submission 203626) | Sediment microbial communities from Yellowstone Lake, YNP, Wyoming, USA - YL17G13_40 | ecosystem: Environmental > Aquatic > Freshwater > Lake > Sediment | place: USA: Wyoming | collected...
TCTCAATACCGCGGTTAATCGGCCCGGGGTGCATTACGATAATATTACTTTTGGCTTTATCCAATCTTTCTTTAGTGATGCCGAATTGCTTAAAGTATTCCAGCTGGGACGGAAAAGCTCCTTGCTCATCGCGCTCAAACTGCATACGCAGAACATTTACTGCATCCGCCTCTTTTAAGGCTTCATCTATATCGTGACTGATACGCACGCCCATTTTATCAATACCGACAGGTATGAGCATTTTGGGAGCGCAAACCGTAACTTCCGCCCCCAGCTTGGTCAAGCCCCAGATATTGGAACGGGCTACCCGAGAATGTGCGATATCGCCTATAATACTCACCCTTAAGCCTGCGATCCTACCCAGCTTCTCTTTAAGAGTAAATATATCCAGCAGCGCCTGTGTGGGATGTTCATGCCACCCGTCTCCTGCGTTGACTACGCTTATGGTCACATGGTCCGCCAGCATCATTGCGGCACCAGAGGCATTATGGCGCATTACGATAATATCGGCTTTCAAGGCTTCGATATTCCTTCCGGTGTCAATAAGGGTTTCTCCTTTTTTTACACTGGAGGTCTCGGTAGCGATGTTGATGACGTCAGCGGATAGCCTCTTTGCCGCCACTTCAAATGATACCCTGGTGCGCGTGGAGGGCTCATAGAATAGGTTCACTACGGTCTTGCCGCGTAGGGCAGGCACCTTCTTAATATCCCTGGTAGAGACTTCTTTAAAAGACTCGGCAGTCTCAAGGATCAATTCCAACTCCTCTTTGCTTAAGTCCTCTAAACCCAACAGGTCTTTTCTCGCCCAAACCATGCTTAATCCTTTTCTACAATCACAACTTCGTCTTTACCGTCAACTTCCTCCAAGCGCACTTCCACGGTCTCATTCTTGGAGGTAGGTATGTTCTTGCCGGCATAATCCGCACGGATCGGCAATTCCCGGTGCCCGCGGTCGACCAGCACAGCCAACTGGATGGATTTTGGCCGGCCTAAATCGATTAACGCATCCAACGCCGCCCGCACTGTCCTTCCGCTATAGAGAACGTCGTCTACCAACACTAAATTTTTACCGGTAATATCGAAATCTATCTCGGTCTTATGCACCACCGGATGAGCTGCGATTAAAGTCAGATCATCGCGGTATAAGGTAATATCCAGGGTTCCCACTGCAGCAGAAGTGCCTTCAATCTTCTTTATGGCATCGGCCAGGCGCTGCGCTAAATATACCCCGCGGTTCCTGATGCCGATCAAGCACAGATTTTCTGTACCCTTATTTTTCTCCAGAATCTCATGCGCCATACGCACGAGCGTGCGGTTAAGAGTATCCTTATCCAGTATCTTAGCCTTTTCTTTCATAAAATCTCCCCTCTTACAGGCAATAAAAAAACCCAACCACTAACTTTTTTAGCGATTGGGTTGTTATTACTTATTTTGAACTCTTGGATATACATATTAATTCCTTACCGGCCTCACCGGGCCCAGTTTAAAGGAGTTACATTTTCAGTAAATATACCATTGAAAACCCCGCCTGTCAAGCCAATTTTAAAAACGAAATGGGAAACTGTTTCCAACCTAATCGGGAAACTGTTTCCGAGCCATACGAGAAACTGTTTCCAACATATACGGGAAACGTATTCCATTTTGTTCGGGACACTGTTTCCAACTTGAACGGGACATTGGGATACCCCAATCCGACTGTCCCGAACAAGTTAGACGATGTTTCTAAGTGTTTTGGTGTTTAGGCCCTGAGAAAAGGGGCGTAAGCAAGCCACCGGAAATAACAACCTTAATGGCGTCTTCAATGCTCATATCAAGGAACATGGCGTCTTTACGCGGCACCAATATGAAATATCCCGTCAAAGGTGAAGGAGTGGTCGGTATAAAAACATTAATGAGGTCTTCGCTTATTTTTTTCTTGGCTTCCTCAATACCCTCATTAGTCATAAAACCTATCGACCATATCCCCTTTCGCGGATACTCAACCAATACCACTCTTTGGAAGGCAATGCTCTCTTTAGAAAAGAAAAACTCCACAATCTGCTTAATGGAGGGATAAATATAGCGCGCTAAGGGAAACTTGGTAAACCATCTTTCCAGCATCGCATAAAAACCCTTTCCCAGAAAATGCACCGTCAGGTATCCTACTGTCAGCAGAATCAATAGAGAAAGGATCAACCCCAAGCCTGGGATATAGAAACCCACAAATTGAACCAGATAATTATTAATAATCCTGCCTAAAATGCCGTCTGCGAATTTGAATAAGCCGATAAGGATATAGATGGTGAGAAAAAACGGTAATATAACCAGCAGACCGGTAATCAAATATTTCCTGAAATGTGTTTTCATATATTCTCTCTCCTAACGCAACCAGATAAACCAAATAAATAATGAGCCCAAAGATACCGCAGCAACGGTGAAAGGAAGGCCCATCTTGACAAACTCGCCGAATTTCACATGGTAGCCTTCCTTACGCAGGATACCCACAGTCACAACATTGCAAGAAGCCCCAATGGGGGTAATGTTTCCGCCAAGGCACGTTCCTATCAAAAGCCCGAATAAAAACGGATACATAGACAGGCCCAAATTAGCCGCTACAATCTTGGCCACCGGGATCATCGCCACAGTATAAGGAATATTATCCACGAATGCCGAAATAAACACCGACATCCAAACAATAAGCATAAAAGCAAAAAAGGCATTATTCCCCGTCCACGAAGAAATATACCTGGCAATATCCTCGATTATGCCGCTATAGGTAAGGCTTCCTACCAGCATAAATATCCCGATCAGAAAGAAAAACGTCTGCCAATCAAGGTTTTTGATTAAATTTATACTCTCTCGGTGCCTTAATTCATGCCAGATAACACCGATAATAGCCCAGGAAAAACATATGCCGGCAATGCTATATTGGGGCTTATTTCTTATAAATGATGAGGCTACTAAAGTCAAAATCATACCGATCATAAGAAACGTCGGCACCCAGGTCTTAGGAAGCACAACCTCAATATTCTTGGGCTTTTGGCTGTATTTTTTGAAAAATAACCACAGCACAAAAAAAGCGGCGATTGCCCCTAATTCCACCGCGAAAAATATCCCGGGCTTTCCCTGCATCCAGAAAAAATCGTTAAAATTCATCCCCGACTCCATCGCCATAATAATGCTGGGAGAATCACCTATCATAGTCGCTGTCCCCTGCAGATTGGCAGAAAGCGCAACTCCGATCAGTAAAGGAACAGGCTTTACTTTGATAGCTTTGGCTATTTCTAAAGCTATTGGAGCGACAATCAATACCGTAGCCACATTCTCGGTAAAGCTGGAGATAAAACCGGACAACCCGCAGACAAGCAGCATTGCCATAGCTACGCTCGTAGATTTATCTACGAGCGTTGAGGCCAAATATGCGGGAACACCGGAATAAATAAAAAGGCCCGACAGGGTCATTGTCCCCAAAAATACAGCGAGCACATTGATATTTACGCTTTCAAGCGCCTGGCCTATTGATAGCGCGCGGAATAAAATTAATAACGCCAAGCCTGCATAAACGATAAGCAAGGGAGAAACTTTTTTTCTTACCAAAACCAAAATATAGGTGGCTAAGAATACGATTAATACGAAAAGCTTCATTTTAGTAAGGGTAGATATAATAAGGCCAGCCAAATTACCAATGTCGTTGCTATGCCAACAGAGAGCCCAATGCCAAACCACTGCAGAAACGTTACCTTGATGCTTCTTTCTTTCTCCAGTATTCCCAATGCCACAATATTGGCGGTCGAGCCTACCAGCGTGATATTGCCTCCGAAACAACCACCGAACAATAATGCCCACCATAAAGGCTGCAGCGCAAAACCCAGGTCTTTAAAGCTCTGCACAACGGGAATAAAAGCCGCAACCAGGACCACATTGTCCAGGATACTCGAACCAAAAGCACTGATCCACAGGACCATCCCAGTCAACAATGACGGGTCATTCGCAACCGCTCCGGATAATCTTTGCGCTAAAACATCCGTTGCTCCGCTGTATTTGAGTGTTCCTGCCTGCGCAAATAACAGCAGAAAAAACAAGAGCGTCCACCATTCCACATCCTTCTCCACATAACTGCGCGCTTTATTCCACTTCCATATCATAATACAGGCGGAGGATATCAACGGCACGATAAGAAGAATAGTATTGGCTTCTAAACCCCACAATAACTCAAGGCGGTGATGCAGGGAGATGAATAATAAAGTTACGCCAAAAATAGCGAGGCTTAACTTCAACGGCCTATCCGGAGGTACAGAGATAAGCTTTATCAACATCTCGTTTGAGCCAACCTCCTTGATCTTCTCATCCATCTCTCTGATGCTCTTGCGATACCATAAGACGGCGATAAAAATAGCCAGCAGCAAGCAAATCAACATCAGGGGAAACGCCTTTACTATAAAATCCTCAAACGTCAGGCCCGATTTTGCCGCGATCAATATACCTATCGGGTTACCTAACACCGTCCCCGATGAGCCGATATTGGTGGCCAATACGCTAGTGATAATAAACGGCGTGGGGTTGACCTCAAAATAATCGCAAATCTCTAAGATAGCAGCGACCATAAAAATAATTGAAGTAACTTCATCCACGGCGCAGGCAAGCAGGGCCGAGATCAAAGAAACGGCTATGACGAATTTTGTGGCGGTCAGGTTCCTGACCCTCAATATCAGGCTCACAATCCAGGCGAAAAAACCCGACTCTTTCAAAAGGCCGATAATAATCATCATCCCCACTAAGAATAGGATGATATCAAGAGAGGAAAATTTGATAAGATGCTCGAGATCAATTGTTTTCGTAATAAGCAAAAGGCTGCTGCCGAGAAAGGCAAAACTGAGGCGGAAATCCCAGAAGAAAAGCGTGCCAAATATGGAAGCTGAAAATATTGATATTGAAAGCGCCTGGCGAGAGGTAAATCCGGTCTGGCTGCACCATATCCCCAGGGCTAATGAGAGTCCAATTAAAATAATGAATTTCTGGACGATGGTATTTTTCACAATAGATTAGCTTCTTTGGCAAAAGCCCTGATAACATCTTCGCGCGCCACTATACCTACTACTTTTCTGCTCTTATCCAATATGGGGATACGCCTTATTTTCTGCGTCAGCATGATATGCGCTACCTCGCAAAGAGTAGTATCTTCATCGAGGGTAATAACCTCCCGGCGCATCAACTGCTCGACCTTCAAGCTTCCCAATTGCGCCATCTTTTTTTTAATGGCTTTGGGATTCTCATCATAGACGAAACGACCTACCTTATGCAGATAACTGGGAAATATATAACGAAGGATATCTTTTTCAGTGAACATCCCGATAAGGTTATTATGTTCATCTAAAACAGGCAAGCCGCTTATTTTCATCTTGAGGAGAAGACCCAGCGCTTCGTTGACGCTTGCATTAGCGGGAATATTCACTACCTCACGCGTCATTATCTCTTTAACCTTCATAGTGACCCTCCAATTTATTTACGGAAGAGCTAAAATATCTTTCTTATGCGAGGCCTTATCTTGATATAAATGATTGCGGCTGCCGCTGCTTTGAAGAGGTCGCCTGGAATAAAAGGAAGGAATCCGATAGCCAATGCTTTTTCGGTGCCGCAGCCCAACAATATTTTGAGCCAAAGAGCGCCGGTAAGCAAAAGAAGGGCATCGGCAAAGCACATCAAGAAAAAAACGGAGAATAGCGAATTACCAAAAGTTTTAATCGTCCTGCCTAAAAAGAAGCTGGCGATAATAAATCCGGCGATATAGCCGCCGGTCGGGCCTAAAAGGTATGCCCCCCCGCTGCCTGCATTGACAAATACCGGCAAGCCGGCAATACCCAAAACCGCATAGCCCGCCTGGCTTATCGCGCCGAGATTACCCGCCAACATCGCTCCTGAAAGAAGGACAAAAAACGTCTGCAGTGTCCAAGGAACCGGCGTAAACGGCAAGGGAATGCGCACAAAAGCGCCCAGCACCATAAAAATTATAAAAGTACCCACGCCGACTAACTTACATATCTTAGCGTCGGATACGACTTCCCTGTTTAAAATCGCATCATACATATTAACCTCTGGGTTGCGTTTTCCAGCGGCGGTGAATCCATCCCCATTCCGCCGGATATCGACGTATATAAGATTCAATTATACTGGTAAGCTTCTGAATATTATTCTGGATATTCTCTTCGTGATCCGCTTTTTCCTGTAATAGAAATTCCGGCTCAAAAATTATTTTATGCGTATCATCGCTATTACGGACAATAAAACAAGGTAAGATCGCCGCCTTAGTCCGCATTGCCAAGACCACCGGACCGGTGGCGGTAGCGGCTTTTCTGCCGAAGAAATCCACAAATATGCCTCCCGTACCGAAATTCTGATCCAGCGGTATGAATAATAGCTCATTATTCCTTAACGCGTGTATGGATTCTTCTACGCAAGCCTTACGGGGATTGGCATAGATCGTCCTGATCTTGAGCCTTTTGCGTTTTTCAAGGAAGAGCTGTTCAACCCTCTGGTCGCGCATGTGCCGCATGATACCACCGGTATGAAACCCTTCCAGGCTTAAACGCGCCAACATCAAAGGAAAATTTCCGAAATGCGCGCTTACTAATATAACCCCCCTGCCCTTACGAACAGCCGCTAAGAGATGCTCTTTGTTTTCCAGTGCCACCCTGTGCTTAATTAAATCCGGGCGGTCCATCAGATAAATCAACTCAATAGCTGACTTTACCATAAAGGTGAAACAATCCCGGGATATTTGCTCTAACTCTTTAAAAGATTTGGTGTTACCAAAGGCGGCGCTTAAACCTTCAAACGCCACGTTTCGGTGCTTACTTGCGATATGGTATCCGATTATGGAGAAGTTGCGGGCAAAGCCATAAAGCAGGCGCATATCTCTGGGCATGACCTTGACGAGTGCGGAAAACATATTAAGGCCCAGGCGTGCAAAGAAATATTTGATAGATTTGCCGGTTTTCTTTAAGTCCATGTGCTAAATTATAACAAAAAGGCGGGGAATTTCAAGCAAAATCGGGGACGATTATCAGCTTGACAACTTATAGCCAATCTTACGCAGGAAATCCTTACGCCATGCTATATCTTCTTTATTCTCAATTCCTTTGGGTTTAGAACCGTCAATAACGCCCAATATACCGCGGCCGCTATCTGTCTCTGCCACAATCACCTCTACCTGATTAGCAGTCGCGCAGAAAATAGAACACACTTCAGGTATATTTTTAAGGGCGTTCAAAACGTTTATGGGAAAGGCATCTCTGAGGCAGACGATAAAACTATGGCCTGCTCCTATCTCTAATGCGTTGCTTTGAGCTAACTCTTTAAGTTCCTGCGAATTACCTTCAGAGCGCACCTTACAGGCGCCGGAGGACTCACAAAACGCAAAACCGAATTTAATCTGAGGGCTGCTGCCTATCAATGCCTCATACAGGTCTTCAACGGTTTTTATAAAATGGCTCTGCCCTAATATTATATTTACCTCATCGGGTTTCTTTATTTTTACGATTTTTAATTCCATCTATCCACCTCCGGACAAGGCTTATCTATCTTGGAGGGACGCCAGCCGGCTCCAGATGAACCACTATATCCGTAACGCCGGCGAACTCCCTTTTTATGGTATCTTCTATTTTGTAGCTCAACTCATGGGCTTTGTCGATACGCATACTGGGCTGTACGAGGACGTGCATATCTATATGTATATCATCCTCCCTGCCGCGCGTCCTTATTTTATGGCACTCCATCACGCCGTCGATACTCCTGACAACCGCCTCTATTCTCTTTATATCTATTGCCGCAGTATCGCATAAAACACGCGAGGCATCACGCAATATATCGTATGCGGCATAGCCGATAAATAAAGCTATGATCACTGAAACAACAACGTCAATTATAGGATAACCGAACTTTGACGCTATTAAAGCGACAATAACCGATAATGACGTCAATATATCCGCGCGTGTGTGCATAGAATCCGACACCAGGATATCGCTGTTCATTTTTTTGCCTTTCCTGAACTCATAATTCATAACCATAATGTTGACGGTTATGGTCAGTGCCATAACAATGAAACTATAGAGATTGACAGTCGGGGCAACGGGATTGCGCAGCTTGCCCATGCTTTCATGGAACACATTAAAACATACCAGCAGCAGCAATATCGCTATGCCTATAGCGGTAAATGTCTCGTATTTCTTGTGCCCGTAGGGATGGTCATCGTCAACCGGCTTTGAAGCAAACGATATACCTACCAGGCCTACTATATTGGCGCTGCCGTCAGAAAAAGAATGCAAGCCATCCGCAACCATACTATTGCTTTTTGTCAGGTATCCTACAATGAGCTTGGCGATAGCGACCGCCCAGTTTAATACAAGCACATATATTAAAACCTTCCTGATCTCCCCGGCCCTATCCATGCACCCGCCTTTTTGAAAACATTATACCATACAACATAAATAAACACATTAAAAAAACAGAGACATCGCCCCAGCGGCTATAAAAAGTTAAGCGTCCCTTCTTCTTTGAAAAGATCTCCAGCGTCTTATAGCCGCTGATAAATGTCTCTTCTCCCTTACTATCCGAAACGGCAGAGATTATTTCTCCTTTAGGGCTGATAAAACCCGAGAAGCCGGTATTGGCGGCGCGCGCTAAAAATACGCGATTTTCTACGGCGCGCAATACCGATGCCGATAGGTGCTGATAAGGGCTTGAGGTCTTGCCAAACCAGGCATCATTGGTAATATTTACCAGAAAATCCGCTCCCCTTTTAACGAACTTACGCGAAAGCTCCGGGAACATATCTTCAAAACAAATAAGGACAGAGAATTTACGCGAGGCGCCAGTCTCCGCCGCCTGAATATGGCGTGCCTCCGGGGGCGGGGTGAGTTGCAAGTCAAGAGAAAAAACCGTATACTCTTTGCCGGCTGAAAAATCGCCGATAGGGACAATGGTCTGCAAAAATGCAAAGAACTTTCTCAGGGGGATATATTCTCCGAAAGGAACAAGATGTATCTTATCGTAGCGCCAGGCTATCTTGCCGCCGCCATCCAATAATATGGAGCTATTGAAGTAACTTCCACCATCGACTATTACTGTACCGAGAAGAAGCTTAGTGTTGAGAGATTTAACGAGCCCGAATATATTCTCAAAGATCCAATCATCCACCCCCAAAAATCCGGGACTGGAGGCTTCCGGCCAGATGATTAGATCCGGCTTATCCTTGAGTGCTTCTCTAGATAAAGAAATATACCTCTCTAATATAAAACTCTGCGAGTTCTCCTGCCATTTTAGCTCTTGAGGAATATTGCCTTGAATAACCGAAATCCTGACCGGCACTCTGTCCTCTGTGCTCTGTACGCCGTACAATTTGTAATAACCATAGCCCAACGTTAAAACTAATACGATAGCAGCCAGTAGATAGCAGTGAGGGGTTAGGGATTTTCTTTTGTCAATTATATTAAAAATAGCCAGATTAACTGCCATGATGAGGAATGAAACGCCCCACGCTCCCGTAATATCGGCAATTTGAATTATGGGCAAAGTCAAATATTGAGAATAACCCAATAAAACCCACCCGAAGCCGGTAAGCAGGTAACTGCGTAAGTATTCGAGTAAAACCCAAGCACAAGGTAAAAATATTAGCTCGTAGCCACCCGCTCCTAACTCGTAAATACTAAATATTAAGCCAAAGATGCCAAAATATATGGCCAGGTATAGGATCATTAAAACCAGGCCTAAAAAGGTAACACGGATGAACCAATATACAGTAAGGAGCCAAAAAACAACGCCGCAAAGATAGGACAATAAAAATGCCATGGCAGGTCTTTTGCCTTTAATGGCAAAAAATAGCGGCACAAAAGCTAACCAGGCGAGAAGTTCTAAATTATAGCGAGGAAAAGCAAAGGTTAATAAAATTCCGCTCAATAAGACAAGAAAAATAGAATTATGAAGGGAAAGACAGAGGGGGCGTTTCCCCTGGGGGGAAATGCCCCCTCTGTGGTTTTTCTCGATGGAAACGCCCCCTGTTTTTGATAAACCTTTACTCATCGATTAGTAAGAATTACTGTGTAAAATATCTTTTAGTTTCCTCTTGGGCACATGAAGCGTTCCGTTCTTATCTTTCCAGTATTTAATCGAATCTTTTAATTGTTCAGGGCGCGGAGATTCATCTCTATAGCCAAGGGAAACAACAGAATCTATGCGCATATGGCCGGGAATATTGAGTATTTTGCGCACTTTTCTTCTATTGATTGCCTGCATCAAACAGCAGCCTATCCCCTCCTGCCAGCTGAGCAAGAGGATATTTTCCGCTGCTAATCCCACATCATAGGAGGAGTATTTTTTCACCGCCTTATCTTTATTAACAAGGATAACCAGATAG
>Ga0315294_10010017_pt1 | contig 10385 bp, 8 predicted proteins | sample YL17G13_40_MG_FD_203626 | JGI IMG/M metagenome (GOLD analysis project Ga0315294, IMG submission 203626) | Sediment microbial communities from Yellowstone Lake, YNP, Wyoming, USA - YL17G13_40 | ecosystem: Environmental > Aquatic > Freshwater > Lake > Sediment | place: USA: Wyoming | collected...
TCTCGCCCCACGGACTTGGTCACGATGGCTCCAGCACCGGCTCTCGCGACCTCTATCATGCTTTTGCCCGTCTCGTCCAGAACACCGGACGCCAGCATCGTGGGGTTCTTCAGCCGCAGGCCGCAGAGTTCCACGGAGAGGTCAGTCATTGGGCTCCTCTTGTGATTGCCGGACTAGCTACTAAGACTTTTCTTGAGCGAGCCAGCTGGAAGTGCAAGCATATGAGAAATGGCAGCCGCTCTCAGGCCTGGCTTCGTGTACGCTCAGGCCTTGGCGGCCTTCTTGGCTTCGTAGTCCTTGATGGCTTCCCTGAGTGCGTCGGATGCGAGGTTGGAGCAGTGCATCTTGACCGGGGGCAGCCCGTCCAGCGAGTCGGCAACGTCCTGCCTGGATATCTTCTTCGCTTCCTCAATCGTTTTGCCCCTCGCCAGCTCGGTTATCATCGAGCTGGTGGCAATCGCCGCTCCGCACCCGAACGTCTTGAACTTGATGTCCGTGATTATGTTGTTCTTCACCTTGATGTAGAGCCACATCACGTCTCCGCATGTCGGGTTTCCGACCTTGCCAACCCCGTCGGCATCAGGTATCTCCCCGACGTTCCGCGGGTTCGCGAAGTGCTCCATGACCTTATCACTGTACACAGCTTCCACCTTCGCTTGCGCCCATGGGCGTCTTCTCGTTGAAGGGAGATATCTCCCTTAGCTTCGAGACTACCCCGGGCAGCACTTCCAGGAAGTAGCCTACCTCCTCTTCAGTGTTTTCCCGTCCTAAGGTAACCCTCAGGCTGCCGTGGGCCTGCTCGTGCGTGAGCCCGAGCGCCAAGAGCACGTGTGAGGGCTCGAGGGAGCCAGTCGAGCACGCGGAGCCTGTGGAGGTCGCAATACCCTTGAAATCCAGCTGGAGCACGAGCCCTTCGCCCTCTATGAAGTCAAACCTGAAACTCGCGTTGTTGACCAGACGCTTGGTCTTGTGGCCGTTCACGTAGGACCTTGGAATGAGTTCGGGCACGGCTTTGATCATCTTGTCCCTGAGGGCCTTCATCCTATCGCTCGTAGGCTCGAGGTCCCTCTTCGCGATCTCAGCGGCCTTCCCGAGGCCCACCACACCTGCGACATTGACCGTGGATGACCTGAGCCCGCGCTCCTGCCCTCCGCCGTGTATGATCGGCTCCAGGTGGGTCCCCCGCTTGACATAGAGCGCCCCAACGCCCTTCGGTCCGTGGAACTTGTGTGCCGAGAGCGAGAGCATGTCTATGTGATCCGCCTTGACATCGATAGGCATCTTTCCCATAGCTTGGACCGCATCCGTGTGGAATGGTATCCCCCTGGCCTGCGCGATCTTGCCGATCTCCCTGATGGGCTGGATAGTGCCGATCTCATTGTTCGCCGCCATGACAGATATCAGCACAGTATCGTTCCTGATGGCTTTCTCGACATCTCCAGGGTCCACGAGGCCGTCCGAGGATACTGGAACGATGGTGACCTCGAGCCCGAACCGCTTCAGGAAGTCCATGGGCTCGAGCACCGCGTGATGCTCTACCTTGGTGGTGATGAGGTGACCTTTCATCCTGCCCTTGTACATCGCGGCGCCCTTGATCGCAAGGTTGTCGGACTCGGTGCCACCAGATGTGAAAACGATCTCCATTGGGTCGGCGTTCAGCAGAGCGGCAACGCTCTTCCTAGCCTCCTCGAGCGCCACCTTCGCCTCCCGCCCGAAAGAGTGGATGCTGGACGGGTTGCCGTACTTGTCGAGGAAGTAAGGCTTCATCGCCTCCAGCACTTCGGGGAGAACCTGCGTCGTGGCGCTGTGGTCGAAGTATATCCTCTTCCTGGCGCTCGCTGTCATTGCAAGCATAGGTGAAGCCCCAGACCATTTTAATAGTTTCCCGTGGGCGCGCGGACAAATCTGGCGTTAGCTGAAAGTGACAAATAGCAGGCATGGCTATCCTCGCACGAACCCTAATGGACGTCAACAGGATACGCAAGGACTTCCCGGTGCTCCAGAAGGAGATCGGTGGCAAGTTGCCGATATACTTCGACAATGCCTGCCAGACGCTGCGCCCAAGACAAGTAACGGAGGCGGTCAAGGAGTATTACGACTCATTCCCTGCGTGTGCGGGGAGAAGCGTGCACAAGCTCGCGACCGAGGTGTCCCTCAGGTGCGACGAGGTCAGAACGAGGGCTGCGGACTTCTTCGACGCGGAGAGCCCGGTTGAGATTGCATTCATGAAGAACACCACCGAGGGATTGAACACGGTCATCCTCGGGTCAGGCCTGAAGAAGGGCGACGAGGTAGTCACAACGGACTACGAGCACAACTCAGTGCATGTGCCAGTGCTCCGCGCGGTAGAGCTGTTAGGGGTGAAGCACAGGATCGTGAAGTCGTCCCCGGACGGGACATTCGACCTCGAGGCGTTCGAGAAGGCGATGACGAAGAAGGTCCGGCTGGTCGCGATGTGCATGACCTCGAACGTCACGGGCTACTCGCTCCCGGCAAAGGACGTGGTGGATATTGCCCACTCGTACGGCTCAAAGGTCCTTCTTGACGCTGCGCAGGCGGCGCCCAGCAGGAAGATAGACGTCCGCGCGCTCGGCGTCGACTACATGGCTGCCTCCGCCCACAAGATGTGCGGGCCGTCGGGTGTTGGGCTGTTCTATGTCCGTGCTGAGATCTCGGACAGATTGAGGCCGATAATGTACGGAGGCCACGGAGTAACAGACACCAGGTTCGACTCCTACGAACTCCTGCCGGCCCCTGAGCGGTTCGAGACAGGGCTCCAGAACTATTCGGGCATCATCGGCACGGGCGCTGCACTAGAGTACCTGTCAGCAATTGGTATGGAGGGGATAATGCAGCACGAGGTCTCCCTCAACAGGCAGATGACGCATGCCCTGATGGAGCTCCCTGGAATCAGGATTCTGAAGCCTGGGGACCCCAACCTGCGAGGCGGGATCCTGAGCTTCAACGTGGCCAACCTCTCGGCTCATGATGTGGCGATGATCATGGACAACTCGCACAACATCATGATGAGGTCGGGTATGCATTGCTGTCACCCGTATTTCCACGCGCACGGAATGGACGGGTGCGCGCGCGCGTCGGTGTATCTCTACAATACGAAGGACGAGGCGAAGGTCTTCACGGAAGCGCTCTCCGAGCTCTCAAGGAAGTTCTCAAAGAAATGCTAGACAGCGATGAAGACGAACAGGAGCATCTTTGGCTCGTTCTCCAGCATGACCGCTCTGACCTCGAGCGCAACGCTCTCGCCTGACATTGCGATGATCCCTGCGGAGGCGTCGTCGAGCTTGTCGACGGTGCTATCGTTCAGGGCACGCCCGTCCCAAGTCCATGTGTGGATGTCGGACATCGGTTGGGTCATGGACCGCTCTCCATCGGCCTCTCCGGTCACGATGCGCTTCTCGACTCGCAGCTCGATTCGTGTCCCGTCGGCAAGGGACGGCACCGTCCAGCCGACTTCTGCATCCGAACCCGACATGAGCGCCCTGTCCGCCAGCGAGCAGAACTGCTTGACGATCGTTTCCAGCTCGGACCCGCCCCCGAACACCAGGTCCTGCTCAAGGATGCCGCCGAGGACGCTCACGACCATGAGTGCGCAGACCGACATCGCGACCTTGGACACAACGAAGTCCACTAGGTGACCTCCGTCAGGATGTACGCGGACCTTCCCTCGAGGACACAGGTCAACCTCAACTCGAACGAGGGAGTTCGAGTTTCCATGGGTTCTCCAGCCGGCCCTCTAAGCCAGGTCGGTGGGTCGTCTACAGTCTCGATGATGCGCCCACCGTTCCTGAGCGAAAGCACTATCGCGGACATGTTCGGTCCTCCTTTCCTGTCTCCGATCGTGATGCACTCGAACTTCAGGCTGCCCCCGCCGGTGAAATCCAGCGATACGGTCCTAACGCCGCCCGGTCCTTCCATCATGAGCTCCTGAGCCGAGGAGGCGATCAATCTGACCTGCCCCTCGGCCCTGTTGACGAAATCTCTGTTCCTGAGATTCCCGAGCGCCTCCGCAGCCGGCACTATGGACAGCGAGACGACGACCGCAACTATCATCAGCTTCAGCGGCAGCGATTCGAGCGCCGAGCAGTCTTCACGGAGCCGCATGGGGCATCAGCCCGGGACGACCGGTATCTCGTAGCTCGAGTCGATCCCGTAGTCGCCCTTCGCTACTGTGACTGTCACGGTCGTCATCCTGCTGCCGAACTGCTCCACCTTGAGGTCCTTGAACACGACCTGTCCTCTCTCGTTTGTGACCCCCCTGACCTGTCCGCCTATGCCCGTGGCTATGTTCGCCCCGTCTAGCATCACGGTCGCGCCTTCAAGCCTGTCCCCGCCCTGGTCCGTCACCGTCACAGTCATTACAATCCCCACTGCGGAATACAGCCCGTCCCCGTCCTCGTCATAGACGATTATCTCCCCTGGGGCGACGAAGACCTCTCCTATCGCGTGTGGCGCGGCTATCGAGTTCATCCATCCCATGATGATCGTCAGGCCGAGCCCGGCAACGACGACCATGATGAGGAGCTGTAGGGGCAGTCCCTCGATCCCGCCTTCGCAATCCCTGCCCAAACCCTTCTCGAACCTTCCGTGCTTCATTTCAGATCCCTGCCTTGCTCGTTTCCGGCAAGTCATCTGCCGAGTCGGTCTTCTCCCGCTCGCTTACATGTAAGCTACGCCCAGCAGTTCCTGGGTGTCCGCGCCCGCACTGACTCGTCCGTTATCAGGGGTGATTCCCACGAAAACACGGTTATATACGCTCCGCGGCGGTAGACGCCTCAGAACAGGCCCAGGTCGTAGACTTGGCTATTCGCGGAGATGAATGTCAATGGAAGCCTCGAAGTGTCCGAAGTGCGGTGAGGAGCCATCCTTCCTTGAACACCTCGAGAAGTGGTACTGCTACGGCTGCAACAGCTATGTTGACGAAGAGCACCCTGTGGAGCAGGCTCATGCCGACGAGCCGGTCCTAGAGAAGAAGGCAGCGGAGATCGCGCAGGAGCTGAAGTCCCTCGAGGATGAGGACCTGCCAACGTGCACCAAGTGCGGGGCCACCATGGAGGAGATAAAGGACGGCAAGCTCTACTGCTTCATATGCGAATCATATCCATCCGAAAACCCATCCCAGCCGATCGAGACGCCGGAGCCGAATGAGGCACAGTCGCTCCTCGACCAGGCAGGTGGGCCGAGTGTTGAGGAGAGCGCATCTGAGATTGTAGAGCCAGTAGTCGAGGTGAAGTGGGAAGTCGAGGACCAGGCCCCGAAGGAGGAGCCGGTCAAGGAGATCCCGCCGATTCAGCGGCCAGAGCCGGCGAAGGAGAAGGCCCCCGAGATCAAGATGTGCTCGGCCTGCGAGCAGCCGATGAAGTGGATCGACAAGTACCAGAGGTATTACTGCTACGGCTGCAGGAAGTATGCCCCGAAGGAGGGCGCTGAGAAGCATATGCCCGTCCCGGCGCTTGCGCCCGTGGCCCAAGCGAAGCATGTGGAGCATGACCACAAAGAATGCCCAGAGTGCAACAAGGAGCTCAAGTTCATCGAGAAGTACTGCGAGTACTACTGCTACAGCTGCAAGAAATACCCCTTGAGGGAGAAGAAGAAGGCTGCCGAGCAGAAGCCTGCGCCGTCAAAGCCCGATATCCGATCCTGCCCGAAGTGCGGCGACCCGCTCAAGTTCATCGAGAAGTACCAGAGGCATTATTGCTACACCTGCAAGGAGTACGCGCCGAAGGGCACAGGAGGCGACGGGAACGGCGAGAAGAAGGAGTGCCCCGTCTGCCACGAGAGCATGAAGTTCGTTTCTGAGTACAACGAGTGGTACTGCCTGAAGTGCAAGAAGTACTCCCTGAGGCCGGCCAAGCCGATGATGCTGGTAACGCTCTGAACAGAGAGCATCCGCTATTTCATTGATCATGATGACAGCGGGAGCCCTGTAGGGCCCTCGCTGCGTCCGTCGGCCACCCTCGTCAGCCAATCGGTTGATGGTGCTACTTCTCGGGCTTCTTAGGCGGTGCTGTGGTCTGCTCAGGACCGCCCTTCCGCCTTCTCATCATCATAAGGGCGGCGACGACCAAGACCACCAGTAGTACACCGACGATCGCGCCGATCGTCAGCATGTCCACTCCGGGTTTCTCCGTTGAGACCTCGAAGGTGACGTTCTGCTCCGCGTAGTTGCCTGCCTCGTCGATCACGCGCACTGTGACAGTGTGCTGTCCGTCCGCAAGGTTCGGGACTTCCGTGTGGTCCACGATGCCTAGGTTCTGGAATGCGCCTCCGTCCACCGAGATCTCGACACTCGCGACTCCGGTGCCCTCGTCCTCCATCGTCCAGGAGACCGTCACGTTGGTCTTCTTTACCTTCTCAGATGCCGAGGGGGCCGTTATGGTCACGTTCGGGCTGGCGAGATCCACATGAACGATCACCCGTGCAGTGGCCGAGATCAGGGCAGCGTCCGTTGCGCGCACAAACAGCTCGTGGCTGCCCATCGCGAGCCCTGTGAATACATGGCTAGTCGCGTTCGCAAGCACGTTGGTCCATGCGCCGCCGTCAGCATTGACCTCCAGCAGCTGCAGGCTGCTGAGGGCGTCTGTAACGTTCCAGGTGATCGTTACGGACATGCTGTTGGTCTTCGAGTTGTTCGCGGGCGAGGTGATGTTCACGACCGGCGGCGTTAGGTCGACAACGAAGCCGACTGAAGTCGTCGCGCTCAGGCCTGCCTTGTCCGTCGCGTTCACGTAGGCCGTGTGGGCACCCTCGGAAACACCCGTGAATCTGTAGGACTTGTTCGCCCAGCCGTCCACCCAGCTGCCGGTGTCCAGCCTGACCTTGTACGAGTCCAGACCCGAAGTCGCATCGCTGGCTGTCCAGTTGAGCTGAACGTACGTTTCGCCCAGGTGCACGCCCATGGTCGGGATAGTTATCGAGACCGCAGGTGCCTGGATGTCCACGATAGTCCAAGTGTCGTTGCCTGTAGGTGCCGCTTCCTGCTGTCCTGCAAAGTCTACTGCGATCGAGTAGAACTCGTAGAGGCCGTCTCCGCGCGCGCTCGTGGAGTTGAACAGGAATATGTACGGATCAGTAGAATCCTCTCCGCTGAGCACGTAGCTGCCCGTGGCATCGTACCTGTACCAGAGTTGAACCTTCTGAATCCCGTTCAGGTCCGATGCTGTCGCGACTAGATTGAATGCGTCGTATGTCAGGTATGTCGGCAGAGCCGCAAGACTCGAGGTGGGCGGCTCGTCGTCGACCTGCATGAAGAAGTCCTGCACGTAGCTGTTGTTCTTGTTGACGGAGATCGTCGCTGACTCGTGGAAATATCCGGGTGCAGTCACGTTTAGGTACAGTGTGGCGGGTGCAGTCGCGTTGACTGCCACGAACGAGTAGTCGCCATGGTTGTCAGTCGTCGCGGTGCCCCTGACTGTCCCGCCCTGGTCGGCCACCACGACCGCGCCCTCGAGGGCGGACGATGTGACAGCATCCCTGACAGTCCCCAATATAATCGGGAACCTGTCCAGGGCGAGATTGGCTATCTTCGTCTGGTTCCGTGCGACTGAAATGGCCTGCCCAGGATCAGACGTGTAGTGCGACGCAGTCCAAGCCTTCACGACGAGATCGATGCTTGCTCCCTCTGCTGGTATGTACGCCTCAGGCAAGTACATCCAATAGGACCCGTTCGCAGGCGTCGTCATCGTGCCGAGCACTGCTGTTCCATTGTACACGGCGACAGTCGCTCCCGAAATAGGCAGACCAGTCAGGCTGTAGGTGATCGTGCCAGTTATGATCGGGACTGTGAGGGGGTAGAAGTACTTGGTCAGCACGTCGTTCATCGCGAGTGTCACGGTCGTGGTGTTGCCAACGTACCCAGTCCTCGTGGCATTGAGCGTGTATGTGCCAGGGACGGCAGTGATTGTGAAGTAGCCGTTCAAGTCCGTGGTTGTCGTTTTGCCTAAAGGATCGAGCGTGACGGTGAAGCCCGGCAGGCCCTCGGTCGTGTTCGGGATTCTAACGTAACCCCTGACTATAGGGTTCTCCGACACAACGACCACGACATGCTCCCCAGCATAGACATAGGCGCGACCCGCATTCGGATGACCTACGACATTGAAGGTCGGGTCGCCCACGACGAATTCGGGAGCGATGTCCCCGGTGAGGTTCCCTCCGATTGCGAGGCTGCCTCCGAAGAAGTTGGAACCAACGTCACCGACCAGCGTGATGTTCGGGTTCGCCGTCGGAGCGCCTGATCCAAAGTACACGTACGCCCTCCCGTCTAGGGTAGCGTTCAGCGTGCTGTTAGGCGCGCCGACCACGAGGTCTGTCCACCTGTCCTCATGGACGTTGCCCGCCGCGACTGCCCAGCCGAACCACTCGCCTGCAGCCTGTCCGTAGAGTGCGAGGTCGATGCCCGTGTTGAACTTGGCACCGCCGTAGAGTATCGCGACCTCCCCAGAATCGACTGCGGAGCCGTTGTTGTGCCAGGGTGCCCCCACCGCAATATCGCCGAACGTGTCCCCGTTGAAATCGGATAGCATCGCAACTGACATTCCGAACAGGTCTCCCGCTGCAGGGCCATTCACCACATTGACCGTCGGGTTCGCCCGGTTGACGTTCCTAATGACATAAGCCGCTCCCGCAGCCGGCTTGTCAGGCGCGCCCACGACAATGTCCAAAAGAGCATCGTTGTCGACACTCACGCCGCCTGCGACAGATGTGCCGAAATGAGAGCCCGCAGTGTCGCCCATGAAGGTCTTGTCAGGGTCGGCGTCCATCGTTGCTCCGCCGAAGAACACGTAAGCTCTTCCCACCTCGCTCATGGTGCCGGAGCTGAAGTATGGTGCTCCAACTATCAGGTCGTCATAACCGTCGTTGTTGATGTCCCCGCCTGGTGCGAGGGCGAACCCTAGCGATTCATGCGCGTTCGCGCCATCAATTGTGATATTGGGCCGGACGCCGAATCCAGGTCCGCCAAAGAATATCGTCACATTGCCCGCGTCTGTGCGGCCAGAGGGGTCCGCAAAGGGTGCACCGGCTGCGAGATCGTCGAATCCGTCCCCATTCAGATCACCCGCATTCGCGACTGACCAGCCCAAGAGATCGCCCGAAAGCTTCTCCTGAATCTCTACAGTCGAGCTCAGAGGCACTCCGCCAATCGAAAGGTACACGATGATCTTTCCAGCATCAGCCACGCCGCCTGGGCCGCTGTGGGGAGCTCCCACCACGAGATCGGCCAAGTCATCATCGTTGAGGTACATCAAGGCCACAGACTTGGCAAAGTTCTCCCCCGTCTCGTCTCCTTCCTTGTAAGCGAAGGCCGATTGGTACGAGACTGCTTGTCCCGGACTCGCCAGAAGCACCAGCGAGACCGTCGCGACGATCATGCACAATACCAAACCAATTGAGACTCCCCGTCTCCAGAGCAATCCTGACATTACTCCACCACTCCCTCCCGAGTCCCCTCAGGGCCCGGTTCTGTCTTTGGATTGGCTGAAATGCTATATTAATACTTGGGGAGTCAGTACACCGGAACCGTCATCTCCAGTGCGCATTGCCAAATGAGCGACGAAGTAGAGCCACCGGAGAGATTTGAACTCCCGACCTGCTGATTACAAATCAGCTGCTCTGCCAGCTGAGCTACGGTGGCGTTCAGGCGTTTCGCTGAGTAATGATGGCGAGCAGATATAGCTTTTGAGAGGCGCTGCTCGGGAACAAACAGCCCGATGAAAGGTCGATTTCGAAACATCCAGATGCTCCTGGAATCGTACATTGCTTGGTGCGCAAGCTTTAAATGATGGTTAGGTATCCACACGAATTGCACATCAGCGGTGAGACTTGATGACCGAGAAGGAAGGTGCGAAGAAGCACCACGAGAAGGATGAGAAGTCCGAGGCCAGCGACGACTCGATCAAGGCAGGGGACGTCGTGCTCGCGCAGTTCGAAGGGTGGATCCAGGACTCGAACGAGCTTTTCGACACCACGAGCGAGACGCTCGCGAAGGAGAAGGACATCTACAACGAGAAGATGGTCTACGGGCCGCAGCCGCTGATCGTGGGCAAGGGGAGATTGTTCCCAGGCCTCGACGAGTCGATGCTCAAGGCAGAGGTCGGTAAGGAGTACGAGTTGACGCTCACGCCCGATAAGGGCGCCGGACCGAGGGACCCGAAGCTGGTGGAGCTGCACCCGGTTCGCGAGTTCACGAAGCAGGAGATCGAGCCTAGAGTCGGGCTCGAAGTCACCGCGAAGGGCAAGCCCGCAATCATGACGGCAGTCACGGCTGGTCGCGTCAGGCTGGACTTCAACAACAGGCTCGCTGGGAGGACGCTCCGATACAAGTACAAGATCGTGGAGAAACCCTCGAAGCCCGTGGACGTCGTCAAGCT
>Ga0315294_10010018_pt1 | contig 10385 bp, 15 predicted proteins | sample YL17G13_40_MG_FD_203626 | JGI IMG/M metagenome (GOLD analysis project Ga0315294, IMG submission 203626) | Sediment microbial communities from Yellowstone Lake, YNP, Wyoming, USA - YL17G13_40 | ecosystem: Environmental > Aquatic > Freshwater > Lake > Sediment | place: USA: Wyoming | collected...
GCGGCCTTGAAGGCGATGGTGACCAGGCCCTCGTCCAGGAGGCGCTCGATATCTTTCCTGGAGGCGCCGACTTTGTAGTACTCCCAGCTCCTGAGCTGCGGCGGCCGCCGGTCCCTGGTGTCATGCTCGCGGTCGTAGGCCCGCCGCAGCACTTCCATGTCGTTCACTCTCGCTCCTCTGGGGGCTTGAAGGGAAGCCCTAAAGCCTGGAATATGGACTCCTCGGAATCCCCCGCCACCCTCTTTCCCAGGTCGTCGACCAGGCCCTGGCCATCAGCCTTGAGTTGGAGGCCCAGGGACTTGGCCCGGGTGCAGAGCCGGACATTGTGCCTTGTGGAGCCAGTCCTGATAAGGAGAAGGGTGGCCCAGGTCTCCGGGGTGGCGATGTAGATATCCACGAGGGCACCTTTGTAGACCAGGCGGCGGATCTTGGGGCCGCCGAACTGGCAGCCCAGCTCCCGCAGCTTGTTGTCCAGCAGCCCCTGGTTCTTGGGGATGAGCACCAGGTCGATGTCGTGGACGGTGGTCCGCTGCCGCCGGGTGCTCCCGACCACCTCTATTTTTGTGGTGCAGGGGGAGAGCTCGGCTATTAGCTCGGCAGCGAGCCTCTTGGCAAACTCCAGCTCCATAATGGCCTCCTAGTTCTCGCTGGACTGGATGGTCTTGAGCACCGAGGCCTCGGGCAACACCTCCCTCACTGCTTTCAGGGCAGCCTGGCGGGCGATCTCCCTGGTGGCGAGGTTGTCGGGCAGGCCGACCTGGCGCAGGAGGGCGGGGATATCGATGTGGAGGTTGCCCTGAGGGTCCACCCATATGTAATGGTTGGGGCCGAAATAGATGTTGCCCTTGCCGTCCTTCCAGCGGCCACCGGGGGTCATGTTATGGCCACGACTTATACAGGGAGAATATCTTTATCCTTGCCCCGCTACCGTCGTAGACCCAGACCTGGCTCCCGCAGGCGATGACAAAGCCCTTAAGGGGGCTCCCCTCCAGGGCCCAGACGCGGGCCCCGCTGTCCACCGTTCCCTCGTAGGGTGCACAGGAGCCCACATAGAGGAACTGCCTGTTCCCACCAATGCGGTCGCTGAGCCACTTCTTGGCTCGCTCGACCAGGGCGTCCAATGCTTGTTGCTCGACCATCATCTGGCCACCTCCAGCTTGTCGTCGGGCACCATTACCGGGCAGGGCTCCCCGTCCCAGACTATTACGTAGAAGAAGTTGATGTCCCGGGGGCGCACGGCCTCCTTTCCATCTGGCGGCACTCCCAGCGAGCCCATGACCTGCCCCGGGGTCCCGTCGGGGTGGAAGTCACTCGGGGGGCTGGCCTTCTTCTTCACCCGGGTGCCCCTGGGCCAGGCCCCGGGAGCGCTGAGGTCCATCTCCAGGAGCTGGCGGGATAGGGAGATCAGGAGCACCCTGTCCGCCGGGGGGAACTTCATCAGCTCCTCGAGGGTCAGGACGGGCCAGGGACCACCCCCTCTGGGCCACCTCACGGCCGCCTCCTCTGCTTCCTGCTTGCGGGCAGGGGACGGGTGGCTATCCCCACCGGGACCCTGCCCACCACCTCGGCCATCAGGGAGTTGTAGATGGCGTTCGTCTGCTCATCCGTGCCCTTGTAGGGCTCCAGGGCCCGGCGGATGTTCTCCTGGAGGCCCGGATAGACCCTCGCCTGCCGGTCGGTCCTGCAAAAGGGTGCTAGGGCATCCCGGAGTTCCGAGGTTTCCTTTCCCGAGGGTGCCCTCCCCACGGCCACCTTCGCCAGCCCGGTCCAGGTAGCCCTGCCCCGGACACTCTCCAGATAGGCGATGGCCCGCAGGTGTGTGGGCGGCATCCCCTTCAGCAACCGCAGAAAGGCCTCCTTCTGCTCCTGGACAAAGCCTTCCTTCAAGGCTTCCACCGGGGCTACTACCACCAACTTCTGCTCCCCCGGCTGCGGCAGGCGGGAGAGGATCCGTGCCGCCAGGGCCTCCTCGTCCAGGCTGCCCCCGGCCAGGCCCAGCCTGGCCAGGCCCTGGCGCAGGAGCTGCACCCCCTCGGCCAGCCCGTCGTAGCGGGCCTTCTCCGCCTCCAGGGAGGTCATCCTCCCCGAGAGGCGGGCCAGCTCTCCCTCCAGGGAAAGCCTGCGCTGCCTCTCCTTCTCCAGCTCCCGCTGCCTCTCCTCCAGGGCCCGGGCCACCGCCTCCGGGGTCTCGCCGGGAGGCGCCCCCGCCAGGGCCTCCCGGAGCACCCCGGCCACGTCCGCCTTCCGCCGCAGCTCTTCTATCTCCCGCTCCCTTTTCCCCAGCTCGGCCTTGAGCCGGGCCATCTCGCCCTTGTCCTCCCGGGCCCTATCCAGCGCCTTCTCCACCAGGGCCCGCAGGTCCTGGATGGAGGCCCGCTGGGTCTCCTGTCTGGCTACCGGCGACATCTGGGGGGTCTCGGCGCCGTGCCGGGTGCGCCGGTCGCTCCTTATCCTGGTAAGGAAGGGCTCCCCCCAGCCGAAGACGTAGAAGCTCCCCGTGGGGAGGGTCTTCAGCTCGTCTGCGGAGAGGGGCCTCAGGTAGTCCCGGACCGCGTCCCGGTCCAGCCTCTCCGCCAGGCCCCCGAAGAGGCGGAGCCAGCACTGGGAGAGGGGCGTCTTGTGGAGCTCCGCCGGGCGCTGGGTCCCCAGGACCAGGTTGACGCCGAACTTCCTGCCCCCGGTGGCGATACCCTTGATGAGGCCCACCCGCCGCATGACATCGGGGCCCTTCTCCTGGGGGACCTCCAGCTGGGCCTCCTCCAGGACCCAGAGGGCCGGGCGGGCCTCCTCCACCTGGGCCTTCCACAGGGAGCGCAGGACCTTCTCCACCATCCGCCCGTAGGCCTCCTCGTCGATGAAGAAGTCCTTCAGGTTGAAGACCAGGGAGTTGCCGCCCCGGTAGGCCTGCGTGTAGACCTGAACGGCCTCCTCCGCCAAGGGAAGGTCCCCGTTCTCGCCGCCCACGATGAGGACCTGGGGATAGACCTCGGCAAGAGGCCAGTACTCCCCATGGGGGTCGATGATGACCACGGGCAGCCCCTGGTCCAGGGCCTGCTCGGCGATAAGGGCGATGGTCCAGGACTTCCCTGCCCCGGACTGGCCGATGACGGCTATCCTCAGCCCCTGCTGCTGGATGCGGGGGTCCTCCGAGTCAATGACCAGGCCGGGGGCCAGCTCAAACCTCACTTTGCGCCTCGCTACTCCAGCCTGCCTACCAGGTCCTGGAGGGTGGTCTTGTGCCTGGCCTCGTCCCCCGCGATGAAGCGGACCGTATTGACCATCCACTGGTAATTGGCCCTCGCCTGGGGAGGCAGGGTGTTGACCCAGGCCTGCATCTCGTTAGCCAGTTGAGTGTATTCCACGGTGGCCACGCCCTCGTCGTGAATCTCGCCCTGCAGAGCCTGCTTTAGCTGTTCCTTTGTCATCTAATTCTCGGCCAGCCCCACCGCCTTCTTCACCCCATCCACCAGGGCCTCCAGTTTCTTCTTTCTGGCCTCCTGACTCTCCCGCTCGGCCTTCATTTTCTGGTCCAGCACAAGGTAGTCCTGGAGCGCTCGCGTGACGGCGATGATGAGTTCCTCCCTGGTGTAGTCCTTGGGAGGTATCCCCACGTAAAGGGAAAGGGTGCCGTCCACCGGGGGGTCAAACTCCACTACGGCCGTTATCGCCTCTTCAGAGAATAAACCCTTGGGTCTTGGCAGCAGGCGGGTTATCTTCCCCTTGTGGCCCATAACTTCTATGTTAATTCCCTCACTCACAGGAACCTCCCTTTTCCCTCTGGTCAGTTCACTCCTGGGGCCGGGAACATGATATGGTTCTCCTGAGCAGTTTCAGGCCGCTCGTAGAACACGGTGGCGATCTCCTCCCCCGTACTGCTTACTTCAAACTTGATGACGTGGAGGGAGACCTTATTCGCCTTCCGCCAGGCGAGCACCTCTTCCAAGACCTCAACCTCCGTGTTCCCGTAGAAGTTGTATCCTCCGGCTGCTGGCAGGGGATAATCCTGCATCATCCGCCTCCTTTCCTGAAACTTCAGCTCAGAACAGGACTGGTCTGCCCCTGGGGGCCGCTGGGGTCTGAGCCTCCCGCCGGGTCGGCGGGGGTGGGCCCTCTAATGCTCGGACCTGCGCCCTCAGCTTTCTGCCCCTGTCTTGCCAGACGGAGCACTTCCAGGGCGTCGTTGAACACCTGGTAGAAGGGTTTGTTCTGACGTTTGGCCTCCTCTCTAGCCCACTGCTCCAATTCGACGTGGATATTGGAAAGGGTCACCACGTTCCTTAGCGACTTCATCTGTACCTCCTAGGCAGCCAGCCTTTCTCCCCAGAGGCTGCCCTGGGACAGCCTGGCCTGGGCCCTCACCGGAGAGAACCGCTGGTGCTGCTTTACAAGCTCCCTGGTGTTCATGGCCACGTAGCGGCGGACCATGGTCATGGTGGTATGCCCCAGGATCTGCTGGAGGCTGAAGGGGTCGCCCCCCTCAGCCACCCAGTTGCGGGCGAAGGTGTGCCGTAGCGTATGGGGCGAGGAACGGGAGCCATTCAACCCCGCCCGCTTGAAAGTCCGTTCCACAGCCTCCTGGACCCCCTGCGGGGTGAGCGGCCCTTGCTTCCCCAGGAACACATAGGGGCTCGGGCCGAACTGAGTCTGGTTCCACTGGCGGAGCTTCTCCAGCAACTCGCGGGTCTCGGGCAGGATGGGCACTTCCCGCTGCCCGGTCTTCCCGTCCACATAGATTGTGCCCCCATTGAGGCTGTCCCAGGTGAGGACCGCCTCGCTCAAACGAATGCCGGTGTCAGCGATGAGGGTGACAATGGCCTCGTCGCGCAGGTGCCATTTGGACTCCCGACACCCGTTGGGGGCATTGAGGAGCCTGTGGAGTTCGTCCAAGCTGAGGGAGCGCATCACCTTTCGCTTTATCCTTGGGGCTGTGAGCCTCCTGATGGGGTTGGCGTCATCCCTTTTGTCGTCGCTCCCCAGGGGGAAGCCCCACTCCCGCTGGACGAAGTTGTAGAGGGCCCTGACGGCCCGGAAGTAGCCGTGCTTCGTCTCGTCCGACAGCCCGGAAGTAGCCGTGCTTGGTCTCATCCTCTCTTGGATGCTGGCCAGGAACTCCCGAATGGGCACCGGCTCCTCTGGTAGCTCCGGGCAACGGCTACAGAATCTACGGAGTTTCCGCTTGTACCAGTCAATGGTCCACTTGGACAGGTTGGCCGACTCCCGGTCAAGAAGGAAACAGCCTATTGCGGCTCTGGTCTCCACGTCCTCACCTCCTGTGGGCGCAGGCCCGAGTGCCCAGCCCTCCAAAAGGTAGAACGCTCCCAGAGGCCAGATTTCTTGGGTCTTTAGGGCTATGACCCCCCTAAAGTAACCCCTATCTGCCGCCAAGAGTCCCCCCTTACGGCGAGTAGTAGGGGGTCCTTGCGGCTGTCAGCGGGGACTGCTAGAATTCGGGGTGGCAAGGAGTGCCGAGTGGTGTAGCGGTAGCACGGGGGACTTTGGATCCCTTGGCCCAGGTTCGAATCCTGGCTCGGCAGAGCTCTCCCCGGTAGCTCAATGGTAGAGCGGGCGGCTGTTAACCGCTAGGTTGTTGGTTCGAATCCAGCCCGGGGAGCACCTCTTCTAAGTATTCTCGTTTGCATAACTTGATGCTCGCCCTATTTACTGCGCCCGATATGCCATAGCTTACTTGTAGCCGGTGCTCACTTGAGTTACCTCTCCTGCGGCACTAACGATGTAGGTGCCGATACTATGTGGAACGACAAAATAGTTAACCAGGGTTGTGCTTTCGCCGTTAGCAGTTTCATCGTGTCCGTAGAGCAGATACCCATTCTTGTCGCCAGAGCCGTATGTATTTCCCTTCCAGTCCTTTAGCTTGTCAGCGCTACCCGCTACTGAAGTAGCGTCGGGAAAGGCACCCATATTGTTAGTCGCTCTGCTTACCGGATTCGGTAGTGCGTCTAAACTATTATCCATCATCATAGCTGTCACTGCTGTCTGGACATTGTGCAGCTCAGTTAGTGCTGCCTCTGTCTTGAGCCAGTCCGGTTCCTGCGGAATATTGGGGATAATAGCCGCTGCCAAGAACCCTGCCAAAACAGCGGATATGCCTATTCCCCACCAAGCCCAAGTCCTCTGGGTTCTCCTGAAGTGCTCAACGCTAACCGACCTCTTGTTTTTCCATGCCCACTCGCTGCCCTTCATCCCCAGCACAATAGCCATGATAAAGCCGATAAGAGGCATAACTAAGAATAGGGCTATCCAGACTTCGCCACTCATCCCCCACGTTCGCTGGCGGCCCAGCCAAGCAGGCTCGCTCTCCAGCACAATAGCCATGATAAAGCCAGCAAGAGGGATAAGGACAATTAGGGCCTGCCTAACATTGTTACCGATTCCCCATATCCATGTTAGTAAGAATGCTCCCCAATTCCATCCCTTGACCTCTTTTGGAACCACGGCGTGACTGCCTTGACCAGATGTGTTTTCCACTGCTGGAGCACCCACTTCCCTATCTCACTCCCGAAGAGTTTATCGGCACGAGGTCATCTAGAATTTCAATGTATAACTACTACCCCTGTGCCACTGCAAATTACTCCTGCGGGAGTTAACTCTTGATTGACAAGGGTGGGTAGCTCGGTGCTTATTACAATATGACCTGAGCCCGGTCGAGCGCCTTCGGTCAATTCAAGATAGAGTTCTTGAGGTAATCCGCCGATTGATTTCTTAAGTTGTATTCTCAAGAGCAAATACCAGTTTGTGAGAGAAAAGAATCTACTTTCTGCAATTTCCCACTGGGTCGTATACTTTTTCCCACCAACAGCTGTAAGGGTAATCGCTCCGCTACCTGTACCCACCAATGTGAGAGCGCTTCCTCCTACGGGTTGAAATAGTATCCATCCCGACATGCCGACTTTCCCGCCGCCGTGGATGTCAATGGTGTTTCCACTACCATCTTCAACTTTCAGACCTTGAGCAGAAACGGCGAAGGAATAGCGACCGCTCTCATTTTCAGAAGGTGAGGTATATTGAGGAGGAAAGATGGTATATCCATCCTGTGCCATAACAGGCCCAATGCTCCACGTCATCAGGCCAATGACAAACAACATCACCATGGCAATTTTGCGTATTCTTTTCATTTTCCACCCTCCTCATCTATATTGGATTGGACAATCCTGTTCAGCCCTTAACTTCGGGGTACGGACTGTCCATTTGTCATACTTTGAATTCACCTCCAAGATAGCTGGGCCCGGTAAAGATTCCGGTCAAGAGGGGTAAAAAGCTGGTCCATCTTCCTAAGGAACCGGTCAAGATTAGCGCTAGAAAGGCGGCCACACCCCAGCGGCCCATCCCGCGCAAGATTGTCTCCAAGATAGAGCCGCTGCTAAGAGGTCAGAGCATGGCGGAAATGTATCTGGGCCTTCCTCCCGAGCACCGGGGGCTGCCTAGCCAGGTGGTTGATAGGCGGCCTCCCAAAAGGCGACCTCGTTCAAGCACCCGAGTGACAGTGTCCTGGAAACGCGCGTGTTAGCGGTGGCACAGTTTGGGGAACCCGCGCTTGGCAGGGGTCGCCGCTCAGTTCTGGCACACAGGTTAGACAAATCGTCAATTTGTATGGCAAGTCGCCCCATATACTTTGCCGAACAATCGGGATAATGACTAGATCAATTCTTGTCACACTTTGCTTAGTCTCCCCACCACCCTTGATAATTGGCAAGTGAGGATTACTATTAAAGCATTCTTGACAGAAAAGGGGTGTAATATGGTACAGCAACAAGGTATCGTTAAGGGGGATGTCCTTCAGAGAATTGCCAGTATCGGTCTTATCCTTGGTGCTATTTTGATGGTGATTCCCAGCCTTTTGCACCCCAGGATCAGCGACCCCAGCAACACGCAGGAGGTGTTGCAACAGCTGGGCAGCAAGGAACTCCTTGTCCAAATTTATTGTGTGCTCGTCGCCGTTGGTTTCTGGGCAGTGATGGTCGGCGTAGCGGGAGTATACCGTTCCATCACCACCGGTGCGGGCGCCGCATGGGCACGTCTGGGCTTCTACGGAATCCTGGTAGGGACCGCTGTGTTCACCGTCGCCGCCGCCTTGGGCCTGGCTAGAGCGGGCGCGGCGGCAAACTGGGTCGCGGCGCCGGCTGCCGGCAAGGCCACTGCATATAACATATAACATTGCGGCCACGCTTCATGCCACATGGCTGTCAGTGGACGTTATGGGCACCATCTACACCTGGCTGGCTCTCGTCTTTCTGGGAATTGGCATGGTCCTCAGCGCGGTTTATCCCAGATGGATAGGGTGGGCTGGGATAGTCCTGGGCATTGCCACCGTGGCCGGCGTAGGCATCGTCGCGGCTTTCGCCGGGCCCTCTAGCACTCTTGAACTCATTTCCATGGTTCTTGCACTGCTGACTTTGTTCTGGATACTGGTAGTCGGCATCTGGGTTGCCCGAAAAGCGTGGTAGACAACCCCTATTAGTTATCTGGCCCACGTAGTAGGCTCTGGGTTTAGACAGAGCCTAAAGGGTGAACCTGCACCGATTTGAGAGTAGGGGACTCACGCCAGGGCCCACCGATTGAGAAACAGGGTCATAATTGCCCGCGCCAAAGCCCAGGCAGTAGATGGCTGGACGGAAAGCAGAGCCCCAGAGTAAAAGTTCACACAAGGGGGGACGTTTGAGATCCCCCCTTATGTGTTTGCGCCACGCTAAAGCAGAATGGGTTGAACGATCAGCCATTTCGTTGCGCCGCAGGCCCCACCCGCTGTTAAAGGGTGTTTTGCCATTCTTCAGGAGGGGGCGGTGGGGTGAAAGCCCCACCGCCCCCTTTGCCTCAGGCGGAAGAGAGGTAAGGCCGGAGGCTCTGGAACTCCTTGTAGCAGTAATTGACCGGGTTCTCCTGGAAGGCCTTTTGCCCCGGGCCCAGGATAGCCAAGCGGTTTATCCTGTAGCTTCTTGGGCTGAGGGAAGAGAGCTGTCCCTTTCTTGTGCAGAAGCCCAGGAAGGCGTCGAGGCGCTTCTCCAGGGGGGAAGGGGTGAGGAGCCGGGGGTCCAGGTTTGCCCCGTTCTGGGATAGTTCCCTGGCTCTCCCCTGGAGCCATTCCCGCAGGCCCTCCCGGCTGATAGTCTCCTGGCCCCGCTGGACTGCTTCCATGATAAACAGGCTCCCAAGCTGGCTCATGGTGATAACCCCGGCCCGCGCCAGCGACTGCCGCACCTCTTCTATCATTTTCTTCCGGGGCAGGTTATTGGCGGGGACCTCCGGGGCGAAGGTGACGAAGACCTTTGTCCTGCCCGTGGTCATAGAGTCGTAAATGATATGGATGGGGAGGAACCTGACAGCGCTGCCCGACTGCCGGACAACCCGGTAGAGGACGCTCTTGAAGGGTAGCATAGAGCCGTCCAGGGAGGTATTTCCCTCCGGGGCCAGGAAGAGGGTTTCCCCCTTCCTCAAGAGGGTGGCAAAGGTCTCTATCTGTTTACGGGCCAGGGCCATCTGGGCCTCGGCGACGCGCCGGCACCTCTCTTCCCGTATCAGGCCCCAGTCCCATCCTCTCTCCAGGAACTTCAGGTAGCGCCAGGAGGAGAGGTCCCGGATGGAGCGGGAGCCGAGGGTCTCCTTCGGCTGGCCCAACCATAGGGCCAGCCTTTCCAGGGCCTCGGGCTTGACTAGTTGCTCCAGTTTTAGATTGCCCCAAGCGCGGTGGATTTCCCGGAGCATCTGGTTCATCTTGGTATCGGCCAGCTGGTGCATGGGATGGGCCTGTAGGGCCCTCAGGAGAGGCCCCACATTAATAGCGAAGGCCAGCCTGCCCACGAGGCCCCGCAGCCGGAAGTAGACCGCGAGGCCCCCCCGGTAGAAAAAGTCCTCCCGGGTGAAAAACCAGGGCCTTTTCTCTGGCCAGAACCCCCGGCGGAAATGGACCAGGGGGCCCAGGATGAGGACATCCGGGTCCCGACGGTGGTTGATGACGATGATGGTGGAAGGGGAGCGGGTGAAGTTCCTCTTCCCCCGGACCTCAATACTGTAGAAGAGCCGTGTCCCCATCTGGAAGGCCATGGCCAAAAGGCTGGCAAAGAACTTGCCTATCATTACAATGCCTCGTATGCCGAGGTATATTCTCCTACACCTGCCTCCCCTTGTCAAGGCTCCCAAAGCTATACCAACCGGATAGGGATTCATTCAACTGTGAAAGTTTTTACTGTGATTTTTTTGCTTTTTTGGCAAAATGGGCATAGGACTAGTGAAAAAGGACTATGTCAACCGGGATTTCCCATATCAACTCTCGATAAGGCCGTACCGAGCCCTCCCTGCCGTGTGCGCCCAGGATAATACCCTGCCCCACGGCTGTCAAGCCACTTGAGAACCCCGTCAACCGCCCTATGGCG
>Ga0315294_10010023_pt1 | contig 10382 bp, 15 predicted proteins | sample YL17G13_40_MG_FD_203626 | JGI IMG/M metagenome (GOLD analysis project Ga0315294, IMG submission 203626) | Sediment microbial communities from Yellowstone Lake, YNP, Wyoming, USA - YL17G13_40 | ecosystem: Environmental > Aquatic > Freshwater > Lake > Sediment | place: USA: Wyoming | collected...
CTAAGCGGCGATCTGGTCCGTCAGCGGTACCGCATACGATATATCCGTAAGATGCCAAAGGGGTATCCGGCCCCCCCGGTAGCGGGCGCTCCCATGCCTTGCTCGCTATCAGTGCTTCACGTTGCTGCCGCAGTAGCTTGACTGTCATCTTGGGTTCCTCTGTCATATGGGTGTAGCTGAGGTTGCTGCGCGCAGTAATTTGTAGAGTCTCATTAACAGTTTTTCGTATCTGACTTGCAGTACGATGCAGTAGGATCGCCATTTCCCATAAATTTTTCCTATAAAATCTCGCGTAGAAAGTTTCCCGAAAAAGCCATTCGTTGTGCATCGTCCTGCATTTTCGTATCTAGCCCTCGGTCAAAAGCCCCACGCCATACCACATAGTTCGCTGCTTGCCGTCCTGGGCCACACGTCGCGACTCACAGCCGAGATCGTGGAGCTGCTCGCCCCAGTCCTTGTTGACAATGGGTCGAGCCCCGTTGTCTTTCGCCCACGTCTCATAGGCGGTGCGAAGTCCCTTTGCGTCGGCGACGTATCCGCGCCCCAGGACGCAAACGGCATCGATAAACTCACCGATTGGGTTCATCTCGGCCCTAAGTTCTGAAGTCTTGGCATCGACGATAGCCGCGTGGCCTAGACCATCACGCTGCCAGTCGAGGAAGCCGCGGACAGCCCACGCCAGCAGCGCCGATCGCGCCCGTGGGTTACGCCGCAGGTGGAGCTTTATCTTCGGGTCCAGCTTGTCGCCGAAGCCACGCTCGAAAGGTATCCGCCGGACCCGTCTCCAGATCGCCGAGTCGAGATTGTTCATTTGGGGCGCAAAGTTGGAGCCCAGCCACAGCTTGCAGACGGGGCGGAAGGTTATGAGGTCGTGGTAGAGGAAGCGGGCGGATACGGTGTCGCCGCCTACGATCTCCTTGACGGCGGGTTCGTCCAGGTGTCGGCCCTTGCCCGCCTCCAGCGCGATCACGAACCGGGCGCCCCGTAGCCGTGCTATATCTGGCCGTGCGCTGCCGGCATCCCGCCGCTGGAGAAACGTGTCGATAGGGAGCTTCAAGGCGTAGTCGCCCATCATCTCGGCTACGCTTTCAAGTAGGGTGCTCTTGCCAGTAGCCGTGGGGCCGAGTAGCAGGAACAAGACCTCTTCGCGGGTGTCGCCACTGAGGGAGTAGCCCACGGCCCGCTGGAGGTAGGTTGCCAGCTCGCTATCGTCGCTGGTGACGTCTTCTAGGAAATGATCCAGTACATCATCGTGGGCATCGGGGCTATAGTTGACGGGCGCCGACATAGTGATCATGTCGGAGCGCCGGGGCAGATGAATGTTCCCATTCAGGAGGTCTATGGTCCCATTGGCGCAGTTCAGCAGCCAAGGATCGGCGTCGAAGTCGCCGGGTTCAGCAGGGAGAAGAGATCGGGCAAGGTACAGCATGGCATCGAGCCGCGCCTGCGATTCGGAGGCCATCGCCCACTTCGCCTTCGCCTTGCGCTCCTCTTCGCTCTTCGCTTCGGCGGCCTCGCCGTAGATCGTGAGTGCGGTTTCCTTAGCCAGCTCCAGCACCATGCCGCCGGTGTCCGCTCTCCAGCGGTAGCCATCCCACAGAAGCCATCCGCCGAGGGGTTCACACCATCGGGCATCCTCCCCATGTAGCCGGCGGAAGCGTTCGGCGTTGCCGGTGTCAGTGAGATGGGGGGATTCCTCCACGGCCCTCACTTCGGCAACAGTTGCCGAAGTTGCTCGATGCCCGTTTTCCCGAAGTCGCTCTAGCAGCCACTCGGGCGGATCGGCGAGCGGAATGTCAGGACCCAGTTTACGGTTCCACTGGTAGCGCACCCCGCTCTTGTGGAGGGACGGCGGGGCGACAAGTCCGCTTCCGTTGCCCTTCACCTCTAGGCCCGGAAGCCCGGCCAGTGGCCCATTCGTGACGGTCACGCCTACCGGCCAGCGGAAGTACAGGTGCATCCCGCCGCCACCAGTGTGTACCATCGGTGTCTTGGGCAGGGGGCCATGCTCTTTGGTGAGCTGTGCCAGCGTCTCCAGGCCGCCCTTGTCCGCGTCGGCGTCTAGGCCCAGCCGGTCAGCCGTCTCGCCCGTCACCAGCGCCAAGTTATCGTTCGGACATTGGGCAAACCAGCCGCCGATAACGTCCGGGTCCTTGCTCGCGCTCAGGTGGCCGTGGGGCATCAGCCGGGTGTTAGGTGCCTTGCCGCCGCGCTCGACGATAGAGACGGCCCAGCCGCGTTCGGCGTAGGCGAGAGCAGCCGTTAAGGTTGACGGGATAGCTCGCGATGGGGTAGTATTGGGGTGTAGGTCGTCTCCTGCACCGTTCTCTTCGATGGCGCCGCCGCTCTCAACGGCGGCGTTCTCATCTTCCGCCATCATCGCCACCCCCATTCGTCAGCAAGGCGGCGATCCGCCGGAGTGCCGACGGGTCCTCTACCGTGGGCGGCAAGCCTTGCTCGCGGCGTTCCCTGCGTACCTTCTCGGCGAGCTGCTTGCGGTCAAGCTCAGTCATCATGCGGCACCGCCTCTTCTTGGCGGATCGCCGCCTCGATGCGCTTGACTAGGGCGTCGCTTGGCTGCTGTTTCCCGTGGAGAACTCGGCTGAGGGTTGACAGGCCAATGCCGGCAGCCCGAGCTACGGCGGCGGGGCCTCGGTCGCGGAGGACCATTTCAAGTCGGAGACGAAGAGCCTGTTCACTATCCATGTGTGCGCCTGTTCCTTTCGAGGGTAACAAAAAAAGCCCTCAGCATCCTCGCCGAGGACTTCATTTCCGCGAACGGGCCGGTTAGGGCTATTCGCAGTCGCGCTCGGGTACCACCGGCACCCTTCCTGCGGACCCCCGCAGACGCGCCCTATTTAGTTGTAATCCACTTATACACCTTTTCAGTTAGTTTGTCAATAGCTTGCTACCTGACATTGCAAAACGATGCTTTCTAGAATCGCCAGATGATGCGGATGAGGTCAGGGTCAAAGATGTTCTTGCCCTTGATCGCGGGCTCGACGATGATGTGATCCACCAGCGCGGCGATGATGGCCCTCTGCTGGTCGATGTTCTTTGAGGGCCACTGTCGGCGGAGCAGTTCACCGGCGCCGAGGATGTCCTTGAGGACGGCGTGCCCGTTGGCCTTTGCCAGCGATGCCCGGTTGCTCTCTAGCCGTCCCTGTAGAACGTCATGGGCGGCGAAGAACTCAGCGCGGGTGATCTTGTGCTCTGTGTAATAGTCCTTGCTCGCCTCCTCTAGCGCCGCCTCATCATCCTTGATAGCGGCCAGCACCATCTCTTGCGCGTGGCCGTTGGGTTTCTCAACGTACTCTCTGAGGTCCGCGCCGTCCAGGGCCATGAATACCGCCTCTACTACAACCTCTTCTACGGGCGCCGCTATCCGGGCGATCTTGCCACAGTTCGGGAGGCCCGGCCCTACGGCGCACACGTACCTTTTGGTATGATCCGAGCGGGGCCTGCCAGCTAGACGCCCACCACAGCGACCACATCGCAAGAAGCCCGAAAGCAAGTAGGCTCTGCCGTTGCCCGTCATCTTCCGGCGAGTGGGGTTACTGAGGATCGCCCGTAGGCTGGCCGTGTCTTCGGGGGTCAGGATCGCCGGCCATGTGCCGGGGGTCAGGTTCCCCCCGTAGTCTCTCTGCCCGGAGACTAGGCCGCTCGCAAGGACACGTCGGAGTGGGCTTTGCTGCCACGGCTTCCCCGTGGGCGATACGATCCCCCGCCGTTCCCAGTCCAAACAGATGCCCCGGACGCCTTCCCCCGCTTGTACTCGACGGGCGCCCTCGCGAATGAGATCGGCTTCCTGGGGGATGATCGCCGTGCGGTCCAGGGTGTAGCCGAACGCTCGACAGCCGCCTGGGGATGGTCTCCCTGCTTTGGCCGCTGCCTCTGCGGCTCGCTTCACTCTCACGCTGGTATTCGACGATTCCATCCGGGCCATACTGACCAGCAATTCCCCCACAAACCTACCGCTCGCTTGGCGGGTGTCGATGCCCTCCACCACGGTCGCTATGAACCCGCCGGCGGCTTCGCACATCTCATCCAGCCGCACGAGGTCGCGTTGTCGGCGGGATATGCGATCCATGCGCCAACTGAGAACCCCGTCTATGGCGTGGGTGCGCACGGCCTCTAGCATCCGCTCGAATTCGGGCCGCTTGCTCTTGGGCTGGTAGGCCGACGTGTCGATGTCCTCAAACACATCGGCGACTTCCCAGCCCTTCGTTGCAGCATAGCGCCGGCAGTCTTCGGCTTGGCGCTCGGTGGCCATCTGCTGCCCGTCTTTATCGTCGCTGATCCGTAGGTACACCCCTACCTTAGTCATTCTTGTGCTCCCAATAGTCGGCGCACTCCTGACAGAAGTAGTAGTGCGATACGCTCTTGATCAGCACCGACGGCTGTTGGACGGTGCCCGGCTCACCGCACTCGATACACCTCTTCTCTGCCTTGCTGCGCTTCATATGCTGCTCTAGGGGCGCAAGGCCGGGGTGGCAGTGGAATTGGCGGGCCATTTGATCCCAGATGTTTTCCTTCCAGGCTTGCCAGTCGGAGGAGGGCTGTGTACCGTCCGCTGCCCTCATGTTGGCGTAGAGGTGAAGCTCCCAATCTTCCCTGATCGTGGGTGTAGTCATGATGTTGCCTTTCTCGGGTGTCTCCCGAAGACGCACATATCAGGGTCGTACTCTGCCGGGATGTCTTGTCGGCAGTTGGGACAGCGGGCTCCCTCTGCCGTTCCTTCCGCCTTAGCGATAGCAGCGCGGATCGCGGGTAGCAATTCGTCGGTCCTGATGCGCGTTCGGCCTTCCGTTGCGCCGCTCAGATGCCACAGCGCCTCTTTCAGCGCCGACAGGAGATCGGCCTTCTCACCGGCCAGCCGTTCGATGGTGGCCTCCAGGGTCGCTATCGTCTCTTCGGCTTGCATCTCGTCTTCGCTTGGGCATCCGCCCTCTTCTGCCATCGTCGTCTCCCTTCTGTACCCCTGCCCCCACGCCTCTCTGTGTCTAGTAACATTATAACACACAAGGGTGGCCTTGTGTCAAGTATGTCATAGGGTTATTTTGAGAATAGATGGGGTAGACAGCGGGGTAGGGTGATCGTCAACTTCCGCCACTGTGGCAGAGTCTCCGGCTGAGATCAAGATGCTGGCCGAACGGCGCTGTGGGGAGTTGCTACGGGATATGGACAAACACCCGCCTGGGCCAGATCGGTCACATCGTGTTACCGATCTACCGCCGACGCTTGAGGAGCTAGTTGTCAAGTATGTCAGCAGGGGTAGACTCCACAGCTATGCGTTGCAGCCCCTTGACACAGCGCTCCGGCGGGCGTATCGTCCGGCGTGGATCGGTATCTCAGGGGCGTTTTGGCCCTCGGCTTCTCAGTGTGCGCCCTTGAGGTTGCCGATCCAAGCTGGGAATGTCCGGGGGCCGTCCTCGTCCGCCACTAGGATGTCGCAGCAAGCGGCCCCCGGGCCCCCGGCCCTGAGTTGGCGTCGGGGAGCCGTCGGCACTTCTGGGTTGAGATACCCGGTCGACCATCGCTGCTTAATGGGGAAGGGCGAAGGATCGCTCGATACCCTCCCCGACGCCTAACCCCACAAGGGAGGCGCTGCCATGAGGGAACGAGGCCAGGCCATCATTGAGTTTGCTGTGATTGCGCCCATTATGATGCTCCTCTTGTTCATGCTGTTGGATGTGGGGCTACTACTTATCCGCCGTGCTACCCTAGACGATGCTGTGCGTATCGGTGCGATAGAGGGGGCCGCTGGTGTACCCGTGGCGACGGTCCAGGCATACGCCGCCGACCATAGCCTGGGCCTACTGAACGCCGATGACGTGATCGTGTGCATGGTCGACGACGAGCACGTCAGGGTATCGGGCGAGTGGTCGTGGGCGTGGCTGTCGGGTCCGCTGGTGGCCCACCTGGGCGGCGGGGACCTGACCGATGTGGTGTTGCACCCCAGCGCCACGCGACGGCTGGACATCGAGCAGCCACCGGCGCCCACGCCGTCGATAGAGACGGACATCCCGCCTTGTCAGTAAGGAGGACGTTTTTCCTTGTAAACCGCTAGCAAGGAAAAGAGACCCGCGTGGTGGTGCGATACCCCAAATTGGCCCTACAGCAGATCAAGGTGGCGGCGATACGCAAGGCGCTACGGGCCGATTCTGACGGTTTTCAGGGGCTAAGTAGTATCACACTGGGGGGCGCTTTGCTGCCGCCGGGCATACCGCCCACGGGGGCGGGCCAGTGCTGCGGTGAGCTGGGCGGCGTCGGCTCTTGACGCCTCTAGGGTTCCCGCCGGCCATTGGACATAGCCGCAGTTGATACAGAAGGTGTTGTCATCCTCGGGGTCGGGAACGAGGGTGCCCGTTCGACACTTTGGGCAGGCCTGTAAGAGCAACATCGCATCCACGTATTGAGGCGGGGGCGGCAGGCCGCAGAGGCGTCTCGAACAGCCGCAGCCCCCGCCAAAAAATATCTAGGTTGCTGGGGCGAGCTGTTGCTTTATAGAATGCGCCTGTGGGGCCGCGACCCACGGTTTCCACGCCTTACTCTGCTCGTTCAAGGTCGAGATAGCGCGGGCAATGCCGCGCTTGACAGCATCCTCGCCCGCCCAGTAGTGGCCTTCTTCCATCCTAGTGCGCCACGGCTCCAAGTCGCCGCCGTTGTCGAGGTTGATTACAAAGATGGTGCAGATGTCGTAGGTCAAGTCGGCCAGCCCCTCAACTAGGGTCGCCGGGTTCCCGATGCAGTCAACATTGGGCGCATGCACCCAAAAGCTGCCGTCGGGGCAGATGAACCTGTCAGGCCAAGCTCGGCTCATCGCCGCCACAGCGGCGCCGCCGGCCGCGAATTGAATGAGGATCCGCGTCCAGGCCCGGCAGTCGTCAAGGATTCGATATATCGCGAGGCCCCTTTCAAAACTGCCGCAGGCCGAATTGATCCAGACCAGTAGGCGGTCCGAGGCAGTGAGGCTATCGAGCTGTGTTCGGAGATCCGTGAGGCTCTTTGCCGGCTCACCGCCGTCAAAGAGTTCAAGGATATTCGGCACACCCCGGCGCAAAGCCCAAGTCATCGTGTCGGCCATAATCGAGACTCCTTTTCATTGGGGGACAGCCGCAGGAGAAACGACTGTCCCCCTACCACAGAACCCCGAAGAACTGGAGGCGATGCTATCTCATCCAGCCTTCAGAAACTCTAGCTAACCGCGCTCACCGAGCACCACTACCGGCGACAAGGCGTCGGACCCGTTCGCGGGTGTTATCGCCGACAAAAGTGAGCTTCTCGCGTCGCACCGGAGTATCGCCCGAAAAACTGTCTCATCATTCGTGAATCGAGCGTGCGGCGACGCCTCCAGCGACATCTGCATTCTATCTCCGATCAAATAATACCCGAAATCTACATACGACAAGTCCTTGCCGCTTCCGGCCCCACCGATCGGGGGAACCTTCTCTGTGAAGATCAAGGGCCGGCCAAGGATGGTCAGCGGTTCGGAGGCCGCACCGTTCTGCAGCCAAAGGGCCGAGCCGCCGGTGCCTACCGACAGGCTCATCGTGGCGAGTTCGGGGAAGCAAGACGGATGTGCCAGCCACACGGCGCGACCGTGAGAACCGGGCAGCATCCGCGAGTGCATCTTCACAACGTTTTCCCACACGATTGTGTCGGCGGTCTGCCCGCCCTCCTTCGTCACCGTCACCAAACACGGGCTGTTGAGGACGCCGAGGGGCTGGCCGACGCCATTCCCGGTCAAGAACGCGCTGTCCTCGTACCAGGCTATCGCCTCGCTGAAGAGGCTCCTTAGTATCACGTCGAGTGCCGGGCCGGAGTCCTGCAAAAGCTCGTTCGGGACATAAGTTGTCAATGTCAACTTGGAGGCCTCGAGACGGATTCGGCCGAACACCGGCTCATCAGAGGCAAGGCTCGCCGATTCCGCACTCCACACCGCCGTCAATCCGCCGAAGACGCTGGAGGCGTTGCTCGTGGCGTCGACTACTGGGACCGACAAGCTCGCGCTCGACATCGGGATGACACGGGCTCGCGGCCTGACAACGGCGGTCTCCAGGGCCAAGCCCAGAAGATCGTCAAGGAATGCGTCAGGCACTAGGAACCCGCCGCCCGCTGGGTCGATTGAAGACATTGCGTCGCGAATCTCGGGGGTCCAGCCCCGCTGACGCGCTGCTGGGCTGGCTGCCTTTACGAAGTCACCGAACGACATTCCGTCGAAGGTCGCGCCGGGCTTTGCCTGCGCTCTGGCGAGCGTGGCACCGCCGAGATTGGGACGGTTGACCTTCTGGACGCCCATCTCGCCGAGTATCTCGTCGCGCAGGTTGCTCTTGAGCGCACGAATTCCCTCGGCGACCTCGGCTGTGAATTGCTTTGTAGTGATTGTGTTTCCGTCGTCGCCTGTGTACTTTGCCATTGTCTTTCCTCCTCCCGTTGCCGGGTCTAATCGCTAATTGCTAGGCGGCGCACACGCGCCCGCTAGAACTAGCGTAAAGGAGGAACCGACGCCTCGGAATAGCGCGAAATTGAGGCTATGATTTCGGGTAGTGCTATCTTGGGAGTTCTAGTCGGGGGGTAGTCCGAGGAGGCGATAACCCCGCTTGACCATCACCTTGACGCGGGTGCACATCTCGTCCGGGGAGGCAGATTGATCGTCGGGGTATAGACGGCGGTAGAGCTGCCCGGTCAGGAGGACGAGGGCCGGTGCCCGTAGGGAGGGGTCGAGCTTCGCTAGGGATTCCTTTATCCCCATGTCGGTCCAGAGGGTCACGGCCCGCTCACAGTCTACCGCCGGCGGTAGGGGCGGGCGCTTCTTCGCGTGATGAGAACCCTTCTTTGCCCCCGCCTTGCCGGGTTCCCGACGTGCTCGCTGGAGGTCGCGGACTTGGCGACGGTGATGTTCTGTCGCGTCGGCGGGTACGATGGCCTTGCCGCCGGTCAGAAGGTCAGAAGAATTATCCGGCGCTGGGTGTTGGAGGCGTAGTCTGCCCGTTACCTCAGCCAAAGTTTCAGCTGCGTCGCCGTCCTTGCCCAGGGCACTCAGGACGCGGGCGTCAATCAGGGCGAAGACCCAGGCCGCCAGCCTATCGGGGCCGAGGGTGTGACGGAGCGTCGGGGACATCCTGGCGACCAGTCGGATCATCCCGGCGATACCCGCCCGGACGACTGCATCTTGGCGGACCGTCGGCTCACGCGTCAGGTTCATCTCCACGCCCAGGAACGCGACGGCGCCGAGCGCGTCCCGGAAGCGGGGGTCGGCGACGATGCGCTCCATCTCACCGATGATAATCTGGCGTTGCCGTTCCCATTCCTTGTTTTCAATCGGGCGTTTGGCCTCTCGCCAGTCGCCCTCCATGCCGTCAAGGTCAACGTCTTTTAACCACGCAAGGGGGTCAGGGTTCATCGTCGTTTCCCTTCCATACAACTGCGGCAGCGCACGGGTTCGCGCCGTAGCCACGGCGGGCAGGCAAACGGCAGGTGGCAGACGGCGCAGTCGACGATGCGATAGTCGCTCTTCTTCGCGACTTGCGCCTTTGCCTGACAAAGCTGACATCTCGACGGCGGCTCGTACTCGGCGAACACCTTCACCAGCCGCTTCCGCAGCCATACCGCCTCCCGCTCACTCCAAACGAAGCCGCTTCCACAGTTGACGCAAACGAGGTGCTGGTCAGGCACGGTCAGCCTCCAATATCCCGCTTGTAGGCGTTCAACGCGGAAGTCGTGTCGCCGATGTGGGTGTAGATGGCCCGTAGCACCTCGTTGACGCCCGCCGTCAGCCAAGAGCCGCCATGACACCTGTACGCCTTCACCGTTGGCATCAGATTCCACGGCGCCTTGACTTGCTCCCAGGCGTCAAGAAGCGCCAGGAACGCCGGGGCGTGCTCGTCGGCGTCGGGGTCGACGGCGGCGAGTAGGAGGCGTAACTGCTCACGTTGCTCGGGCATGAATAGGGTTTTGCTGACTACCTTTGATTTCATGTGTCCCTCCGCATGACTCGAAAAGCATGAATGCCTCTGCTACCGCCGCGACGCTGGGGGCGGACCTCGGGCGCCGACAGGTCTTCCGGCAGTCTCAAACTCGCAATTAGTCGCGAGAAAACGAGCTGTTGTTGCCTACTTTCGATAAGCCACGGCGCCATTCGGCCATCCTTCAACACGGCGCCGGCACGGGTGAGTTCGTCGAGGATGTCGAGCCGGTCCAGGCAGCGACACGCCTCATGCAACAAGCTCACCTCGTGCTCGTCCAAGCTAAGCGCCACTGTCACAGCCTTCCAAAGTCTTCGGCCGCGTCCACCGCGCTTCAGGTCCCTAGGTGGCTTCTGTTGACCCGCCATATTTGTATAGTCCGATCAGTTCAGGTGCCAGCCTACGCCAGTCTAG
>Ga0315294_10010025_pt1 | contig 10382 bp, 7 predicted proteins | sample YL17G13_40_MG_FD_203626 | JGI IMG/M metagenome (GOLD analysis project Ga0315294, IMG submission 203626) | Sediment microbial communities from Yellowstone Lake, YNP, Wyoming, USA - YL17G13_40 | ecosystem: Environmental > Aquatic > Freshwater > Lake > Sediment | place: USA: Wyoming | collected...
TAGACCGAGAGTTCAGTGGCGGTTCGTATTCAATACCGCTTAACAGATTAAGTTTAATAAAGGGTATTTATTTCGTGAAAGTTAAGGTTGGAGATTCAGTCAATACGATTAAATTGATTGTAGAGTAATATAGGATTTAGAAACCACGCAGGATAACTTCTTTTGCGTGGTTTTTAAGTGCGGGTAGGATTTTTTCTAATTCTTCTTTTTTATATGCTTTTTTTATCCGGAAGCGGACTGACCGCGCATTTTTAGGAACAAACTGCTGAATCGCATAGCGCTTGACCGGTGCGATTTTTCGTAAAATCGTTACAAGGTCATCCGGACTGACAATCCCCGGTACTAAAGTTGTGCGGAATTCGTAATCGATACCGCATTCTTTGAGTAGTCTAATTGTTCGCTCAATTACTATCAGATAAATCTTTCGACCGCAGGCTTTACCATATTTTTCATCTAAAGTTGTCTTAATATCCATTGCTACCGAGTCGACTAATCCCAGTTCAATTGCTTCTTTTAACGGATAAGGGAAAAATCCGTTCGTATCAATCTTGGTCTGAAACCCAAGCTCTTTTATCTTGATTAAAAGACCGAAGATTTCCGGATGCATCATTGGTTCGCCGCCGCTCAAAACAACACCATCAATCCACTTGCGCTTCTTGATAAGTTTTTCTTTAATCTTTTCCCATTCGATTGGTTTTGTTTCAGGCGAGTCCTGCACTAATGGATAATTCTGGCAGAACGGGCAGTTGAAATTACACCCGCCCAGAAAAATAACCGAGGCGACTTTCTTATCCCAGTCTATCAAAGAAGTTTCAATAAAGCCTAAAATTCGCATATTTAATTTTTCCTGTGTTTATTTTTGTGCATCCAGAGTTTCAAATCTTTTATTCGTGTTTATTCGCGGCTAATAATTCTTTCAGTTCGGAAAAGATTGGGGCGGATTTTACCCAGCGTTTCACCTCTTCATTTTCTTTCATTAAAATAACGGTCGGAATATCCGGAACACCGCGATAAGCGCTTTCGGTAATGCCGTCAACCGTTTCTATATCAAAATACTCAATCGGAATCGACTGGTGTTTTTCAGAAAAATATTGCATCTTTTCCTTGATTGACTGACAAGCCGGACAACTCGGTTTACCAAAAATTAGTAGCTTCACATAAGAATAATACGTTTAAATTTAAACGTGTCAAGAACTATTTCGCCTTTTTAATTATTAATCTTTGATTTTTCTTGTGAGATGGTTTATACCTTAAATAATTTAGTAAGAGATTCCGTATTTTATAGCCTAAAATACCCTCTGTTATACTTCCTGAAATAATTTGTGATAGATTTACTTATTAACAGAGAAATAATATCTGTAATAGATAGCTTGATTGCTTCGAAAATATATACTGAAATAAATAGGCTAATCAATCCAATAAGCAATCGCATAACTACTCTCCTTTTCGAATTCGTACCCAATGGGGGGAATGCTACCCCTAGGTTAAGGGAATTTAGAATTAACAATATAGAATTTATGTAGTTAGATAAAATTTTTGCTTACAAAATAGGCAACTTTTAAATATACATTTTATTGTATTCATAGACACAAATAATCCTTGACAATTCAAAACAGCTATATACAATACCGCTTGGTCTATGTATTGGTTTTATATTGGTGGTATTTAGTAGAAAATTAATGCCTGAAGGAGGCATAATGAAACGCTTTAAAATGTTATTAGTATGTGTATCTGCTCTTTGCTTTTTGCTCCCTGCTATTTTATTTGCTATGGACTGGACACAAGCAACAGCCAATGCCGGATGGTCAACAAGGGTTAGACATACTTCAGTTGTATTTGATAATAAGATGTGGGTGATGGGTGGAAATCGAAATCCTCCTTTCCAGTATCTAAATGATGTCTGGTACTCTACAGATGGAGTGAACTGGACTCAAGCAACGACTAATGCTGGTTGGTCAGCAAGGGATGGACATACCTCAGTTGTCTTCGACAATAAGATGTGGGTGATGGGAGGGTATGATGCAAGCGGTCAGAAAAACGATGTTTGGTATTCTACAAATGGAGTGAACTGGACACAAGCAACAGCCAATGCCGGATGGTCAGCAAGGGATGGACATACCTCAGTTGTCTTTGACAATAAGATGTGGGTGATTGGTGGGATTAGTGCCGGTGGTTATAGAAATGATGTCTGGTATTCTTCAGATGGCGTAAACTGGACACGAGCAACTACTAATGCTGGTTGGTCAGCAAGGTTTGCACACACATCGGTTGTCTTTGATAATAAGATGTGGGTGATGGGTGGATATGACGGTGGTGGTTATAGAAATGATGTCTGGTATTCTTCAGATGGCGTAAACTGGACTCAGGCAACTGCTAATGCTGGTTGGACAGCAAGGTGGTTCCCCACATCCGTGGTATTTGATAATAAGATCTGGGTGATAGGGGGTTATTTTACTAATGATATCTGGTATTCAACTGATGGTGTGAACTGGACACAGGCAACTGCTAATGCTGGTTGGTCAGCAAGGCAGACACACACATCGGTTGTTTATGATAATAAGATGTGGGTGATGGGTGGAGCTGATATAATGAGAAATTATAAGAATGATGTTTGGTATTCAATGAGTAAAGGGAATATGGACTGGACACAAGCAACAGCCAATGCTGGATGGTCAGCAAGAGTCAGGCACAGATCAGTTGTGTATGATAATAAAATATGGGTAATCGGCGGTTATGACGGTAGTTATGGCGGTAGTTGTAAAAATGATGTCTGGTACTCTACGGATGGTGTAAGCTGGACTCAAGCCACTGCCAATGCTAGCTGGTCAGCAAGGGCTTATCATACCACAGTTGTATTTGATAATAAGATGTGGGTAATTGGTGGTTGGATGGGCGGTTCGAATCGAATAAATGATGTTTGGTACTCAACTAATGGAATAAATTGGATACGAGCCACTGCCAATGCTGGCTGGTCAGCAAGGTATCTCCACACTTCAGTTGTGTATGATAATAAAATATGGGTGATGGGTGGTTATGACGGTAATCATAAAAATGATGTCTGGTATTCTTCAGATGGTGTGAACTGGACACAAGCAACTGCAAATGCGGGCTGGTCAGCAAGAGTTAGTTATACTTCTGTTGTATTTGATAATAAGATGTGGGTGATGGGTGGATATGACGGGGGTGGTTATAGAAATGATGTCTGGTATTCTACGAATGGTGTAAACTGGACACAGGCGACTGCTTCAGCGGGCTGGTCAGCAAGGAATGACCACACTTCGGTTGAGTTTAATAATAAGCTGTGGGTGATGGGTGGAACGGCTGGAGCAGGTTTTTTAAATGATGTCTGGTATTCATCAGATGGCGTGAACTGGACTCAAGCAACCGCTAATGCTCAATGGCCAGCAAGGTATCTCCACGCTTCAACCGTATCTGATAATAAAATGTGGGTGCTCGGAGGGTGGTATAATGCTAATATGAGAAACGATGTCTGGTATTCAGAGGGTATTACTTTACTGACGCCCAATGGCAATGAAAGTTGGTCAAGCGGAACCAATCAAATTATTAAATGGCGGACAGAATGGTGGTGTTCGGGTTTTGCACGGTATAGATTGCTACTTTCAAGAAACAGCGGTTCTTCTTGGATTGATACAATTGCCAATAATGTTGCTTCAACTGAATCAACATATAACTGGCTTGTGCCAACAATTAATTCTACATCATGTCGAGTTATGGTGCAGGCTTTGGATTTAACCGACTCAGTAATTATTCAGGACGCAAGTGATGCTAATTTTACAATTCAAACTACTGATGTGTCAGTTGACTCGATTATTCAGCCTGCTGACAGCGTAAATAATCGCACCTCATTTTACCCGATAATTTTGGTCGGAAACAATAGCTTCCCAACCACGTTTGAAACTTGTACACTGTCAGTGAAGATATGGCACTTTCGAGTAAAATATGATAGTTTCTGCAATATATCTCTCAACCCGCTTGATTCAGTCGTAGTCTATGACACTTTCAGAATAATCACGATAAATCCTGGTCAAACCCGAGAGAGCATGCCCGCATGGCGTCCGGTTTATGGTGATTTATATTGGCTCAGTTCTCCAACCTATCATACGATTCGTGCTTCGGTCAGAATGGCGGGCGATATGATTGTGTCTAATGATTCGAAATGGAAGAAATTTATCGTCAAACCGCGCAAGTATGACTTACAGGTGAACTACAATGCTTTATTAAGAGGTCGAATTCTGGCTCCGGATACGTTATCGGTTGGTATTGCTTATAATACAGCGGCGGTTATATCGAATTCGCCAGCTGGTCCGACCGCGAGTTTTCGTCTTTGGTGCAAGGTAATTAAAGTAAAGACTAATATTTCTTGGTACTCTCAATATGTAGACCGCACATTGAACCCAAAAACTTACGCTTGTCTATCCACGTCTTCGGGTTGGGTGCCAAGTGACACCGGGTTGTACAGGTTTTATTGTTACATTGAGATGAGACCGGGTGTTGATTCGACACCAGAAAACAATTCGCTTGAACGATTCTACTATGTCCGTCGTCAGCCACCAAATCCTCCGCAAGGTGATGTTACATTATTGCCACAAGTTTTCGGGTTAATGCAGAATAATCCTAATCCATTCCATGATGTAACCTCAATTCGCTGGCAGATACCCGTAGAATCCCGAGTCATAATCTCGATTTATGATGCGACTGGTCGAATCATTAAAACACTTGTGAATGATAACTTCAATACCGGATATTATAATACAACTTGGGATCGCACTAACGACAATATTCAGAAAGTTGTTGCGGGCGTCTACTTCTTGCGCTATACTGACAACACAAATCAAAAGGTAATAAAGCTGATTGTGCAATAAAATATAACAATATATCATTTTGAGTTTCTACGCAAAGTCTCAGAATGATGGAAAAAACTTTGGGCGGGCTTGTCCCGCCCTTTTTATTTATATATAAATTAATTGACAATGAATAAATTTAGTAATATCATTTTATTTATGTTATCAAAAAAGATGAATATTGGAATTGTCGGTGCAACCGGTCTGGTTGGGGAAAAGGTTCTCAAAATCTTAGAAGAACGAAATTTTCCGGTAAACAAACTTTCTCTATTCTCGTCAAAAAAGAGCGAAGGCCAAAAAATACGCTTTCAGTCTGAAGAGATTGAAGTTTCGGCTTTATCTAAAGATAGTTTTAAGAATCTGGATATCGCATTTTTTGCAATTGAGGAAAGTTTAGCAAAAGAATGGATTCCGCAAGCACGCAAAGAATGTCTGGTCATTGATAAATCATCCGCGTTCCGTCTCGAGGGTGATGTGCCCTTAGTCATTCCTGAAGTTAATCCAGAAAAAGTTAAGGAACATAAAAATCTTATTTCCAACCCTAATTGTACGACAATACCTTTGGTCGTTGTGTTAGCGCCTTTACATAAAGCCTTCGGGCTGAAACGTGTGATTGTATCGTCTTATCAGTCAGTATCAGGAGCAGGTAAAGTTGCAGTCAATGAACTTACATACGAAACAGAAGTTCTGGCTTATGGTGATAAAATTAAGAAAGACTCGGACAGTTTTTTCTCATCGCCAATCGCAGGTAATATTATTCCACAAATTGGCAGTATTGATAAACACGGTTATGGTTCAGAAGAGAGAAAGATAATCGAAGAAACCAGAAAAATTTTAGAACTTCCTGATTTGTTAATCAGCGCTACCTGCGTGCGAGTGCCGGTATTGGTCGGTCATTGCGAAGCAGTGAATATTGAGTTTGATAGAAATATCAAAGTAGATGATGTAATAAAGGTTTTAAAATCAGCATCGGGTATAGAAGTTTATCCGGATAATAAATATCCGATGCCGATTGATGTTGAAGGACAGGATGAAGTTTTTGTTGGCAGAATCAGAAAAGATATTGCGTTTGAGAATGGCATTGCGCTGTGGTTGGCTGCGGATAATTTACGCAAAGGCGCTGCAACCAATGCGGTTCAAATCGCGGAAGAGATTTTAAAAATAGGGGGAAATAAATGATAAAATATATCGTAGTATTTGCAAGTATATTAAGTTTAACATATGCATTTATGCCTTTAGAATCAGACGGATACAACCCTGAACATAAATTTATACTACGCCCAATTACTGAAACTGATAATTCGCGAATGGATTCAACTCACAGTTTTGATGTGCGATACTATCGGTTGAATTTAAATGTACCAATGACATCAATCGCTTATTCAGGACAAGAGCGTATTAAATTTGTGCCGCGGGAAGCAAATTTTGATACATTTAATCTAAACTTTGTTAACCTGACCTGTGATTCAGTGAAAAGAGCTGGAAACAATTTGACATTTTTAGCTAATAGTAATCGGTTAAAGATTACTTTAGACCGGGTTTTTAGTATTGGCGAAACCTGTTTGGTTGATATTTTTTATCGTCGGCTTACCGGGTCAAATACTTACGGAGTCTATTATTATCCGCGTGGTACTAACCCGGCAATAATCTATACAACAACCGAACCAATCGATTCCCGATACTGGTTTCCATGTTTTGATGAGAACTGGGATAAAGCAGAACAGGGTTGTGAGATAAATGTGACTGTGCCAGATTCTTTTGTCGTATGCGCCAACGGTCTTTTGGACAGCGTGCGAACATCCGGTGGCTGGAAAACTTTCTATTGGCGAGAACATTATCCAATATCAACTTATCTAATGACATTTACTGCTTCGATATACGCGACCTACAGTCATTGGTTTCATCCGTCACCAAGTGAGTCAATCGAAGTTAAATACTATATATGGCGTAATGATTCTACCCGCTCGGTAAGCGCATTTGCCCATGTTATTGATATGCTGCAGTTTTTCTCGTCAAATACCATGTACGGATCATATCCTTTTGAGAAATACGGAATGAACGCGGTGTCGCCCTTCCAGTGGGGTGGTATGGAAAACCAGACCATGACAATGATACATCGCCAGTGGTTATATGGTGATGATGACGGTATTGCACATGAAATGTCGCATATGTGGTGGGGAGATAAAACGACCTGTTTTGGCTGGGCAAATGTCTGGCTTAATGAAGGATTTGCGACATATTCGGATGCATTGTATATGGGACATCTGAACGGACAAAGCTCATTTATTACAATGATGAATCAGCGTGCACAGAGTTATTTTCAGGAAGACTTAACGTATCGTGTACCATTATATAATATGGCAATTAATAATTTATTTACCTGGGGACATTGTTACTGTAAAGGTTCTTGGATTCAACACATGCTAAGGTATTTGGAAGGCGATACGACAAGCACCAATGGGATCTTTTTCCAGACCATGCGGGTTTATGGAGATTCTTTCAGATATGGTAATGCCACAACCAATGATTATTGCCGCATCCACGAAAATATGACGAGTAGAGACTTTGACTGGTTCTTCAATGAGTGGGTTTACCAAGCGGGCTATCCTAAATATCGATTAGGTTGGCATATTGATTCTTTATCGGGTCGTTTTCGGATTATCACCACAATCAGTCAAGTGAATGGAAATAACGCACCAGCAGTATTTCATATGCCGGTTCAGATAAAATTCAGTGCCAGCGGATTCGACACATTGGTTGTAATGCCAATTAATAATGGACCAGAAATAGATACATTTAATATCGCATTTTGGCCAACTTCGGTTGTGTTTGACCCGTACTCATGGTTATTAAAGCAAGTCACGTATCTCAGTGTTGAAGAAGAAGCCGCCGAAAATAATCATAAACCATTGTGGAATATCTATCCTAATCCGAGCCGCGGACAGATTAAAATAAGTTACAACTTACCATCAGGGCAGAATGCATTGATATCAGTTTATAATCGTAATGGTCAAATTATCAGAAGATTTTCAACAAATACACATGGCTATCAGATTTGGGATGGTAAGGATGAACTAGGCAAACAAGTAAGTTCTGGTGTCTATTTTATAAAGTTAACAACGCCAAATAAGAGTTACTCGGAGAAAATTATTTTCTTTCAGTAATAAACTTGGGGATTTTGCCTTCTAATTATACATTTTAGCGTATGTTTAATGTTATCATTCTGGGGATAGCTAGTCTTTTAACTGATATCTCAACCGAGATGGTCTATCCTTTGATACCATTCTTCCTGACCGTAAAACTTAGTGCCGGTCCGGCAATACTGGGTTTAATTGAAGGTGTTGCGGAAAGCTCAGCCAGTATCTTAAAGGTATTTTCCGGTTATTTCTCGGATAAACTTGGTAAGAGAAAACCAATTGCAATAATCGGATACGCATCATCAATATTTGGCAAGTTTTTTCTTTACTTAGCAAATGGGTGGGGGATGGTATTTTTCAGCCGTTTGGTTGACCGATTTGGTAAAGGTGTAAGAACTGCGCCACGTGACGCTTTGATTGCGGATAGCACCCCTTCAAATAAACGTGGTATGTCCTTTGGTCTACACCGGGCAATGGATACATTAGGCGCGGCAGTTGGTGTATTCCTCGCATATCTATTGATAAAATCAAATATCACTAATTATTCCAGAATATTCTTGTTGTCCATTATACCGGCTTTGCTTGCGGTATTTGTATTATTTTTAGTAAAAGAGCAAGTACAAACCGTCTGGAAACAGCGAGACAAAATCAGACTGGATTGGAAACGGTTGCCGCGTAACCTAAGATTATTTTTAATTGTCGTATTCATTTTTGCACTCGGAAATTCATCTAACCAATTCTTGATGTTGAGAGCAAAAAACATCGGCTATTCCATACCGACTGTATTGTTGCTTTATTTATTTTACAACCTGGTGTATGGCATCTTGTCTTTTCCGATCGGTCGGTTGTCGGATAAAATTGGCAGAAAGACGATTTTAGTTATTGGATATCTTATATATGGAGTAGTGTATTTAGGATTTGCGGTCGTTGGGAAAGGTTCATATTTATGGTTATTATTTGGTACTTATGGTTTTTACAGTGCGTTTACTGAAGGCATTGAAAAGGCATTTGTTTCCGATATCGCTCCACAGGAATTAAGAGGCACTTTGATTGGACTGCATGCAACATTGGTTGGAATCGGTCTATTACCGGCATCTTTAATCGCCGGTGGATTATGGCAATTTTTCGGAGCTTCCGCACCATTCTATTTTGGGGGCATATTAGGGGTTTTAGCTTCTGTTGGATTATTCTTAGTTATATAAACTACCCTTAATATTTAAGTCTTAACAATTAAGTATATATTTACTAATCCATAGTAAAATCAGTAAGATATAGAAAATAAAAACAAAATATTTCACTTGACTTATTCTTGTAAAAATATATAATTTCCAAATAAATTAATGTATAGATTAGTAGATTAATTCTTTTTAAACGAGAAAAGAATGAAAAAACAAACCGGGGTGACAATAGTAGAATTACTGGTCGTAATACTTGTCATAGGAATATTTATTGCATTTTTTGCCCCGACAATCTATTCACGTACTTCCAACAGTGCTCGAATTACCGTAACAAAACAAAAAATGGTACAATTACGTAAAGCAATTGTTGGCGACCCGGAGTTAATAAGTGGTGGAGAATACGTTGATGCTGGTTTTAAAGGGGATAATGGAAGATTACCGACAAATTTGATGGAACTTGTAATAAAACCGCCATACCCCCTTGCCGATTCCTGGAATTCATTTACAAAACACGGGTGGAATGGACCTTATATCCGTGATGACGAATCACACAGCTTTTTATTAGACGCATGGGGAGATTCGATTAAATTCTTATTGAATAGTAACAATGATACAATCGGATTGAAAAGTAGTGGTCCGGACGGTGAGTGGTACAATAATAATCCAGTAATATCAAATGATGATATACAACTATTGTTTTAGAAATTAACATGAGGCATACCCGAGAATCTTTGAATAGCCAAAATGGTGTAATACTGATTGAACTGTTAATTGTAATAATGATAATTGGGTTGTTAATAACTGGTGCAGTGAAGACCTGGGATGTCACTATTCAGCAAACTAAGTTTTCTCAAACTGTAAAAGAGATGGACCAGTTAGTATATGCGATTGCTGGTGACCCAGAACTTTATTCTGAAGGTCGTCGTACTGATTTTGGATTTGTTGGTGATATAGGCGAGATTCCTGATACATTATTAGATTTAATTCGAGCACCAGCGAATGCGACTAATTGGCATGGTCCTTATATCAAGGTTAATTTCGCGGAAAATGCCGATGATTATATAAAAGATGCATGGAATAATAGTTATATTTACAATAAAGACAGTATGGTAATTACCAGTTATACATCGGGAAGTAATCTGACCCCACAAACATGGATTCATCGTCGTATCGCACAATCAGAAACATTACTTCTGAGAAATGTT
>Ga0315294_10010026_pt1 | contig 10381 bp, 11 predicted proteins | sample YL17G13_40_MG_FD_203626 | JGI IMG/M metagenome (GOLD analysis project Ga0315294, IMG submission 203626) | Sediment microbial communities from Yellowstone Lake, YNP, Wyoming, USA - YL17G13_40 | ecosystem: Environmental > Aquatic > Freshwater > Lake > Sediment | place: USA: Wyoming | collected...
GCCGGGGCCGCGGCCGCGCGCGCCGCCGCCGCCGCCGCCGCAAACCCGGTTCCCCGCGCCGACGCCGTCGCCATCCTCGACGCCCTGCTCGCCGCCCAGAGCGAGCCCGCCCCCCACGCCTTGGCCGCCATCGAGGCCCAGGCGCGCGTCGTGAGCCTCGCGCGCGGCGGGGAGGGCGGGTGGGTCGCCACGGCGCTGCGCCAGGTCGCGCCGCTGTCGCCGCCGCCGAGCCCGGCCGACTGGGACCTGGACCACCTGCCGCCGCGCACATCGCGCACGGACGGGTGAGGGGGGGCGTGGTGATGGTGTTTGGGTTTTTTTGGGGGGGGGGGGGGGTAGAGAGGCCGCGGGGCGTTATTCTGGGCCGCGCGCCGCACCCGACACTGTGACGCACTGGCGGAGCCACGGCCGCGGTGTGGGAGGGGGTGCAGAGGGTCTCGCGGCTCAACCACCGCCACGCACACCGCGGCTCGGGGTCTCTCGATGCCCGCGCTCCCCGGCGACGGCGCCGCCGCGCGCCGGCTGGCGCTGCTGGCCGCCCAGCTGGCGCCAGAGCGGGCGCGCGTCGGCTCCCATGCGGCACGCGCCGACGCCGCGACGGGCCCCGCCCTGCTCACGCCGGATGAAGCCGCGGCGTGCGTGGCGGACGACGATGTCGTAACGGTGGGTGGAGGAGGCGGTGGAGGGAAGGAGGAGGCGGGGCAACCCGACGCCCACACCCCCCAACCCCGACTTTAGCTGTCGGGATTCGTCGGTTGCGGCCACCCCGAAGCCCTGACGCTGGCGCTGCGTCGTCGTTTCGACGCGAGCGGGACCCCGCGCCGCATCCACCTGCTCCTGGTCGCGGCGGTCGGCGACGGCAAGGGCCGCGGCGCGGGCGCCCTGGCCGCGCCCGGCCTCGTCGCCCGCCTCACGTACGCATGGATCGGGCTCTGCCCCGAGCTCGGAGCGTTGATCGAGGGCGGGTCGTTGACCGCCGCCCACAACCTCCCCCTCGGCGTCGTCTCCCACATGCTCCGCGACATCGCCGCCCGCCGCCCCGGCCCCGTCACCGCCGTCGGTTTGGGCACCTTTGTCGACCCGGCGCACGGCGGCGGCAAGCGGGCGGGGCGGGAGGAGGTGGTGACCCGGGTGCGGGTCGGGGGCGAGGACGCGCTCCACTACCGCCCCCCCCCCCGAGTCGACGTCGCGTTGCTGCGCGGCTCGGTGGCCGACCCGGACGGCAACATCGGGTTTGGGCGGGAGGCGTTGCTGGGGGACGCGCTGAACCAGGTGGGGAGGAGGGGAGGCGGCGAGGCGAGGGCGGGGCGGCGCGCCCGATCCACCGACGCGCCGCCCCCTCCCCCACAGGCCATCGCCGCCCACAACACGGGCCGGGGCCGGGTGCGCGTCATCGTGCAAGTCGGCTCCCTCGTCGCGCGCGGCGCGCTGCCGCCGCGCGACGTGGCCGTCCCTGGCGCCCTCGTCGACGCGGTCGTCGTCGTGGGGGATGACTCGCCGTGGCAGAGCCAGGTGGTTGGTGGAGGCGGGTGGGACGCGGCGCTGGTGTCGGCGGCCGCGGGCGGCGCGCCGGCGCGCGCGCCGCTGGCCGGCCTGCGGCGCGTCGTCGCGCACCGCGCCATGCTGACCATCACCCAGCACGCCCTGGTCAACGTGGGCGTCGGCATGCCCGAGGCAAGAGAGAGGGGACGAGGGGAGCGGGGCCGGGCGGCGGACGCGCCGCACCCGCCCCCCCCAACCACCACCTTTTTTTTTTCCTTTTTTTTTCTTTTCAACCCCGCCCCCCCCCCAGGGCGTGGCCGCCATGGTGGCCGAGCGCGGCGCCCGCGACATCCCCGGCGCGTCCATCCTGCTCACGACGGAAGCGGGGTCGATCGGGGGCACGCCCGCGGGCGGCCCCGCGTTTGGCGCGGCGTCCCACCCCCTGGCCCAAGTGCCCACCGCGACCATGCTCGACTTTTACAATGGGGGCGGGATCGACGTCGCGTTTTTGGTGGGGAGGGGCGCGTGGGGAGGGCGGCGCGAGGCGCGCGGGCGCGGCCCCGCCCGCGGCCGCCGACCCGGACCGCGGCGCCGGCGGCGGCGCCGCCCGCCGCGACGAGCAGCGCAGTCGCCGGCGCGGGCGGCCCCGCGTCCCGGCGCGCGGCCGTCGCCCCGCGCGCCGCCCCGCGCGCTCGAGCGCCCTGCGCGCCGCCCCGCGCGCTCGAGCGCCCTGCGCGCCGCCCCGCGCGCTCGAGCGCCCGCCCGCACACACCACCCCCTCCCACCCCACCCACCCCAGGGCGCCGCCCAGGTGGCCCCCAACGGCGACGTCAACGTCTCCTCCTTCCCCGGGCGGGCGCCGGGGTGCGGCGGGTTCATCGACATCAGTTCGTGCGCCAAGGCGGTCGTGTTCGTCTTCTCCTTCACGTCGGGCGGCCTCGCGGTGTGCGCGCGCGGCGGCAAGCTCACCATCAAGCGCGAGGTGGGGGGAGAGTGGGGCCGCGGCGGCGGCGGGGCTCCCCGGCGCGCGCCGGCCTCGACCCCGACCCTCTCCCTCCCCACTCCTTCCGCCACAGGGCCGGCACCCCAAGTTTGTGCCCGCCGTCGACGAGGTCACGTTCGCGGCGTCCTCTGCGCGCGGGCGCCGCGTGCTGTACGTGACGGAGCGGGCGGTGTTCCGGTTGAGGGACGCGGGGGGGCTCGAGCTGGTGGAAGTCGCGCCCGGCGTCGACCCCGCCGCCGACGTGCTGGCGCGGCTGCCGTTTGCGCCCGCGGTGGCGAGCCCGCTGGGGGTCATGGACGGGAGGTGCTTCGAGGGGTGAGAGAGGAGAGAGCGCGGCGTGCGACGGGCGACAGGTTTCTCACCCCTCGTCAACCCCTCTCCCCCGCCGCCTCCTCCCCGCCTCCCGCCCCCCCCACAATCGCCACCCCCACCGGGCAGTGGTCGGACCCGCCCACGTGCGGCAGGTGAAAGGCTTCGTGGACGGGGAGGGCGGGGGAGGTGAGAAAATAGTCGAGCCGCCACCCCAGGTTTTTGGGGCGGCACCCCGCGCGGTACGACCAGTAGGTGTAGCCGCGCGCGTCCGGGTGGGAGAGGCGCCAGGGGTCGGCGAACGACGCGGGCGGGCCGAGGAGGCGCGCGCGGAACGAGTCGCGCTCTTCGACCGTGAACCCCGCCGACCGCAGGTTCGACTTGGGGTTGTGGATGTCGACCGGCTCGCGGGCGACGTTGAGGTCGCCCGCCAGGATGACGGGTTTGGAGGCGGCGAGGCCGGCGCAGAACGACGCGAGCGCGGCGTCCCACTCCTCCGTCCGGTAGGACAGCCGCCGCAACCCTTCCCCGCTGTTGGGGACGTACACGGTGACGAGCCAGAAGCGGGGGTATTCCACGGCGACGAGCCGGCCCTGGGGGGGAGGGGTGGCGGGGTGGCGGCGTTGGGGTCGGTTTCGCGGCGCGCGGTCGCGCCCCGGCAACCGGCCGCCGCCACCCCTCCACCACTCCCGAACCACCCCACCACCTCTCGCTCACTCTCCCGTACCTCGTCGTCGTGGTCGGCGTCGCCGAGGCCGACGCGGACCGAGAGCGGGGGCAGTCTCGACGCGATCGCGACCCCCGAATATCCTTTCTTCTCGCCCGACGTCGCCCACGTGATGTGCCACCCCGGCAGGCCGAGGCGCGGAGCGGTGAGGGAGACATTGGAGGCCTGGAGTTTGTGTTCTTGCAGGCAGAGCGCGTCTGCGCCTTCCGCGGCCACCAGGTTTTTAATCGCGTCGGGATCCTTCTTCAACAAACCGTTGAGGCCGGCCACGTTCCAGGAGAGGGCGACAAAGGCGGACGGGTCGCGGGGCGGGCGGTCGCGGGAAGGGCAGTAGTGGCCATCGGGCCGCGGCGCCGGCTCCGGGTATGGCTTGTGCAGCAGACGGGGCGCGGGGCCGTGCTTGGACTTTTTGGCGGGCGAGGAGGTGGTGGTGGCGCTGGGAGGGGGCGGCGGGGTCGGCGGCCTTTGGCGGCGGTCGGCGCGGCGGGCGCCTCGTCTCCTCGCCGTCCCCAGTCCGCACCCGACCGCGTCCTTTTTAATGCCGGCCGCCACGAAAAAGGGGTGGGGACGCTTGGGCCTGGAGAAATGGGGGGAACGGGCGCGCGTCGGCGGATGCGGCGCGCCACCATTCCTCCGCTCGCGCGCCCGCGGAGCGATCTCTATATCACATGGTGCGCAGGCCCAGGGCGCGGGCGACGAGCATGCAAAAGCGGGACCGCGGAGTGAGGGCGGCACTCAGCGCGCGCGCGCTGTCGCTGTCGCCGTCGCAAGGCGCGTGCTCGGCCCCTCCTTGCGGCGCGCGTCTCTCGATCGTTGCACGGCGGCACACTCTCGAGCAGGCGGAGGGGTGGGCGGCGAGCGGCGCGCGGGCTCCCTGTCTCTCCGCGCCGCGCGCACGCGCGCGCTCGCGCCCGCCTCACCCCGCGCCCGGCGCGCGCGTGCGGCACGCAGAGCAGGCATGCAGACAAGGCAGGGCAGGCAGGGCAGGAAGCTCAGGCAAGGGGCAGGAGGGGACGACACGAACCAAACCCTCAAATCGACGCCTGCAGGTCCCGGGCCGACGGCACGAGCACGCCGTCGATCGGCACGATCGTGCCCTTCCCCGCGGTGTAGAAAGCGGGAGCCGTGGGGGTGGAGGCGGTCTCGTACGAGGCCGGCGAGACGGAGTTGCGCGCGACCTTCACCTTGGCCCCGGGGAGCAACGATTCTTGAATTTCGGGGCCGGAGACGTACTCGGGGATGACCTTGTTTTGCATGACGTGGAAGGCGACGAGCTGGGAGGGGGGGGAGGGGGAGGAGGGAGGGGTCGGGGCGCGCGCGTGCGGGGCGGCCCCCGCGGCGGCCCCCCCCCCCCCCCGCCCCCCCCGCGGGCGGGGGGTGTGGGGGGGGGGGGGGGGGGGGGCGCGCGCGTGCGGGGCGGCCACCCGCCCCCCCCTCCCCCACCTTCCCCCCTCGCGCCTTCTTGATGTCGGTCGGGTTTTGGGCGAGCAGGGCGTCGGTCGTCTTGCCCTGCTTCTGGGCGTACACAGTGAACGCGTCGTCCGACGGTGCCATGACAGTTCCCGCAAAGTTGGCACCCAGCGCGGGGCCGAGGCCCGCCTTTTTTATCAGGGCCGCCAGGATCGAGAGGTCCGCGTTGCCGTCGATGGCGTCCACGACCGAGTCGGCGACCTTGCCGCCAGGGGGGATGATCGGCGCCGAGGGCGACATCGCCTCGCCCAGCGTCGCCAGCGGCTGCGCCGCCGCGGGCGCCTTGGCGTAGAAAGAGGGGCCGGCAAACGGGGACGCGGCGACGAAGGACGGCGTGGGGGCCGACGCGGGCGCAGAAAAGGGCGACGCCTGGCGCAAACGCCGCGCCCCCATCCCAGCTTCACCCGCCTCCTCGACGCCAAACGGCGCATTGCCCTTGAAGGAGGCGGCGGCGGGCGACGGCGCCTTGCCCTCCACCAACGCCTGCGGCGCGACCACCTGCGCGAGCGAGCGGCGCATGCCCATCGAGGCCGGCGCCTCGGCCAGCGCGCCGGGCTGGATCATCTCCACCTGGCGCAGGGCGCGCTTGGGAGGAGGCTGGAAGAGAAGGGAAGGGTGGACAAGGGGACGGCGCGCGCGCAGCGCCCTCTCCCCTACTCCCCTCTCGCCTCTCGCCTCCTTTACCTTGGCCGGCTCCTTGAGCGCGGGCGCGGGCGCGGCGGCCGGCTTCTTGGCGGCGGCCTGAGAGAAGGGAGGAGGAGGGTCGGCGCGCGCCCGTCTCCCTCCTTCCCCCCCTCCCTCCTCTCGCCCCCCTCTTCTGCCTTGGCGGGGGCCTCGGCCAGGCTGCCGGCCGGTTTGGCGGGGGCGGGGGCGAGGGCGGCGGGAGGAGGCTGGAGAGGTCGGGGAGGGGGGGAAGGGGGGTCGGCCGCCGCCTGCTGCCCGCCCGCCGCCCGCCCGCCGCCCGCGCGCATCCACGCGCCCACCCATCCCTCCTCTCCCTCGTACCTTTTTCGCCGCGGGTTTGGGCTCCGTCGCGGCTTCCGGTTCGTCCTGCGTCAGGCGGCGCGCGGCAGGCTTCTTCGCGACCTGCGCCGCGGGCGCGGCGGCCAGGGGCTGATTGGTCTTGGCTATGGAGAGAAGAGGAGAAGGCAAGGGGCGGCGGGTTGAGGGACGCGCGCGCGGCGGCCGGCCCTCGCGCGCACGTGCCCAGCGGCGGCGCGGCGAGCGCAGCGGACAGCCGAGACGCTCGACCGCGCCCGCTTGCCCGGCCATAGCTTGACCGCAACCTCTGCCCGCGCGCGGGCCCGGGTTCACGCGGGCTCGGGCGCCACAGGGCCGCCTTCGCGCCCACGCGCCTCGTCGGCACTGCGCGCGCCAATGGCCGCGCCCGCCCCCCCTGTTTCTCTCTCACCATCCGCAGCGGCGGCGAGAGCGGCGCCGGACGCCAGGGCGAGGAGGAGGAGCGCGGTCAGCCGCATGCTTGCGGGGAAGGGTGGGCGGGCGGACGAGTGTGGCGGCGACCGGCGGCGCGCGCGGCGCTAGCCGAAGCCGGCGCCAACGCTCGCGTCGCCGCCGCCGCCGCTCGCTTCGAGGCCCACCGCCGCGCTCGCTCGCGCGCGCGGGCCGGACGCGACGCCGCGGGGCGGCCGCCGCGCGCTCGCCCGGCGGCGACCGGCCCGCCCCCACTTTTCCCCCGCGCCAGGAGGCTCTCCGGCCTTTGCTCGACCAACCATGAGAGGCGCGCCGGCCTGGAGGAGCGCTGGCGGGCCTGGGCCGGTGTTTGATGCCGTTTTGAGGGCGAGCCTGCTGTCGCGGCGGCCAAACCCGCCGCGCACAACCTTCACCGCCACCCCCCACTACCCCCCACCACCCCCACCCCCATCGCCTCCATGTCGCGCATCATCGCCCTGCTCCTGCTCATCGGCGTGGCGGCCGCCCAGGGTGCGCGCGAGAGTGGAGGGACCGGCGGCCCGACGCTGGCCGGCGCATGCCGGCGACCGCGGCCGGCGACCGCCGCCCGCGGCCCTCCAACAACGCCCTTGTTGCGCCGATGGGTGTCTATGACGAGCCCCAGTGGAGAGAGGGGGAGCGGGCGCGGCACTCGGGGCGCGGGCGGGCGCGGCGGCGGCGCGCTAGGCTGGCCGCCCGCGGCCGACGCGCCGCGCCCGCCCGGCCGCCCGCACCGCGCGGCTGCCGCCGCCTCGTGGGCTCCATTAGGGAGCTCACCCGACACGAATGGGGGACGCGCCCGCCGCGGCGCCGCCGGGTGGCGGCGGGCGCGCGGGCGCCGGCGCGTCCTGCCAGGGAGCAGCGCCGCCCGCCGATGCGCACGCCCACCCCCCATCCCTCCTCCCGCCAGCCCCCGCCTCCCCCCTGGCCGCCATCACGGCCAACAAGGACCTGACGACGTACGCCGCGCTCGTCAAGAAAGCGGGCCTGAACGACAAGCTCACCGGGTCGGACCTGGTCGTCACCGTGTTCGCGCCGGTCAACAGCGCGCTCAAGGGCGTCAACGTGGAGACGATCTCCGTGGACGACGCCCGCGCCATGGTGAAGCAGACCGTGATCAAGGCGACCGCCGCACCGCTGGTACGAGCGCAGAGAGCGGGCGAGCGGCCGCCTCCCGGCCTCTGCGCCCCACTCACACACCCCACCCTCTTTCTTTAGGCCGACTTGAAGCCCGTGTCCAAGTCGTGGCTGTCCGACGCTGCGCCCCTGACCATCAACGCGGCCTCGAAGTCGGTCGCGTCCGTTGGCACCCCCGCCAAGGTGCTCACCACCACCAAGGCCGGCGCCGGCGTCGTCTACACGGTCGACGCGCCCCTGGCGCCCGCGCCGGCGGCCGTCGCCGCGCTTAAGGCCGCGCGCGCCGCGGCCGCGTCGGCGGGCCGCCGCCTCATGGAGGCCTCGGCCTAGGCGGAATCGCTTTGACTATGGAGGGTGGGTGGTGCGGTTAACGCGATGAGGAGGCAAGGGGGCGCGGTCGAGGGCGCCGGGCGGGCCCGCGAAGAAGCTGGGCCCGCGCGGGCGGGCGCGCCGCCGCGGCGGCCGCGCGCGCGTGTAAGCGCCAGGCCTCGCCGCACAACACGGGAGCGCGGGGGGTGGCGCGCCCGGCGGCCCTCGCTCAGCCACGTGTCGTTGCGTGCTGCGCGTGAGCCGCGGGGCCGCAAAAAACGGCACCAACGGAACCCACGTTGGATCTACACACACTTCCTCCCACCGCCCCTCCCCCTCCCTACCGCACCCCCACCACTCCCACCATGCGCTCCGCTGCCGTTCTCCTCGCCATTGTGGCCCTCGCGGGCTCCGCTTCGGGTGCGTTGGGTTCGCGGGATCGCGGCTAGCCGACGGAGATGGCGCGGGCCCGCCGCCTTTGCGCGCCGCCCTCCACCCCCAACCACTTTTGGGTGCCCGCATCGTCGCACATTGGGCTTTTTGGCGCGGTTGGTGGCGGCGCGCGACAACGGCAGGGCGGGTGCCGCCGGCGCGTCGTGGCACCGAATCTGACGGCGTGGCAACTGCCGCCTTTCCTCGGCCGCGCCACCCCCGCCGCCCCGCCAGCGTCCACCCAAAGCAACAATGCTTGATCTAGCGCGGTCGGTGGGGCAGCGGGCGGGGCGGCGGCGGCGGAAGCGCGCGCGCGCTGCCACGTCGGCCACGTCGGCCGGAAGTCGGGCCGCACCCGCCCACGCCGACCCGCCGACCCGACCCCGTCCTCCCTCCTCTCCCCTTCAGCCGCCTCCGTCGCGTCCGTCGCGGCCGACACGCCCGACCTGTCGACCCTGCTGGCCGCGGTGAAGCAGGTGCCGAAGCTCGCGACGAAGCTGTCGAACGACACCCAGCAAATCACCGTCCTGGCCCCCACCAACGCCGCGTTTGCCGCCTACCTCAAGGCGAACAACCTCACGGCTGAGCAGCTCCTGGCGTCGCCGTCGCTCGGGTGGATCCTGAAGCAGCACATCATTAAAGGGGCCATCCCCGCCTCTGCGATCAAGGACGGGGCCTCCGTGAAGTCTTGGCTGCCCGGTTCGAACGTTACGTTCTCCACGGCCGGTGGCGGCGTCACGGCGTCGACCCCTGGCTCGAAGGCCAAGGTCACGAAGGCGGACGTGGCCGCCGGCGCGGGGATCGTCCACGTCATCGACGCGGTCCTCGTCCCGCCGCCGCAAGCGCTCGCCGAGGCGCCCGCCAAGTCCGCCGCCTGGAAGGCCAACAAGGCGGGCGCGCCGGCCAAGGCGCCGACCGCGGCGCGCAAGCTCGCCGAGCGCTCGTGAAGAGGCGGTGCGGTGGAGAGGGGACGGCCCGCGCGGCATCCTCCCTTGCCGCGCGGAAGCCTGCGCGGTGGAGCGCGTGCGCGCGCGCGGCTCGCTGTAAATAAACGGCCGTCCCGTCTCTCGCTCGCTCTCGCTCTATCGCTCTCTGTCTCTCGCTCTCTCGCTCTCTCTCGCTCTCTCTCGCTCTCTCTCGCTCTCTCTCTCTCTCGCTCCGGGCGGCCCGAGGGCGGAGGAAGCAGGGACGAGGCCGCGCCGCGTTGAGGCGCGGCCGCCGCACCGCCACCCCCACCCCGCCACTCCCGCGTCGTCTCCGGCGCCTGCCGCATGCCCCGCGAGCGCATGGTGGGCGGGCGCGCCGCGTGGGGGCGGGGCGGCGGCGCCAGGGTCATGGGCACAAGATGCTCCCCGGGGCGCGGTTAAGGCCGTTTTGCGAGAGATATGGAATAATCGCCCGCCCCTCGTCACAACTCTCCACCGCCTCCCCGCGTCCCCACCTTTCCGCCACCATGGCCCGCGCGCTCATGTTCCTCGCTCTTCTTGCGTTTGCTGCGGGTGAGCGCGGGCGGGGGCGCGGGGCGGGCGGGCTGCAGGCGGGCCGCATGCGGGCTCCAGCCGTCGGCCTGCCACCGGCCGCGGCGCGCCAGCGACGCGCCCCCACTTCCCTCCGAATGCCACCCTTTTACCATATCGATTGATGGCAGGAGGGGCGGGCGGGCGGGCGGGTTGCCTCCCATTTGGGTTCCCCGACGGCGGACAACTCGGCGCTTGCGCGCACGGCGCCGCCGGCCCAGGCCGCCGATGACCCATCGACCCGCATCGATGGTCTGCATTTTGTGTGCCTCACCAACCGGAGGGAGTGGGCGCCCGTCGGCGGCCGCCGGCCGCCGACGGCGGCAGCGCCGCCAGCGGAGGACAGCGGGCCGCCCGCACCTCCGCGGGGTTGCCGACGCTCCCGCCCTCGTCCACCCAGCGGCTTCCGCCCCTGCGCCCGCTGTCAAGAAGGTTGCGGCCGCGCCGGCGCCCAGCGCCGGCAAGCCCAAGACCCTGCTCGCGGCCGCGCCGGCTGCCGCCAAGCCCAAGGCCGCTGCGCCCGCGCCCAGCGCCGGCAAGCCCAAG
>Ga0315294_10010029_pt1 | contig 10380 bp, 6 predicted proteins | sample YL17G13_40_MG_FD_203626 | JGI IMG/M metagenome (GOLD analysis project Ga0315294, IMG submission 203626) | Sediment microbial communities from Yellowstone Lake, YNP, Wyoming, USA - YL17G13_40 | ecosystem: Environmental > Aquatic > Freshwater > Lake > Sediment | place: USA: Wyoming | collected...
TCTGGAGGGCGCTCAGAGAGCGGTCGACGAGGATCGAAAGCTGTTCGGGCTGTTTGGGGGAAGCAATGGGTGTTTGGGGACGCCGGCGCCTCATGACGATCCCGGGAATCCGGATTTTGATGTAAACGATGAGAACCCGTCGCTTGCGGACGCGACTGTCGCTGCGCTGACCGTCAGCTCGCGCGATCCCGACGGATTCTTCCTCATGATCGAGCAGGGCGACCTCGACCGGGCGAACCACTACAACGACTACTACTGGATGATCGGCTCCATGTGGGACCTCGAGCAGGCAGTGGAGGCGGCTGTCGAGTTCGTCGATAGGCCAAACGACGATGTCGACTGGACCAACACGCTTCTGATCGTCACCGCCGACCATGCGACCGGGGGTCTGAGGCTTTCGGGCACGAAAGTTCTGGGAATCGGCGACCTGCCCGAGATGGTCGGGCAGAAATATCATTACAGATTCCCCTCGGGGGAGGTCGAGTATCTCACTACGGTGCATATAAACGAGCCTGTGACCCTCTACGGCAAGGGCGCCGGGGTGGGGCTGTTCGAGCAGTACGAAGGGCAGTGGTACCCGGGCACGAGAATCATCGACAACACCCAGGTTTTCAAAGCAATGGCCGAATTCGCGTCCGTCAACGCTCCCTGACTGTCCCTTTCCGCGGTCTTACGATATTGGTCAGCATCACTTCCGCTTCGTCGGGGTTGGGGCAGCTGACGAGGTAGTTTTTTTCGGTTGTCTCGATGGAGAGAACGCGGTGGGCGCCGGTGGCGGTGAAGGAGGTCCAGCCTTTCCATTTGCCTCCGCCGCCCTTGATGCCCCATCCGCCGAAATCTCTCATCGGGCTGTATTCCACCGCCCGGATGGATGTGATCTTGGCGTTGGACAGCCTGAAGCTGATCAGTGCCGTGGGTCCGAAGCGGATTTCCAGGTATTCCGGGTAGGCTCTCAGGCGCACGACCGGTAAGATGACCATGCTGAGTGCGCCAAAGAACACAAAGATCGCGCGCATCCCCCAGATTTCGAGAAAACTCGTGTCCTCAGGCCACGGGAGAAACACGGCCATGGCGAGGAACATGATGCTCAGGGCGGCCAGGAAGTACTTCAAACCCGGCTGCTCATCCTTGAATTCGTAGAGCGGCTCCATTTTCGCTTCACCTTGTATAGTCGACCTGCTAGAATACCCGGAGTTTCATCAGCCGGAATCCGGCGCAATTTTAGCTCTTTTGACAGGATAGTATAATGGATTAGGGAATCACGGGAGAGGAAGCAGTGATCGTGCGCGACCTCAACATCGAGCAAGTCATAGAAAAGATCAAAGAACTGCCCACGCTTCCGGACGTGGTATTCAAGGTCAACGAGGTGGTCAACGACCCCTCGACATCCGCCACCGATCTCGAGAGCGTCATATCCCGCGACCAGGCCATCGCAGCGAAAGTCCTCAAACTGGTCAACTCGGCCTTCTACGGTTTGCCGGGCCGTGTGGACACCCTGTCCCGGGCCATCCCTCTCCTGGGATTCTCCACCGTCCGGAACATCGTGATGAGCGTGTCCATTTTCGACCTGGGCTCGATCTCGGAGTTCGACGTCAAGCAGTTCTGGCGACACTCGTTCGCAACCAGCACGGCCGCGAGGGCGATCGCGAGGGCGGACGGTTTGCCGGACGCGGAGACCCAGTCTCTGGCGGGGCTCCTCCACGACATGGGCAAGGTGCTTCTGTTCCAGCATTTCGGCAGTCATTACCAGGTCGTTCTGGAGATGATGCAGACCAAGGGCATCACGTTCCTGCAAGCCGAGAAAAGCCTCTATTCGATCGACCACGCGCTGGTGGGCGCGACGATAGCCGAGAAATGGACCTTCCCCCCGAACTTGGCCGCCGCGATCGGCTTCCATCACAATCCCGAGCCGGCCGGCGACCTCGCCGATTTCGTCGCGGTCACCGCCACCGCCAACGCGATCTGCCAGACCACCGAAACCGCTTTCCTCCTCAACGAGAGCTACGAAAAGGCCGCCCAGGCCGCCGAAGGCTTCCACCCTCTCACCGAAAACGCCTACAGGGCCGTCGTGAGAGACCTCGACAAGCAGCTCCAGTTCTTCGAGAACTTCATCGACCGCATGGAGGCCTTCCGACGTCCCAGCCCCATCGCGATGCACGAAGCCGCGCGCAAGAAGGGCGAAAGCGGCATCTGGAAACTCCCCGGCGAGTGAGCGTTTACCCCGTTTGCCGGCATCCGAATATTTTTCAACTGGTATCTTGCGGAATTCCGGAAAATATGATAGAGGGTGGATATACGCCCCTCCGGGCTGATGTGGTGCCGGCGGCTCGGCAGGCGAATAAGGCACAGTGGGAGGAAAGAAAATGTTCCGCAAAATCAATGTCGTATTCGGGGGGGGGAATGCGTTAACCGCATTCCTGGTTATGTTACTCGCTCTCAGTATGGCGGTCGGTTGTAACGGGCAGAGAAGTCCGATGGATTCGGATGCAACGGGCGCATTTGGCAGGTCGGCACAGACTTTCTCCAACGGCACTGAATGGGGCGAAGGTTACAGCATGGATTCGGCGTCAACCATGTGGGTGTATCATGTTCCTGACGGAGTATGCCCGGGCGATCTGGCTGTCTGGGACGACGGGCTTGGAGAATCCGGGGTATCCCCGCTGGTGACCGCGTTTGTGCGTCACGACAACTCCGAATCGCCGTCATACATTCATTTATTGATGGTTGATCTCTCAGGGGATCCGGTTCTTCCGGACATGTCGTTTGCCGCGCCGCAAGGACTCACCGGCCTACCGCAGCCGTTCGCGCGGCACCCGGCTGTCGAAGTGACATATTGGCGTGTCGACCAGGCGCAGGTCGGACTCCTCGAGGTGGAGATCGTCTGGTCGCAGCTGACCCTTGGGCTGCAGAACAACCATTGGGATTTGTATTACAAGTACCTAAGCTATCCGGTGGATGAGGATGGCGTCCACTGGGATCAGCAGAGCGCCCCCCCGATCACCAGAATCCAGTCGGCGACGACCCTAAACGATGAATTGCAGGTCGATCTCTGCGTGCACGCTCCGACGGGCGATATGTATGCGGCGTTTCTTCGCGAGACGAGCGAGGGGAACGACGGCATCTACCTGGTCAGCCATCCGAATGCTGGATTTTATTATTCCGTGTGGCAGGCGGCATCGCAGGTTTCCGGCACGACCGACACCGCGAAGCTGGGTCCCAGGCTCGACGCTGGGCTAATCAGCCTGACGGAGCCGCCGGATGAAGCGACCCCGAGCGTAATGGTAGTTTGGACCGAGAACGATCCGGATGACGACTGGCAGATTTTCTCCAATCGCTTCACAATCCCCGGATCTCCTAGCTCCGGCGCAACACAGCAGATCACAGATCAGTTGGAGAACAGCAATTGTTTCCTTCCGCAGATCGACATAACGCCCGAATGTTCCGGAGTGCATCAGGCCGTGTTGACATGGGTCGTCTGCTATGAGGTCGACAATGAATACGTCGATCCGGAAGTGGAAATAACAGCCACCCCCTTTGCGAGCGACTCCATTGAGACTATCGAGGGGGGGCGATGGTCGCACTGCCCGGATGTAGCATGCTACCAGATGATGGTCCCAAACCCGGGACCGGACTCTGAGCACTGGTTCGGCCTGAGCTACTACTGGTCCGACGAGTACGAGAATCCGTGGGAGGTTCGGACGCAGAGCTACAGCTTCGGTGTCGATTGGGACGGCGAGCACGTGGTATTCGAGTCCAAGTATTCGTATTGGCTCGATGACGAATACGACCACGGCTGGTGGACGGCGGCCAACCCTTTCACGGGGACGACGGTATGTCTGCGAGACCCGAGCTATGCTGAGGTCGACGGTGAACCGATCGACGACGTTTTCGGCCTCGGCTGGGTTGACGAGGACTACATGTGTAAGGTGACCGAAGGCAGCATCTACCCCGACTAAGGAGCTGACCCCATGAGAAGAATCAAGATCATTCTATTGATGTTGCTTCCATTGTGCTTCGCAGGATGTATGCAAGCTGATTACCGTGACCCGGTTGGGACCTCAGGTAACATACTCGCCCCTGCCTTCACACAGACGGATGGAGACCACGAGCCGGGCGGCTCATTTCAGATCTGGGGCTTCTACGATCTGGAAATAGCTCGAGACGGATCATCAGTCACCGTCGTCCCGAACAGGACGGCGATGGCGGACTGGGGTTATCACCTGAATGCGGTCAAGCTGCTGGAGACATCCCCTTGCACAGATTGTCTCAGTCTCAGCAACATCTATCTCCTCCCCGATGGGGACCTCTCCGTCGACGTTTCCATCAAGCACCCGTTCGACAATCCTGTCTATACGGGATTCGATGTCAGGGGGATAATCATGTTCCCGGCATCGCAGTATTGGCCTGACAACGAACTGCGAGTCGCAGCTCAGTTGGATCCGTACGAGGGCGGCCCTAACGACGGATGGATCCAAAGATGGGCATCGCATAAGAAAGGCGATGCCGAACTAATGAATCCGGATGGCTGGACGGAGATCTGGGCACCTGACACCGAGCATTGGCACAGCGCGTTCGACATCCCCTACAGCATGTATCCGATCCGGAACTACTATCAAGGCAAGTTCGCGTCGGGTGAGGACCTTGGCACGATCAACGCATACAGACATTACTGGTCGAATGACACTCGACACATGTTCGAGGTCGGGAAGACAGTGACGCGCACCTACGTCATTCGGCCTCCGGCCGAAGGGCCTATTCTCGCGTCATACGCTATCTATGCTCACTGGGATGAGCCCCTGAAGATTCCCGTGACCGATCCCACGACGGATTTCGGTCCCGAGGCGAATTCGCCGATTCCTTACGAGTTCTGGGTGACTCAGGATTCCGTGATCGATCCCGACGCCCCTAAGGATGTGAAGGGGGACCACATTCATTGGCACATCAAGTCATGGTCGATCGGATCCGAGTATTGGATTCTATGTCATTGGGATTTGCTATATGTGGGAGGCTGCGGAGGGAACGCCCACGCCCACCCAAGCGGGCTCCCGGATGACTACGGTCTTGGCAGCTTCGATACAGACGGGTACGAGCTGGTTCCCGAATGGCTTCCCGGCGAATGGACCTATCTGTTTACCGTGAGGGTGGCAAACCCCAAGAAACCGTGGTGGAAACTGCCGTTGGCTACCGATTGGTACATCGCTGACATCGCGATTGACGCTCCCGACGGAGAGTGGTGAGCAGCGGGCGGCAATCTCTCTCGCGATCCATTATCTCCCCCTCGACCCGAGGGGGATTTTTTGTCCTTACGCCTGCACTCCGCGACGCTGGTCTAAGCATCCGCTTGTGCCGTCCGGGACATCAATGTAAAATGCTTTCCGATCCCCTTTTGAGCGAGAGACAATGCCTGAAGAGATTCCTGTCAAAGCGAAGCAGCACTACGACGAGGCGGTGCGAATCCTCACCGAGGACATGGCGCAGCGACGCGCGCTTCGAGGCACCGATATCGTGGTCGATAACCTGCAGGAAGCCATCAGGGAGCACGATCAGTATTTCGAGGCCTGGAGGCTTCTCGGGGAGATATACCTGGGCACCGAGGAGACGTTGAAGGGTTATCTCGCTCTGCAGCGCGCTCACCGTCTTCAGGGCGACGACACGGGTGTCGCGACGCTTCTTGGAGAGGCGGCGCTGATTCTCGACCGGCCCCATCTTTCGCTCAGACATCTCGAGCAGGCCCACAAGGCCGAGAATGTGCCTCTGGGCGCGCGCAAGCTCATGGCGCTCGCGCTCGCGAAGGCGGAGAAATGGGAGGAAGCGCTGAGAGCTTTCGGGGAGGCTCTGGCAGGGGACCCGTCCGACGGCGACATGCGCAGGGAGTGCGCCAATCTGCTGGGCGAGCTCGGTTATCCTGCGGACGCCGCGAGCGTTCTCGCCGACTACCTCGACCCCTACCGCGATTTCATCGACAAGCAGCCGGTGATAATCAAGACCGGCTGGATCAAGCCGACCGGCGCGGTGCTGGACCGTCTCCTTCCGGGGGCCGCGAAACGTGCGCTGGAAAAAGAGAGGGTCCCGAGGCCGGAGGATTATCGAGCCTGGTACGCGATGGGCAACCTTTTCCTGGACGGGGAGGAGCACGAGGCTGCGGTGGTGTGCTTCAAGCGCGCTCTCAGGGTGCATCCGGACTACTACGACGCATTGCATAACATGGGGATCGCGCTCGAGGGGATGGGCAGGATGGAGGACGCGCTGCAGATGTACGAGACCGCGATCGAGGCCGATCCCGACAGCCCGGAGGCGTATCTTTCCGTCGCCGAGCTTCTCGAGGACAAGTCCCCCGATGAAACGGACGAAATCGCGCTCAATTATCTCATGTATTACCGTCTCGATCCGGAAGCGGAGGGGTTTGCGGAAATGGAAACCGACCTCCGCGAGCGTCTCGAGGCCACGCCCGATATCGCGCAAATTCTTCTCCTCGCGCAAGTCTATCTTCTTCGCGAGGCGGTTGACAAAGCGGATCAGGTGCTTCGATTGATCGCGCCCGCCGGGACGGGGGAGGCGACGTTCCAGTGGGTGAAGGGGCGGGTTTTCCAGGAGCAGGGGAAAGCGGATATGGCGGAGAAAGCGTACAGAGCCGGGCTTGCCATTGTCGAGAAGGAAGACTTCGAGCCCACCATGGACGAGGACAACACGGAGGCGCGAATCCGTTTCGATCTCGCCGACCTCCTCAGCAGGAACGAACGGCCCGCGGAAGCCTTGAAAGTGCTCCAGGAAGCGGAAGAGATACTGGACGCCGACGGTCTCGGGCTTCTGGCCGAGCTCCTGGCCAAGGCCGAGCCTGAGAAGGCCGAGGAGACGCTCAAGCGAGCACTCAACATGGACCCCGAGCATCCGGACGCGCTTCTGGGTCTCGCTGACAGGATGATCGACACGGGACGCATCGAGGAGGGAATCGTTCTTCTGGAAAGGGCGCTGAAGGTCGATCCCGAGGACACGGGGATCGCCGATCGCTTGAGAGAGCTGTACCCGAAGATCGACGCCCCCGAGCTGAGCCCGCCGTAACGCAGCCTTCCAACCCGCCGCAGGACAAGAGAATGCGAGCATTCATCACGCTATTCGCAGCTTTGGTTCTCGTCTCGTGCGCGGCCGGACCCACGCCCGAGCGTGTCGGTTTCGATTATCCCCAGGCAGGTCTGAAATTCAGCCCGCGGCGTCATGTCGTGTCCGACACGGTCCGGGGCACGATCGCGTCCGAGCAGAACCCGCCCTACACTCTCCTATTCCCGCGAACGACGTCGGACATCGAAAGCCCCAACGTACGCCTGCTCACAACCGGTATTGTGGGCGAATGGAAACCGAAACCCCTGCCGCTGTACGACGAGATCAGCACGACTGTCTTCCGGGTCGACGAGCCCTACGTGTTCGAGCTGATTGAGGAAAAGGACATCGCCCTTCCCTGGCCCGGCCTTCAGAATCCCATGGGCACATTGCGTGTGTTCAGGATGACGCCGGTCGCAGGAGGGGAGCCCAGGTACACGTTCGCCGTGCTGGTGCGTCACTACGGGAACACGATCGAATTCTCGTGGCGCGACGGAAGCGCGAACCCTCCCGACGACGAGAAGATGAAAGTCTTCTTCTACTGGACGCGTGGGCTGAGGTTCTCCGAGCCGGAAGCTACGGACTAGCAGACATTGCGGCCTGCGTTTCGACAGTCGGGGGACCGGGACAGATGTGCACCTACGTTCCGGCAGGAACCGGCTTGCATATCCGGCTGATGTCTACTATAATATACGCATCATTCTGTAAGATGAGATGAGGTGCCGGATCCCGTTAATAGGGGGAGGAAGCAGAGCTTATGCAGGACTTGGCCGTAGGCGTTGATCTCGGCAATTGCACATCGAAGATCGCATACTACGACGCCGAATGTCAACAGCCAAAGCTCATAGACGATCCGGATACCGGCAGTCCGTTGGTGCCATCATTGGTGGCTGCAACACCATTTGATGATATCCTTATTGGCGAACGCGCAAGACTTCTCGCTGCTGACCCCACCTGTTGCGAAGCGGAGATCAAGAGAAAACTCGGTTCAGAACCGGCAATGACGTTGGCTGGGAAACCATACTCACCCGAGAAGCTGGCTGCCTGCATTCTTCGAAAACTGGGTGACATGGCCGCCGGACGATTTGGGGTCAGAGCCCTGCACGCGGTCGTGGCGATTCCCCGTTCCACGATTGAAAACGAAGGGGTCAGGCTGGCATACCTGAATGCCACTCAGGAGGCCGGGCTCAATCTTCTCGGACTTGTCAGCGAATCAGCTGCAGCAGCGATCTCTTGCGGGCTAGGCGCGTCCGCCGATAAAGACATCACCATCGTACTCGACATTGGCGCATATTCCCTTGAGATCAGCCTCTTTGAATCTGCCGTCGGGGAGCTTGACCTCAACGCATGGACATCGCTTGGCGGCATAGGCGGGCAATCCTTCAACAAGGGACTTGAGGAGCTGGTTCTTGACAAAATCCTCAACATACACTATGACGCCAAGATCGACGATAATGCCGTGGCGGTGTTGGCCAGAACGTCGGAACTGGTCAAGGCTCAGTTGTCCTTCCGCCCGAGTTACAGGACCTCTGTGCAGGGCTTTACAACCCCTCGTGGCTCAATCGTCGATCTGGATGTTGATATCTCCAGAGACGAGTTCGAATGTGCCACCGCACGGGCTATGGACTCCGCCCGTCAGCAGATCACGCAGGCACTGGCATCGATGGGTCTTCAAACAGGACGACCGGTCAGATTGATACTCTCCGGCGGGCCCGCGAACATGCCATGTTTCAGGAGAATGATCGAGGATGTTTTTGGCACCACCGCCTGCGATCAAGTCATGCCCGATCACGCTGTCGCACTGGGCGCGGCCGTGTACGCGGGTATTCTTGGGGGAATAGTGCCGGTCACCCGGGAACATGCCTTGTCGTCACGATCCTTCCATGTGGCTCCGGCCCCCAGACGCATTCAAGGCAGCTCCATTTATGACAGAAGCCTTTATGAGACATTGGGTGTGCCTCCCAAGGCTGACAACGGCCGAATCCTGTACGCGGGCTTTCTGAAGCTTCTTGAAAGTGAGGTTCACGGCGACCCGATCAAGAGCAGGGCAATCAGACATGCGCTGACGATCTTGACGGATCCGGAAGCACGCATAGAACACGATCGTGATTGGCTACCTGATAGCGCCCGCATATCAAAGAAACAGGCAATCTCTTTGATGCTTGACGGCGATTGCACAGGACCGAGGGTTACTCTGGATCTGATTCTGCGCGACGATCAGAACTCTCTGGTGGCAAGGACTCTCCTGGGATGCTGCCTTATGGAAAATCACGACTGGGAGGCCGCGGATGCCCATTTTACCCAGCCTCTGAGCAGAGACCCGAAAAACTTTCGCAACCTCTGGTGGGCAGGCATGTATTTCCTCTGCCGGGCTAGGAACGCGCAGCAACACGAAAAGCAAAGAATGCTCGAACTGGCGCGATATCAGTTCGAGCAGATGCATTACCTCGAGAAAATAGACCCGAAGCCGCGCCTAGCCATTGCTGAGATATGCCTTGGACAGGGAAAACTGAAGGAGGCTGTACAGTGGGCTGGCGATGTATTGACGATCAGCAGGAAAATCGATCCCGTAAGCTTCCTCACAGTGATCGAGACACTGTGCAAGCTTGCGTGCAAGGGTTGGCTCGAGCAAACCGCGAAACTCGCTTCACAACTGAAGTCTGCCGTTCCCGATAATGGTTGCATAGGTCTATTGATCGCTGAGCTGCTTCAGCGGCGATGCGAAAGGAAAATGCAGAGAGAATTTGACCCCGGTCTTCAGTTAAGCAGCTGCAAAGTCATCGAGAGTTTCCTGACTGCCGCTCTGTTGTTCGATCCTGATTCCTCGAACATCAAAGAGAGGCTGGGGAGAATTCAGTGCCTTGCCAAGGCGCTGCTGGAAGTGCCTGATCTATTGAACGATCGGAGAATGGTCCAACCCATCAAGGAGCTTGCGATGCAGCACATGGAGCAAGAGGAAGAAGAGATCCTGAGAGAATGGTTCGCTATCCGAAAGGCCGCCAGGCCGATCCGACCAATGAGCGTGACCGAGAGGGAAGTTCAGCAGGTCTTCACCCTGAAGATGGAAAAATCACGGGACGTGGAGAGTGGAGTCGTGCGTCTCTTCACGGTGTACCCCAGAATCGGGAATCTAAACCGCGAAAAATGGGGAGGCTACCTAAAGGACGTCAGAAGCGCTTACACTGGGACTGCCAAAGTGAAATATGTGTCGCCGATTGTGAAAGAGGACAGCGGGAAGCCGAAATCGCCTTCGCGCCCCGATGAGTCTGAACCAAGGCACAGGCG
>Ga0315294_10010032_pt1 | contig 10379 bp, 8 predicted proteins | sample YL17G13_40_MG_FD_203626 | JGI IMG/M metagenome (GOLD analysis project Ga0315294, IMG submission 203626) | Sediment microbial communities from Yellowstone Lake, YNP, Wyoming, USA - YL17G13_40 | ecosystem: Environmental > Aquatic > Freshwater > Lake > Sediment | place: USA: Wyoming | collected...
ACTGTGCAAGTTTTCAGGATTTATGCCATATTTTGTCTCTTCTCCAGAAATATTAACCTCTATTAATAATTTCTGTTTTTTACTAATTTTCTTTGCTTCATCGTTCACTTTGCTTAAAGTACTTATCTTGTCTATTGAATGTATAAATTCTACCAGGGGGACCACTGTTTTTACCTTTCTGCTCTGAAGATGCCCTATAAAGTGCCATATTGAACCTTTTCCCACCACACTATATTTTTCTTCCAGTTGGCCCGCCATATTCTCACCAAAATTTCTAAGTCCTAAATTGGAAATCAATTTTATTTGTCTGGCAGAAGCATACTTTGTGGCAACTACAATCGATATATCTCTGGCACTCCTGCCAATTTTTTTACAAACTCTATCTATTTCAATTTTTAAATTATTGATATTTTTTTTTAATCTGTCAGCTTCTTCCATTAAGTTATCACTACTTTTCATAATTTAAATAATTACCACCACTCGATAATTACTATACCTACCATTTCTGGTGGTAAAACAAAAAACTATTCCATGGTTATTTCTTAAATAAGTGGATAAATATACTGGAAAACCATCTGCTAATATCTTTTCTATTTTAAACATTTTAAATAAATTATTTTTTATTTTTTCTCAGGAAAGTAGGTATATCAAGATAATCATCTTCTCCTAAAGATCTGAGGTCATCTTCTGATATTTTTTTAAAATCTTCTTTTTTATCTTTTACGGCAAGTATATCTTTTTCAAACTCAAATAACTTTTTCTCTACTTCTTTTCCCTTCTTGACTCCATCATCTGTTTTCATTTTCTGGATTTTATCGGATTCAAATCCGGTAGCAATAATGGTAACTTTTACTTTATCCCTCATACTTTCATCAATAACAGCACCAAAAATAATATTTGCATTTGGACTGGAAGCATTCCTTACAATTTCCGCTGCCTGGTTGACTTCAAAAAGTTTCAGATCGGGTCCACCAGATATATTTAATAAAATTCCGTTTGCTCCCTCTATAGAGGTTTCTATCAGAGGGCTGTTAATTGCATTTTGAGCAGCTTTAATAGCTCTACTTTCACCAGATGCTATTCCATCTCCCAATATTGCATTCCCTGCATTTTTAATTATTGATTTTACATCTGCAAAATCCAAATTAATCAGTCCTGGCAGAGTAATTAGATCAGTAACTCCTCTAACACCTGCCTTAAGCACATTATCCGCGAGTCTAAAGGCATTAAGTAGTGTGGTGTTATCATCGGAAATCTCCAGTAGTCTATCATTTGGTATTATTATAAGAGTATCAACTTTATCTTTTAAATTCTCGATACCTTCTTCAGCCTGACTCATCCTTTTTCTGCCTTCAAATGTGAACGGCTTTGTTACAACTGCAATTATCAGGCATCCTGCTTCTCTGGCAGCAGTTGCTATAATAGGAGCCGCACCTGTTCCAGTTCCTCCGCCTTCACCTAATGCAAGGAATATCATATCTGCATCTTTTACTACTTCTTTTATAGATTCTATGGATTTTTCAGCAGCTATCCTGCCAATTTCCGGGTCGGATCCTGCACCCAGGCCACTTTCGCCAAGTAATACTTTCCTATCAGCACTTGACATCATAAGAACCTGGGCGTCAGTATTTATTGCTACAAACTCACATCCGCTTAAATTATCTTCTATCATTCTATTAATTGCATTGTTACCGCCTCCACCTATCCCTATAACTCTTATAACTGCATAATAATTTTTATCAAAGTTCAAACTCACAACTATCACCTGCTTTCATTTTTTAAAATTTTTAAAATAAATTCCCTAAATCTACTTATAAAAGTAAGCTGTCCTTTCTTCTCACCTATCTGGTCCAAATCCAGGTAATTTTCCAGTTGAGAAGCATATTTTAATAAACCTACACCTGTAGAATAAATAGGATTACTAATCACTTCTGAAGGCCCTTCTACATCATAAGAAACTCCTAATCTTGCCGGTAAATTAAAAACAGAATTCGCCAGGAGAGCTATACCTTTTAGTAGCGATGTTCCTCCAGTTATAACCAGACCACATGGGACTTGATGCATAAAACTATAACCTTCAACTTTTTCTTTAACCAGGTTCAGCAATTCTTTAACCCTGCAATTTACTATATTATACAACCGTATGTTTAATGTTGTTTTATTGATATCCATCTTAATATCACCTATATTGATTCTATTTAAAGTCTCATAAAAGTTGTAATCAACATTAGCAAATCTTTTCTTAATCTCTTCTGCTTTCGGAAAAGTTATATTAAGACCAATAGAAATGTCATTGGTTATTAAATCTCCACCTACCGGCAGGCAATATGTAAACATCATTTTTTTATTCTTATATATTGCAACATCAGTTGTTCCGCCTCCAATATCAAGAAGTATTACTCCGCTCTCCTTTTCTTCAGGGGTAAGAACAGCCTCGCTTGAAGCCATGGCTTCTATAATTATATCTTCAATCTCTATTTTAGCTGCTTTTACACTATTAACAACATTGTTAATTAGAGAAGCTGTCCCATAAACAGCTAATAACTCAACTGCCAGTTTGCTGGCTGAAAGACCTACAGGATCTACTATTCCTTTTTCTTCATCAATAACAAATTGCTTGATTAAAGTATGTATAATTTCGTTTTGTGAGGGTATATTCACTCTATTTGCCATAGAAATAAGTTTATCTACATCTGTTTTCCTTATTATATTATTAGAGGAATTGATATTTATTTCACTCCAATTACTTATAAAAGAAATATGTTTTCCCGTAACTCCTATATAAGCATTATCAATAAACATTTTAGTAGATTTTTCAGCCATTTCTACAGAATTAAGTATAGACCTGGTAGCTTCGCTAATATCTATAATCAGACCCTTTTTTATCCCCTTACAACCAGAAATTCCATAGCCCTTTATTTTTAGTATATTATTTTTTTCTACTCTTCCAATTAAAGTGGTTACTTTCGTGGTGCCTATATCAATACCAACGATGTATTCATCATTCGCTGTCAATCGAACCTCCGCTATTTTTTATTACCGGACTATCGGAACTTCTTAAATCTATTATAGAATTTGTTTCCTCTTTTAACAATTCATTCAAAAAATTCTTTTGCTTTAATATTTCAACTTTCTTTACTATTTCACTGCTGTCGCCAAAGATGATTTCCACTCCATTGTAAGTTTTAAAAACTATATCTCCTGAAATATTATCTTCAAGTCTTGCTTCTTTGATCATACTTTTTATTTGACTATCAAAGGCTTTATAAATATCTACACAGCTCAATGCATTTTTTTTTGCAATTTTTTCTCCTATATTGACGCTATAATTAACAACATTTCTTACCAGAATTAAATCTTCGTACTCATTCAAATCTTCTTTCTCAATCCTATCCAGCACTACCCCTTCACTATCCACCAGAAAATATTTATCTTTATAGACGATTGTAAGGTAAGGTTTTCTTTCAACCAATTTTATTATAACTTTATCAGGGAAAATCTTTCTTAGTTCTGCCTCCTTAACCCAGTTTAACTCCCGTATAGTCTCTTCATCCTTTTTCTTATTTATCTCAAATATATTGGCGCCTATTACTTCGGGTATTAAAACTTTAATTTCCTCATCTTTATAATGTGTACTGCCCTGGATATCTATACTTTTAACCTTAAAATACTTGCTGTTATAAAAAGAATTTAAACCCCAGACCATTCCTGCAAAAAATATTGTAATCAACAGTAGTCTGAAAAAATTCCAAAGTCTCCTCCTGAAAATTTTTCTTCTTCTAGCTAAGATAATATTTTCACTATTTTTAATTTTACCACCTGAAGTTATACTTTTAAATTTGCCAAATCCAATATTATCTCTACTAATAGATCAAAATTAATCCCTGCAGCTTTAGCTGCTTTGGGAACCAGACTTGTAGCAGTCATGCCGGGCATGGTATTTAATTCAAAAACATAAGCATTGTTATGATTATCCAGCATAAAATCCACTCTTGATATGCCGCTGCATTCCAACACCATGTGGCTTTTTACAGCTACTTCAGATATATGCCTGGAAATATCTTTATCCAATTCCGCAGGAACTATATACTCGGTCATATTTTTAACGTACTTTGACTTATAATCGTAAAAACCACTTTTTGGTTTTATTTCAATAATTGGAAGAGCAACCGGCTCATTACCTATAATACTCACAGTTAACTCTCTTCCATTAATATATTTTTCAATCAAAATTTTATTATCATATTTTAATGCATCTTCAATAGCATGTTTGATCTGATCATTATTGTTCACAATGTTTACACCTATAGTTGAACCTTCACAGTTTGGTTTTACTATTACAGGATAGACTATTTTTTCATTTATAAGCGACTTTATCTTCTTTAAATCCAGGCCATCATTAGAATTTAAGGCAATGTATTTTGGGGTAAGTATATTTTCATATTCTAGAATCTTCTTTGATAATATCTTATTAATAGCAATAGCACTTCCCAGTACACCTGAACCAGTATATGGAATCTTCGTCAGCTCCATTAAACCCTGGACAGTACCGTCCTCACCATATCTTCCGTGAAGCGCCAAAAACGCTAAATTAATTTTCTTTAACTTGCTGTAGAAATCGTTTTTAAAATCAATGAAGACAGCATTATACCCAGATTTTAATAGAGACTGGTAAATATTTTTCCCTGTTAAAAGAGATATTTCTCTTTCAGATGAGATACCGCCGGCAATTACTCCAATTTTCAGTAACTTTTTCTTTTTTCTTACTTGAAGGTTTTTAAATTTTTCCGATATATCTGACATATTAAAACCCAACTACCCTCACTTCATATTCTAACTCTATTTTAAACTTATCTATAACAATATCTTTTACTATTTTTGAAAGGATAAATATATCTTCTGAACTGCTATTATCAAAATTTTCAATAAAATTAGCATGTTTATCTGAAATCCTGGCACCACCATAAATAAATCCTTTAAGGCCGCATTTTTCTATTAATTCTCCAGTAGATTCAGAGCAACCAGGGATGTTTTTAAAAAAACAGCCTGAGCTTTTAACATTAACCGGTTGGGTTAGTTTTTTATTTTTTATCCTGCTTGCGATTTTTTCTAAAATATTATTTCTATCAGACTTGCCGGTATTCAAAACTATTCTGGTTAGAACTATTAAATCCGGGATATAAAAATGCCTGTAACCAAAGTCACCATCACTCAAACCAATAGTCTCTTCCCTTATATTTCCTCCTTTTTTTGAAATATAGCTTACTCTTTCCACAAAATCGCAAATTCCCCTATATTTGCTTCCACTATTGCCCATAACACTTCCACCTATAGTACCGGGTATACCAGAAAGGTCGGAAAAGTCGTATCCCCTGACCGCAGCTGCAACTACAAATTTTAAAAGTTTATGGGCAGCCCCTGCTATAATTTTATTCCCATCTGAAAACTCCAGATAATCAAAATTCCTGCCCAGCTTTAACAGTACCAGGTCAATATATTTATCACTAAATAAAATATTAGTACCATCTCCAATTACCATAAACTCAATTTGGTTTTTCATACAGGTCTCAATCATTTTTTTTAAATCACTCATTTTGTCTGCTATAAAATAACATAATGCCCTCCCACCAGCTTTAATAGAGGTTAATTCAGATGTTTCCACATCAAATATTATATTATCCAGTTCAGTATCTTTAATTACCCTTTTAATTTCTTCCCTGGTTAGTTTTAATTTTCTCAATCTCGCAGTCCCGTATTATTAACTTAAGATTTTAATATTTCATCTGTAACCCTGGTGATATCTCCAGCTCCCATTAACAGAATCATATCATTGTTTCTCATACTGAGCTCAAGATATTCGGCTACATCCCGCAGTTTTGGAATATAAATTATTTTATTTTTAAAACCGCTGTCTATTAAATTATCAATTAAAATTTTACCTGTAATGCCCGGAATTGGCTGTTCACCTGAACCATAAACATCGGTAATAATCAGGATATCACTCACATTAAAACAACTGTTGAAGTTATCTTTTAGATTAGCCAGCCGTGAATATCTGTGCGGTTGAAAAACTGTGATTATTCTTTTATTTTTTTCTTCTGCTGCAGCTTCCAGAGTTGCTTTTACTTCCGTAGGATGGTGAGCATAATCATCAAAGATTACAGCACCTTTCTTCTCCCCTCTTTTTTCAAATCTCCTTTTAACTCCGGTAAAAAACTTTAATATATCAGCAGCTCTTTCCATATCCAGATTCATACCATAACATACTGCAAAAGCAGCCAGGCTGTTCTTTATATTATGAATGCCTGGCACATTTAACTTGATTTTTATTTTTTTTGATTTTTTACCCTTGCCAGTAACCAGAGTATAAGAGGAAGTAAGATTAGAAAATATTATATTTTCAGCATAAATATGATTTTCAGGATTGATCCCATAATAAATAATCTTTTTATCATTGGATTTAAAGAAATCCTGAAGATATATTTCATCACCATTCAAGATTACCAGACCTCCAGATCTGGTATTTCCAAGAAATTTTAAAAAGTTTTGTTTTATTTCTTCAATATTTTTATAGAATTCAAAATGATCTCCTTCAATATTTGTAACAACACTTACAGACGGCTTATATTTTAAGAAAGATCCATCACTTTCACACGCTTCAGCTACCACGTAATCTCCCTTCCCATACCTTGCATTTGATCCCAGCTCATTTAATTCTCCCCCAACCACTATGATAGGATCTAGACCCAGTCCTCTAAAAATTAAAGAAATCATAGAAGTAGTAGTAGTCTTTCCATGAGTTCCAGAAATAGCTATTCCGTTTCTACTATTTAAAATCCATGCTAATATATCAGAACGGGCAAGTATAGGAATCCCTTTTTCTCTGGCAGTCTCCATTTCCAGATTATTATCAGGTATTGCTGTAGAATAGACAACTATATCTGCACCTTCAATATTTTTTTTACTATGGCCGATAATAATTTTAATACCTTCATTTTTTAAAACATTCGTATAGCGGGATTCTTTTATATCGGAACCTGAAACCATAAATCCCATTCCATGGAGCACCAGAGCTATGGCACTCATCCCGGCTCCACCTATTCCAATTAAAAAACACCTTTTATTTCTTTTTAAAATATTATCAGTATTTTTCAATTTAGTTCTCCATCAGTTTTGAAGTAATAATCTCTGCACTATTAATTTTAGCATCTCTAATTTCTATATTTTTCATTTCTTTATATCTTTTTCTATCATCCTTAATAAGCAATTCTATAATTTTAATTATTTTTTCTTCATTTAAATCTTTATCTTCAACCAGAATAGCTTTTCCTTTCCTGGCCAGGAAATCTGCATTATAGAACTGGTGATTAGCCACCGCATAAGGATAAGGTATAAGTATCGAAGGTATATTGCATTCAATTATTTCAGATATAGTATTTGCTCCTGCCCTGGAAATTATTACATCTGATATTCTATATATTTCTTGCATCTCACTTATGTATGGAAATATTTTTAAAATAAATTTACCTTTAGATTCAATAATATTCTTTTCATCTTTCATTAATTGGTTGTAGAAACGGCTGCCACAAATAAGTAAAATCTGAATTTTATTATTATCTTTAAAATAATTATATAAATTAATTACCGTATTGTTTATTTTTTCAGCACCAAGACTACCACCAAAAGCAATTATGGTAAATCGCCCTTTTTCCAGGCCCCATTTCTTAAATTCTGGCTTGATATTTTTTGATTGTCCTACAGCCTTTCTCAACGGATTTCCGGTAAAAATTATTTTACTTTTTTTTACTTTAAAATATTTATCCGTATCACCAAAACTAATAAAAATATACCGTGCAAATCTTGAAAAAAAACTGTTCAACCTCCCGGGAATATAATTCTGTTCATGCAAGGCTATCTTTCTACCCATAAAAATACCAGCTGAAAGAACAGGGGCGCAGATATAACCGCCCATACCCAGTATTATATCAGGTTTAAACTTCAGCATTATTTTAAATGATTGCAAAAAACCCAGAGTTAACCAGTAAAAAAACTTTATTATATTTAAAATTTTTTTGGATATGCTGTCATCCAAAATTAATCCACGGGATTTTACCATCTTATAATTTACACCGTATTGTGGTATAAGCTCTCTTCCCAATCCCCTTTCGGTTCCAATGAAAAGAAGCTCACATAAAGGATAGTTATCTTTGATGTATTCTATTATTGCCAGAGCCGGATACAGGTGCCCACCAGTTCCTCCGCCACATATTAATATTTTTTTTCTCATTCAAATCCTACTCACTAAGCTTAAATCTGAAATTATCTTATTTTAATTATCCAGATCATTCTGAATTCTTACAGGCGATGTATTATGCCTGGATATATTTAATAGTATACCTACACTTATCATACTTGTAAGCAGCGATGATCCGCCGAAACTAATGAAAGGAAGTGCCAGGCCTTTGACAGGGATCATTCCGATAACCACAGAAATATTAATTATTGCCGGAACGATTATAATGCTGGTAAGACCTGCTGCCATCATCCTGCCAAAATAATCCTTTGCCTTAATGCAAACTCTGATGCCAAAAAACATAAAAAGGATAAATAAAATCACTATAAGTATAGTACCTACCAGGCCTAATTCTTCACCAACAATGGCAAAAATAAAATCGGTATGCGCTTCCGGAAGATAAGAATATTTTTGTACACTATTATGCAATCCTAATCCTGTTAAATTTCCCGAACCCAGGGCAATCAATGATTGTGATATCTGAAAGTTAGCAGCCCCTCCACTTTCTCCTGTTCCATTAATTATGGCTAAAATTCTTTTAATAAAGGCAATAAGTCTTACTCTTCTATAATCTTCTAAAAACAAATAACTTACCGTTACTGCAAGCCCGATAAATCCTAAACCAAATAAATGCTTAAATTTTAACCCACCTACAAATAAAACTATAAATATAATCAACCCTATAACAATTACAGATCCTAAATCTGGCTCCAGGAATATTAAAATAGCAACCACACACAAAATAAAAAATGATGGGAAAACTATATTTTTAATATGTTTATTATCTTTATATTTTTTATCAAGGTTACTGGAAAAAAGTATGACCAGAGCTATTTTCACAAATTCGGAAGGCTGAATACTGAAAAACCCAAAATCTATCCATCTTCTGTAATTGCCAACTTTAATTCCAAAACCAGGAATAAGAACCAGAACAAGCAGTCCAATTAGTATAATTATTATAAAATTAGAAAATCTCCCGTAATAACGGTAATTTATTCTTGAAGCCAGGATGAAAAATATAAAAGATATGGCCCACCATATTAGCTGCCTTCTGATAAACCAATAGGGATCGTTAAAATATCTCTCTCCTATTGAATCAGAAGAGCTCGATATCATTATTAAGCCAATTATTGATAATATTAAAGTCAAAATAAATAGAAAATAATATTCTATATCAACTTTCAGAAAACTGTGTCTTTTGATATTACTTCTTTTTTCCATGGTATCTGATTTTTTCTGAGATTACTAAGCTTTTAAACCTGTTTCCTCTCTCTTTATAATCTTTAAACATATCCATACTGGCGCAGGCAGGAGAGAGCATCAGGACTTCCCCGGGGCCGGCAACTTTAAATCCTTTTTTAACTGCTGCTTCAAGCGTGCTGCATTTATATATTTTATAATCATAGTGGCTTCCTATTACCCGGTTATAAATCTTAGGAGCAGTTTCTCCTATTAAAATTAAGTTTTTAACTTTTTTGTTTAGAACTGAAATCAATTCAGAAAAATCCATATCTTTATCTTTACCACCCATAACCAATGTAATTTCCTTACCAAAATCATTAATAGCTACCATAGTTGCATCTGGATTAGTTGATTTTGAATCATTAAAGCATCTTATATTGTTTATATAACCTAAATATTCCAGTCTATGTTCCAGAGGCTTAAAATTTTTAATTGATTTTTCGATATTTTTTTCATTTATATTCATCAGTACCGCCGGCGCAATAGAAGCCATAATATTAGATATATTATGTTTGCCTTTCAGAAGAATATTTTCTATATTTATTTTCCCCTTGCTCCTTTCTATCTGGTAGTAAATATAATTATTTTTATAAAAAATGTTTGTGTCATCTTCCGGTTCCAGACCAAACTTAATAAATTCCGGTAGCGGATTTTGCCTTCCAGGGATAGCTTTTATTTTTTTATTTATATACTGGTCATCTATATTGATAATTGACCAGTCATCTTCATTCTGATTTGCCAGTAACTTTAATTTCAAGTCACTGTAGTTCTTAAAAGATTTATGTCTGTCTATATGATCACTGGTGATATTTAATATTACACTAATATGAGGTTTGAAGTCGTA
>Ga0315294_10010034_pt1 | contig 10378 bp, 8 predicted proteins | sample YL17G13_40_MG_FD_203626 | JGI IMG/M metagenome (GOLD analysis project Ga0315294, IMG submission 203626) | Sediment microbial communities from Yellowstone Lake, YNP, Wyoming, USA - YL17G13_40 | ecosystem: Environmental > Aquatic > Freshwater > Lake > Sediment | place: USA: Wyoming | collected...
TCTCAATCCGCTTGTCGATAAAGCCCATATTGGTCCAAAAGACGACATTCGAGTAGACGAGAATCATTAAAAACAGAAGGAAAACCGCGTAGCCCGAACGGTGAATGCTGACCTTTTGATTGTACAAGTTTGACGCCAGATTGTCGAAGAACAGTAGCAGGATAATCAACGCCGGATAACACACGCAAAGCAGCACCTCATCATGGCTGTGGCCCAGATAGTAAGTGAACAAGCCCGCTCCGAACACGGACAGCATGAACACCAGTCTTGCGTCCGGCCTCTTTTCCCGGAGGTATAATGTTTTCGCCGCCTTTAGTAGTCCGATTACGTATACGAGGATTAGCAGCATCCACGGATGGAAGCCTGTGGTAGGTATTGGGGTCTGAATCCAGCCGTAGACGAAATAGGACGGGTATAAGGCAAGCTTTCTGAAGTCCAGAACTGAGCCGTAGCGGGCAAGAACGTATGCTGATAACATGAGTGTTGAGGCTACCAAGACCGAAACACCAGTCAAGACATCCCAGATGACATCCCTTGTTGCATGGGCCGTGTCCTTGATAAGCAGCAGGTTAGAATATGCCAAGCACAAGACCCAGGAGACGAAGACTATGAGTCCGGTCTCAGTGTTCCAGAGAATCGCCGCCGAACATAGCAGGAAGATGAGGAGCTTGAATTTTTTCGACGGCTTTTCGAAGTAGTAGGCGGCCACGAGAAGGAAAAGCAAGGGGAAAAACAGCCGGTGGGGAAAGTATTGTAGGTAGGGGTCACGGTTGCGCATGACACGGACAATGACGTTGAAAAGGACTACCATGACGAACCCACCAAAAGAGACCAGCCGGTTCTTGACGGCCTTTCTCAGGAAAAGGTACAGGAAGACATAGGAGGCCGCGGAGAGGACTGCCATGACTATTGTGAACTTCAGGACGCTCAAACCAGTAAGCCGAAATATCGGTTCCAGGAAAAACGAATATTGCCCGTATCGCGGATATAGCCCGTATCGGTTGACTATGTTAGGGAGGAGGGCCTTCCCTGAGTAGACATCCGCGACTGATTCGAAATAGCCGGCAAAGGACCTTCCGATGATAGGGTCAGGTGTGGAATTGTATGCGAAGACGTTCATTGCCGAGATTTTATAGACGGCGTATAGTGCAGCAATATCGAAGAGAAAAAAGACCACCCTGACCCAACGGGCGTTGGCGGGCCTTGCGATGCGCGTGCCAAGGAAGATGACTGAGATAACAAGCATGGTGAGGATGATTTTTTGAAGGCTGAACCTGAATTTTTCGGAGGTGAAATGTTTTTCGCTTCTGTAGGTGAGGTATGCGAGGGATAGTAGTAGAATGCATGCCATAATGGATGCTAACAGGAAAACCCATTGCCTGCGCTGCGATTTCAATCCGCGGACCAGCTCATGTGAAATAACAAAGGAAAGATACAATGTCGCAGGGGATAGCAGCAGGGGGATTAGATATGCTAGCCTTTCGGCGTTAGTAGGGGAAAACGAGTGGACATCGACGAATATCCTCGCAAGGGACGCCCTGTCCACGACATCCAGGTACCGAAAGTGGCTGTAAACGCCAGATGCGACGGCCACCAACACCGACAAAGAGAGGATTAGCGCGATAAGTTCGGCCAAAAACGCCGATTGCGGGTCTTGATGGCGGATGCGAGGAGACAAAAGCCGGTGTAGGTTTTTCAGTGCGCCCGGAGACATATAGTTGTTATATGGTTTCCGCGTAAAAAATCAACATACCGCAACCTAAAGGCCGCAGTATGTCGAATTCGCCCCGGACGAATTCGACATCTTCAAAATCGCATGCGATTTTGATATGATTTGCAAACCGCAGCTATTGTCGCGTCTGCGACCTGAAGGTCGCAGTATGCGATTTGCAATCAGCCGCTGGCCCTCAGATAGATGACTCCCACCGCCGCGACCGTGAGGATCGAGATGGCGAAGCCTAGGTAGAAACTCGTGGGCTGGAAGAAGAAGTGGACCGTGCGGTTCGACTGGTCCACTGGGACGGAAATCAGCCCGTTATATGATTTGACATCCCCTGCGTCTGACTTCCACCCGGGGTAGTAATTCTGGTTAAGGACTAGAAGGCCAGGCGACTGGGAGTCCACGGCAACCTCCACGGCATTGTTGGTGAAGGAGGTTATCTTCGCAGCACCCGTGGAGCCGACAATATAAGCCTCGCCCAAGTACAATCTGCCGCCTCCAGGCTTAGCCTTGATAGGAAGGCTGACTGCGCGGTAGCAGTCGACTGTGCCTTTGTTGGAAAGATACGAGAGGTACATTCCGCTGTGGCTCCCTTTGATCCTTGACCCAGACCCGACCTGCTGGAATTCGCCTGCTACCCGCCCCGGCACATTAACTGCGGATACGCTCTTCATAAGCCTGCCGTTCACAGAGGTGAGGTCAGCGAGCACGACAAACACCAAAAGCAAGGCAAGGAGCCTGCTCTTCCGCTCCACATCCTTCAAGCCAAGGCCCGCGAAGACGGAGATGCAAAACGCCACCACAAGTATCATCCTGGCAGGCCTTCGGAACGACGAGAAAACCGGGATGTCATGGAGGAGACCCCATAGGTTGATTGTGGAGTTGTTCGCCAACGCTAGTATTGCGAAGAAAAACAATGCGACGGCAAGCGGCCAAGTCCGTTTCCTTGACGTGAAAACGCCCAAGGCCGCGAGCACGAGGGGGATGGCACCCATGTAGGCTCCGTAGTTGGGCCACAAGTTGCTGTTCCTTAGGCCAGCCATATGGTGGCTTAGGCCCTGGTTTCGGTTTAGAAGCGAGTCGAAGAGGCCGGATACGGTGAATCCGCCGGAGTTGTAGGTCCGTACGTCCGAGTAGTAGTCCGAGGTGTAGAACTCCAGGACTGGCACGATTTTAACGGCTGCGAAAAGGGCTGTTAGTAGGAATACGAGGACGAGCGACTGGTAAGGCCGCATGCTAATTTTTCCCGGGTTGATGAGTGAGTTGAGGAGCGCGTACAACGCAAGGAACAGGGATGTGTAGAACGCCAGGTACACGTTGCCTCCGAGGATTATCATCGCGGTTGCAGCCGCGGAGAATACCGTGTATTTCAAATCCTCGTTGGATTTGAGGAAGAAGTAGAATGCCCAGGGGAGCCAGCACATCGAAAGCCATGTGACATGCCCTTCGGCGATATGCATGTAGAAGACGCCCGCCCCCATGTATGCTATCGAGGAAAGGTACGGTCCGTACACTCCAGTCATCATGTGTTTGGACAGGCGATATGACCCCAAGAGGCCTATGAGGAGGGTGAGCACAATGGCAATCTTCACGGCATGTACTGGCTTGAACATCGTGGTGGCAAGCTGTAGGGGCGAGATGGAGGTGCCTTGTGGGTCTGCTATCATCACGTTTCCGCCGCAGTGATATGGGTTCCAAAGCGGAAGCTGACGGTATTTCACTATCGAGTCCGTGGCTACGGACACCTGGAGGAGGTTGTAGTCCCAGTCGTTCAAGCCGATTCTGTCGAGGTTTATGAACGCCTGACTTGCGAAAAGGAGGGAGACCGCAAGGAAGAACACCGGGGGGAACCAGCCGCTTTCATGGTGTTTCCCCCCGATTGCAAAGACGGCTGCCGAGGAGAGTAGCATCACATACCATGAGAGTTCAGCATGGCCGGCCTGCACATTCCACCAGAGGAAGACGATGGATGCAAGAAGGACCGCCGCTACCAGCGCTTTCTCGTAAGGCATATTATGTATGACGTGGGGGGCTTATTATCCTCTGTTCTTTTTCTTCCCTATCTTCACAATCAGGTTGACACCCCAGTGGGTGCGTTTTTCGAGGATGTCGAACCTCCGCCCTAGGATGGCAAGCCATGAGCGCTCGTCGACGTTGGTTTTGTGTGTATCAAGCCACATCCTCCCAAAGGTCCTCGCCCAGAGGAACCACACAACCCTCCAGAGGATGTTGTTGTTCGGGGTCGACATGATGAACACGCCATCGTCCCTGAGCACGCGGTGGATGTTCGAAAGCGCAATGTCGAGGTCGGTGACATGCTCCAGAACCTCCATGGCGACCACAACGTCAAAGCTCCCATCGGCAAAACGCATATCCATGAGGTCCCCCTTCTGGAAATCGAAGCCGCCTCCGCAGTCCTTCACATCCAACCCGGTGCCAAAGCCCATGAACCGGATAAAAGCCCCGTCTTCCATGCACCCGCACGGCCTTCCGCAGCCTATATCAAGGAGCTTAGGCCTTCCCCCGCCTATGAGCTCCCTCACCGTCCGGTATCTGCCGGTATGGTAGCTTCTGCTAAGCCGGTCGGCTAGAAAGAATCCCACAGGTCAATAATCGCAAACGACAATAATAAATAAGCCTGTGTAATGATACACAACATGAAAGTCGTGATATTATGCGGCGGCAGGGGGACGCGTCTTAGGGAGGAGACTGAGTTCAAGCCGAAGCCTATGGTGGAGGTCGGCGGCAGGCCGCTCCTGTGGCATATCATGCACGTTTACGCACACTACGGATTCAGGGAGTTCGTGCTCTGCCTCGGTTACAAGGGCCATATGATCAAGGAGTATTTCCTCAACTATGAGGCGATGAACAACGATTTCACGGTACATCTTGGTAACCGGAACAACGTAAGAGTCCACGGCACGCACCTTGAGAACGACTGGGTCGTGACCTTGGCTGACACCGGCGAGGATTCGATGACAGGTACGAGGGTCAAGAAAATCGAGAAGTACGTGGACGGCGAAGACTTCATGCTCACATACGGGGACGGGCTTGCGAACGTGAACATCGGGAAGCTCCTGGCCTTCCACAGGTCCCATGGGAAGGTGGGGACCGTTACCGGCGTCCATCCGGTCTCCCGTTTCGGCGAACTCATGATCAAGGACAAGGCGGTGGTCAACTTCAACGAGAAGCCGCAGCTTAAGGCGGGGCTCATAAACGGCGGATTCTTCGTCTTTAAAAGGCGGTTCTTCCGTTATCTGAAGGCTGGGAAGAATCAGCCGCTTGAGGCCGAGCCCCTTGAGAGGCTCACCTCCGGCGGGGAGCTCATGGTGTTCAAGCACGACGGATTCTGGCAGTGCGTCGACACCTACCGGGAATTCGAGCTTCTCAACAGCTTGTGGAACACCCAGAAGCCTCCTTGGAGGATGGACGATTAGACGGTTAGTTTATGTAGCCCAGAGTCCTCAACTGTTCTTCAATGTCTGGACTCAGGCTCTCCTGCGGCGCATTATTTTTACGTACCGGGTGGTTCCTCACATGCTCCTCTATCTCGTTTGTCAGCCGTTCTATGAGGATGGAGTCGTTGACTGGATTCGATTCGCCGGGGTCTTCCGTGTACTTGAAAAGCAGAGGCCTTTTGCTTTTCTTGGGCAGAACAAGCTTGTAAACCCCGTCGACCACCGAATATGCTCCGTCAACTTCTGAAAACACCTGCGGCGTATGCCCGCCCTCAGACCTCAACTGAAGGAGCGACTGACCCTCGAAGCCAATGCCACTATTGCCGGCCCCGATGGAATCAAGCACGGTCGGCACGATGTCTAACGCAGAAACCGGCTCCTCGAAGACGCCGCCTTTGACGCGGGGGTTGAATATTATAAGCGGAATCCTCAGCGTTGGATTGTATAGTTTGTATCCGTGTTTGAAATATTCCCCGTGCTCGTCCATGCTTTCGCCATGGTCTGCGGTGATTATTATTATCGACTTCTCGAGAAGGCCTTGTTCGTTCAACTCCCTGAGCAAAACTCCGACGTTGTCGTCCGCGTATGCTATTTCGCCGTCGTACTGGGACACCATGTAGTCGACTTCGGTCATCTTGCTCTTGTTGAGCCGGTTGTATAGTTCAAGCCGGTTTGTGGGGACCAGCTTGTCCCCCTGGTAGTATCTGTCCCATACGAACCTGCTCCGATAAGGCTTCGGGGGAGTGAAGGGCGCATGGGGGTCTATGTAATGGACCCATAGGAAGAACTTCGTATCCTTGTTCTTCCTCACCCAGTCGACGACGTCCGGAGTCACCGACGAGGCAGAATACCAGTTCTGTATATCGGTCCACTTCTGGTCCTTGTTCTTTTTCTTCCACTCCTCATGGTATTCATCGAAACCCTGGTCGAAGCCGAAAAAACTCGCAAGGTTCGGGTTCGTGACGAACCCCCCGGTCCTGTAACCCGCCCCCTTGAGCATTTCAGCAAGCATGAGATTATCGGCTGGAACCCTCGTCTTAAGGCCCCTAACCCCGGTCTCAGAGGGGTATTTGCCGGAGAGCATAGAAGCCATGCTCTGCGAAGTGCGAGGCCACTGGACGAAAGCGTACTTGAAAATGACGCCCTTTTTAGAGAACTCGTCGATGTTCGGCGTCGTATTCCTTCTGTAGCCGTATGCGCCGACATGGTCGGCACGCAACGCGTCTATTGTGAGGACTATGATATTACAGTCTTTGCAGGCAATATCCTGCGCGACGGGCCCTAGAGCCGATTCCATGCATCCGCATACGGCAGCAACCATGAGAAGCGGTACCAACCACTGCCTGATGAAAATCATGTAGTATTATAGTGATATTGGGTTTATAGGCGGCCTCGGGGGATGAGGGCCGCAAGGCTGAAGAAAAGCCAAAAGGTTGCGGCTTTATATGTTGGATTTATAGCGGATATGTCATAAGATAATCCCTATGGAAGACAAGTTCTGGAGGGACAGGAACGTCCTGGTCACCGGCTGCACGGGCCTTCTGGGCTCGTGGCTCACAAAATACCTCGTTGAAAAGGACGCTAACGTCATAGGCCTCGTCCGCGACTGGGTCCCGAAGTCTAACCTCGTCTACTCCGGATACATGTCGAGGGTGAATGTGGTCAGGGGCGAGGTCGAAGACTACCACCTCCTTGAGCGGGTGATGAACGAGTACGAAGTCGACACCGTATTCCACCTCGCGGCGCAGACGATAGTCACCATCGCAAACCGCAACCCACTCTCGACCTTCGAGACCAACATCCGCGGCACATGGAACCTCCTTGAGGCCGCACGCCGCACGCCTCTTGTGGAAAGGATTGTGGTCGCATCAAGCGACAAGGCCTACGGAGACCAGGAGAAGCTCCCGTACGACGAGAAGACCCCGCTTGAAGGCCGCCACCCGTATGATGTGTCGAAAAGCTGCAAGGACCTCATAGCGAAGGCGTACTATGAAACCTATGGCCTGCCGGTCTGCGTGACACGCTGCGGAAATTTTTTCGGCGGCGGAGACCTCAACTTCAACAGGATTGTTCCTGGGACCATAAGGAGCGTGATAAACGGGGAGGCGCCGGTGATAAGAGGCGATGGGAAGCATATCAGGGACTACATCTACATCGAAGACGCCGTGGAAGCCTATGTCCTACTTGCGCATGCGATGGACGACAGGGGGATACACGGGGAGGCGTTCAATTTCAGCAACGAACAGCAGGTCACTGTGCTCAAGCTCACTGAGAGGATACTGAAGCTCATGGGGAGCAGGCTCAAACCGGTGGTATTGAACGAGGCCTCGAACGAAATACGGCACCAGTACCTCTCCGCCCAGAAGGCGAAGAAGGTGCTGAAGTGGCGTTCGAAATATTCGTTGGACGACGGCCTGTCAAGGACCATAACCTGGTACCGGAACTTCTTTCAGGACATTCGAAAAAAATGATTAAAAAAATTGTCAGCATCGTCATACCGGCCTACAACGAAGAGGACGTCTTGGATGAGCTGAGGAAGCGGCTGCAGGCGGTGATGAAGGAGTGCAAGGACTACGACTTCGAGGTTATAATAGTCGAGAACGGCTCTTGTGACCGCTCGTACGAGATGTTGAAGGACACGCACGGCAAGGACAAACGATTCAAGGTCCTGCAGCTTTCCAGGAACTTCGGCTGCGACGGCGCAATCACCGCGGGTTTGAGGTACGCTAGAGGCGACGCGGCCGTGATAATGAACGCGGACCTCCAGGACCCGCCGGAGATGATACCCAAGTTCCTCGCGAAATGGGAGGAAGGGAGCGAGATAGTCTACGGCGTGATAAAGAAACGGGATGGCGTCCCGCTTGTGAGGAGATTAGGGTATAAGGTGTTCTACAGGCTCATATCTACGCTCACGAACAACATCATCCCAGAGAACGTGAGCGACTTCCGCCTCATAGACAGGAAAGTCTACGAGACCGTCAACAGCATGGAGGAACGCAACAAATTCCTCCGCGGCGTGATAGTCTGGACGGGGTTCAAACAGGCTGGAATCGAATACGAGCGGCCGCCGAGGTTCGCAGGGGAGTCCAAGGCGGACATGATAACTGTTTTGAAGGTGGCGATGAACGGCATATTCTCGTTCTCCTACTTCCCGCTGAGCCTTGCAACCATTCTCGGTTTCCTCGTGTCAGGCGCCTCCTTCGCGGTTATGTTAGTAGAGCTTGGACTCTTCCTCGTGTATGGGAGGGTGGTGCCGGGTTACACGACCATTGTCGTCATCATGCTCTTTCTATTTGGGATGCTTTTCTTCGTCCTTGGCATCATGGGCGTGTACATATCTCGCGTCTACGACGAGGTGAAACAGCGACCCAACTTCATCGTCAAAAATGAAATCGGCTTCGAAAAAAGGGGGAACTGAACCGTACGCGCAAGCCGCGAGGCGCATACGCGCCGACGTCCTCCACATGACGCACAAAGCCAACGCCTCCCACGTGGGCACATGCCTTTCCATGGCTGACATACTGGCGGTCCTGTACGGGGGCATATTGAACTACAACCCGAAGAAACCGGAGGACCCGAAAAGGGACAGGCTCATCCTCAGCAAAGGTCATGGGGCTGCGGCTGCCTATGCCGCCCTTGCACAAGCGGGTTTCTTCCCCAGGAAGCACCTCGACTTATACTGCGCAGACGGCTCACCATACGCAGGCCACGTCACATCCGGAGTCCCCGGCGTGGAGGTCTCGACAGGAAGCCTCGGCCACGGCCTACCCATAGCCTGCGGGATGGCCCTTGCAGGAAAGCGGGGCGGAAAAGGCTACCGGGTTTTCGCCATCTTAAGCGACGGGGAATGCGACGAAGGCTCCACGTGGGAGGCTGCCCTCTTCGCAGGCCATCACAGGCTCGACAACATCGTCGCGATAATCGACTACAACAAGATACAAAGCTTCGGCCACGTCAAGGACGTCCTCGACCTTGAGCCGTTCGCCGACAAGTGGAGGTCGTTTAGGTGGTCTGTGGCGGAGGTGGACGGCCACGACTTCGGGGAATTACATGCTGCGCTCTCTGATGTGCCGAGGGAGAGGGAGAAGCCGACCTGCATCATAGCACACACTGTCAAAGGCAAAGGCGTTAGTTTCATGGAGGGGGAGCTTGCCTGGCATTACAGGTCCCCGGACAGGGAGCACCTCAAGGCCGCACTCAAGGAGTTGGAGGAGAAAGGATGAGGAACGCGTTAATCAGGAACCTGCTCCAGCTTGCCGGGAAGGACAGGCGGATATGGCTTGTCGTAGGAGACGTCGGATACTCCGTCGTCGAACCGTTCAGGGAAAGGTTCCCAGACAGGTTCGTGAACACGGGCGTCGCAGAGCAGAACATGATGGGCGTCGCAGCAGGCCTAGCCCTGTCGGGAAACATAGTCTACACATACACCTTCGCCAACTTCACCATATTACGATGCCTGGAACAGATAAGAAACGACGTGTGCTTCCACAATGCCAACGTCAAGATACTCGGGATGGGGGGCGGCCTCACATACGGTGCGGCTGGGATGACCCACCATGGCACAGAGGATTTGGGAGCCGTAGGAAGCCTGCCTAAAATAGCGGTCATAGCCCCGGCAGACCCCGTAGAGGCCGAAGAGGCCGTAAAGGCGTCGGCAGCATGGGATGGACCGTGCTACATACAGATGAGGAAGGCCGGAGAGAAGGAGATACACAGGAAGCCGCTGAAGTTCGCAATCGGGAAGGCATTGCCTCTGAGGCGGGGAGGGGACGTCACGATATTCAGCATCGGATGGATAACCCACAACGTCCTTGAGGCCGCAGAAAGGCTTGGAAAAGACGGCTTTGACGTCGGCGTAGTGAGCACTCCGACACTCAAGCCATTCGATGAACGGTGCCTACTATCCTGCGCCAAAAAAACCAGCGCGATAGTCACAGTCGAGGAAAACAGCAGCATGTGCCTTGCAGGCCAGGCTGCAAGGACCCTCGCAACATCGCTGAGAGAGAGGATTCCGCTCCTGACGCTCGGCCTTCCGGGAGAGTACTCAAAGACTGTGGGGAGCCAAGAATACCTTCTCAAAAAGGCAGGCCTGTCTGCGGAGGGAATCCACAAGTCGGTGAAGTCTTTCCTGAAAGACTGTCTTTAAACCATCCGTTTCCAAGGTGTAAGGGTAACATGACGAGGAATCCGGTCATCCAAG
>Ga0315294_10010036_pt1 | contig 10377 bp, 9 predicted proteins | sample YL17G13_40_MG_FD_203626 | JGI IMG/M metagenome (GOLD analysis project Ga0315294, IMG submission 203626) | Sediment microbial communities from Yellowstone Lake, YNP, Wyoming, USA - YL17G13_40 | ecosystem: Environmental > Aquatic > Freshwater > Lake > Sediment | place: USA: Wyoming | collected...
CGGACGGCAAGCCCATTTTCGAGCGCAAAGATGATCCGATGGTGGATGAGAAGTTCGTCTACTCGCCTCCCTTCTACCCCTACCGCGAGTACGTAACCCTGGCTTCCAGTGCCGAGCCCGGCGAATATAGATTTCACGTGGTGCTGCACGACAAGATTGGTGGCGCCGATTTCACGATCGATGAGCCATTCACCATCAGCAAGCCCTGATTGCCGCCCAGCGCTGCGTTGACACCTGCGGCGAGTTGCGTTAGTTTCAAAGAGTCAGCCCTCAAGACTCGTAGCTCAGACTGGTTAGAGCGTCCCGACCAGTCGGGAAGGTCAGCGGCACCGAGGGACGCAAAGAGATTGTTTCTAGGCCCGTAGCTCAGACTGGTTAGAGTGTCCCGACCTTGTCGGCCAGGTCTGAGGGTACAGGGACGCAAAGAGACTGTTTCTAGGCCCGTAGCTCAGACTGGTTAGAGCGCTACCTTGACACGGTAGAGGTCTGGGGTTCGAGTCCCCACGGGCCTACCAGCATTCTCAATCACTTGCGGCGCAGGAATCGCGGCAATTCCCTCCACACCGCCATTTTGTGACGTGTTTTGTGACGTGCGGCCTGGATTGGCCCGCTCCGCGGGCCTGTCTGAAAGGGCTTGGATGGCGGCCCGTTTTGCCTCAAGCCGGATGTGGCTGTAGCGTTCGAGCATTTTGCGGGAGACATGCCCGGCAAGGGCCTTGAGGGTTTGCTCGCTGGCTTCCGATTCCGCCAGCGTGGTAATGGCGGTGTGCCGGAGGTCATGGAATCGCAGATTGGCCAATTGTGGCATTTCGGGAATCCCCTTCTCTTTGTCGCCCTTGGCCGCAGCCTTACGAAGTTTCCGCCAAGCCGTACGCCAGCTTCCCAGTGGCCGAGTGGGATCGAAGCCGGTTATTTCCACACCGACCAGCGCAGTGTCGTGGAACCGGAACTCGAGCCGGAAGGCGGCAAAGACGTAATGCGCCGGTTCGACAGTCCCGAACATCTCCGCTCGCTTACGGAGCTTCAAAAGGGTGTCGAAAACTTCAGGGGTCAAGGGAATCACCCGCTCACCCGCTGCCGTCTTGCTCTGCCTCACCGTGAGGGTCTTTTCAATCAGGTTCACGTCCCGCCATTGAAGCCCGCGAAGTTCACAAGTGCGGGCTGTCGTACCGAGGGCGAGAATTGCCGCGAAGTAGGCCGTTTCCCATTCTGGCTTTTGAGAAGCGGTCTTGAGCAATCGGACCTTTTCCTCGTACGTGAGCGCCCGCCCGATGCTCCGCGGTTCTCGTAAAGGCTTCACGTCCTCGGCAATCAGATGCCAGCGCTTCGCCCGCTTGAGAATGCGCCGGAGACAGCCGACTTCCATGTTGATGATAGCCGGGCCGATGGCTTTTTGACTCCGGCCCTTTCCTGCGGCTCCGGGCGATCCGGCGCGCCACTCGCGGTAGGCCAAGACGTCGTCGGTTGTGATTTGGCTGAGGCGCTTGGCCTTGAAGTACTCGCGGAGCTTCACGAGCAACTGCCGCTCTTTGGCTTGGCTGGACGGCTTTAGCTCCAAGCGGCGAGTCGCCCGGTGACGCTCGCTCGCCTCAGTGAAGCCCAAGCGGGTGAAGTTGCGAGCCGAAAGGGTCAACTGGCCTTGCTCCGCTTTCGCTTTCTCCCTTTCTTCGGCGCGGATGGCCTTCTCGTGAATCTGTGCCATCTTGGGGTCATCGTCCTCCGGGACGCGAATCTTTTTCCCCTTCTCCTTCAACGGAATCCTGTAGCGGGTGCTATTGACCGTAAAGTCGGCCCAATACCAGTTCCCACGCTTCCACAGAGACATGGTCATTTGCCTCCCCTTCGATCAACGTTGATCCGACGCTTGACTTTCCGCATTGCTGCGCCGTGTGTGCGCCACCAAGATAGGTCTCGTACGCGCTTGGAGATCCCGTAGCAGGTCGGAGAACAGTAGAGCTGTGCTGGCTTTCCAGCAATGAAGTATCTACCGCACTCGCGGCACACCCTCGCGCGCCAACTTTCTTGCCAGAGGAGGAAGACCGCCCGGGAAAACTCTGACGATGTTCCGTAGGACACCTGGCCAGCCCCAGCCCACCAGTTGGGGACAAGGCAGGCGTCACCCGTCCTCACGACGCTGCCTATGGCGTATCGCTTGTAATAGCGACCGACGACATCGACCGGGATGCTCAACTTTAGGTCGAGGAGCCACGCGAGCGCGGCACTGGCGACCTCGGGCTTGTTTGGGCCATCACATCCCCGCCAAAGGTCGCGCAGGCAGTCCCGATAGCCCAGCACGATCAGATGGACTCGCTCGGGGTCGGCCGGGTACACACTTCCGGGGGGATACTCCCCAGGCGTGAAGGAGGGGTAGTCCAGGCGGAACCTTCGATACTCCTCCGGAGAGTCGCCAAGGTTTGCAAACCTTTCGAGACGGTCAAATAGGATTTCGCGGTCCTCTTCTGCTAGTTGGAAAGCCCGCGAAATCCTGACAGTTAGCGACTTACCCCTTCCAGCAACTTGACGCCCTCTAGTGTTCGTCATACGATATAGTTGCTCGTTTACGTGACCTAGCGAGTAAACGAGCACAATACAGCCTATCGCTTGTATAGGCGGGCGTCAAGGAAAAAAGGGAGGTGCGCGGGTGGGCCAGCTTTTTAGCATATCTGAGGCTTCGGAACGATGGGGAGTGTCCAAATTCACAACGCGGCGACTAATCGAGGCAGGCTATGTTCGCAGTGTGACCATTTCGGCTCGCCGTCTGATACCCGCAGACGAAGTTGAGCGAGTCGCCCGGGAAGGAGCTGGCAAACCTCGCCAGCGTAAGGCGGCTGCAGGGGGTAGCAAAGGCGAATGATTAACGAATGCAGCGCGACCATTAGTTCCAGAGACCGAGATGATCCGCTGCTCTCTGAAAATTGAGAGGACCGGGGTTGGGAATCGACCTGCGGGTTCCACGAACGCGCCATGGCATGGTGGGCGGGCACATCAACGAGTCGGACGCCTTAGTGAAAAGCCCAACCTCAATGAGCAGAAAAGCAGAAGCTGGCGACGCCGCACCAAGGCAAAGCCGGAGCCCTAAAGCTCGGTGTGCAGTAACTGCACACTTCAGTTCTCTGCCAAAGGGACGAATGTGAGGGGAGATGGTAGACCTGCAATGTGTTGCCATCGCCAACTGTGTGCTCGGCTCGCCCGTCAAGCGTGTTGGCGGCGAGTTGCTCTATCACTGTACGCAACCCGAAAATCATTCGAACGGGGATTCACATCCTTCATTGAGTGTCAACCCACGCAAGAACTGCTTCTTTTGCGGTCCGTGTGGGGCCAGCGGCAATGCCTGGGAGCTGGCAGCCTTCCTTGCTAAGGTCAGCCCTGACGACAAACCTGCGGTCATGGCGTGGCTCAGGGAGCATGGTCTGTTGAACGGCCGCGACGAGCGCAAGCGTGTTGCCGAGTATATCCATACCGATGCCGAAGGCCACCCCGTTGGCAAAGTGGTCCGCTGGTCGCCCAAGGCCTTTCACCAAGAGCGCCCGGATGGCAAAGGCGGCTGGGAGCCAGGCGGCTTCCCTCGCACTCTCTATCGGTTGCCGGAGGTTTTGAAAGTGCAGTCCGCCCTTGTTTTGGAAGGCGAGAAGGACACTGACACCGCATGGGACAAGCTTGGCATCCCGGCCACCACCAGTGGCAATGCGGGAAGCTGGAAGCCTGAGTTTGCCGAATTCTTACGGGGCAAGTCGGTTTGCGTGATCGCAGACAGGGATATACCGGGACGCCGCCACGCGCGCGCCGTGGCGAAATCACTCTTAGGTGTCGCCGTGCGAGTCCGACTCCTCGAGCTGCCAGGTGAGAAGGTGAAGGACTTGTCGGACTGGGTCCAGGCTGGCGGCACGCGGGAGCAGTTGCTCCAAGTCATCAACCGATCGCTAGAACTGAAGCCCGAGGACGTGGCGGCATGGGAGGTTGCCAGTCCCGCGCGAGGTAACAGTGGGAGCCTGTAAGCGCCGGAGAGAAACTAGACCAGGAAGCGCCGCGAAAGCGGCGATCCCTGGCGGAGTAAAAGCAGACCGCCGGAGAACAATCTCAGGAAGCAGTCCTGGAAGGGAGTGTTTCGTGGGATACCGGAGGGATGTACACAGTGGAACTCTATGCACGAGTACGGCGAGCGGTTCAGGTGGAGGGGAAGAGCGAGCGGCAGGTGGCCCGGGAGTATGGGCTGGCGCGTGAGACCGTTCGGAAGATGTTGCAGTATTCGATTCCGCCGGGCTACCGGCGGCAACAACCGGCGAAGCGGCCGAAGCTGGATCCGTGGGTGGGAGTGATTGATGCGATCCTTCAGGAGGATCGCGAGCGGCCCCGGAAGCAGCGCCACACGGCGAAACGAATCCACGAACGATTGCGAGAGGAGCACGGATTCAGCGGTGGGTACACCATCGTGAAGGACTACGTGCGTCTGCGGGAGCTGCGCCAGCGGGAGATGTTCGTGCCGCTGGCGCACCCGCCGGGAGACGCCCAGGCGGACTTCGGGGAAGCGCTGGCGGTGATCGGCGGAGAGGAGCGGAAGGCTCACTATCTGGCAATCGATCTGCCGCAATCGGACGACTGCTTCGTGATGGCGTTCCCGGCCGAGACGACGGAGGCGTTCTTAGAGGGGCACAACCAGGCATTCGTATACTTTGGCGGAGTGCCGCGGACCATCCTGTACGACAACACCAAGCTGGCGGTGGCGCGGATCCTGGGAGACGGGACACGGAAGAAGACGCAGGCGTTTTCGGAGTTGCAGAGCCACTACCTTTTCCAGGAGCGGTTCGGGCGGCCCGGCAAGGGGAACGACAAGGGGAAGGTCGAGGGGCTGGTGGGCTATGCGCGGCGGAACTTTATGGTGCCGGTGCCTCGATGCGCGAGTTGGGAAGAGTTGAACACACGCTTGCTGGAACAGTGTCAGAAGAGGCGCCAGCAGCGGTTGAGAGGACACGAGCAGACCATCGGAGAACGGTTCGAGAAGGACCGTGCCGCTCTGCTGCCGCTGCCCTGGACGCCGTATGAAGCCTGCGACAAACGACCCGGGCGAGTGAGTTCGCTCTCGCTGGTGCGGTATCGCGGCAACGATTATTCGGCGCCGGTGTGCTGGGGACACCGGGAGGTTCTGGTCAAAGGCTACGTGCACGAGGTGGTGATCTCGTGCGGCGCGGAAGTGATTGCGCGGCACCTGAGGAGCTATGAGCGGGAAGACCTGATCTTCGACCCGCTGCACTACCTGGCGCTGCTGGAGCAGAAGACCAACGCACTGGACCAGGCGGCGCCGCTGGTGGGCTGGGAGTTGCCGGACGGGTTCGCCCAACTGCGCCGACTGCTGGAAGCGCGGCTGTCAAAACGCGGCAAGCGGGAGTACGTGCAAGTGCTGCGGCTGCTGGAGACTTTCTCGATGTCGGAGGTCACCAAGGCAGTCGAAGATGCACTGCGAATGAGAGCCATCTCCTTCGATGCGGTGAAACATCTTTTGTTGTGCCGGATCGAGCAACGGCCACCGCGGCTGGACCTGGAGAACTATCCGCACTTGCCGCTGGCGCAGGTGGCCACCACAGCGGCCTCCGATTACCTCGCGCTGCTGACCCCGGCGGGTCTGCAGGAGGGAGGCTGCTGATGGAGACTCCTCAGGTTCTGCTGGAACATCACTTGAAGGCGCTGCGCTTGCCGACCTTCCTGCGCGAGTACGACAAGATGGCGCAGCAGTGCGCCGCCGAAGGCGTGGATTACCCCCGTTACCTGCTGCGGCTCTCGGAGCAGGAGTTGCTGGACCGCGAGCGGCGGGCAACCGAGCGGCGCATCAAGCAGGCGCGATTCCGGGTGGTGAAGAGTCTGGACAGTTTCGACTTCCTGGCGCTGCCGTCGTTGAACAAGGCACTGGTGCTGGAACTAGCGCGCAGCGAGTTCATCGACCGCAAGGAGAACGTGCTGGCCTTGGGAAACTCGGGCACGGGTAAGACCCACATTGCGCTGGCCCTGGGACTGGCGGCCTGTCAGAAGGGCTACCGGGTGCGCTTCACCACGGCGGCGGCGCTGGTCCATGAGCTGATGGAAGCTAAGGATGAGAAGCGCCTGCTGCGCTTCCAGAAGCTGCTGGCCAGTTACGAGTTGCTCATCATCGATGAACTGGGCTTTGTGCCGCTATCGAAAACCGGGGCCGAGATGCTGTTTGAGATCTTCAGTCTGCGCTACGAGCGCGGCGCAACGATGGTCACCAGCAACCTGCCCTTCAACGAATGGACCGAGGTGCTGGGCTCCGAGCGCCTGACCGGCGCCCTGCTGGACCGGCTCACCCATCACGTTCACATCCTGGAGATGAACGGGGAAAGCTACCGGCTAAAGGAAAGCAAGCAAAAGCGACCCCCAAAGCCTGCCAGCCGAATGTAGTTCCGCTTTTACTCCACCCCGCAGGATGCCGCGATCGGCAGGGGTGCCTTCCGCTCCGGCCTAAACGCGCCGCCTAACGGCGGCGCAGGCCTCCGCTCCAGCCACCCCTGTAGATCGCACAAATCAACCCCTTGGACCATCCCAAAGTGGTCTGGTTTTGCTCCGCCCTGGTGGTCTACTTTTCCTCCGCCCTTGACAGGCAACAGCCTTTCTCGCCTTAGCCGCGTTCTTTTGTGCCGCGCGGACCTTCCTGGGGGATCGCGAGTGACCTCCCTTCCTACCAATTTCAACCACAAAATCCCTAAGCGCATGAGAGGAATCTGCTCCCTCTGGCTTTAGGTCGAGCTTTAACAGGCGACACAGCCAAGTCAAAATTCTCGTCAGCATCTACGAACCCTCTGAGGAAGTGGAGGTTGGGCCCGAAAGCACCCTGTGAACTTCCTCAACAGAGGTGGCGATCAGATAGGTATGCCCTATCCCGGTCACGAACCGCTCGAAGAGCCTCTGGGCCTCTGACTGCCTTCAACTGGGTGGGCGCTTGCACTCGACGCACAGCGTCTCGCCCGGGCTCGGCCAGGCCACGATGTCGGCAACCCCGGGACTGCAGTACTGCACTCCTGCGCTCGCTCCGGATGGGCGTTGCTTGGACGCCCGGCGCCATTGGGCGGATACCGCGGCAGCCCCCTCGGGTTCGTTCCCCAAGTAAACGCTTTATTTGCTGTTCGTTACAGTGCGTAGGCAATCCAGGCCAATTGGTGCCTTTTTCGAACTTTGGGATCCTCACGTCTCGACCACGAAGGCGGGGCCTAGAGGCCTTTCAGAACCTCCGAGGAAGGTCCGTGCGGCTCGAGCTCGTAGGTCAGTTTCCAGATCGGGCGTTAGACAACCCTGTGGAGCCCCGCTGCTCTGAAGGGGGCAAGATTCCTTCCCGAGTGCGCCGTCACTCGGGCGGAACCAGTGTTCGGCTTCGGCGGGGCCCTAGTCCTAAGTCCGTCAGCTGACGGATTAGGCGTCCGGTGGGGTTGGGTTGGGCCGTTGCTGGGGCAGTGGCCGGATTTCGGCGGTTGAGATGGGGTCTACGATGTGGGAAAATTGGCTCTCTGGCGAGAGTCCAGGCCTGGCGTTATGAATAACTCTCCTCCATATCCTTGACCACTGTTGGAGTTGTTCCCGATATACTGACAGTTGGCATGACCTGCCCCCGTTTTCTGTACCAATCATAATGCGAGTTCCAGGGTAGTTTCTTGCTTTTGTTCTTCTCCGCGGTGCAGCTCGAAGGGAGCCGTAGGCGACCGGAGAGCTGCACCGCACGCTGTGAATTCCTGCGGGGTCCGATTCCCCAATGAAGTATGGGGCCGAACCTCGTTGTAGTCCCTTCTCCAAGCCTCAATCGTCTCCCGAGCTTCCCCCAGGCTCAGGAACCAGAGCTCATTCAAACACTCGTCCCGCATCTTGCCGTTGAAACTCTCGATGAAAGCATTCTGGACCGGCTTGCCCGGCTCGATGAAGTGCAGCCGCACGCCCTGGTCGTAGGCCCACACATCCAGAGCCTGGCCCGCAAACTCCGGCCCATTGTCCATCACCAGGATCTGCGGCAGCCCTCGTAGCTCCTGCAATCGCTCCAGCACGCGCACCACCCGGGCGCCCGTCAGCGACGTGTCCACTTCTGCCGCCAGACATTCCCGATGGAAGTCATCCACGATGTTCAGGCTCCGAAACTTCCGCCCCTCACTCAGAGCATCCGTAATAAAATCCATCGACCAGCGCTGGTTCGGCTGGGTGGGGATCGCCAGAGGCTGGCGTTCCACCGCCCCGATCCGCTTGCGCTTCCGCCGCCGCACGCCTAACCCTTCTTCCCCGTCAGCTGACGGGTACACCCGCTTGTGATTCACCGGCCAGCCTTCCCGCCTCAGGCCGTCAGCCGACGGATCAAGCGTCGATACCCGAATCGGCGCCGCTCCTGGGCTAACTCTCGCAGCCGATCCCTCAGTCCCGCGGGCTCCTGTCGTCGCACCGCGTACCGGCAACTGGACCGCGGCATCCCCACCAACTGGCAAGCTCGCCGCTCGCTCAACCCCGGCGCTTCCCGCATCACGCCTACCGCCGCGCGCCCCGCTGCAGGCGTTAAAACTTTTTTGAAACCACCGTCCTCAGAGCCTGGATGTCCAGTCCGTCAGCTGACGGACTCGGCCACCATCTGCTTCAGGCGCCGGTTCTCCTCTTCCAACTGCCGCAACCGACGTGCCTCACTCACTTCCAGGCCCCCGTACTTCGCCTTCCACTTGTAATACGTCGCAGCGCTGACCCCGTGCTGCCGGCAAATCTCCGCCGTCTTCATCCCCCCTTCAGCCTGCTTCAACACTCCGATAATCTGTTCCTCCGTGAATCGGCTCTGCCTCATCTCCTGTCCTCCTTCGGGCTTTTATACCCTGGGAGAACTCTCATTTACACTGGTACAGTTTTCGGGGGGGACGTCACCCGGCTTTGTTTAAGGCACGAGACGCTCATTGTCAGGGAAGCTTGTTTCCCAGGACCAACCCGGCTTGGGTGGTCAGAAGGGCTATTCTCCCTTGGGTCAGGGGGCCAGTCGATTCAGCGACTGTGCAGGTGCGCACGGAAGTCACATTATGGGGGTGCGCAAGAGACGGGGGCGAGCCACGGATTGCAGGCAATGTTACGGCGGTAAGCTCATGTGGTGTACGAGGGCCCGGAATCGCGGATGGAGGGCGTGGCGTGACCTTCCCGGACCTCCCCGGATTCCTTCGTCAGGTCTGGCACTTCGAACCGGAATAGCATAAAGTACGCGCTTTGAATTCTGTCGAAGACGCATCTCCTTGCAGGAAGGGCTCACCCCGCTGAATCATTACGTGAGGAACAGGAATCATGAGTGAAGAACGCTGTGTTATTGGAATTGACGCTGGAACGTCAGTCGTCAAGGCGGTGGCGTTTGACTATGGTGGAAATGAGGTTTGCAGTCACGAGATTCCTATGCCGCTGCGGCGACCCCAACCGTTGTGGGTAGAGCAGGACATGAATGAACTGTGGGAGGCGGTTAGGGCTTGCCTGGGCAAAGTTGTCCACGAACTCAAAGGGCTGAAAAGAGAGCTGGCTGGTATCGGTATTACGTCCACAGGCGACGGAACCTGGATCATAGACCAAGGAGGCAATCCTGTTCGGGGTGGCATCCTGTGGTGTGATGGACGGGCCGGCAGGATCGTGGAACGTTTTCACTCCCAGAAAATCGCCGATGAGGCCTTCGAGATTTGCGGGACATCGGTTTTCACTGGATCTCAGGCTGCTCAACTGGTATGGCTGAGGGAAAACGAGCCGGAATCTTTGAGAAAGGCACACGTCATCTTCCACGCCAAGGACTGGCTCTTCTTCAAAATGACGGGAATCATTAGTAGCGACGAGACTGATGAATCGCTGACCATGTTACGAATGGCGACTCGGCAGTATGACCCCGAACTGTTCAGGATATTCGGAATTGAAGATCTCTATCCCAAGTTTCCGCCCGTCAAGCCAACCGAGGAGAACGTGGGCCCTATCGCGTCTACTGTCGCCAGAGAACTGGACGTACCTCCGGGTCTGCCCGTCGGGTCCGGGCCTATGGATGTGGCGGCCTGCGCGTTGGGCACGGGGGCCATCGAACACGGCCAGGCATCGTCGATATTGGGCACGGCCGGGATCCATCAAGTGATCATGAATGAGCCCATCCTTGAGCCGAAGATGGTGGGCATGACCCTTTGCCACGGAGTGAAAGGACGATGGATACGCATGTTGGCAGCCATGACGGCCACACCGAATCTAGATTGGTTTCTGAAAGAGCTCGGGGGCAGCCTCAGCAAGGAACTAGGCGGAGCCGGCGAAGACATTTACAGACACCTGGAGAAAATTGTAAGTTCAGTTCCCGCTGGCGCAGACGGTGTGCTTTTTCACCCCTATCTCTTCCCCGGCGGAGAGCGGGGG
>Ga0315294_10010037_pt1 | contig 10377 bp, 7 predicted proteins | sample YL17G13_40_MG_FD_203626 | JGI IMG/M metagenome (GOLD analysis project Ga0315294, IMG submission 203626) | Sediment microbial communities from Yellowstone Lake, YNP, Wyoming, USA - YL17G13_40 | ecosystem: Environmental > Aquatic > Freshwater > Lake > Sediment | place: USA: Wyoming | collected...
ATCCCAATGTGGTTGATATTATCAATGACGGCTCTGTAGCTGGAGTAGTCAATACGGCTACGGGCGGTCGTGTTCCGCTGCAAGACGGTTTTCATATCCGGCGGGCTGCTACTGAAATGCGTATCCCTTGTTTCACATCACTCGATACCGCTCGCATAGCTTTAAAGGCACTATCGAGCGGCAGCCAGAACTTCAACGTGAAGCCGCTAAAAGAGTATTTGTCAGGACCCAGTTAATCTCAGGTCAAAACAAATTTCGGTAGTATATTATTTCGAAGTCACTATCCATTAACTTATTAACGCCATTCTTTAGGACATCTCAAAACGTATCCACCAAGTGTCGGTATTTCTGGGGGTAATAAGCTCTTTTTAAGTTCAACTTCAGTAACATGTATGTAGGCATTTGCAGCTCCACGAAGGTCGTCATTAGTGCGCATCGGCGGAAATGCAACTACTATACGCTTTTTAGGAAACTCTGACCTAACTTTTTCTATAGCTGGAACTAGGTCACGGTCTCCTGTCATAAGCAAAGCCGTGTCATATTTATTAAGATATGCATCTGAGACCATTTCAGAGGATATTTGAACATCTGTCATTTTTTCCTCTGGAACATTATTCACATGACCACATTTCTCGCAGGTAACTGGATTTGTTTGATATATGCCATAATCAGGTATTATTCCGCTAACAATTTTTAATGCTTCCAAGAATGTAGATTGCCTTTTCTTTTTGTCTGGTGGTGATGTAATGCGTGAGGTGAAATACTTTACTAGAACCAAATGTTGAGGTGGTCTTAATAGATTTTGGCAAAGCAAATAGATATTCAACCAATAGTAACAACGCCAACCTTTGTCTTTCAAACCAAAATAGAGATTAAAGCCGTCTATATACGCTATTACCCTCTCGCTTTTCATAATTCAAAAACCGTGTGGTCTACACCAAATATTGCACAGTGCCACAATGCTCTTGACTTCTCAGTATAACATGTTATACAATCGTACTAACAACGCCATGTGTGAGTAACACTGGCTAAAAACAGCCCCCTCTGTGGAGGGGGCTGTTCCTATTAAAAGGCTCGATGGCCATTCCAACACAACACCGAAATTTTAAATACTCCCATCCTAAAACTCCTATCTCAAACCCACAAAGCAACCCATGTCACACATTCACTATTCAATCTGGTACGCGGTCGTAAGCTCATATCCGGGGCATTCTATTTTTGCCGTGGAGATAGTATAATACATATAATTTGTATTGAGGCTTTTAAAAGTATGATATCGGCTGCCGGCGCGGATACCGAAAAAAAGGTCATGATGATTCTCAAGGTCTTGAGCGAATCTTATGAACCATTGGGGTCAATAGCCATCGCTCGGAAACTTGAAGAACGTGGAATATCGCTCAATGAGCGAACAGTTAGATACCACCTGAAAATTACTGATGAGAGAGGCCATACTCAGCCGCTGGGTCGAGATGGCCGCATGATTACTCCGCGTGGACTGGAAGAACTGCGCGAAGCTCTAGCGCCCGACCAACTCGGCTTCATCCTGGAGAAACTCGAGCTTTTAGCCTTCAAAACTACATTTGACCCAAAGACACGAACCGGTCTATTCCCCATCAACACCTCGCTCTTTAATAAAGAGATATTCCCCAAGGCTATTCAAGCCATGAAAGGAGCCTTCAAAGCCGGGCTATGTGTCAGCCAGCTAGTTGCTACAGCGACTGAAGGCCAGAAGCTTGGTGATGTGGTTATCCCCGATGGCAAAGTAGGTCTGGCCACAGTCTGCAGCGTTATCGTAAATGGTGTATTACTGAAACACGGCGTTCCCGTAGATTCCAGATTTGGCGGAGTGCTGGAAATTAAAGACTCGAAACCAAAACGCTTTGTGGCTATTATCAACTATGGAGGTACCTCGCTGGACCCGTCCGAGCAATATATTCGTGCCAGGATGACGAGTGTGAGCGAGGTTGCTAAAACTGGTAACGGGAAGATACTGGCTAATTTCCGCGAGTTGCCGGCACCGGCAAGACCAATTGTGGAACAGGTTATTGCAGAACTAAAGGAAGCCGGTATGAATGGCGTCTATGCTCTGGGAAACACCAGCGAGCCCGTTTGTCAGATGTCTGTGGGTACTAACCGCATCGGTATGGCACTACTGGGCGGGCTGAATCCCGTAGCTGCAGCCGTGGAAGCCGGTATTGAAGTCGATAATGTAGCCGAAAGCGGCATGATTGATTACCAGCAGCTAGTTGGCTTTTCGGACCTGCCTCATAAATCTTAACCCCAGTCATATTTGCTCAAATAACTATATGTTCCTTACGGCTGTTGACAATCTCTTGATTGTCGCCCCTATTTATCTACAGCCCATACATAATTTTTCAACTACAGGGCTCCGGTAAATATGCTGATAACTCCACCAATGGTCGCGGCTATCCCAAGCACCATCCAAGCCGCGCCAAACCACCAGAATTGCCGGGCAAAGGTTACCTGCTTTTTTGGTTTCATAATAATCTGGGCTTGAAAGTAAAGCGTCATCCCGATGCCAAAAATGGCCACTCCCAAAGCAATGATTGCATAAGCCATATTTCACCTCCTGCAGCTCAAGGACGCCGTAGACCTTCCCCGTCAATAGCAACCACAGGCAGTTGATGAAAACCTGGCTATTAAAGGGGCTTGCTAAATTTCAACTGCTCTGTTTCGAATAATTTGGTCCAGGCTAAAACCAACCGAAATAGTGGCCGATAGCAACAACCCCCTGGATAATGAAGGCGATACCTATCAGTATGTTAATAATAGCCGGGAATATCATTACTATTATGCCCAAAACTAGAATGATAATGCCGGTAATAAGCGGTATCATGGCAAAACCCGATGCAAAGATAGATATTAGCCCGACTATAATTAGATAAGCGCCCAAAAGGTAGTTGAGAATCCTGGGGAAAATCATTACCACGATGCCGAAGATAAGTGACAGGATGCCAATCAAAAGGCTGCCACCCAAAATGCTGAATATTCCGAATAGGATGAGGGCGATGCCCACCAGATAGTTGAGAATGCGGGGGAAAATCAAAATCAGGATGCCGAAGAGGATTGCTATAATCCCCCCAATCAGGCCGCTGACTGCGAAGCTAGGTAGACTGATGGCGAACATGTGGTTACACCTCCTTTATTTTTATATCAAATGTCCATCAAAAGGACAAAAATAATCATAGACTTAAAAATATCAAAAACTCATAAAATTGTAAAGCGAAAGAATTAAATAGTAGTAACATTTGAAGATAGCGGCCTTGCAAAAATGAAATTCTAAAGAATGGTCAGCCATAAAACATTTGCCCCAAGGTGGAGCCAGCGGTGAGAGTCGAACTGACGACCGGCGGTTTACGAAGTCTAGTCGTGCTTTTTACCTGTTTTCGTCACCTAATAGCTTCACAGTTTCGGCCTTAATTTACCTGATTAGGGTGTCAACCTCCAAGCCAATTGCAGGGAAATATTAAAGGAAAATCAGAAAAAATTCAATAGAACTTGACAACCTTCATTTGGCTAACTAAGATAATCTCACAAAGGATGTTCGAAAGTAGTAATAAAGATTTCATACTAACAAGGGAGTATATATAACGAGTAATGGTTCTCCCTAATTACTCAGTAGTTGTATACACAAAGTGATTGGAGGTAAGTGATGACAAAAGCCAATATAGTAACAGGAATACTGGTGATATTAGCATTGATTCTTGTGATTCCCTTGATAACTATTATCTCAGCAGACAAGGTCAGCGCTGATGACAAGGGTGCTAAATTAGATGGTTCTCAATGGCAAGTCTTACCCACACCTGGATCGGTTGCTGGCAAAAAAGAGATCTTATCACCTTCTGAGGTTAACAAAATTGCCGTGGCTGCCGATGGCATAACCATCTGGGCAGTGGATACACCTGCTAAGGCAGTACGCAAGTCGTCTTTCAACGGCTGGACATGGAGCGACACTCCTAACACCGTCCTGCACAGCGCCATGACGGCAGCCAGCATACCGGAAGATAACCAGTTCATCTGGGATATAGCTGTGGCTACTGATGATGCAAATTTCTTGGCCGTCGTCACTGGCTCTGCCAGTTCCCCTGACCCAACCGAGGTGTGGGTCTCGTACACTAGTGGCACTCAGTGGCATTGCACTGCCTTTTCAGCTATTTCAGGAGGCGCAATCGTCGGTGCCATTGATATCTCCATGGACTACGGTGGCAAGCATGATATTGCCGTGGGGGTAAGAGATGGTGTTCCTGGAGCCTTTAGCATCTGGGTAGTTAAGTCAGTTGGCTTTGACCCTTGGAAGCTCCAAACCATGGCTCCTACAGCCAACGCAGATATAGTGGCGCTAAAGTTCTCCCCTAAATACTCCTTTGATGCCGCCCTGGCAGTTGTTTATTGCACCGATGATGCCACCTACTACAACATTGCTCTTAGGGATCTTGACCCCGCTTCCAACGACATCGTTTGCTGGGCATATGTAAGCTCAGTCGAGGTCAAAGATCCGGCTTCACCGCCTGGTGCTTCACCTGAAGCTACGACAATCGTCACCGCTGACCTTGAATTGCCCTCTGATTTCATGTGTCAAGACGCAAACCTGCGCCGTGCCTATATCAGCACCGACGATGCCGGTGCCGGCTCTGATGCCGGTATTTTTCGCATTGATGACACTACTATCTGCCACATCATGGTCGCCTTTAACACCGCATATTCTTTTAGGAGAATCTCTAGCATCACCTACAACGGCACCTGCGCCTCAGGCAAGCTGCTGGCTGGCGAAGTCCTCGGTTACCCATGCACAGCAACCGTTCCCACCTGGTTCACCGATTCGCCCACAGAATGCCCTATCCCCTGCTGGTACCCAGCGCTTAAACCACCTACTGGAGCTGCTAACCAGGGTACCTGTGCTTCGAATGCTAAGGATGGCTATGGTAATGCGCAGGTAGCCTGGTCGCCTGATGACAGAGTAGCTTATTGCGGCACCAGTTCAGCCGATTTCAGTAATGGCGGTGTCAACACTGCTCCTGGCTCCGGCTGCTGGCCAGCGGCCTTGCGAACCAGCGTTGCTCTGGATGAGTCGGCTTTTAGCCTGACACGCAACAACGCCGAAACCTGGAATCAGATTGGGCTGATTGACACCAGAATCGACATGCTGACCGACGTGGCACCGTCAGCCGATTCGTCCACCTTATATCTGGCATCAATAAACGACGCTGATGTTGCTGGCGGCGGCTGCACAGGTTTTGACAGCGTGTGGCGGAGCAGCACCAATCCTGCTATAGTGACTCCACTACCTCTACAATCTGTGGGCACTGTTTGGGAAAGAGTGCTGTGTCGGCCAACCTCAGTAAACTGCACTAAAACTCAAACCAACCATGCCATTCTGAGGCTAGCACCTGACAAGGAAGATGGCGATTTTGTGTTCTGGGCAGCTCAGGGCACTCAAGCGCAAGCATGGTCACCGGATTACGGCGATTACTGGGCTAATATCACTTCCCGTAACGCCATCCAGGACTTTGTACTGGAATCCAGCATGGTTCTATACAACCTGAGTCCCACTGGCCTCGTCCAAAAGATGCCCTATACTGGGACTGCCTGGTCGACCGCCCTGTCTAATGTAAGCACCGGGTTGGATTCAGCTTATTCCATTACCGCCTTAGCTGGGGGCCATGTGCTCGTTGGTGGCGGAATATCTTCAATGTTCCCTGTAGCTTACTCAAACAATGGTGCCCAGTCCTTCACACAAATTATCCAGCCGCTGGCCGTAAGCAACATTATCGTCGCCTTCGATGCCCACTTCACCTCCAACGGGATTATCTACGCCGCGACTCACAGAACATCCGGTGGGTCAATCTACTGTAATACCGTGCCCAAGTACACCAAATGGACTGATCTTAAGCCGAGAGGCCTAGGCTACTACGGTATTGCTATAGATGACCAAGGAGTGCTCTATGTGGCTAATCCGTCATTCGTCGAATATATGCGTGGTCCTATCCAGTCCAAGTCAAAGAACATTGAATGGGATGCGCTCACCGTTGGACTTCCTGGCCCAATCAACTTGACGCTGAGTCCTGACTCGCTAAAACTCTCAAATGAACCAAAAAATAGGACGCATTTGTATACTATTGATAAAAATAGCTACAACCCAATAACGAACACAGGTATGCTATGGACATGGAGAGAAATAAAGTAAATATTTTTGTCTAAAGTGTAGGAGTGCAACCTTTCTTTCCAACAATATTGATAATGCTCAGATGGAACATTGGCAACTTGATGGCCAAATACTACTATGACATACTTTGGTTAAGATTCAGATAGGAGGCAGAAGCAATGAAGAAGTTTTGGTGGATTCCAATACTGGCTATTTTTATAATATTGGTAGCAGCTATGCCTGTTTTAGCTGCGCCGCTCGCAGATAATCCAGGCAAAGGTCCTATCGATAAGATAGTATTCATTCATTATCCGAAACATGAAACAGGCAAGCCATCTCAAGGACCGAATGGTGGGGGTGTATTATCTCCAAGTTACAAGTACACAGGGATTCACTGGGCAAATCCTACGGTGACCTTTTATGTGAATCCAACTGATAGCGGGGTTCCGGTTCCAGCAGATGCTGTAGCTGCTATACAAGCCTCCTTTGCGATCTGGGATAATGCCAGTGGTCCTTTGCAGTTTGTGTTTCCCAAAAAAGATGGTTTAACTAATCGTATTGCTGACATTAAAGATGGATTCAATGTTATTTCTTGGGAAGACATTAGTACACAATATCCAAATGCCATTGCCGTCACCAGCATCTGGTATTACCGCAACTCTAAAGAAATTACTGAAGTTGATACCCAGATGAATAATGGCACTGGTTTCTTATGGAGCTATACTGAACCGACCATTGGCACCGGTGTGTATGCTGACCCATCTAACTCTGGGATACCTGCTACCTCCTATGATATCCGCAATATAATGACCCATGAGGCGGGCCACTGGATAATGCTAGGTGACCTCTATAATAATAAGGACAGTCTTCTCACCATGTATGGCTATGGCGCAGTGGCAGAATTGAAGAAGGATACCCTTGGGTATGGAGATGTGTTAGGGGTTCAGAAGGCTTACCCGTAGTCACATTAAGATAGCACAATACAAAAGAGAGACCTCAATCATGGTCTCTCTTTATTTGTTAGAGCAACAACTAGCTAAATAGCTATGGAGCCAGCGGTCAGAGTCGAACTGACGACCGGCGGTTTACGAAGTCTAGTCGTGCTTTTTACTGTTTCCGCCGCCAAATAGCTTCACAGTTTCGGCCTTAATTTACCTGCTTAGGGTGTCAACCTCCAAGCCAATTGCAGGGAAATATTAGAGGAAAATCGCGGGAAAAGCAAAGGAAATTAGTTGGGGTAATACTGATATTAAACATTCACCAATATCTCTCTGGTCAAGCCCACTTAACCCAACCACATTGCGCGTTTTGCCTGTGACTGTACACAAACGAACGATGCAGGATTCCAGAGCAGTTGCAGAGTAATAAAAGAATAGAAGAGAGTAGGAGACCAGACCAGGGTAGGCTTACGGCTTAGGCTTTGGCTTCGCTTCTTTATTCGATAGCAATACTTTAAGGATATCACCGATCATGATATCCCGGCCCACTTGACGCCGCAGAAGTAGTTCCTGGTTTACCTCATACCGATTAACCCACCCTTCCCTCTTTTTAGAGATATACCCGTCAGCTTCGAGATCAGCAATGATACGTCGTACCGAACGTTCAGTGAGGCCAATGGCTGTTGCTATATCTAGTGCCCTTACTCGTTTATGTTTGGCGATAAAGGCTAGAACAGCTCCATGGCTGGTGATAAAAGTCCACTTTTTCTTTGGCATAATTTTTTCCCTTATTGGTAGGTAAAGTGAGTTTAAGTCATCTTGACAAATAGAAAAAACTATGATATCAATATCATGCTATTGTTGTGCTAGTCAATTAGTCGGAATATTATACTTTGGTAGCAAGACAAGAAGCAAACGAATAGCCGAAATCTGTGGTGTCCACACTCGAAGGCGATTCGTAAAATTGGGGGGTAAACGATAAGCTGATATTGTAACTGGTCCGCATAAATCATTTGGGGGGCGTTGAACTCCTACTCATATCTGGTCACTTGAGCAGGAGGGAGTCAATAGTGAAACCGACCTATAAGGTCGGTTTTTTGTTTTAAGGTCAATACAGATAATCTTTACAAGGGGGAAAATCATGGGAAAACAGTTAAGGTACGGAAGTGTCATCGGAGTCGTACTCCTGTTGATGCTGGCGATGGTTGTACTGCCGGGTCTGACAAGCACCGCCCAGGCACAGCCGCCAGTAGACGAAGTCACAATCAATGTCAAATTCAAAGCTTCTGCCAGCACAGACGACGTCAACGCAGCAATTAATGCCTCTGGTGGTACCAGACTTCGTGACATACCGCAGCTGCGCACCTATGTTATCAGCGTGCCAGCCAATGAGGCAGAAAATATTTTAGCCGCCTTTACTATGAATCTTTCCGTTCAGCGGGCTGCCACGGCTATCGAGGTTAGTGTAGATGGGACACCACCTGATGACCCCGGATATACACAACAATGGGCACTGTCCAAGATCGCCTGGGACCAGGTATATGGCACTGTGCCTGTTAATGGTTCAGCGACCATAGCAGTATTAGATACCGGCGTGGACGTCGGGCATCCCGACTTAGTCAGTCAGATGCGTCCAGGGCAGAGCTTCATTGGCGGTGACCCCAATAGCGACCCGAACGGTCATGGCACCGCCCTGGCCGGCATTGCCGCTGCCAGCGTCAACAATGCCACAGGGATGGCAGGCGTTGCCTATGCCGGGACAACTGTCTCCTCTGTCCAGGTTCTTCAGCCCGACGGTACCGGCTTGGATAGCGATGTGATGGCTGGCATAGTGTGGGCAGTTGACAATGGTGCCAAAGTATTATTGATGAGTTTCAGCAGCCCTGATTATTCAGCCGTACTGGCAGATGCTCTTGAGTATGCCTGGAGCGAAGGGGCCGTGCTCGTTGCTGCTACAGGCAACGATGGCTCAACGGCACCAAGCTACCCTGCCGGCATGCCCAATGTCCTCGGCGTTGCCGCCACCGACCAGAATGACAACATAGCTGCCAACAGTAACACCGGCAGCGCTAATGTAGCTGCGCCCGGTGTGGATATTTATACCACTGTACCAGATGGCCAATACGGCAATATCAGCGGCACTTCCTCCGCAGCCGCGGAAACCGCCGGCCTGGCCGCCCTGATGGCAGCCAGCGGACAAAATAATGATTATATTTTAAACCAGATTAGAGGGGCGACCGACCCGGTAGCCGGACAAACATTTGGACGAATCAATATAGCCAAGGCGATGGGCGTAACGGTTACGCCACCTCCAGCCCCTGAGCCAACTCCTACACCGACGCCCAGCCCCACACCACCAGACTACGAGAGTGCAAATATAAATTTAAGGTCGGTTACTGTTGGGTCTCAGACCGGTACACTTACTTACGGCACAGGAGCTACGGTAACCTACCTAATAAGTTTCACCTCCAACGGTAGTGGTGATCCAGACGCTGTAACCCTCAGCGTAACGGCGGTATTACCGGCAGGAACGAGCAGCTCGTTTAGTCCAAATCCCGTTGCCGTTACCGCTACATCAACATTAACTATAACAACCTCTAACACTACACCTGCAGGAACGCCAACTTTTACTGTTCAGGCTGTAGCCAGTACAACAAAAACCGCAACTGGGACATTAACCATAAACCGCAAGGGTGTCACGGTTACTGTCACACCTGGACAGACTAAGGTCTTTGGTGCTGCCGACCCGACCTATACTTATACTTCCAGCGACCCCAGTGCCACCTTCTCCGGCTCTCTCAGTAGAGCTGCTGGTGAGACTGTGGCCGGTAGTCCGTATGCTATCAACCAGGGTAGCCTCGTCGGTACTGGCAACTACACCATTAGCTCCTTCGTCGGGGCTAACTTTACCATCACCCCTGCGACTATACCTGTCACGGTTACTGTCACACCTGGACAGACTAAGGTCTTTGGTGCTGCCAATCCGACCTATACTTATACTTCCAGCGACCCCAGTGCCACCTTCTCCGGGGCACTGAGCAGAGTCGCCGGTGAGGATGTTGGAACCCATGCTATCACCCAGGATACTCTCGTCGGTACTGGCAACTACACCATTAGCTCCTTCGTCCCGGCTGACTTTACTATAACACCCAAGGATATCACCATTATTCCGGATAGTGGTCAGCAAAAGACTTACGGGGATAGCGATCCCGCTTTGACCTTTACTCCTACCAGCCTGGTTGGCAGTGATGCCTACAGTGGGGCACTAGACAGGGC
>Ga0315294_10010038_pt1 | contig 10377 bp, 10 predicted proteins | sample YL17G13_40_MG_FD_203626 | JGI IMG/M metagenome (GOLD analysis project Ga0315294, IMG submission 203626) | Sediment microbial communities from Yellowstone Lake, YNP, Wyoming, USA - YL17G13_40 | ecosystem: Environmental > Aquatic > Freshwater > Lake > Sediment | place: USA: Wyoming | collected...
TGGAAAAGGCGAACATATGTTTCCTGCATGCACCTTTATTTCATCCGGCCATGAAAGCGGTAGCCCCGATCAGGAGGGAACTGAGTGTGAAAACCTTTTTCAACATACTCGGTCCAATGGTTAATCCGTCATTCCCCCGGAACCAGCTTGTGGGTGTATGGAGTCTGGAGACTGCTAGGCTTTACAATTACATTTACCAGCAAACCGATAAAAATTATACTATTGTGTATTCATTGGACGGGTACGATGAAATCTCGCTTACCAGTGAATTTAAGATGATCTCTAATCATGAAGAAGAACTTCTTTCTCCGGAAAAGGTTGGTTTACCCAGACTTACTCATGAGGATCTTTCAGGTGGAGCAACGGTGGAAGAATCGGTAAAGATATTTATAAATATTTTAGAAGGCAAAGGTACTGAAGCCCAAAAGGCAGTAGTTATTGTTAATTCGGGCATGGCCCTGAAAAAGCTATTTCCCGGGAAAACCTTATCCGAATGCTTTGAATTAGCAGAAGATTCATTACAGGGAGGCAGGGCAATAAGCTTATTAAGAAAACTTCTGGAGCTTTAAGAAAATGGATATACTCGATAAAATTATAGCTTTTAAAAGGGATGAAGTGAAAGTCAAAAAAATGCTTTATCCAGTCAGCAAACTTGAGGATTCAGTTTTCTTTAGACGCCAGATGCCTTCCTTCTATGAGGCATTGGCCAAACCCGAACCTTCCATCATCGGTGAGTTTAAGAGAAAATCTCCCTCAAAAGGAGTTATCAATTTTACTGCTGATGTTGAACAGGTGGCAAGAGAGTATCAGGAAGCAGGAATAGCAGCGATCTCAATTCTTACTGATAAGGAATATTTCGGTGGAGAAAATCATGACCTTCAGAAGGTTGCCGGGTTTATTAAAATCCCTCTCTTAAGAAAGGATTTTATTGTGGATGAGTACCAGGTGATTGAATCAAAATCGATCGGGGCAAGTGCAGTTTTGCTAATTGCCACTGTCTTAAGTAAAAAAGAAGTTAGCAGGCTTACAGAACTGGTCTTAAACCTGGGTATGGATATACTTTTTGAAATCCATGATGAAAAGGATTTGGATAAAATGAATCCCGAAATAAAGATAATAGGGATTAATAACCGTAATCTTAAAACTTTCGAGGTTAGTATGGATAATTCCAGGGATCTCTTTCATCATTTGCCTCTGAATTGCATTAAAGTTGCAGAAAGCGGTTTTCAGACGTATAAAGAAGTAATAAAGTTATTTACTACAGGGTATAATGCCTTTTTGATCGGTGGGGAATTTATGAGGTCGAAAAATCCCGGAGAGACTGCTGCACGGTTCATAAAGGATTTAAAAAAGAGTATGGGATGAGTTTAATGATAAAAATATGTGGAATACGTGAGCCGGAGAACATGCTTGAGGTGGCAAATCTTAAACCTGACCTGATGGGATTCATCTTTTATCCGGTCTCCCCGCGGTATGTTGCCAAAATATTAAATCCTGAAATCTTTACCAGGTTTCCCCCTGGCATTAGAAAAGTAGGCGTATTCGTGAATACTGATTTTGATGTGATAAATGGAACAATCCGTAAATACTCCCTCGATATGGTACAGTTACACGGAGATGAGAGCCCTGAAACATGCCGCCGGCTCAGTGAAACAGGTATCCATGTTATTAAATCTTTCAATATAAAAGACAGTAACGGATTCAAATTATGTGCTAAATACATCTCTTGTACAAACTATTTTCTATTTGATGCTTCCACCTCAAAATATGGAGGATCGGGATATAAATTCGACTGGAAAATACTTAATAAATACGAATTGGGTCATCCGTTTTTTCTTAGCGGAGGTATTACCCCCGTGGATGTTTACAATATTCTGGAGATTACCAACCCGACGTTTTATGGAATTGATCTTAACAGCAAGTTTGAGGTTAAGCCGGGTTTAAAAGACATTAAAATCCTGAAAAAATTTATGTACGACGTTCGGAATAAAAATGAATCATTATGAACGAAACATTTACAACTGACAAGAATGGATATTATGGTGAGTTCGGGGGTGCATTCGTACCTGAAATGCTCAGGCAGAATGTAGAATCATTAAGGGCTGTTTATCACCAGATCGTTGAATCGGCAGAGTTCCAAAAGGAGTTTACCGGGTTACTCAGGAACTATGCCGGGAGACCATCCCCTTTATTTTTTGCAAACCGGCTGAGTGACAAATATGGGGCAAAGATCTATTTGAAACGAGAGGATTTAAATCATACAGGTTCCCATAAAATAAACAACGCCATCGGTCAGATTTTACTTGCAAGAAATATGGGAAAAACCAGGATCATCGCTGAAACTGGTGCAGGTCAGCACGGGGTGGCTACGGCTACCGTATGCACTCTTATGGGACTGGAATGTGTGGTTTACATGGGCGAGACCGATATGGTGAGACAGGAACCTAACGTAAAGAGGATGGAGATGCTTGGGGCCAGAGTGGTACCGGTAAGGAGTGGTAACAAAACCCTCAAGGATGCGACGAATGAAGCTTTGCGTGATTGGATATGTAATCCTGTAAACACTTTCTATATCATTGGCTCTGTTGTCGGTCCACATCCGTACCCTGATCTGGTAGCACGGTTTCAGTCGGTTATTAGCGAAGAATTACTTTCTCAACTCATGGAAGCAGAAGGGACAGAGGACCCGGGATATATTCTTGCATGCGTTGGTGGAGGAAGTAATGCAGCCGGAATTTTTTATCATTATATTAGCAGGAAAAAAGTCAAATTGGTAGGTGTGGAAGCTGCAGGTGAAGGGGTAAATACCGGTCTTACAGCAGCCACAATTGCAGTGGGTGAAACAGGGATCATCCATGGCAGCAAAACCCTGCTTATGCAAAATGAGGACGGACAGATTACAGAGCCTTATTCGATCTCTGCCGGACTCGATTATCCGGGTGTAGGTCCAATTCATGCATGGCTGGCACGGACAGGCAGGGCTGACTATTTGAATGTTACTGATAAAGAAGCTCTTACTGCTGCTTACGAACTCATGCGGCTTGAAGGAATAATTCCTGCTCTCGAATCGGCACACGCACTCGCAGCTCTTGGTAAATTAAAACTTAAAAAAACTGATATTATTGTTGTAAATGTCTCCGGCAGGGGAGATAAGGATATGCAGGCCTATTTTGAAGCCAAAACATAAAAATCAAATTCAATGAATCGCATAGAGAAACTTTTTCAGACTAGAAAGCAAAATATACTTTCCATTTATTTTACTGCAGGATATCCGGCACTCAATGACACACTTCGCACGATTCAGGAATTGGATAAAGCAGGTGTGGATATGATTGAGATAGGAATGCCTTTTTCTGATCCGGTTGCAGATGGACCCGTAATACAGCAAAGCAGCGAAAAGGCTCTTTTCAATGGCATGACCATAAAACTACTGTTTGAACAATTAGCCAGAGTGCGCGAAACAACAAATCTTCCATTAATTCTTATGGGGTATATAAATCCGGTTTTTAAATTCGGAATGGAAACCTTTCTTCACAAATGCCGGAAGACTGGTATTGATGGCATCATTATTCCTGATCTCCCGGTTGAGGAGTACCGTGAACCATATGAAGCACTTTTTGAAAAGCATAATATCATTAACATTTTCCTGATTTCGCCGCAAACGCCGGATGAGCGGATTACTTACCTGGATTCTATTTCGAAAGGATTTTTATATATGGTCTCCACCGCTGCCACTACCGGAGCAATAAACAATTTTGACGAATCACATATAACCTACTTTAAAAAGGTTAATGATCTTAACCTGAAAACACAAAGGTTGATAGGATTTGGTATTTCAAATAATGAAACCTTTGTTCAGGCTTGTAATTTTGCGAACGGGGCAATAATTGGAAGTTCATTTATCAGGGCACTTGATGGAAATGGTACACTGCCGGAGAATGTTCATGGGTTCATCAGAAAAATCAGGGGATAGATATTACTGCAGGCTTTAATATGGGTACACATATCGTTAAACCTATTTTCAAACCCGGGTATTACCGTAAGTACTTTGCAGAAGCAGCAAGAATTAATGAGTTCATGAAGATTACTCATACGATATTTGGTGTAGATATGGAGAAAATACCATTAATATGGGATAGTGGAAACATGATGTCTAATAATGAGGCTGGGTTATTATTACACACCCTGAAGCCTGTTATATGTAAACTTCTTAGAGTGGTACAGTTTACTATATTAAAAATAGATCTTTGAGATTAAGGTTTCTATGGATTTGAATCCCCGCGAGCGCATTCCCCGCGGCTTGCTGCGGGGTTAGCGAGCATAAAAATAAAAATTCCTTTTTGGGGATCGAAGATTCCTCGTAGCTTGCTGCGAGGATCTTCAATCAGGATAACCAGTAAAATCGCCACTGAATTATAACATCGATCACCAATAAAAAAGTGCTGTGTTATGTGAAAGTTTTAATTACTTAGCAGCTTATGGTTTTTCTGCTGTAGCGCTTTTAACCGTTAGTACTAAATCCACCATTATAATCAATAATGCAAACGAACCAAGAATGGCCGGGATAATATATATTTTTTCATATACCAAACCGCCAAACCAGTATCCAAAAACTGGAGAACCCAACCAGGCACCAACCCATCCAAAGATTACTTTTGAAACAAATGAAACAATGCCTGGTCTTATATAGAATTTAAGCACATAATGCAGTACTGCTGAGACTACAATACTTATTACAAGTAAAATTAAAAAACTAACAAAATTCATTCCAATCATAGTGATCCCCTCCCTTCTAAGTTTAACGTTAAATTATAACACAGCACTATTTTTTCTAAACTGAATTCCCGTCATCCCGAATTACTCGGGACAACTTATTGATTAGTAAATATAGTTAAATAAAATGCTGAAGTCAAGTCATAAATGCAACTTATTGATTATCAAGTTAGTTAGATAAAATTCATTTGGCGATAAATATCCTAATGTTTTCTTGGTCTATTGCAAAAGTCGAACCTCTTGACCACATTTGGCCGGTAAAATTACAATTAACATACATAGTTTATACTTAACTCCGGCCTGGGATTGTCAATTTACTCTGGCCAAAGGTGATCAAGACCACTGGTTTTTCCACCTAAGAAATATGTATTTTGCAATGCAACATAAAGAGAGCAATCAGAACACCTGATATCTTTGTTGGGCGGCGTTTTTTCTTCTTAAATATTTTACAAATAATTTTTGAAAACCTTTCGAAAATGGAATCCATAAATTGCATAAGCAATTGCTAACGGGAAAAATCGTGGACGTCTGAATAAAGACCAGAAGAATAACTTCCAATAATAAACCCTTGCCTTCTCTTTTATACCAAGAAACCATATAGATTTTAAAAATGCTCCGAGATAAGTAAAATGGAAACGAATGTAACCGAAGTGAAAATGCGACTTTTGTAATGGTTTATACTCTTTTAATAATCTCCTGACCCGTTCATAATAAGATTTAGGGGAGTAAATTCCATTGATAATTCTTTTATAGCCATTAATGAGTATTTCATAACTCATTTTAGGGATAAAGTTTATTGAAAAGTCTGTATTATCTCCCGAAGCCTCCTTCAATAACCTATTCTCTCTTAAAAGGCGCTGGTAGAGTCTGGTGCCGCGTGGTGCATTTAATAGCCCCACCATAGCAGCGATAATTCCACTTTTTTGGATGAATTCAATTTGCTTATCAAAAATTGAAGGGGGGTCGCTATCAAACCCTACAATAAATCCCCCTTTAATTTGCAAGCCGGACTTCTGAATTTTTTTAACACAGGCTAATAAATCACGGTTTTTGTTTGGAAACTTATTACATTCTACCAAACTTTCTTCGTTCGGTGTTTCAATGCCGAGAAATACTGAATATATGCCTGCCTTAATCATCAATTGCATAAGTTCCTCGTCGTCACAAAGATCTATAGATGCTTCTGTGTTAAAGGAGAAGGGATGTCTTTTAGTTGCCATCCATTCGATTATAGCAGGTAAGATTTCCCGCTTCAGCTTTCTCCTGTTTCCTATAAAGTTATCGTCAACAAAAAATACTTCACCTCTCCAACCTTGAAAGTACAGCCTTTCTAATTCAGCTAATATTTGGTCTCTGCTCTTTGTTCGAACCCTGTGTCCAAAAAGAGTAGTTATATCGCAGAATTCACAATTGAAAGGACAACCGCGGGAATATTGGAGATTCATAGATACATATTTTTTCATATTGACAAGTCCCCAGAGTGGAATTGGCGTCTTTTCTATATCCGGGAATCCCTTACAGGTATAAATATGTTTCGCGCAACCATTCCTCAAATCTTCTAAAAAGAGTGGCAGCGTAATTTCAGCCTCATTAAGCACAAAGTAATCCACATCCTCAAACTCTTCATATCCAGCAGTAAATAGAGGTCCTCCAGCGACAATTCTGATACCCATTATTTTGCACTTGCTAATCACTTCTTTTACCGATGCTTTCTGTATAGTCATAGCACTAATGAAAACGAAATCAGCCCCTTCAAGGTCTTTATCTCTTAGATTGGTTACATTCATATCTACAAGTTTTTTCTCCCAGTCTTTTGGAAGCATTGCCGCTACAGTTAATAATCCCAACGGCGGATAAGCTGCCTTTTTAGAAATAAATTTTAAGGCATACTTAAAACTCCAGAAAGTATCAGGGCATCTGGGGTAAACTAAGACGACTTTCATATCAAACTCCTTATTCATATTTTTAAAAGAAGATCAAATAGTCTGAATTTGCAGTGGACTTAAAGATTTTGTTTAGCATATGCTTAGAGCTAAATACAACTGTTCAGCACGTAATATGGAATAGGCCAATTACTGCCTCTGTGGCAGCATTCCATTTTTCGATTGCTTTTGGAGTGGGATGCAGATCTATCTTGCATTTCTTCTTTTTGAAATAATCTGCCGCTTCTTCCGAAAGACTCACCATTCCTTGCTGGCCAGCTCCGATTATCAACCGTTCAGCGCCATCCTGATAAATATATTTTGCCTCTTCCAGGGAGATTATATGTGAAGTGCCGTAAACGGCTTTTGAAAGTTTTTTCTTTCGTTTTTTTATTTCTCCTGATAGCCGAATAATGATGTCGTAGTTGATCTTTGAACCATCAACAGTAATATAACCAAATCCAGAATCACATAGAGCAGGTTTCATTTCTTAAAATACTATTAATTATTTCATTGCCTGACGTTTTATCACGCAGTTATATCATTAATCAAACCTTAAACATAAATAACAGTATTTGGGCATAGCAGGATAAAATGCTGTTGTATAGGCCTCCAGAGGTTATTGGTGTTATTTCGATTTGCCTGACTCATTTTCCTTCTCTTTTTTTTCACGTTTCTTATTCAATCCCATGGTTAATGCTGTTACACCTGCAAGGCCGCCTAACTGCATGGTATCAAGTGCTGAGCTTGGAACAATTACTATTGTGGAGTTCGTCTTCAATCCTTCATAAAGCATGTTCATTGCCCTCAAATGGAGAGCTGTAGGATTGTTAGCATATGTTTTGGCAGCTTCTCCAAACTTCTCTGCCACCTGTCGCTCAGAATCACCCAGGATCACCCTGGCCTGACGTTCTCTTTCAGCCTGGGCCTGCATCGACATCGCATCCTGGAGCGATGAAGGAATCAGAACATCCTTAACCTCAACCGAAATCACATTTATACCCCATGGTTCGGTACGTTCATCAATTATCCTCTGAAGTTTATCGCTCATCTTGTCCCTGCCTTCCAGCATCTCCGAGAGCATTGTCTTACCGATTACATCACGCAGGGCTGTCTGGGAGGCCCAGTTAATTGCGCTTTTATATTCAGCTATTTCAAGGGCAGCCTTCTTGGCATCTAAAACTTTCCAGAATAGCACTGCATCCACATCAACAGGCACAGTATCTTTTGTAAGGGTCTTTTCTGCTGTAAAAGAAGTTGTAATGACGCGGATGTCAATCCAGTAAGGAACGGTGTCAATGATGGGTATTATAAAAAAGAGTCCCGGTCCCCTGAGTGAATGGAAACGTCCTAACCGTAATACTACCGCTTTTTCCCACTGATCAGCGATCTTGATTGCAGATGAAACAATTAGGGCAACCAGGAAAGAAATCACTCCAATCCATATGGCTCCCGTACTGTCCTGAACATCATAACTGGCATATGCCAATGCTATACCAATGGCAAGAATGACAAAAAAGATTAATACTGAAAAAGAACTTTTTGTTTTCATAACAATAACCTCCATTTATTTTATATGTTTTAAACCCGATGTTTTTACGGTACCGATGTGTCGGATCGATGCGGAGCCTGTTTCCCTGCTCAAAGAGATATCAAATTTAGGAAATATTCTATCACAATACAATAAAAATGTCTTTGACTGGAGTATTAGTGGATTGATATTAATCATATAGACCAGGCAATATGCAACAGCATATGAAAAAGAAGACGAGAATTCAACCCTCCAAAAGGCAGTTTCAGCATTTAATAATTCTGTCTCACCTTTTTTAGGATTATTTTTTTCCTACCTGATTCGTATCTTTGAAATCTATGCAGACGAATTCAGTAAAAAATTATTTCATTATCGCATTTTTACTCTCACTGGCGATTGGCATTACGATCCATTTCCCGATGGTAATGAGTTACCTGTTCGGGGAGGTGGAAGGTCGCCACGGTGAAAGATTCCTCGTAAGTTTTTCACATATGGGTTCAGAACTTCTCATTACATTTTTGGTGGCACTGTTAATGTTCACCTTAAATTTTTTCATTTTAGCACCCATTGAAAAACACAGAAAATTGCAGGTTTTTACTACTGTCCTGGCTGTTTTTCTTACTGTCATCTCTGTTTTTATTCTTAATCATTTTTTCTATTCACTTCTGAACATTGTAGATTCCGGACCCCGTCCCAGAGGATTTCGGGATGAGTTTATTTACAGGAATTTTTATGTTTCCGGGCTGGTTATTGGTTGCATACTGATCATACGTCTGATTTTTCAGAAGCAATCTGTTCAACTCGAAAATGAAATCCTCAGAAGCGAAGCTCTTCAGAGTCAGTTTGAATCTCTTAAAAACCAGTTAAGCCCGCATTTTCTTTTCAATTCACTTACAGCCCTAAAGACCTTAATATCCGAAGCTCCTGACACAGCGCAGAACTATGTGAATAATCTTTCAAAAGCGCTTCGTTATACTTTACAGAGCAATAATGAACAGTTGGTTACATTAAAGGAGGAGATGGATTTCACAGAATCTTATCTGTTTTTAATCAAGCTGCGATTCGATACCAACCTTACTGTCAGCATCGGAATAAATGAAAAATATTTGGGTCACAGGTTGCCTCCGCTTACTATCCAGACTCTTGTTGAGAATGCTGTTAAGCATAACGAGATCAGTAAGCGCAAGCCTTTTACAATAACTATACAAACCACTGAAAATGCGAGCCTGGTTGTCTGGAATAGCATACATGAGAAAATCACAGAGGAAGAGGGGACAGGAATTGGTCTCACAAACCTTTCGAAACAGTTTCAGCTACTTTTGGGGAAGGAAATAGTTATAAGCAATGAAAATAATGAATTCAGAGTGGAAGTTCCTTTAATAAATCCGTGAGAAAATGAAAGCACTGATCATTGAAGATGAAATTCTGGCAGCAAAACATTTGCAGCATGTTCTTGATGAAGTTGGAGACATTAATGTGATTACCGTGCTTGAAAGCATTGCAGATACAATCGAATGGTTTAAAATAAATTCACAGCCTGAACTGATTTTCATGGATATTCATCTTGCTGACGGATCGGCCTTTGAAATTTTCAGGCATGTCGATATAACCTGCCCGATTATTTTTACAACAGCATATGATGAGTATGCCCTGAAAGCTTTCAAGGTTAACAGCATTGATTATCTGCTTAAGCCAATAGATGCTGAAGCGGTTCAGAATGCATTAAAAAAACTGAAGAGTCTCACTGCACCAGACAAAATTCAGACCGATCTTCATAACCTTATTGCCACATTCAGAAAGGCTTCAGCTTATAAAACTCATTTTTTAATTCCTGCAAAAGGAGACAAACTTATTCCTGTTCAGGCCAGTGAAATCGCTTATATTTATATAGATGCGAGCCTCGTTAAAGCCCGGACATTTGATGAAAGGTTTTTCAGATTTGAATATACACTGGATGAACTTGCGGAAATGTTAGATCCAGGGGATTTTTTTCGAGCCAACCGTCAGTTTATTATTGCCAGAAAGGCAATAAAAGATATTGACCTTTGGTTCAACAGCCGGTTATCCGTGAACCTTAAGGTCCGGGTTTCTGAAAAAATCCTCATCAGCAAAGCCCGCATACCAGAATTTAAGAGCTGGTTTGCAGGGCAA
>Ga0315294_10010040_pt1 | contig 10376 bp, 8 predicted proteins | sample YL17G13_40_MG_FD_203626 | JGI IMG/M metagenome (GOLD analysis project Ga0315294, IMG submission 203626) | Sediment microbial communities from Yellowstone Lake, YNP, Wyoming, USA - YL17G13_40 | ecosystem: Environmental > Aquatic > Freshwater > Lake > Sediment | place: USA: Wyoming | collected...
AACTTCAAACAATCGACATCAATCCAGAGACCCATCTTGCAGCAGTTGCCAATGAGAAGTACAACTCCATGACGGTCATTGACCTTCAAACCTGGCGAATGACAACGATCCCCGTAGACAAGCATCCCATTGATGTAGCGGTCAATTCCTTGGACAACCGAGTGCTTGTCATCTGTGAAGAAGACAGGAGTCTTCTTCTCATAGACCTCAATACAAACAGCCTAATTGACAGCTACTCTCTCCCTAAGAAATCGATGGGGGTCGCAGTCAACAACTTCACTAACATAGCTGCCGTCATCAATGACAAGACGGACAGCTTGACCCTCATTCAGTTATCCAATCCTGTGCCTGAAATCATCTCGGTCAGTCCTGATAGGCTCATTCGTGGGAGTGGAGCGACGAAAGTTGGGATTGGGGGTTCAAGGTTTATAAAAACGTCCACCGTGCCAGGATTCGAGGTAGACTTTATTGACAATCACCACCTCGAAGTTACAATACCGGAAAATCTCCTGTTTCTAGCGGGAGCTCGTCAGTTAGTTGTGATTAACCCGGTTCCTGAGGGAGGCTCATCAAATCCTGCAAGCCTTTACGTCAATAATCCAATACCTACCTTGGTAAACCTCAATCCCGAATCGGCAATGGCGGGGATATTGGGCCTGACCCTTACGGTAAATGGCGCAGGGTTCTTTAATGATACCACTTCAGTAAATGGATTACCCACAGCCTTTCCCCTTATTAGCCACACCCAATTACAGATTGTACTTACAGAACAAGACCTTGAGGTGGCTGGCTACCTTAATATCAGAGCTTCCAACCCTTCCCCCGGAGGGGGTCAATCAAATACGTTGACCTTCACAATCCTAAATCCTGTTCCGTTTTTATCCTCAATAGAGCCTTCATCTATTATTGCGGGGAGTCCTGAGTTTACATTGGTCCTTAACGGAGACAACTTCGTAAAGACCTCTATCGGAAGCTTCAATAACGAGCAATTCCCAATTAGGTACATAACTCAGACCCAGATCGAAGCGACTATTCCAGCAAGCGCGATAACAACACCTGGGACTTATCTGGTCAAGGTAATCAACCCTACCCCAGGAGGTGGAGAAACTTCACCTTTTTCCTTCACCGTCAAGCCTCCCCTTGAGATCAACATCATATCTCCATCAGATGGAGAGACAATAAACAAGTCAAAGACGATCGTTAGAGGGATCATTAAATCGGACACTAAAGATATAGGGATTACGGTCAATAGACTCGTTGCAGAGATAACCGGTAGTCAATGGGTTGTCAACAACGTGCCTCTTACAATTGGTTCGAATACAATAACAGCAGTGATAAAAGATTCCAGTGGAAATACAGACACAAAGACGATCACTGCCTACACGAATGAAATCACCCAATTCGTAGAACTCTCAGCCAATGTGACAAGCGGGATTGTACCTCTTCAGGTTTATTTTTCAATTTATACTTCAGGATTCACCCCTATTTCATATCAGATGGACTTCCAAGGCGATGAAGTCACCGACTATAATGGGGCTGCTTTTGATAATATAAGCTTCACCTACACGTCCGAGGGCACATTTTATCCAAAAGTAACCGTATCTGACAATCAGAGTAACACTTATTCAGACACAATAGCCATCACGGTGCTCTCGAAGGCGGAAATGGAAATACTACTCAGAGCCAAATGGGATGGGATGAAGGAGGCCCTTCTTAAGAAAGATATTTCGAAGGGGTTAGACTCCTTTCTTGACTCTTCGAAAGAAGTATACCAACAGGCATTCAATGTCATTTTCGATGAACTTCCTCAAATTGTTTCTGATATGCAGGATATCGAGATGATCTATTTAAAAGAGAACGTGGCGAAATATCGCATTCATCGGGTTCACAATATTGAGGGGACCCTTCAAACAATCACCTATTACATATATTTCAGCAAGGATTCCGATGGAATCTGGAAAATTGACAGGTTTTAGGTTGGCTTTTTCAGAAAATAGAATTTTCAGAGAAATGGAGGGAATATGGATAAACCGTTATCTTTTTTGTTTGTACTGACTTTCTACCTCTTCTTTGCTCCCTTTGATATCTCAGCAGATCAAGGGGAGATCTTGTTTCATGATGTTGGTGAAAAGACTTTTTCAATTTTTAAAGTCGGCCCGGATGGGAGCGGTTTAAAAGAGATCATAAGGCATGGAGCATATCCTGTCTGGTCACGAGACAAGAAAAAAATTGCGTATATCAGCCTAACTCCCGAGACTCAAAGGCCACATTCCACAACAAAATTGAGAATATCTGATTCGGCAGGCAAAGAACTTTTTAAGGTGGAGGGAGTCAAGAGCGATTTCAAAGATGAAGAAGCAAATAAACTCTCAGTTGGCTATGAATGGTCACATGATGGAAACCAGCTTGCATTTGCCACGATCCTTAGCAACAGACTTTATCTCCAGGTATTTGATATCCGGAGTAGAAAGATAGGAAATATTTACCAAAAGGAAGTAGAGGATACGGCTCGATCCTACTTTAATACTAAGATCGTATGGGCTTTTGACGATAAGGATATTTTCTTTATTTCTGAAGGGGGCGGAATAGAAGTCATTGATCTGCAGAGTGGCGTTGTTAACTATATTATCCCACCTAAGATCCCATCGAGCCTCTCCGAAGGAGAAGACAGGGTCATCTTTGCATTTCAAAAGGGAGAATTCATCTCATTTTGGAGTATCGACAAACAAGGGAAGCGAGGTGACGATTTTGAAATAAAGGGCAAAGCCTTTCCGGTTTCCGGTCCTGTCAAAAACAATCTCCTCATCGAGGAGAGATCTCCCGACAAGATATCAAGAACGTACTTATTGGATTTAAGGAGTAAAAGGAAAGAAGAAATTCAGAGGGGAAATGTTCACTTCTTTTCTGCAAGCCTTTCTCCAAGGGGAGATAAAGTGATAGCCATTGGTGTAAAGTATAAAGACCAAAAGAATGTTAAAGAAGAGGATGCAGAAGCAGGTTATTATATTCTCGACTTAAAAACAGAAAAAATTGACCTATTAAGGAAATTTTCCCAGCCGAGGGATAGGGGTTATTGGATGAACGTATATTTAGGGAATAGGAGGGATTATAGCTGGAGATAGAAACATCCTCAGCCATCGGAGTACAGGAGGGAATATGTTTAAGAAGGTTTTAAAGAATATTTTGATTATTATTGCTTTTTGGGTATCTACAGCTTTCGCAAGTTCAGCAAATCTTTACTATTCCGACGGCCCGTGGAAAGGAAAGGGCATCGACGTGGAGACGAAGGAGCCAATCGAAGGAGCCGTAGTGGTTGCTATCTGGGAAAAGGTATATGTTTCACCTACGGGTGACCATTCATACTTTTATGATGCAGTTGAGGTCTTAACAGACAAAGATGGCAACTTCTTCATACCTCAATTCAAGGCTTTTAATATGCTCCCTATCATCAGTCATATTAGAGGACCAGATTTCGAAATATTCAAGCCAGGATACACTGCTTTTCCAGGAAGGGGGTTAGCATATTTTCAAGAATATTTTCCGAAAAGCCCTTTAAGAGTTAACCGCAGAACTCTGGAAGCCCTTTTCAAAGAGGGAGTTACGGTCGAATTGTTAAGGTTGAAGACCAAAGAGGAACTTTTAAGAAATACACCTGGCCTTCCAACGGATGTAGGTTCGAATAAATTACCAATTTACGACAAATTAATTAATAAGGAGCGAAGGGACTTAGGATTAGAACCCATGATCATAAGGTGACGGAGGGGATATCACATGAAAAGAAAATGTTTATTTAGGATTTTTGGTCTTATTTTCTTATTTCTGCAATTCTATCTCCAATGTTTTGGACTTGAAAAAGATACACATAAACAATTGAATGAACACATAGCAAATACTACAATTAATGGTTTTTCTTTAACTTCATATCTCATAGATCAAGTGGGTTACAAGAAAGGGATAGAGGAAGTTTTCTCTGATGGGAAAAAAACAATGAGGGTTTGGGAGTGGATTCGTGATGGTGGCCGATATGAAGATGAACCATATTATACCCGTTCCTTCAACCATTATCATGATCCCTTGCAACCATGGTATATCGCTGGATTTGACAAGACATTTAAGTCTTCTTTGATTTGGGCTCAAAATCAGGGATTAATCGGTTCTCTTTTGGGTGGGGACTGGGACTGGAAGAAAGCAAGGGCTTGTTTTTACAAAGGTTTAACAGCCACAACAAAAACCGAAAGAGATAAAAATCTCGCCGACACTTTCAGGGCTTTGGGGCAAATTATGCACCTGGTTCATGATGGCGTTGTCCCTGCCCACGTGAGGAATGATCCCCACCTTTACGTAGAATTCTTAGGCCTAAAAATAGGAAAATTCCATTTTGAGAAATGGATTCTGGATAACTTTGGACGAATTCAATTAAAAGCTGCTCCTTTCGATAAATCTATTTTCGATATCATTCCTGAAGGAACGGCTCCGATACCCATCGCCAATATCTTTGATACCAATCGATATGATGGTACAAACCTTAGCGTTGCCACGGGCTCGCAGATTGGGATCACGGAATATACGAATGCCAATTTCTTTAGTGAAGGCAGAATATTTATTAAATACCCCCATCCTGCCCTTGGGGATACGAATATTTTTTCCATAGATGGGAAAAATCCTGAATTAGCAGACGCAGAGGACGGGAAGTTAGATAGAAGGATATATGTCAAAAAAATCTTTGGCGAACCCCTCGATCGCTTGGCATCCTTCAGTTACATCTCCTTTGACTGCATTAAAAAGGGGCACTATGAATTTTCTCCCTATGTTTTGGATGATAAGGTCTATGAAGAATATGCATCGAAGCTTCTCCCACGTGCTGTAGGTTATTCGGCTGGGCTTCTTGAATATTTCTTTCGGGGGAAATTGGATTTTAAGCAGAGTGGTACCAAACCGAATGGAGATATTGAAATCACCATCACAAATTCTTCAGATGAACCTTTGGTGGAAGGAGTTCTTAAACTATATTATGACAATGACCAAGGTGAAAGAAAAGAAGTTACATTGACTCCATCAGCCGTCCTAAACATTCCGAAAACTGGAACCTTTGTGACTACTTTTTCTTCTCCCCCTGGCTTTAATCCCGAAAAAATTATGCTCCTCTATGATGGTCAACTTGGAAAAGAGAAGGGAGCTGTTATTGGAAAATATGGAAAGCTTCCCTCCATCGGTCTCCTCTTTCCAATTCAGACAAATTACGAGGTCTTGGAAACATCGGAACAGACTCAGACATGGGAAACCTATCCGTACACGGCGGAAGGCGAGACCGCGAAAGGTCATGATAAGTCGATATACATTAAGAGACATAAAGTTTCGGGCTTCTTTGATTACCTCTTCCAGAAGAGTCTGACGAATGTGACTCGAGAGCAAAAAGAAGAATTATTAAAAACTGTTCTTTTTAACTGTTGGCCCACCAGTTATCAAATAGTCAAGATAAACGATATTCGAATATATGGGGTTTGGACTTATCAAATGCATTTCCCACTGACTGGAATTCCCGTAACGTGGTCCATAGAATCTATTAACCCCTCGTTGAGCGGCTACCCCCCCGTACCAAAGATGGAAGTTGTAGGTGGAAGAGTAGGCTTTGAATGGGGAATAAACTTTACTTCGACGGCAATAAATAATTTTTACGCCAAAAAGAGAGATTGGGAAGTCTTGTATCATGCGAGAAGAGATTGGAATTTTGATGGAGCTGGAATGGGTGTCCCACCGTGCTATTTTTCGGTCTCAAATACAGTAGTGGTACAAAATTCGATCGAAAAAACCAATGATGTCAATTTAGGGATCACAATCGGTAATGATTATGACAGTCAAAAAAAGATTCCCGAAGTCACCGGATATATTTATGGAAGTAAGAAGGTCGATTTCAAGGATTTTGATCAGCTTAAATGTCCTGAACCTTATCAAGACCCGAATCGGTGTTGTTCTTCCTCTTCAACAAGAGGAGTGAAACCTTGTTATAATGGTATTCAGAAGTCAGGGACTCTGTATCATGCTGCAGATGTGGGTTATCGCAGACTCTGGATTGCCTCCGGTCTTTTTTCCTCAGTTGTCCAATGGACAAGGAACCATTTCTTAGAACAAATACGTGAGAATTCATGCTCCAATTGTTCGTGGCCTAATGATATTTGCCAGCAGTCGTATGATGATTCGGTACAGAGATTAGATGCAAGTCCTTACAACAACTTTTCATTCTGGGTTTATAAAGCAGATAATACAGTGACTAACGGAATTTTTAAAAAACTGCAGGATTATAGAGTGGTTTCTAATCTAAGAGAAGGCTCTTCTATAAAGAACTACTTCGATAAACACGATTTAAAATACCCAGATCAGGTGGAAGTCGAAATGAAGTATGGCCTGATAGAGGAGTATCTTGAGTGAAAGAGAGTTTGTGTGCTACTTCGCAAGGCACAATCACGAGGATCGGCCAGTCTACAGAGACTTAGACCCAATAAGGCATTGCAGGGGGCACACCGCAGGCGGCTCGCCCCTGAACTCCGCTCGTTATCCTCTATTTCAATCCAAAATTTTCGGTCCCTAAAACTATCTTGTCTTTAACTCCTCCCTCCTCCCAAGCTCCTCTTGACACTTTAGCCCATTTCTCCTAATCTTTTATTGAGCTTCGCAAAAGTAATGGAACCCAGAGCTTTCTTCTACGTCCCCCTCACCCTCCCCTCTCCCCCTTTTTGGGGGAGAGGACTTCGTCGTGAGCTCAGTCGAACGATAAAGGTGAGGGGGCATGTATTGTCAATCCGCCGTTCCATTATTTATACGAACACCAATAGAAAGATAATTTTTTCGATTGGAGAATGTCATTGATGAAACCTTATGTCAAAATAGCTGCTGGATTATTGCTGATCGCCAGCCTTCTTTTGGGGATCTATTCGTGTGCGGTCAATCCCGTGACCGGGAAACAGGAGCTTATGCTTCTGAGCGAAACGGATGAGATCCAGCTTGGTCGTGAGACGGACACCCAGGTGGTCCAAGAGTATGGCGTTTATGACGATGCCAAATTGACCGCCTATCTCAATGATATATGCCAGCGATTAGGCAAGAGCTCCCATCGACCCAACCTGACATACCATTTCAAAGTCGTTGACGTATCGGTGGTTAATGCCTTTGCCGTCCCAGGAGGATATCTCTACTTTACCCGGGGAATTCTGGCAAGTTTGAACAGCGAGGCTGAACTGGCAGGTGTGATGGGACACGAAATCGGCCATATCACGGCCCGTCATTCTGCAAGCCAATACAGCAAAGCTCAACTTGCCCAATTAGGATTGGGAGTGGGAATGATCTTTGCTGAAAAAATTCCCGCCTTATCGGAATTAGCCCAGTTCGGTGTCGGCATGCTCTTTCTTAGTTTCAGCAGGGACAATGAGAGACAGGCAGATGACCTGGGCGTGGAATATGCGAGCAAGCTGGGCTACGATGCTGGTCAGATGGCCAATTTCTTTGAAACTCTGGAGCACATGACCCCAGGTTCAGATCGAAGCGGATTGCCAGACTGGTTCTCGACCCATCCGAATCCGGAAGACCGTATCAAGGCAGTCAGGGGGCGGGCGAGGGAATGGCAGGATCGGTTGGGGCGAAGGGATTTAGTACTTAACCGGGATGAATATCTCGGACGCATCGATGGTCTTGTCTTTGGGGATGATCCCCGCCAGGGATACGTTGCGGAACATGTATTCTACCACCCTGACCTCCGTTTCCAATTTCCCGTTCCAGCCAATTGGAAGGTCAATAATACAACCTCGAATGTCCAAATGGTCAGCACAGGGCAGGAAGCAGTGATTCTCTTCACCATGACAAAAGGAACCAATCCTCACGAAGCTGCCAGAACATTTGTCTCCAAGAACAAAGCCCGTGTCATAAGGACCGAAGCAATTTATATCAATGGCCTGCCTTCAGAGCGACTGTTTTCAGATGTTCAGACTCAAAAGGGATTTATTCGGGTTTTGTCTTATTTCATTCAGAGAGGAAAAGAGATCTTTGTCTTCCATGGTTTGACTTCACCGGGTCTCTTCCAGAAGTATGAATTCATATTTGATGGGACCATGAAAAATTTCAGGGAGCTCTCAGATCCTCAGAGAATCAATGTAAAACCGGATCGTATCCGCATTCGCATCGTAGGAACCCCCGATAGACTGGAGAATTTGCTCCGGTCCTTTGGCGTTCCGAATGAAAAACTGAAAGAGATGGCCCTACTTAATGGAAAGGATTTAAATGAATCGATTCCTGCGAACACAATGCTCAAAGTGGTAGAGCGAGGCCGTTAACCGGAGACACTCAAAACTTGTTAAAGGGGCGCTGATAAGTAATCTTTGACCGTTGCAGTAATCTCAAGCGTATCCTTTCCAATTAAGGTTTGAAGGTTTGCCTGAACAACCTTTGGGTCTATGTCGACCTTCCCTGTAGTCTTTATCTCGATATCCTTCATTTGGATCTTTATCTCTTTCAAAGAAATGAGCCCCTTTTCCAAATGAGGGACACCTTCCTTTCCTATTCCCCCTTTAAATTCCATGTCCAAATTCCCTGAAATATTTGGAAGTGCTTTTTCTTCATCCACAAATGTAAATTGGGCATTTCGTATCAACAGTTTGTCTGTGATAAGGGATACAGGAAGCCCTTGACGTGCAGGCTCATGTGGCTTAGGAGATGCTGGGGGGTGTTTTTCGAGGAGGTCACTGAAATTATACCTGCCTTCTTTATGTTTCTTAACGGAAATGAAGGGGGAAGTAATCTCCATTTTGCTAATAACGAGCTCTCTTTTTTAAAAGAGGCAAAAAGCGATAGGAGAGGATAAACCCTATTGTTGCATAAAGATCAGGTCGAATTACCCGGTTGTCCTTATAAAGAGCCGATTTAATCCCTATTGATGATACCTTTTAAAAGTCACCATTAGTGTAATCCAGCAAATGACATTGAGTTAAGGTCCACTCCTGAATTGGCAAAGGCTTTATGATTACGAACGCAGCATTTAATGCAACAACAGGGTAAACTCACTGATCTTCAGAAAATCCCCCTGCCCATCTTTCTCTTTAACGCTCAAACCTTTTGCAACGATTCCTTTAAATAAAGAAACGTTTATTTCATCTAAGCTGACCTTTCTTCCTGTCATACTCTCGGCCCTTGGAAGAATGATCGCTTTAAGCCTATCCCCAGAAAGAAAGGTTTTAAGAAAGATGCTAAACCCAATCAATAAGAACACCAAGAACCCGATAATGAAGATCGCCCATTTTACAGGTTTTTTCATAGAATATCCTCCGATATCAAATATTCCATGACATTGTATAATAAAACATAATTATTGATGTTCGTATAAATAATGGAACGGCGGATTGACAATTCATGCCCCCTCACCTTTATCGTTCGACTGAGCTCACGACGAAGTCCTCTCCCCCAAAATGGGGGAGAGGGGAGGGTGAGGGGGACGTAGAAGAAAGCTCTGGGTTCCATTACTTTTGCGAAGCTCAATAAATGCATCAGGCCATATGAATATTTGCCAAATGAAATAGAGGATGAAAAATGTGTTGTTGGGTCGAAGGGACTATAAGCTACAGAGGGTTTAGCCTTGAGAGAATACGATTAACAATCTGAATATGTTGTTCTTCTTCATTTGCAAGGCTACTTAACTTACTTCCAAGTGAGCTGGATGGAACCAGATCGGCACTTTCCCGATGCAACTGCAATGCCAGCTTTTCCTTTTCGAGCTGGGTTTGGAATATCTCAACGGTATCCATATCTTCGGGATAAAGCTCCATAGACCAATCCGGCTCCCCTCCCAACTTGGTAATGGTATTGGCTACAACATCAGCATGACGAATTGAAGCGCTCCCGAGTTCGAGAGTTAGTTTTCTTGTCTCTTCATCTTTGATGGTATTGGCCAAGCGAGGATAGTGGACTATTAAAGAATATTCAAGGCGAAGTGCCTGATTGAGAAGGTCCATCAGTCTATGGGAAGATCCCTCAGTTTTCTCGTCCTTCTTATCCATTGGATACCTCCATGTCAAGAATTATGAAGCTAATAATAGCCCACCCCAAAGTATTCGTCAAGGCAGTAGAGAAAACCCTCCAGAAATTGACAGGATGATAGGCTTAAGTTAATCTAAATATAGAGGTATTTCTTCATGGTTTTCCGGTTCCTATTCCATTTTGAGGATATTGTCAAAAGTTCTATGAAAAACCGCTCTGGAATATACGGAAAGACAAGGAAAACCCTCCCCCTTGGGGGTGACCATTATACACACTTGACACAGGGGGTAGATGTAACTTATTGAGAACATTGGAGTTAATAATTTTTAAAAATATGGTTTGGTCTGATGGTTCCATTT
>Ga0315294_10010041_pt1 | contig 10375 bp, 7 predicted proteins | sample YL17G13_40_MG_FD_203626 | JGI IMG/M metagenome (GOLD analysis project Ga0315294, IMG submission 203626) | Sediment microbial communities from Yellowstone Lake, YNP, Wyoming, USA - YL17G13_40 | ecosystem: Environmental > Aquatic > Freshwater > Lake > Sediment | place: USA: Wyoming | collected...
GTTCGTTTCACCTCGCGCGATCTGGAACGAACTTTTGGTCGCACCCGTAGCATGCTCGCGTGGATTACGGCCAAGCTCGGCGTGCCATTTCCGTTCCCAAAATACTATCAATTCGCTTTGCCTGAGTTTGGCGGGGCGATGGAGAACATCTCCTTAGTGAGCTGGAGTGATCATTTTGTCCAAACCGAACGTGCTGCCCCGGAAGGTACGTGGCTAGTTGATCAGGTCAATGTACACGAAATGGCCCATGCTTATTTTGGCGATCTGGTCGTTTGCCGTGACTTTGCTCATGCTTGGCTCAAAGAGTCTTGGGCCACTTACATGGAGACTTGCTGGTTAGAAGACCAAAAAGGCAGCGACGAGCAGCTTTATGATCTTTTTTGCAATGCGAGGGCCTATTTTTCAGAGGCCGATGACCATTATTCCCGGCCCTTGGTGACACGCAAGTTTACGTCATCATGGCAGATGTATGACCGGCATTTGTACCCAGGAGGAGCATGCCGTCTTCACACATTGCGTTGGGAATTGGGTGACGCAGTTTTTTGGCGTGCTGTAACCGATTATTTGGTCACGCACAGAGAACAGGTTGTGGAGACGCAAGATTGGCAGCGGATGCTCGAGAAGCATTCTGGTCGCGCTCTTCAGCAATTATTCGACCAATGGGTTTACACGCCAGGTTACCCAGATATAAAAGTTACTTTCAGTTACGACGATGCGAAGAAGCTTGGCAATTTCGAGATCGTTCAAAAGCAGGTGGACGAGAAAAAGGACATACCGGCCTTCGTCCTGACTACCGAATTAGGCTGGACTATAGGTGGCGAGTCGCATCTTCGGGAGATCAAGTTGTCGGCAGCGCGCCATACCTTCGAGATTCCGATGGTGTCGGATCCGGAGCAGATCCGTTTTGACCCCCGTGGTCGGGTATTGCATAAGCTTGAATTCGATCCAGGCGAAGCAAAGTTAAAATGCCAACTCACCACGGCCAACGACGTTGTAGGTAGAATCCATGCCGCACGTCAGCTTAGTTCATCAGGTAAGCGCGCAAATATTCAGGCCGTGGTTGAGGCCTATCTAAACGAGCCGTTTTGGGGTGTGCGTAAGGAAATTCTCAAAGCACTCGCTGAGACGAATAGTGCGGATTCGGTTAAGTCCATTCGTGACTTTGTGGATAGCGAGCGCGACGCTTTAGTACTACCTGAGGTCTTTCACGCAGCATCACTTTATCGTGATTCCCAGCTTCAAAAAGCCATTGAACAGCGCTTAGCGCGTGGTGATCTCGGGCCTCAGTCTGTGGCTGCGGCGTTTGCAGCTTTGGGGGCTCAGCGGCAAGCGGCTCCATTGCACCTCCTGAGCGCAGCTGCCGAGGTCAGTGATCCTACGAGCGGTACCGAGCAGTCAGCAGCTCTAAAATCGCTAGGGATCACTCGCATGGAGAAGTTGGCTCCGTCTCTTATTGAAGCTAGTCAGGTGGGGCGCACCCCATATCGAGCTCGGGATGGAGCCGTACAAGGCTTAGCTCAATTAGTCCCCTACGTGACGCTACCGACCCGTTCGCTGATTATCGAGCGTTGTCGAGAGTTACTTCGTGATCCGGAGCTTAATATCCGCTTGGAAGCGGCGAAGGCACTTAAGGCTGCGCGAGCCCACGAGGAAATTCCAAATCTTGAAGCCTTTCGTGCAACTCTGCCACTCCAGCAAAAGGTGGTAATCGATCACATACTCGCCGACCTTAGGCGGCAAGACCAACCTGAAGTGATGGGCCTGCAGCGACAACTTGAGGAGCTTCAGGGTAAAATTAGAAAGCTCAGCGAACGCGTGCAGGAACTCGAAGACAAGGAGTAAGCTCCGTGGGATATATCGCGTCAGGGGATGGCTCGCTGTATTATGAAGTTCACGGCAGTGGTGAGCCAGTGGTACTGCTGCGCGGCTTAGGTCGTTCAGTGAAGCATTGGCTAGGCTATGAGCAGCGCTTGGCGCAGAGTGCTCGAGTTATTGCCATCGAACTGCGGGGCATGGGGCTCTCTACTCAGCGCTATCGTTGGCGTGATGATTTATTTGCAAATGCTGAAGATGTCGTCCGAGTCCTCGATCATTTGCATTTAGAAAAAGCGCATATGATGGGGGTTTCTCTAGGGGGGATGGTGGCTCTAGCGACTGGTCTTAAGTACCCCGAGCGCACGCAGTCTATCGTGGTGATGAATACCAGTATCGGTGGGCAACGCACCCTGCGGCTGTCGCCGAAGGCCGTTTTGGCACTGTCGAGCATTGTACGTTTTCGTGATGAACGCTTTCATACTTCCTTGGTCGATGTACTGGTATCCCCTACCTGTGACGCAGCCAAGAAAGCTCAGATAGCTCAATCATATGCTGAGATAGCTCAGCAACACGGTTTTGGCGCGCTGACTGTGGTTAAACAACTTGCCGCAGCTAGTCGTTTTTTAGTGAAAAAACGCCTTGGTAATTTAGATATCCCGACACTAGTGATTTATGGTGGAGACGATCAGTTTGTCCCGAACATCAACAGCATCAATTTAGCGAAGTTACTGCCTCGCTCGACGGTGGTTAAGATAGACGGAGCAGGCCATGAAATCAGTTTGGATAAGCCAGAGGAACTGACCACCACTTTAGAGAATTGGCTAGGCATAAATCACCTATAATATGGTTATAATTGCCTGGTTCACGGCGAATCAGCCGTCCTAAGGCACTGTATTTCTTGCTTATCGACCCTGGCACGAATCGTGCTTTAGACATGCCGCTGCATCATCTTCGTCCTGTCTCCCTCCTCCATTTTGCTTTCGCAATTCATGCAAGTGGATTCTCCTCATTTCAGGAGTGACTCATCGTGGCTAATGACATCGCCAAATCGACGCTTCCTCTCTCTGTCGCGCCAACCCCGGCTGCCGATATTGCGAGAGCAGCACCGAAAGTGCCATCAGTTAATCAGGTTGCAGCGCGTCGTGACGATACGGCGGGACGCAGCTTTGCTGATGAATTGAGTCGTGGGCCAGATCGAGAAGCCAAGGCACCAACCGAAAAAGATCGGACTGTATCGTCTGATCAACCGAAGAAGATCACGGAAACAGTAAAGAAGGCTGCTAATTCCAGTCGTGAAAGTGTGGAATCCACGCCAACGGTGGCTTTCCTCTCGGGCCATCTAGAACAGTTGGACCAAGCAAAAATTCCTACCCTTCCAAGTGATAGTAAATTTCTTGGTGATGCGTTGGCTCAAGATGACCTCATTGGCTTTATGAACCAACCTACAACTATCAACGAGATGATCCGGGACCTTGGGCTGCCGCCTGCATTTACAGCGGAAGCAAACAAGCTCGGCCTAGATTTTAATGAGCAAATCACCCCCGCGTCTTTTCTCAAGGCGATCGGCGTCGATCCCCAGCGTGTACTTGCTGAGCTCAGTCTGCTCAAGGGCAATATCCTTGCCGAGGGTATGACGCCTTACTTGAACCGAGCTGTGGCACTAAATGGAATGGGCGCACAAGCTGCCAACAACGGACTCTCTGCTGGTGATACAAAAATCACCGAAAAATTATCTGGCGTCCCACTCGTCAATGACAGCGTCGGTTATTGCGTAGTTGATGCTCGTGTTGGCAATTTGGACAGACCTCTTCCTAACTTAAATGAAGATCGCTTAGATCAACTCAATGCTAATTTAGCCACCGCTAACCTCCTCAACGCTAGTGCCTTGCTCGCAGCACAGCAATTGCAGGTTCAGCAACAGGCGGTGCCAGTAGATCTAGTTAAGCTTGCCGACATGAGCAGTGGCATCAAAATCGAGGGTGTGCGCCCCGAAAGAGTGCAGATGTTTAAAATACTGGCCAGTCCTGATCAGCAAGAATTTTTGATTACTGAAGTCGATCCTCAGCTAGCGGCCATGCAGTTTGCTGCTGGCCTTGGTGTTGCGCAAGCAAATCTAACATCGTTCAGTAGCGATCGCTTGAATCAGTTAAATGCTGATCCGCGGACCTTAATGTCAGTCGATCGGATGGCTGAGTTTCCGGATCAGATCCGAACAGACGATTTGCTGACGCAGGGCCCAGCATCGATGAATCGGGCAACTTTTGATGCTTTCGCCGTTATGGGTGAGCAATTAAAGGGTGTCGATACTATGCGGTTTGATGTTCAAAAGCTTGCTGCTGACTCTGCTGATAATGCTGCGGCGGATAGTTCGATACTGTATGGCCCTAACTCGCCAATTGGGACCTCGCCATTTTCTGCCGCATTAAATAGTGCACCGGCTACGGTTGGTGCTCAATTTGCTGCCGTCGACAAATTGATGAATAGACTTGATGGTGCCGATCTTAAGTCATCCACAAAGGCTAGGCTGCCAGGAATATCAGATGCATCTGGCCAAGTCCTCGATGCGCGGCTTGCGGTGCCAGATCTTGCGGCTAATTCAAGCCGTGGTGGCGGTGACTCCTCATCTCGGCAAGATAATGGCAGCAGTAATCAAGGTGGTCCCCAATTTGGCCAAGAAAAGTCGGTCAACGATACGCCAATAAATAGATCTGTCGCTCAACCGTCCAAAACAAATAGTGCGCCCTCTACCTTCGCTGCTCGCGGCGAAAATGCCGAAGTTGGGTTGTCTCCGCAGCAACGCTTTCAGATTATGCAGAAGGTGATGAATCACGCCACGATGATGGTCAGAGAAGGTGGCGGCACTGTGCGCCTTGATTTGGGTTCGCCTGAACTAGGATCGATGCAGGTCGCGATCAACATGAATAAAGATCAGATGGATATGCGCGTCATTACCAGCTCTGACCGAGTCCGTGAAGCCATGATGGCTGAGCTAGGCCAATTAAAGAATGCACTGTCGGTGCAGAATGTTCGGCTAGGTAACGTAGAGGTCGGCGTTCAAGGTAGGCAGCCTAATGGATTTGCCGGTTTTGACAACAATGCGGGGCAGAACAGTGGGCGTGGCTTTGATGGACGTCAACAAGCGGACCAAAGATCCCAAAGTGGTATTCAGGGTGTTGGTAATGTTGCGCGCCAAAGTTCGGTGCGGTTTGAGCCTGTAAATATGCCGAATGTAATTACCTCTAATGGCGGTCGCATCGCGGTACGCGCATAATCTCTGAAGTTTAAGCATAGGAGCTGGAACATATGAATGGGGCTCTGGAAGCAAAATTTAAGCCCTTCGAATCGCCCTCTATTCGCGACTTTAGCGATGCGAAGGTCAACGATCCGAATGCGCCGGCTAAAGAAAGCAATAGCAAGGAAAAGGTCAATTTTCGCGACGTTTTGATGAACTCAAACGACGATTCTGCGCGCGACCGAGCAGCGCAAAAGAATGGCGACACCTTGCGTGCCGCGAAGAGTGACGAAGAATTTGCCAAGATGATGAGCGATAAGGCAAACCCTGATAAGTCGCGCAAGCCGCAAAACGAGCTTGATAAAGATGCGTTTCTTAAGCTGTTTGTGACCCAGATGCGCAATCAAGATCCGCTGAATCCAGATGACAGCGCTCAGATGGCGTCCCAGTTGGCGCAGTTCCACGGCCTTGAGCAGATGATGAACGTGAATAAAAATCTTGAGAAAATGCAGACCGACGAGGCTATTGGTCGGGCCGTCAATCTAATTAACTTTGTTGGCAAGGACGTAACCCTTGGTAACGGGAAGTTGATGATTGAGAACAGTCAGATGGTAACGGACGCGCGCGTTAAACTGGACCAGGAATCCGTCAACACTAAGATCGAAGTGCGCGACGGCGCTGGTGTCCTAGTGGCGTCCACGGATATCGGGCCTTTGCCATCCGGCGAGTCGAAACTCGAATGGAATGATGTTGGTAAAGACGGTAAGAAGTTGTCAAATGGTGCTTATACTTTCAACGTCGTTGCCACAGATATGAACAATCAGCCGATCCCCACGAGTATTGCGAGTACGCTAAAAGTTACTGGTGTAGATCTGCATGATACTGGCGGGGCATTCTATACCCAAATTGGTAAAGTCGGTGTTCGCGATGTGTCGTCAATCGGCGGCACAACACCGGCAAGCAATGCAGCTGCTAAGCCTGTAGCCAAGGCACCAGACGGTGTCGGACCAAGTGCTGATGCAATTGCAAAACTGATCGAGGCTGGAGCGGCTGGTGCACCGCCAGTGAAGGCGCCGGCGCCTAATGCCCCAGTCGCCAGTGCTCCACCTAAGGCACCTGCGCCTAGCGCTCCAGTCGCTAAGGTTACTCCGACGGTTGATACTAAAGAGGTGAACAAAGCGGTGAACACTGCACATGTGAAAGAGGCTCATTAATGCGGCGAAGTGCTCTGATTCTGCTGCTCTCGGTAAATCTTTTGCTAGCTTGCACAACGACTGCGCCTACGTCCGAGCGGACGGATGAGGTAAAGGCGCCAGTTTTGGTGGAGCCTAAGGCAGAGGTGAAAGTTGAGACTAAGCCAGCAAACAATACGGTTGTGGCTGCTATTGAGTGCCCAATCAGTGACGTGATTTGCCCGATGAACTACGCACCTGTGGTGTGTTCGGCAGGCACTTATGAAGGTAAGGAACAGCCACTGTCAACGCGCTTGATGGTGTGGGGCAGTAATGCTTGTGTAGGCCGCTTGCGACTGAATAAAGAAGCTTGCTCGCGTAAGCTGTTGCCGTCTAAGCTCGGTGATGTGCGGTGTGTACCAGATGCGACGGGTGGACACTGTCCGGGGACGCAGGCTGTGTGCAAAGAAAACGTCAAGCCATCAGTCTGTACGGCAACTTCCTATGCCGGTCAGGCTTTAACTGAGGACCAGAAAATTACTGGTGCTGCAAAAAACGAATGTCTAGCACGGGCCGCGTTACGTATGGCTGCATGTAGGGCAAATCTCGATCCGGACTCTCTGGGTGGCATTGAATGCCGTGGTGCTTCAGGGAGAGGCGGTCTGTGAGGAACGGTACATGATCTTTCGGCTTCTTTTGTTGCTTGGCTTGTTGGCATATGAGGGCTTGGCCTGGGGGGAAGCTGTCGAAGGTACGGTACAGATCAAAGGTTCTGCCTTGAAATCACTTACCTTCGTTTCTTCAGAAGTTTCCTCTGGCGTCTCTAACGGTGATAAACAAGAAGGAACAAGGATCTGCGCCTCTGATGCGGAACAGCGTATCCGGCATTTGACCGATTTAACTGTGCGAGTGACCGGTGAATGGCAAGCTACGAAGTCCGGCGAGAAGGACTGCCTCAATGCTAAAGACTACGTAGTGCTGAAAGCTAGTAGTGGCAGAGAGGCGGTAACTGGCCTGCTGTCGCGATCTGGGGCTGGATACGTGATTGAGAGCGCAGACGGTCGACGATTGGTCCTTCAGGAAGTGCCTGACGGGCTGAAGAGCCTACTTGGGCTCAACGTCATGGTCGATGTCAAGTCCATCGCCAGCCGTCAAGCAGCTGAGGCAACTAAAGTAGTCGTCTCCTATCGGTCTCTCCCCTGAGCGACACTGAGCTCCAAGGTATTCTCGCTTAATGCAGGAAGTCGCTGGATTTTTTGGCCATGGGCGAGAGACAATAAGGCTCTGATTCCTCTGGAGGGCCGATTTATGTGGTTAAGCTCGCCTAAGTTTAGTGTCGTCATGCGTGCGGGTGTGGTTGCTGCGATGATTATTGGCGCCGGCGCGTGTGGTCGTGACAAAAAATCAAAAGACGAAGTCCCTGCGACTGAGTCTAACGAGTGTAGCTATAGTGCTGCTGGCCAAGGCTGTGTCGTGAAATCCACCGGGGACACAGTGACCATGGATTTCTCCTCAGCGGTTGTTGGGCAGCAATATATTGTGGCTCCATTCGTATTAGGTAACGTGAATAAGATCGCGGGGTCTTTGAGGCCGCATAATTTCACCTTCAACGTGCGTACTGCCGGTGGCACGGCGCTGCAGCTTAGACGCAATTCTGCAGACGTTGAAGGCGGCGATAAAGACGGTTGGCAGTCCAAATTTGCAATGGATCACGACAAGCGATCTCTCGCCAACCGCTTTGATCCAAGCAAGGGAATTGATCAGGGAGAGTGGTTTTGGCAATTGGCGCGTCACCTCGACGGCGAGAGGCCGGAGGCACGCAATCTAGTTGGAAGCGACAGGCCCAGTGTAGAGGGTTTTTACCGTCAGTTAGCAAAAAATCCGCAAAAAAATAAGCTGAAGCGCGTTTTGGATTTGGTCGATTCTGGTTGTCCAACGGCCACATTGAAAGTGCCAAAGGCAGACGGTGCCAATACTTTAAGTGTACCAGTTAGCGATAGCTATGCTGATCCATCGGACAAGTTCTGTGTTGCCTACGTTTCAAATCCGGTGACAGTCTCGGATAAGGAAGCCATTAAGGCTGCGATCGCAAAGATCCTTAGAGTTTATTCCGGTCCAATTTATAACGATAGTTTTGCGTCTAAAGGCGCTTATAAATTTCGCCCTGTCTTTGCGTTTGTTGACGTGAGCGACGAAGATGTTTGGGATCAAAGCGCCGCTCTTAATCTTGCTGGTGCCTTTATTTCCTATACATCTGTGGCTGCTGGCTATCCGGTTATCTATATAGCCTCAGACTTCACTAAGGTTGGCTCGTTCGGTGAGAGTAGTCAGACTTCTGTGCTTAGAGGGCAGTTTTACTCTGTGATAGCACATGAAGTGCAGCACGCGATTCTACATTATTACCGTCTGAATCAAGCGGGTACAGCTTTGTCTAATGCCGAGCCTGTGTCGATTGACGAGGGCCTGGCGCACTTTATGGAAGATCTGTTTGGCTATGCTGCCGATGGCTTTAAGTTTTGGGCTGTGCCTTTTCTGCAAGGTTACACTGATGCGACCAATCCATTCTTGGTAGGGAGTAATGATTACGGTGACGGCGTGAGTGCGCCGCTTGCTCGGAGCGCCTCGCATACGCTGCTGTATTATCTTTCAAGCCAAAAGGGCGGCGTTACCTTCGATGCTAACGGAGAGCCCAGCGGTGGCGGCGGGCTGACTTTTGTGAAGAATGTCGTTAAGAGCGCCACTGCAATAGGCCCGGCTAATCTTGCGGCTAACTTTAGCGGCGACTGGTGGGTGACTATGGGTAATTACTTGGGCGCCCTAGCAGTGGACCATGTCGACTTGGGTGCAACAGTCGCCAAGAAATACACTGTCCAAGAGCCCAGCAATGTGGTCACTAATCTGACGAGCACCGCGGCTCAGTCTTACGGTATGCGCTTTAACAACTATCTTGAACTGGCAACGCACCCCAACAGTGACTACGGTAATCCTAAGAATACTCCTGCTGTGCCCAATCAGATGAGCTATTACATGACTGCACCGTTGCTCTACACCATCACAAATCCTGCGGAGAAGTTAAGCTTTCAGTGTGATTGCGGGGGTGAGACGGAGAACATTGCTGCATCTGTTGTGCGCATTAAATAAAGGAGCACATATGTTGCGACTTAATCAGGTCCTTCTTGCCTTAGCAGTTTTAACTACGAGTGAGCAGGTGCTCGCGGATCAGGTAAACGGGCTTGTTCGAGTTTCTGGTACTGCGGCAGCTAAGCAGGTGGCGATTACCAAGGAGACCGAGTTTTCCGGCACTAATCTCTGTCCTGGCGACAAGGCAAAGCGACTGATTGCGCTGGAAAGCATGATCGTTAAGGTCTGGGGCAATACTCGGGAGCAAAACGGCAGCAAGTGCTTTGACATAGGCTCATTTTCTGTACTCAAGACTCCGGCAGGGCGAGAGGCTATCGTTGGTACTTTGACTCAGCACGACGGAGTATTTCAGATTACAACTGATGATGGCAGATCAATGCGCCTCGTCAGTGTGCCGGACGGTCTCAAGGCGATGTCGGGCAAGAAGGTGATTGTTGATCTCAAGTCGGTGGAGACTCCTGAATCGACGCAGGAGTTGACGACTAGCGGTTTTAAGGCGGTATATTACGCAGAGTTTCCGTGAATTGTAGGTGCCGTAATGGTGTCTAAATAAATCATGACATAGAGGAGTCTGGCAGATGAAGATTCTAGGGTTGAGAAAAGCATTGTTGGCGTTAGTCACAGCGGCCTTTGCTTCCACCGCAGTCGCTGAAGTACGGACTTTAATCGAGCTAAATGGCGCCACCCCGACCGCTGGCTTGGCTACTTCGTGGAAAAAGGTAAAAGACGGGGAATACCAGTTCACCATCGACCTATCTAAAGAGATCGGCAAAGGCGTGGCCGTTAGCGCAGGCGCTGTTAAAGATTCGCTTGAGACTAAATTGGGCTCAAATCTCGGTGTTAAGGTGAAGGAACAGTCGGCGACGTCAGTAGCCGTCACTTATACTGGTGATGAAGCTGGATTCTTAGCCGCTGTAGCGAAGACTAAGATTCGTGCGCCACAAAACGCGCAAATCGCTTTGGAAAGCTCAACGTCAGAGGGTGGCATCAGAGCTAATCCAGGTAACCGTTATCC
>Ga0315294_10010045_pt1 | contig 10373 bp, 9 predicted proteins | sample YL17G13_40_MG_FD_203626 | JGI IMG/M metagenome (GOLD analysis project Ga0315294, IMG submission 203626) | Sediment microbial communities from Yellowstone Lake, YNP, Wyoming, USA - YL17G13_40 | ecosystem: Environmental > Aquatic > Freshwater > Lake > Sediment | place: USA: Wyoming | collected...
CCGCGCTATCTCTGCCAGCCCTGTTCGGCAACATTTTGGCAACATCTCCACCCTGCCCTAGCTGGGCCGGGCCTCAAGAGGGATGTTGGCTGGTAATCCCGGCAGGACCTCATCAAAGCACAGGGCTGCGGCCTCTTGGAGGCCGGTGAATACAGCCCTGTCACGGCAACTATTGAAAACGGCTGCCCTCAGGCAGAAACAAGATACTTCAGCACAGGCGATACTACCAAGAAGTTGATGGCCAAAAAGAGAACCCAGAACAGGCCAATGAATTTTAATGTGTTTCCTTCCTTTCTGGCGAAGACAATTGCGGCTATAGGGACACCAATTAAGCCAAAGAAATTCGCTAATCCGATAAAGGCAAACTTCCTAGGTTTTCGAAACACGATGAAGCCTGCCAAAGCACCTGAGGCCAAGGAAAGGCCGAAGAACCATGATACGACACCCATAGGTGAATCAAGGGCTTCGCCTATTGCAGTTTGCACTAGAGCTTTCCTTACTTCCATAGGCACCCCATCAAGCTTTTCCATCCATAAATCTTTCACGAAGTTCCGCGCCGGAGGCGTTGGCAGTCTTGGGCCCCAACCTTCTCCAGAGCCAATCATTATCCTGGTAAAATCCCCAGAGTATACTCCTCCATCGTAAAACTTTGATGGTCCCACGCTTGTGCCCCGAAAATAGCTATAGTCCGTAAAACCTTCTATTTCGGCATAGAGATTGGGCTTGGCATAGCCCAAAACATAAAGCGCCACGGGGATTTCTCTCTCACCATAAATACTGGTTGGTTTCAGAGGATAATAAAGCCTGTCAGTGGGGAACTCCACGAAAATCGCTGGAGTTCTCTCTTTATCCTTGGTGGGTATTGACTTAAACCAACTTGCAATAAATGAATAATTCCTCCCGATATATTCATCAAGAACGGGAATAGACTCAAGAGGTATAGTAACATTCTTCCCCTTCAAATATTCGTATAAGGCAGTTGCCGTTTCTGCGGTAATAACCTGGGTAGTAATGCCTTCCTTTTCCACCTCAGCGTGAACTGTCGCTCCCGGTACTCCCTCGCCTCCTCCCAAGAAGCGACCCATATTTGGTAGCACTATGGGAAGAGAAAAAAATTGAGAGATAGCGACGGCCCCCGCTGCCTGGTCCACGTGGTACTGACCTAGCCGCTTGGCCTCTCCCAGAATATCAACGCCAGAGAATTCAGGAAATTCTTCGAGAACGTTTATGTCCACTTTAGAAGGCTCAGCCGGAATGGGAACAATCCAAACAACTGAGCCATCAACAAGCTGGTCTAACTTTACAGCAAGCAGCAGTTTTTCCCTCCCGTTTTCATAATTTATGGCAGCCACCTGTGTAGTCTCATCGTGCAAAGCAAAGTAGTTGCCTTCCGTGACGATGCGGATGGCAAAACCGTCTGCCTTAACTACGGAAGGCAAGAAGGCGTAAAGAGACAAAACAATGAGTGAAAGCAGGGCAATTTTCTTCATTTAGGGCCCCCCTTTCAAGTAGGCTTCAAGCCGAGAATTGCTTTACCCTGAAACCTAGTGACTGGCGCCATTCTAGCTTCCCAGAAAGATGTTCCTCCTGTAGCAAGCGATACAGCCCACTCAATTTGGATTCTATCACGGCAAAGAACAAGAAACAATCCTTGGTGGGATTGAACTATAGGCCAAGTTGCCGGCCCGCCAGGACACATTCAGCCACTTTGTTTCGCGAGGTACTCTTGAGGCAAGCTCTCCTAAGAGAGGCTGAACTGGAGTGCCCGCACCACGTGTTACATTCCGTTAAGCATTGACAGAACCCGAAGGCTTGCCTTACTATGAGCCGGGAATTCCGGAGTATTTAGAGAGGAGCACTATGGCGGACATTGTGCGGCGTATCGAGTACTATTACACCGAAGTCCCCGGTCGGCCCGGAGCGGGCGCTAAGATCTCCAACGCTCTGAAAGCGGCGCACATCAATCTGCTCGCGTGTAGCGCGTTCCCAATCGCTGCTGGCCGGGCTCAGGTCGACCTTGTTCCCTCCAACCAACGCGCGTTCCTGGCGGCAGCTCGAAAAGCGGGCATTAAGCTAGTGGGACCAAAGACTGCTTTCCTCATCCAGGGAGAGGATCGCGTGGGCACCCTCGCGGACATCCTGACCAAGCTAGCTGAGGCGCGCATCAACATCACGGCCCTCAATGCTGTCGCCGCCGGACGAAGGCGCTACGGGGCCATCCTCTGGGTCAAGCCCCGCAACATCGGCCGGGTTGCCGAGATCCTCGGCGCCTCCTGAGGGCCGAAAGAACCCTTGCCCGCCCAATAGAGGGCCGGCCCAGAGTCCGGCGTCGCCGGGAGTCTCCAGACAATGGCCTAGGACTGCGCTTGCTGTGGAAGAGTCCCGCCTCGTTGCGGCAAAGAAGTCCGGGGTCTGGGGCCCTGGTTGGGCGATTGCAGTCAGCTAGACAATAATAGTCGGTGGACAATCCTGACAAATATTCACTCTGCCGATTCGGCTTCCTTCCGCCTTGCTCCAATAGGACTGTTACCGTAGAATGGAGCCGGCAGAGGAGGTAAAGCAAAAAACCGCCGAGGAGGGTAATCATGACGCTTGTGCCAGCTTTTGAAATAGGTGTGTGGAATGCTTGGATACTTCTGCTCCCTGTGATGTTAGCCATTCCTTTCTATTTCTTAATTGGGAAGAAAAGGGGCCCATCTCCCTCCCGAGAGTCAAACGCCTCAAAGATAGAGAAGACAATCTCCTTCTCTCTATCATCTCTCGATTTTCTCGCTATGATATATTCTGTCTTCTTGCCACTGAAGCTGTGGACTCCATGGTTCTATGTAGGCCTTCCTGTCGCTCTATTAGGGATAATCGGTATCATCACGGGTTTACTCAACTGGGCCACCACGCCACCCGATGCGCCTGTTACAAGAGGGCTGCATCGTTACACAAGGCATCCGTTCTACGTAGCCGAAGTTCTGCTTCTCTTGGGTGTGGGTATAGCTACTGCCTCGTGGCTTTTCCTATTGTATTCCATTGTGTATGTAGTCGGAATATCTGCTTATGTCCATACTGAAGAAAAGGGTTGTCTTGAGAAGTATGGCGACGCCTATTGTGACTATGCGAATAGAACTCCCAGATGGATAGGAATACCGAAATCGAGGGATTAGAAAGAGGGACAAGACGATTAGGAAAGCAGGCAGAAGATGACCAGCCGGCGTGTGAGGAAAGCCATAATCATTGCACTTGTTGTACTTCTATTCACCCCGAAAATGTTGGACCCGACAAGTGGGCTGGCTGCCAATCCTATGGCGGACGAATTCGTCTTCTATAGTATTCTTCTTTGGTCCGTAGCAGTTCTGGTTCACGTCCTCTGGATGAACCGCAAGCTCTTCCTCTCCTATTTCACCAGAATACCCAACCCGTCTAGAAGAGGCCAGCTACAGATTGTGGCCCTACTACTTGTGGTGTTTCAAGTAGGCCTGCTTGTCTTGAATTTCGGAATGGAATGGTCAAGTGTCGTTTTCTGGTGGGTTATTGTCTTTGTTCTGCTACTGATTCTTCACATATGGCTAAACCGAAGGGCATTGTCTTCTTTCTTTGGCCGAAGGTGGTCTACAGCTATTTTCGCCCTATGCTGTGCTGCTTTCGCTAGCCTCATTATCGGTGGCTTAGTCGGATAATGCTGGTTAGCACCCCAGAAGTCAAGGCTGAAGCAATAAGTCAAAAGATGCGTACGAATACCGAAATCGCTAGAATAGGCAACCCCCGGCTAACATTTCTCGCTTTTGTTCCATCGTGGATAAGTCAGCGGTTCGTGACGTCCTTGTACGTTGTCAGAACCTCTGAGACAAGCCGGCGGTTTTTGGAATGGACAGTTGGGCGTGTCCTAGCCTCGGGCTGGTCAGAACTCCAGCCTTGGGGCCCACTCCAAGGCATGCGTCCGTGGCCGGTCAAGGAGACGAACTCTCCCTGAATACATGTCTGGGTGTGGGTGGTTCAGGGCTGGCTCTTGCCAGCAAAGTCGGAGACCCGCTATAATGCCGGCGAATTCTGGGCCGGGAGGGAAGCTTTATGGGAGAGCCTATCATCAAAGCGACTGCAGTTCACAAGGTCTACGACACGGGCAAAGTGAAGGTGCATGCCCTCCGTGGTGTGGACCTGAGCGTCCAGCGTGGCGAGATGGTGGCAGTAATGGGGGCTTCGGGGTGTGGCAAGACAACGCTACTCAACGTGTTGTCAGGGCTAGATGACCTCAGCGAAGGCACGGTGGTCATTGACGGTCCTCCCATTCACCAGATGTCTGATGCCAGGCGCACCCGCTATCGGGCCGAGAAGATGGGCTTTGTGTTTCAGGCCTTCAACCTGTTGCCGGTCCTCAGCGCGGTTGAAAACGTGGAGCTCCCTCTGCTTGTGGCTGGGGTGAAGGTGGGAGAGGCCCGGCGGCGTGCCCAGGAGGCTCTGGCGCTGGTCGGCCTGGCTGGCCAGTCCAGCCAGCGCCCTGCGGAGCTGTCAGGAGGCCAGCAGCAGCGGGTGACCATTGCGCGTGCCTTGGTGAATGAGCCGGCCATCGTATGGGCCGACGAGCCCACGGGGAACCTGGACAGCGAGACCTCTTATGAGGTAATGAACCTGCTGTGCCGGCTCAACAAGGAGAAGTCCCAGACGTTCATCATCGTCACCCACGACCTGGCCGTCGGCCGCAGGGCGGACCGGATCCTCCGTATGGCGGACGGCATGATAGTGGAGGAGCTCTTCCCGGCTGGCGGGTAGTACCCTTCCCTATCCGGAAGAAACAGGCAACAATGGAGGCGAGACATGTTTGCAAGGGTGACACTGTTCGAGATCGACACCATGAGAATCAGCCTTGACAGCGCACTGGAGCGCTTCAGGCAACTGGTGATTCCGGCGGCGAAGAAGCAGGAGGGGTACGAGGGCCTGTATGTAATGCGCACGCCGGAAGGCAAGGGCGTCATCATGAGCCTGTGGGCGAGCGAGGCGGCGGCGAAGGCTGGCGTGGAGAGCGGATACTACAGTGAGCAGGTCGCCAAGTTTGTCTCGTTCTATCGCGAACCGCCCGGGCGCGGCCACTACGAGGTTGTCTTCGCCGAGGCCCCCGGCACTGGAAGGGTGTAGGCTTCGGCTCTTGGGCCCCTTGTTCAACCTGACAATACAACACAGGCGGATTGGAAGCGGGAGGCGATAGTGGAGAAGCTATTCGGCATACCTATAGGTCAGCTCACGGTCATCCTGTTGGCTATCTTCGGGGTGGGCGTTGCCGTCACCGGCCTGGTCGCCATGCGGAACCGGGTCGTCTTCAAAATGGCTGTGCGCAACATCCCCCGGCGCCGGGCGCAAACGGTCCTCATCGTGCTCGGCCTGATGCTGGCTACCCTTCTCTTCTCCGCCTCCTTCGCCACCGGCGATACCCTAACCCACTCCATTCGGTCTCAGGCTGTGAGCCGTCTGGGAGAAGTGGACGTGGTCGTGAGAGCAGAGGCTATGGATGCCTCCGGCCGCCTTGCATACTTCGATGAGGCCTACTTTCAGCAGGTGCGGGAGCGCCTCAGCAGTGTGGCGGATGTGGAGGGTGTAGCACCCCTGCTCCAGGAGCGTGCACCCGTGGTGGCGCCGGGGAGCCGGCTGAGCGAGGCCCAGGTCGACATCCTGGGCGTGGCCGGGGAGTGGATGACAAGCTTTGACCGCCTCGTGAATGCTGCGGGAGAGCCTCTATCCCTGGATGCCCTGAGCGCCGGTAAGGCATACATGAGCAGCGAGCTTTCCCGGAAGCTGGACGTTGGCCAGGGGGACACGGTCCAGGTGTTCCTGGGGCGACAGCCGACCAGTCTGGAGGTGGCCGCAGTCTATGAGAAGGGAGCCAATCCCGCTGGGGAGCTTTCCATGGTGATGTCACTTGCAACGCTCCAGGAACTGACGGGCAACGAAGGCAGGATAAACTCCGTTCTCGTCACGAACCGAGGAGGCTCCATTGGGGGTGCTGAGCACACCGACGCGGTCACGTCCGCCCTCGAGCCTGCGCTGAAAGGGACAGGGCTTGAGGCGATTCCCGTGAAGAGAGACGCCTTGGAGCAGGCCGACGAGCTGGGGAGTATGTTCTCCAGTATCTTCCTGTTGTTCGGGCAGTTCTCCATTGGGGCGGGCATCTTGCTCATCTTCCTCATCTTCGTCATGCTGGCCGCGGAGCGGAAGCGGGAACTTGGCATTGCGCGGGCCGTGGGGATGCAGCGCGGTCACGTCATACGCATGTTTGCCTTCGAGGGAGCCGTCTACGCGCTGATGGCCGCTGCTGTGGGTAGTCTGCTCGGCGTGGTGGTCGGGTGGGGGATGGTCCGTATCATGGCCGCCGCCTTTGGCCAGGTGGACTTGGAGCTGACCTACGCTTTCAGTTGGCGCAGCGTGGTCATGGCCTACACCCTGGGGATGGCCTTCACCTTTGCCGTGGTGCTGGTCTCCTCCTGGCGAACCAGCCGACTGAACATTGTAAGGGCCATCCGGGACATCCCCGAACCCCGTACGAGTCGCAAGACTGTCAAGGGGCTGTTCCTGACTGCTTTGCTTCCCATGATAGGACTTCTCTTGACGTTCTCCGGCCTCCAGGGCGAGCAGGCGTCCGCGTGGATGCTTGGGACATCCTTAGTCATCATTGGCTTGCCCCTGCTGGCCCGGCGCTTCGGGTTGCCGGACAGGGCCGCTTTCACCGTGGCAGGGTTGGGCCTGGTGGTCTGGTGGCTTCTTCCATCAAGTGTTTTTGAGGGAATCCTGCCGCAGATGCAAACGGGCATTGAGATGTTTTTCCTCAGTGGCATCATGATTGTTCTGGGAGCGGTGTGGGCTGTCATCTACAACTCAGACTTACTGCTGGCAGCAATGGTGCTCCTCTTCGGACGCATCCGGGGCCTGCCGCCGATACTGAAGACTGCAGTCTCCTACCCCATGCATAGCCGGTTCCGGACGGGAGTGACGCTGGCAATGTTCTCTCTGGTCGTGTTCACCCTCGTCGTGATGGCTTTCATACTCCATGCGATGGCATCCGTATATGAAGACCCGGAGCGCCTGTCGGGCGGGTTCCAGATACGGGCCACCACCAGCTACGCCAACCCCATCCAGGACATCCGCGGTGACATTGTCAAGACGGGCGGTGTGAGCGCGAATGACATCCAGACCATCGGTAGCTTCACCGGCGCCAGAGTAGAGGCGAAACAGGAGGGAACCGGCCGGGAGCCGGAGGGCATTTTCCTCCAGGGAGTTGACGCGGGCTACACAGACAACATTACCTACGGGTTTGCGATGACCGCTGAGGGCTATGACTCGCCGCGAGAGGTGTGGCAGGCTCTCCAGGACGAGCCGGGGACGGCTGTGGTCCCTTCCTTTATAGTGCCGTCCAGGACCAGCTACAATTTGGGGGGGCCCACACCGCCCCTCCGCCTGGAAGGTTTCTGGCTGGAGGACAAGGTGCTCCCCGACGTATACATTCAGGCGCGTGACCTCCGTACAGGCACAGAGCAGAGGCTACGGGTAATCGGGGTTCTGGAACAGAGCGCCGCATACGCACAGGGAGTGCTCACATCCCAGCAGACGGTGAACACCTTGCTCGGCCAGACCGTGCCGCCCCAGGCCTATATGTTCCGGCTCAAGGAGGGCGCGGACGCCGGGGCCGTCGCGAAGGCGCTGGAGGCCACATTCCTGGAGCACGGTGTGCAGGCGGAGGTGATGGCAGAGGAGATAAGAAAGAGCGCCAGCACAAGCCTGATGATTAACAACCTGCTCCAGGGCTTTATGGGTCTGGGCCTGGTGGTGGGCATTGCCGCCCTGGGGGTCATCGCTGCTCGCTCTGTGGTGGAGCGTCGGCAGCAGATCGGCATACTACGGGCCCTGGGTTTCCAGAAGGGAATGGTACAGCTCTCTTTCCTGCTGGAGTCCTCCTACGTAGCGCTACTGGGTATCCTCCTGGGCGTTGCCTTGGGCGTTGGCGTATCCGCTCAGGTCATCGACGAGATGGCAAAGAGCTTTGCCGGTCTCAGATATGAGGTCCCGTGGTTCAACATCATCACAGTGGTCATTGTCGCCTATGTCGCTTCACTTCTAACAACCTATCTGCCGGCTCGGCAGGCAGCCCGGGTATATCCTGCCGAGGCCCTGAGGTTTGAATAGACGCCGCTCGCATCCGGCCCGCGGGAGCGTGGTGGGTCAGAAATAGCGACCATTGGTGCAGACAATCTCTGCGTGACCGTGGCGCCTAGTCGTCCTGTAACAGCGAGACAGTAATGATGGTTGCTGATACATAGATACTGCAAGGACGTGGGAGAGGTTCTTGACAGTATGCAGGGAAATGACTAGCCGCAGTCATGGCGTCTCCGCGAGTCTTGCCAGACTGCAGCTGAATAGTCCAATTCCTGTACACTATTTATGCAGGCATGACCAAGTAGGCGGCTGTGATGAGGATAGTGAGGAAGAATAAGGTCCTTACTCTCTTCTTGGCCTATGGAGCAGTAGTAGGCCTTTGCAGTGTCTGGTGGTAGCGCTATGTAGATAGTCTGTTCCTTCCAAATATCCCGGGAATGCTTCTCGGGGATAAAACCTACTCCCTCTCAATAGGTTTCTTGGGTAACCCCTCCTCTGAACAAGCTCACTACACGATACCGTGGGTCCTGAGAATTCCCCAAGTTTACATTCCCGTCTCAGTCATCTTATGGGGTCTTGTTGGCCTGACAGCTCAATTCGTCTTTAGAGTAGTCAAGCGAAGAATATCATAGATGGTTTGCGTTCGGCTGCTAGCGACCTTTCTTGGCCTTGGATTCCGTCTTTTCTAATTCGGATCTGCTATTTGACCCACGTAAAGTATACGTTGTCAGCGCCTTTGAGACGGTTGGACAAAACGTTGCGCCGCTGGAACCGTCCACCATGAGAGGCTAAGAGGCTAGAACTCAGGGGGGCGGTGGGGCTTTCACCCCACCGCCCCTTTTCGGTCACTTCTTGCCCTTCTTGCAGCGGGCCCTGGCCTTGGCTTTTCGCCGAGAGGTTTATTGGGTTCGCCGTCCCACACGGCGCGGGCCTTGACGTGGATGGCTACAAGAAGCTGGTGGACTTGCTGCTGAGATATGCCGAGGACACGGCCGGCCTCCGCCTCGGAATACTGCTGGAGCCGCAAGTCCAGGACCTGCCGCTGTCGGGGTAGACCGTCAGCGATAATGGGACACTGGTCGGGTGCTTAAAACCGTACACTTTGGGTGGTGGCACAAGCTCCTGACGAGGTAGTAGACTAACCTACCGACAGAAAGGAGCTAACGTGTCCCAGAACGCCAAAGACAAGGCCGATGCTGCCGAGGCCAGAACCCAGGAAACCAGGGGCTTCATGCAGCAGGTGAGAGTGGCAGTGAGGCGCAAATACACCCCGGGAAGCTCCGAGATTTAGCTCCTGCAAACTCTGAACGGCCCAACTCGCAGCCATTAAGAGCTGGTCAATCCTCTGCCGAGCCCTTTCCTCCGGTTTCATAGGGCTACATTCTCTATGCTGAGCAACGACTTCATTATATGTCAGCCACGGCAGGCCCGTAAATGTCGCTGGCGGCATGGCTAATCCCAGGTATGTAGGCTTAGCCATGGGGCTCTGGCATTCAACCGCTAAGCGCTGAAGAACGCCGGGGCTAACAATTCTGACTATGGTTTCCTATTTACACCTGGCTGCCTCAACTTTTGAGAATTCTGCACTACGGTCTCCTGTAGATTTCAAGCTCAGCTATAGAAAGAAATCCACTATCTTTAATGAATATTCGGTAATACCTGAATGCCCTGTCATTCTTAACGGAAAAGTCTAGCCATTGTGGCTCCTCGCTTTTCAGGCTGCTTTTATCTACGGTAAGAGCCTCCAGGAAGGTCCATGTCTCTTTATCGTTGCTTTCCTGCAATATTGCATTGGCGCCATCCCAGAAGTGCGAGGGATATCCACGCCTAGCTTTAACTCTCAACATGTCAATAGTATCCGGTGTACCCAGGTCTATCAGCACCCAATGCTCATCGCTCTGCGGTGGCCACTTTACATGCCAGTATGTTTCAGGGTTGCTATCAATCAGGCTTTCTTTGTTCTCCCAATCAGGATTATTGAAACTGCTTACCTCGATGGATGAGCTTTGTAGAGGCACCTGAATAAGGCCTTGGTAGGTTTTAGGAGTAACTCCAACCAGAGGAACTTTAACTGAAGGAACCCCAACATGGCTTCTGTAGATTTCAAGCTTAGCCATAGAAAGAAAGCCACTATCTTTAATGAATATTCGGTAATACCTGAATGGTGCCCTGCTTTTGATGGAAAAGCTTAGCCATTGAGGATCCTCATTGTTCAAGCTGCTCTTATCTACGGTTAGAGTCCCCAG
>Ga0315294_10010046_pt1 | contig 10372 bp, 10 predicted proteins | sample YL17G13_40_MG_FD_203626 | JGI IMG/M metagenome (GOLD analysis project Ga0315294, IMG submission 203626) | Sediment microbial communities from Yellowstone Lake, YNP, Wyoming, USA - YL17G13_40 | ecosystem: Environmental > Aquatic > Freshwater > Lake > Sediment | place: USA: Wyoming | collected...
TTGCCATTGATGCCTCAAACGGTATGGCAGGCAAAATGGTTCCAGCGGTCTTTGGGGACCTGCCGCTCGAAATAACCGCTCTTAACTTCGAGCATACCGGCAAATTCAAGCATGAGCCAAACCCCTTGCTTGAAGAAAACCTTGCTGACGTAAAAGCTGCGGTAAAGAAACGCAAGTGTGACTTCGGCATTTGTTTCGATGGCGATGCCGACAGATTGATGATGGTCGATGAGAAGTGCCAGGCCATCGGCTGCGATTTGCTGACGGCTTTAATGGTGGCGTATTTCTTAAAGAAGCAGCCGAAATCTGCGGTTGTTTACGATTTGCGCAGCAGCCGGGTTGTTATGGAAGAGATTATCAAAAATGGGGGCACGCCTCGCCGGGAACGGGTCGGGCACGCCTTTATGAAAAAAGCAATGCGCGATTCGCATGCCATATTCGGCGGCGAACTTTCGGGGCACTTCTATTATCGCGACAACTACTACGCCGATTCAGGTTTGATTACTCTGGTGCATGTAATAAACATTATACGCCAGGCCCAGGTGCCGATAAGCGAGCTAATCAAGCCGTTGCGCAGATATCACAGCAGCGGCGAGATAAACTTCCAGGTAGATGACAAACAAGGCAAAATGGACGAGCTTGCCAAAAGATATGGCGACGGTCAAATCGACCATCTGGATGGTATCACCATCGGGTATAAAGACTGGTGGTTTAACTGCCGCCCGAGCAATACCGAGCCGCTGCTGCGACTGAATGTAGAAGCAAAGACTAAAGAATTGCTCGATGAAAAACTCTCAGAAATCGAGGCGGTGCTTGGTAAGCCAATGTGATAAGATATCGCTCGGCGTTGAGCGCTCTTGTCTATCGCAAAAAACATTTTTCAAGGAGAGATAGTGGAAGTATATACGAAAACATATCAGACGCCGAAAGGCACAGTTGATGGTGTGCAGGTCAAGTGGACGGGATTTAACATCCTGCTGGTAACCGGCACCAAAGGCTTTTTGGCTTGTCCTGCGATTGATGTGGAAGCCTGTGAGCGATACGGTGTCGCTGCTGCGATAGTGGAAAGCACACCTTCCAATCCGATAGGGGTGCTGGAGCGTTTCCCGAACCGCAAGGTTACAAAGGCGAACGCAAAGGCCAAAGCCCTGGGTGTCAGAGAAGGTATGGATGTCACCGAGGCCTTCGCCCTCATCGCTTAATTTTGTTCAAAAGTTAGGAGACTACTATGGGTGCAAACCGTCTCTCCCGGCGGCAATTGTTTGCTGTTGCTGGTGCCACCATAGGCACGGTATTGGAGGCTGGTGACGCTGCCAGCACCGCTCAGTCCAGCGGCAAAACACCATTCAGGTATTGCTTTAACACCAGCACGATTCGTGGACAGAAACTGCCTCTGGATAAAGAAATCGAAATTGCCGCCGAGGCCGGCTATGATGCTATCGAGCCGTGGGTTGACAAAATCAACGAATACGTCAAGGGCGGCGGTAATCTCAATGAACTGCGTAAGCGGATCGCCGACCTCGGACTGACCGTCGAGAGCGCAATTAGCTTCTTTCGTTGGATTGTGGATGACGACGCTGCGCGTGCCAAAGGTCTGGAACAGGCGAAGCGTGAGATGGAAATACTTGCTCAGATTGGCGGTAAGCGAATCGCCGCGCCACCAGCCGGGGCTACCGACAAGGAAGGGCTTGACCTTATGAAGGCGGCTGAGCGGTATCGTGTGCTTTTGGAAATCGGCGACCAGATAGGTGTCGTGCCGCAGATTGAGCTTTGGGGCTCTTCAAAGAACCTGCACCGGCTGGGCCAATCAATGTTTGTGGTAATTGAAAGCGGCCATCCAAAGGCGTGCCTGCTGCCCGATGTTTTTCACATCTACAAAGGCGGCTCAGACTTTAACGGCTTAAAGCAGATAAGCCCGCAGGCCATCCAGATTTTTCACTTGAATGATTATCCTGCTGACCCGCCGCGAGACAAAATAACCGACCGCGAGCGTGTGTATCCCGGCGACGGTATTGCACCTCTGACTCAAATCCTGCGTGACCTCCACGATAATGGCAGCCGTGCGGTACTTTCGCTTGAACTATTCAACCCGGCTTACTGGAATCAGGACCCGCTGACGGTAGCAAAGACCGGCCTTGCCAAAATGAAGGCGGCTGTAAACAAAGCGTTAGGTATAAACTAAAGCGCGATTGCGGAAAGTGAGGGAAGCTATGAAACCCGAAAAATGTCATCTCATTTTAGGCGTTGTCACCGGCATTTTATGTGTTGCCGCCTTGGGCCAGATAGAACGGTCTGGGCTTGATGAACCAATGTTGATTGCTCCAACTAATCCGGTTCTGGCTGACATCAAGCAATTATGCGTTATTATTACAACACACGGCACAGACCCGAACAAAGATAGGTTGGACAGCAAAATCCTGAAGACCGAAGTTGAACGCAGACTTGAAAAGGCCGGAATCAAAGTATTCGTGCATAAGGAAGGTGTCAGTTATGAGCTGGCCATAAGTTCAGACCTCAAGATTTCCATAGAGATGCTCAAACTTGGTGATTCACAACAGTGTGTTTTTCGTGTTCAAACCTCATTGTCACGGGCTGTTTGCCTGAATGAACAAAGGAACCTCCTTTTCAAGGTCGACGTCTGGACAACGAAGCCGGTGATGCAAACGGAGCAGCTACAAAATATATCCGGCAAGGTCACCAAAGTAGTTCTGGCGCAGGTGGATGGCTTCATCCAGGCCTATCGCATAGCCAACCCGGCAGATAGTCGGCTGCCCGATGCCAATGACACCACGCCAAGAGAATTATCAAAGGCGCCTCGTGAAAAGATTGTCCCGGGATACAAATATGTAGCGTCAAAAAATAGTGATGTATTTCATACGCCGAATTGTCGGTCGGCAAAAAGAATCTCTCCGGAAAATATAATAGGTTATAACAGCAGAGACGATGCGATAAATGCCGGCAAGAGACCGTGCAAAGTGTGTAAGCCGTAAAAACAACATCATTGTCAGGTATGAATTTAATCACGGTTATAGTAATAGCTATTGGACTGGCGATGGATACCTTTGCGGTCTCTATTGTAAGCGGCAGTGCGTCCAAGCAGGTAAGGGTCAAACAGGCCTTGCGAATGGCTTTTTTCTTCGGCGGCTTTCAGCTTGTTATGCCGTTGGTAGGCGCTCTGGCAGGGCTTACCTTGAAAAAATACATCGCAGGTTATGACCACTGGGTGGCATTCGGGATACTGACTGCGGTCGGCAGCAAAATGATTTACGAATCATTTAAGGCAAAATCGGCCGGACAAAACCTTAATCTTTCAAATATTTTTGTCTTGCTGGTTCTATCAGTGGCTACCAGTATTGATGCTCTGGCAGTGGGTATTACGCTTTCGCTTATCACAACCTCGGTTGGCACAGCAGTGATAATTATAGGGCTGATAACATTTGCACTTTCGTATCTTGGTGTATTCATCGGCCAAAAGATAGGGCACTTCTTTGAACACAAAATCGAGGCCGTCGGCGGCCTTGTGCTTATCGGCATCGGTTTGAAGATACTGCTGGAGCATTTGTTGTGAAAGCGTTGCTGACATTTGGGGTTACCGGCTTGCTGCCGGAGGGAAAAACAATATAATGTGAATATCGTTTCATCAGGTTGAAGGTTTGCACAGCAGCGAAGGACGATAACTCTTTATGGCATCAAAAGTATATTTTATTAAAGCCGCTGTTAATGACGGCGAGCAGGCGATTTCCCAGAAGGCCCGCAAGCTCTTTAAGGCCGGCCGTTTCGGAAGATGCTTTAAGGAAAATGACTTTACTGCTGTTAAGGTCCACGTCGGTGAAGAAGGCAACAACACCTATCTCCCGGCTCCCTGTATCAAGGGCCTGGTCGAGGAGCTGCTGGCGTTGAAAACAAAACCGTTTCTGACCGATACCAGCACTTTATATGTCGGCAAAAGGCACAATGCTATTGACCATACTGCTCTGGCTGCCAGGCACGGCTTTGATGTGGCGGGGCTGGGGATACCGTTCATTGCCCCCGATGGATTGTTCGGGACGGCTGAGACGGCGGTGGAAGTCAATGCTGAACTCAATAAAGAAGTTTTCATTGCCTCCGACATCGTAAGATGTCAGTCAATTCTTACGGTAGCCCATTTTACCGGCCATGTCGCAACCTGTGCCGGCGCGACGATAAAAACGCTTGGGATGGGTTGTGCCAGCAGGAAGGGCAAGATGCGACAGCACGCGGCCCTTCAGCCCAGCGTCGGCGAAGATTGTACCGGTTGCGGCGAATGTTTCAAACACTGCCCCGCTGGTGCAATTACCCTCAGCGACCAAAAATCACACATCGACCATGAAAAATGTATCGGCTGTGCGGAATGCGTGGTGGTATGCAGATTTAATGCCGTTGAGTATGATTGGGAACAGGAAAATGAAATCCTTCAAAGAAGTGTGGCAGAACATGCGCTGGGAGTACTGAAGGGAAAAGAGAACAAGGCGGCATTTTTCAACTTTTTACTGTCAGTCACCAAAGATTGTGATTGTTTCGACAGCCCGAATATGCGTAAGATAGTCGATGATATCGGTATAGCTGCCTCGACCGACCCTGTGGCTGTTGATAAGGCGGCGCTTGATTTGGTGGAAAGGAAAGCGGGCAAGAAAATGGCGCAGTTACTGGAGAACGATAAGCTCGACCCGCGTTATCAAATTGAGCACGGCGAGCGCATCGGGCTGGGCAGCAGCAAGTATGAATTGATAGAAATTGGATAGCGCCTTTTTATCCGCCAGACGCCAGGCAGATTACAAACTTGAGGACTCGGTATGTCTCTGGGGCAAATAATAAGACAAAAACGTGAGCAGATGAGTCTAACGCTCGATGAAGTTAGTACCGCCGTCGGGTTTTCCAAGCCGTACCTATCTACAATCGAAACCGGAAAGGTAAAAAACCCGCCAAGCGACCAGCTTCTGACAAAACTGGAGAAGGCGCTTGAGTTTGAGCCGGGCGTGCTGTTGCGGATTGCTCACATAGAAGGGCTTTCTTCCGACCTTCGTCAGGAATACGAATCTGCTGAGGCAGAGAACCAGAAATTGCGGCAGTTTATTAAGAATCTGGTTCATAAAAAAACCGATGTCACCCAACTCGGTTCCCTTCTTGCCGAAAGCAAACTGGACGTAGAGCAGGCTGGTCCCCCTTTGTCGGCAGGGAGGCTTGTGCCGGTGATAAACAAACTCTCAGCCGGATATCCGAGCGATTTTGACGACCTGGACTACCCGGTGGGTATAGCCGACGATTATGTCCGCTGCCCGGATGTGCACGACCCGAATGCCTTTGCCGTCAGGGTTGTCGGCGATTCAATGGAGCCGAGATTCCGCGAGGGCGACATAGTGGTTTTCTCACCCGCCTCAGAAGTCCGTAATGGCGACGATTGCTTCATCCGTTTTGCAACGCCGCACGAAACGACCTTTAAGAGGGTCTTCTTTGAACCGAGCAACAAAGTTCGCCTTCAGCCGAGAAACGAAAAATACCCACCCACAATCGTTGACGGCAGCCGCATCAACGGCCTATACCGCGCAATAATAAAATACGAAAAATTGTAAAGGAACCGATGTCTTCTTGCGGAGGATTAAAAATGAACACAAACATACCTGAAAGCAACAAAAGCTATTGGCGTATATACATCACTGCCTGCATTTTATGTCTTTTTAATTTATCAATCGAATCCTCCTTCGCAGATAGAGGCGGCTGGCATGTTAGCACAGAGCCGGTAACCCTCACTGAATCAGGGCAAAAAGCCATCATCGGCTGGGACGGCCAAACCGAAGTCTTATGCCTGGCAACCGATGTTTCATCTTCGCGCCAGACAATTGTTATCGAGTTTCTCCCATTGCCGTCGGAACCAAAGGTTACACTGGGCAGCAGAGAAACTTTCGATGTTGTCCAGAAGGTTCTTGCCAGACGAGGAGTGATGTTTGTAAAAGAAAGGGGCGGCCTAATTCGTAGACTTGGGAAGGCCGGGGGTGATGGCGGTGAACCCTTCACTATCACCTTTCACGAGCGCCTCGGTGCTCACGATATAATAGTCTTAAAGGTGAACCAAGCCGATGAATTTGCAAATTGGCTGGAAGAAAAAGCGAAGGCAATAACGCAAAATCAGGCATCTATCCCCGACAATCTCCGCCGGTTGATAACAAAATATCTCAACCATTATCGCTGTCCTTACTTTGTCTTTGACGTAATTGAAGTTGGTCCAGACCCAAAAAGCGTCGAGCCCATTATTTATGAATTTCAGCATTGGGGATTATTCTATCCCCTCGAAATATCATCGACCTTTCATGGGAAAACCTCAATAGACCTGATTGTCTTTTCAGAAGAGCGTATCAATCCAGACCCTTTACTCAATCTCGACTTTCAAGCTTCAACTGTAGGGCGGGTTAATAGTAACGACCTGCAGGAAATTCTGCCGCGGCTAAAAGAGCTGTTAGGCGAAACTGCACTGGCTCAGGCATTTAGATATTCTGGTGATATAAGGCGTCTGACTGGTAATATTGTAACAGGGTTACGCCGTGATAACCTCGCATACACCAGCGGCGAATACAGTAAGGCCCAACAACGCTCCTTTTACTCTGGTATGGCAGTCGCTATCTACACAGGTGTATTGATTACCTTCGCCTCCCTTTGGCCGATGTATTTTGCAGCAAAACGCCAAAAACCTCGCTGGTGGCTGCGATTATTAGCCGGCTTTCTGCTCGGAATGCCCTTAGGCTACGCCCTTGGGTCGGCCTCCATATTGTATATCCGTATCCCCCTATATAAATTGTCCCAACTCGTAAATTATCTGCGTCTTACTGATGTCGAGATAATGGCCTGGTCAATGGGTGTCGGCTTCATAATATTCTGCTTCCAGCTCGGACTGCGAAAACACTGGCTTATATGGGGCCTTGTATACGCCGCTGTCGCTATTCCTGCAACCTTCATTAGTGACCCTGACTTACTGGAAGATATTTTCTACTTTCATCATTGGACCTCATTATGGATTGGGGGGGCGATACTCGTTTTCGTCCCGTATCTATTTGTCTTCGTGGGTCTTTTCCTGATTGCAAGATTTTTTATCTGGATAACTGATTTGCTGATAGCCCGTAAATCTCCCCAGCCAGCTAACAAGGAAGTTGATTGAACTAACGGCTGTGTATGAATCTATCGGTTCTTTACCGTGTTTAGCTGATATTTTGCCTGGCAACAGGAAACGTTTGGAGGTCTATGCCAACCATAATAAAATACGAAAAACTATAATCATTTTCCTATACTGCTGTTGCATCGCAAAAATGCGTTTTTCAGCGTCCAGCCGATGTGAAAAATATCACGCTTGGTAGTTGAATTTCGACCGTATTTATGGTAAACTCTATAAAGTTATTAAGAACGTTGGGGGATATAAGGAGGATGAACAATGTTGAACGTAAAATGTAACAAATCGTGGTTTGGGGGTCTGGTAGTTATTGTCTGTTGTTTGACTGTTTTTGGCGTACGGCGGGCCGATGCTGCCTGGCAGGCCTTTCCGAAGATGGTCGCTCCGGATGGCGAAGGGGCGGACCAGTTCGGGTTTTCTGTGGCCGTTGACGGAAATTACACCATTGTAGGTGCTCCTTTTGATGATGGTGATGTAATAATGGATACTGGCTCGGCTTATATATTCAAGTTTTATGGCACGAACTGGGCGATGGTTGCAAAGCTGATAGGTGCACAGACATCTCATCATCGGTTTGGCACCTCAGTCTCAATAAGTGGATATTATGCCCTTGTTGGTGCACCGGGGTCGGATTCTGCTTATATCTTCAGGCGAACCGTTGCTGATTACTGGGTCCCAATAATTGCGTTTACCGAAGCTGATGGTTTTGGAGGTTCCGTGTCCATTAGTGGTGATTACGCCATTGTTGGAGCCGATTACGATGATGAAGAAGGGGAGAATGCCGGGGCTGTTTTTATATACGAATCAAACGATATAACGTAGTTTCAAAAGGCAAAGCTAACAGCCTCGGATGCTACGCCAGGAGATTATTTTGGCTGTTCAGTTTCAATTTGCGGCAACTATGCCCTTGTCGGGGCTTACGGTGACGATACGGATGCTGGCTCAGCTTATGTGTTCAGACGGACTTTCAAGATTATACCCCCGGATACCATAATTTGGTATTGGACGGAGCAGGATAAGCTTACGGCACCTGACAGAAGGCTGGGCGATTCTTTCGGCTACTCAGTGTCAACTGATGGCACCTATGCTGTCATCGGTGCGATAGGGGACGATGAGAAAGGCATCAACTCCGGTTCTGTGTATGTATTTAAGCGAGATGGTCTTATCTGGCAGTATCAGACCAAATTGACGGCCTCGGACGGTGAGCCTAATGACTTTTTCGGAGGTTCTGTTTCATTGAGCGGTGACAATATCTGCATTGGAGCCAAAGGCGATGATAGAGGAACTGACTCTGGCTCCGCATACGTGTTCAAGCGCGATGGCTCAAACTGGGTTGAGCAGGCTAAATTGCACGCCTCGGATGGTATGGCCGGTGACTTTTTTGGCAATTCCGTTTCGATAAGCGGGTTCAATATTATGGTTGGAGCGTCCCGCAAGCGTGAATTTGCAGGACCTGAAACGGGGGCGGCGTACCCATTTGGGCAACTGTGCCCGAGTGCCGACTTAAGTGGTGACTGCTTTGTCGATTTCACCGACCTCGCTATGTTCGTTGACCAGTGGCTGGAAGGTGAAGAATAAACTTTCTATCTATATTGTTGTAAGAGAGACTAACTAACATTTTGCCCGGCGACGGCTAAAACTAAGGCAAAGACCTTTAATGCACCGGCCTGTTTCAACGGCCTCTACAAAGCCGTCGTAAAATACGAAAAACTCTAGAAAAATCATGCAGACTAATTGTATTTAGGAGACAATCTTATGAGGTTTCTCAACCATCGGTATCGATTTTTGGATGTGACTGTGCTCTTTCTCGTGGCAGCAACAACAAAGCCTTGTTTTGCCGAATCTTGGCCAACATTAGAGAATTACGTTGAAAAGTGTGTATTAATTGTTAAGGCCAAGACTACCGTTGAGCAAGATGGAAGGCTGACATTTCGCGTTACAGAGACCTGGAAGGGTCGGTATGACCCGCAAGATTTCGTTGAGACTGCTGAAGACGGGCGTTTCTTTGCCAGCCAGCATGAACACGGTGTAGACGTTGTAGCCGGCCAGGAGATTGTGTTCTTTTTCACCCGTCACAATCAGCCTATTGAAGGAAAGCTATCCCGCCACAGCACGGCTTTCCCGATTCGTAATGGAAAGCTTACCTACGCGTCAACGTCAGACTGGCTTAAACAAGAATTTACTATTGCCGAGTTCAAGAAACGGATATTAGATATCGAAGCCAAACGACAAATCCCTGTGATTGTCCATGCTCGGTTAAGACCTGTAGTTAAGGGTACTCATGTATATACCAATCTCGCTGAGGCAGACAAGCCGATACCTCTGGAAATCACCATTTTTAATGGTCTTCGCTCGTCTATCTATCACTCAACATTCTCCAACAAACCCAACACTTGGAACGGCGAAACGGCTAACATTAGTCTGGTAGATATATACCGTAATGACAAACAATTTAACCTTTACCTTGCAAGACCCAAAATAGACGTGCCCGTCGGCATCTCCGGCATGGGAAGGTATGAAATCAAACCGGTCGAAAAGTTGTTAATCCAAACAGATGCCCACAAATGGACACTAAGGGACGGATGGCTTCCGGGACGCTATAAGGTTACACTCCGTGTGGATAATTTGACAGCCGATAGGTATTGTAATCTATCAATCTTGAGTGACCCAATTGAGTTCGAAATCAAATGATATCGATAGAAGGCACACTTAATCATTCCCCGCATCTGGTCTGTCTTGCTCTGGCGTTCGTTGGACAGGATTATAGGACAGGTGTTGGAGAGCTCTTGTCCCTCCAGAGGGAGACAAATAGAACATGTCGCTACAGAACAGGAATTAGCTGATACTCTGTCCGGCGACGGCTAAAACTAATGCGAAGACCTTTGAAGCGCCGGCTCCTTTCAATATCTTTGCACACTCGTTTAACGTTGCACCCGTAGTCTTGATGTCATCGACAAGGCAAATCACCCGGCTGGCAAAATTATGCCTCCAGCGGACCGCAAATGCATCAGCGACATTTCTGGCGCGGGCAGCAGGACTTGTCATTGCCGGCTGAGACTTTGTCCTGCGAGTCCGAACAAGGTCGGTAGAGATTTTTGCTGTCGGATGCTTCAACTTCTTTGCGATTACCAGCGACTGATTGTAGCCGCGAATTAACCTCCTCGTCCAGTGCAGCGGCACAGGAACGAAAAACTCTAT
>Ga0315294_10010047_pt1 | contig 10372 bp, 10 predicted proteins | sample YL17G13_40_MG_FD_203626 | JGI IMG/M metagenome (GOLD analysis project Ga0315294, IMG submission 203626) | Sediment microbial communities from Yellowstone Lake, YNP, Wyoming, USA - YL17G13_40 | ecosystem: Environmental > Aquatic > Freshwater > Lake > Sediment | place: USA: Wyoming | collected...
GAGGACATCGAGAAGGTCAAGAAGAGAAATGAGTTGAGTCCGGGCCAGATCATCGACGTCGAAGCGTAGAGATCGGTCCAATTGAGCGGCCGGGAATCCCGCGGAGAACCCGCGGGTTTTTTCTGTCGGGTTCTCGATGGGGACTGGCACTTTTTCGGATAAGTGAGCCGCGATAACGAAAAGATTCCTTGCCGAAAAAGTGCCTGTCCCCTTGCCCCGGTGCCGAGTTACAGGTCGGGAAGTCCGCGCGCTTTCCTGAGGCCGGTCCAGAAGCTCTTGTAGAGGAAGCTGTTTTCACCAAGCTCGCAAAGCCGTTTGAACATCGGCTTCGTGACGGTAAAGAGGAGCTGATCGGGTTCAAGATTCTCGCGCATGGCCGTGTCGGTCGCGCCGATGAGCGCCTGGGGGATATCGAGATTGTCGAAGGCGACGAATAGCGAGCATCCCGATCCGAACCTGGAGACAACCGGTGGAGCATCGGTCGGGTGCGAAAAATATTGTGCACCGGTCGTGAGCGCGCTCATCTGGTCCGGATTGACGATAAACGTCACCGTTCTCAGATACTCCTCCTGCCCCGGCTTCAGCGGTCCGATGAGTATGTGACCGTGGATCGGCTTGTATGGCCGGGAGTGCTTCACCCATTCCAGCATGAGTTCTTTCGACGCCTTGAGACCCTCTTTGTCAACGAGGAAGTCGACGAGCTGTTCCGTTGGGAACGACTCAACCCCGCAGATCGACCTTCCCGCGCCGCGACATCCGTGTTTCTCCGGTGTGAGATGGAGTGTCTTCCCCTGGTACCACTCCTGGACGTGATCGAATACGCAGCCGCCCTTGGTCTCATCGACCATGGACTGGAACGGCTCTGGATCGGGTGCATCGTAGAAGCCGATAAGAGGGGTTGTGATGTCGAGTCGGTAGAGAAGGTTTGTCGGATCGGGTTGCATGGGAAGCTCCTGTTTCAATCAGGCGAGACACCCATCCGTCCGCCCCTCGAAGACTCGGTGCGAACGTATGGGCGCCACGGAATTAATTCCATCCAGACGGCGTGCTGTCTTTGTCAGCAAACCACTCAGCGATGCGCTTTGCGGAGTCCACGATCTTTCTGGTTCCTTCCTTGACCTTCATTGCTTCTTCAATGGTTATAGTGGACCGCTCTCCCTCACCGATGACTTCTGGCCATTGGAGTGCCTCAACTTCCGCAATCTCTCGCTGGAACAGTGCGGCCTCCTGGAAGAACGCATCGATGTGTTCACAGCGCAAAAGGCCGGAGTGCTTCTCAAGCAGTCCTTGGAGATCATGGACGTTACGTTGGAGGCCCCAAAGGGCATTAAAGAGTTGGCTCTCCCCTTCGATTTCCGGGCTCTGGGGTTTGACCGCATCCAGGATTTCCAGTGCGAACTGGCCGTGCGCAAGTGCTTCGTTAAGGTATCGTTTGATGGGCGAGACAGCTTCCCCAAGAAACTGTCTAGTGAGTTTGTCCTTCTCGAACTTCAGCTCTTCCCTTTTGGCCAGCCACGAGTACCGATTCCCTATCCATACGCCCAATACAGTAAAAACGCCTGCAACAACAGTCACGATGATCGTATTGATGACGTTCATGCGCTTCTAGACCTCCTCCACTATCCGATGCTCGATTGCCTTGAAACGCCAGTACGCAAACATGAGAAACAGTGTCGATGCGACGATCATTACGATGACCACCCACGGCACGATCAGCTCCCACGTCCCGAGCAGAGAATGCCGAGTGTAGGGGACTATCCATGCAAGCGGGTTTGAGAAGTAAATATATGACAACACCTGGTTTCGCCAGATCTTGAACGGCGTCATGTCGATGTATGTCCCGAGCAGTTTGCGCCGGACCAGCTCGACCGAATAAATGATCGGGGTCGCGAAAAACAGAATGGTGAGGAAGCTGTTCAGAATCTGCTCCGTGTCGCGGTAGAAAACATCCATCACGCTGACCAGCAGGGCGCATCCGAGGGTGAAGCAGAAGAGGATATAGATCATGACGGGAAAATACAGGATGCCTACGCTCGGCTGGTAGCGCGCAATCAGAAGGATGACAAGGAAGATCACGATGCCGAAGAGGAAGTTGACGAACTCGCTCAGGACCGTGGCGATCGGCAGGACCTCGCGGGGGAAGTACACCTTCTTGATTAAGCCGCTGTTGAGGATGAAAGTGGGGGCGGATTTCGCGACCCCGCCCTGGAACGCCATCCACGGCCACATGCTGGCGATGAGAAAAATGCCGTAGTTGACCGCGACCTCCTTGCCTCCGAGCTCGATCGTGGGCATGCGCTCTTTCATATCCGGCGCGAGCTTGGTGAAGATGATCCAGTAAAGGCTCATGAGGATGAGCGGGTTCAGAAAGCTCCAGAGGAACCCCAGCGCGGAGCCCTTGTACTTCACCTTGAGGTCCCGGACCACGAGATTCCATATCATCTCGCGGTACTTCCATAGATTTCTTACTTGGTCAATCATCTAGAGAGGTTTCCACAGGGTCACATTCTACCCAAGGGAGGGGCACCGTGTCATCCCGGGGATTCAGCGGAATCCTTGCCCTGGATTTCAAGAGGCATCTCGAACGATGCGCGGCCCGTGGCCTCGACTTTGTTAGTCCCGTCCGGGTTGATGGTGATCGTGATAGTATCCGCGCGGAAGGTTCCGGCCGGATGCGAGATGGTGACGCGATGCTCCGAGCCGGGGAGGGTCTCGTCTGTGCTCAAGCCTGCGAAGCGTGCGATCATCCCGCCCTCCTCGGGATACGTGAGCGTGAGCAGGTCGGCGTCCACGCGCGTATCTTCGCCGATCTGGAACCGAGCGCCCTGATCGCCATGGAGGGTAGGGGGATCGAATGTCAGATAGCAGGAGGGCATCGTGAGTGTGTTGCGACCCGACGTGACGGTCGTGGGGTGGGGGCAGTCCAGCCTTACCGGCTCTCCGTCCGCGATCTCAAGTCGAGTGTCGGCGGTCTCGATCGTTATCCGGCTGAAGTCGAATTTCAGGGAGCCGAAGACGCTCTCGCCGGTGGGCTCGGGAGCGTTGCCGAAGAGCTCGAAACTCGAAAGGGTGTAGTGCGCGACGGTTTTCTCAAACGTGTTGACGATGGTCGAGACGCCGGACGCCTCCTCGTGGATTTCAAGACTGCTCGCGAGAAGGTCGCCGTCTTCGAAAGACACGAGGATGTCGGACGATTCGCTTTTCATCCATCGCTCGATGAGATTGACGGTGATCTTCCCGGCGGTGGCGACTTGTATGCCTGCCCCGGCAAGATCTATGTCCCGCTCCGCGTATACCTCCTGAAAGAGTGGGACAGGCCTTTGGTCGACCGTCTCAAGCCTCTCAACGAATTCAACTTTGGCTGCGGAAAGCGCCCATGCATCGTCTCCGATCCGATAAGTCATCCTGACATTCCCGTCGGCGTAAAAGTGCCTTGCGCCGGACTCGTCCGTTTCGATCAGCAGGTTGTCCCCGTCGAGAGTGTACTGCGCGGGCGAAGGGGCGAGCTCCTGCGAGGAAACCTGCGCATGAAAGCAGGGCAGAAGAGCTAGTGCCATGGGCAAGAAAATATAAAGATACCCCCCCTGTAGTCCCCCCCAAAGGGGGCGACGGTGTTTTGGGGAGCCAAGCAGGCAACGAATGCCTCCCGCTCTCATAATGCGGGACACCAGGAGAGAGACAGTAAGGGAAATCTCACGCACGCTGTCGGCCTCGCGATCGGTATCTTTGCAACATCTTTGGAAATATGCCATTGGGGACAGGCACCCAGCTTTGCCCCCTGAGCTGCATTGAGAGCATGACGCCGGTTGCGGGGCAAAGCTGTGAGCCAGTCCCCAATACGTCGGCCTCGCGATCGGCGCTACTTCCTGTCCCTGGCGGTGCGGAAGATGAACTTATCGTCCATCTGATAGTATTCCGTCGCGGCGGCGATAAGCTCCTGCGCCGTGTTGGACTTGTAGGAGTAGACCTCGACCCTGCATCCTCGGGCCTTGAGGTGCTCGACAAGCGGAACATAGTCGCCGTCGCCGGAGACAAGGACTATGCAGTCGACCTTGTCGACCAGGCTGATCGCGTCTATGGCGATCCCCATGTCCCAGTCGCCCTTGGCGGTGCCGTCGGCTCTCACCCTCAGCTCCTTCATACGGATTTCGAACCCGAGACCGTAGAGGAGCTTGACGAACTTGTCCTGGTCGATCTCCGGCGTGCCGACGGCGTAGGCGATCGCCCTGACCACCTTCCGTCGCCTGCTGGTGACCTCCAGCAACTGGTCGTAATTGATCTTTCCGCTGTAGAGGTGCTTCGCGGAATAGAACATGTTCTGCACGTCCACAAGGATCGCGCATCTTTGTTCGAATTCAGCCATGTATCCAACCTTTCATTCTTCTTTGTCGGTGGTGGGGACCTGTCCCGTATCCAGCCATTCACTCATGACCTCAACGGCGGTGTCCCGCTGGAAGTCGTGCTCCTGCAGGTAGTCGAACATCTGCTGGCGGAGCTCGACGAACTCGGTGTTAAGCTTATCGATTCGGTCGAGGAACAAACCGATCTGGGGATCCTCGGCGCGAAGGCGATCCGGGTCGAGGTCGGAGACAATGTCGGGCGCTATGCCGTCCTCGGTGATTTCCCCGCCGTTGGGCGTCAGGTATCGCCCCGTCGTGAGCACAAGGCCGCTTCCGTCCTGGAGCGTATAAACGTTCTGGACCACGCCTTTCCCGAATGTCGTCTCCCCGACCAGGATGCCGGTGTGCGTGTCCCGAACCGCGCCCGCGACAATCTCGGAGGCGCTCGCCGAGTTGCCGTTGACCAGCACGATCAGCGGTATCCCGAGGGCCTCCCCGCCGTCCCGACTCTTGAACACTTCCCGACGCCCCAGCTGGTCCTCATAGAACACGAGGTTACCGTCCGAGATGAAGAGATCGGAGACCTCGACGGCCGACGTGAGAACTCCGCCGGTGTTGTTCCTGAGATCGAAGACGAGCCCCTTCATGTCCTCGTCCACAAGCTTGTTGATTGCCTCAGCGACCTCGTGAGCCGACTGGTTGTTGAACTCGTTCAGTCGGATGTAGCCGATGCGGTCGTCCAGCATTTTCACGCTGTCGACTGTCGGAACCTGCACAATCTTTCTGTCGACCTCGAACGTGAACTCCTTCTGGAGCGCCGGGCGGAAAACGCTCACGCTCACCTTCGTGCCCTCCGGGCCCTTGATGAGATTGGCAGCGTCGACCGATGTCTTGCCCCTGAGGTTGTTGCCGTCGACGCAGGTGATAACGTCATTCGAGACCAGCCCGGCGGCAAAGGCCGGGCCGGTCTCGAAGACCTGGACCACGACCACTCCCGAGGTTTCCTTGATGAAGTTGATGTCCTCCGGGTCGGCGCCGTTTGCGGTCTCGCACTCGAGAGCGTACAGCGGGAACACTCCGGGCTGGTCAAAAATTCTTATGCCTATGCCCGCGTACTCGCCCTCGATTTCCTCAGTCAAAACCTTCTGGTCGGCGGGAGGAACGAAGCGGGAATAGCTGTCACCCAGTGCGTCGACCGCGCCCGACGCCGCGCCATGGATCACATCCTCGTTTCTCGTTTCGTCCCGGTAGAGATAGGTTTGCGAGATGTGCGTGAGGACCTCATAAAAAACGCCCAGGTCCTTGTCACTGAAGCCGGGTACCGACGCGTGGGCGTCGTATGACAGCCCGGAGGCCGCGGTTTCGATCCACTTGGGAAGCCTGTCGTACCGCGACAGAAGGCTCAAAAGTCCTCTTGTCTGGAAACCGAAGAGGAAGGCCAGCACGATGACAAGCGCCACCGTGAAATTGAAAACTCGTCGCGATCGTCTTTCATTAATCATGGTCGTTCTATCCCATCAATACTATCCGGAGAGAATGAGGATGTCGGTGAGCTCGTGCCGTCAGATGTAGTTCTCAGGATCGACGGGTTCACCGTGAACGCGGACCTCGAAATGCACATGAGGACCGGTTGAATAGCCGGTGGACCCGACCTTTGCTATCACCTGTCCGCGATTGACCCTTTCTCCGTTCCTCACTTCGATGGAGGAGCAGTGAGCATAGAGTGTTGCAAGGCCGTTCCCGTGATCGATGATAACCGTGTTGCCGTAGCCTCGTTTCCAGCCTGCGAACGCAACGACACCGTCCTGGGCCGCGTGGATGTGTGTGCCGTAGGCGGCGGGCATGTCGACTCCCGTATGCATGCGGATGCCGCCGAAGATCGGATGTCGCCGCATGCCGAAGCTGGAGGTTATCGCGGCGTCTAACGGGGGAATCAACCCGCCGCCGGAGAAGCTGGAAGTATAGGTCGACGCCTGCAGCATCATGGCGATTTCGTAGCTTGACGCCTCGAGCTCTCTTAGAGCCTTCTCGGTCTCGTCGACATTCCCGGCGATATCGGAAAGGCGGGCGTAATGGGCTCCGCGGAGCTCCTGGTAGCGGGCCTCATCCACATGCAGCTCGGCCAGAAGCCTCTCACAATCTGCGATCTCAGCCTGCAGGTCCTGAGTCTGCTTTGCGATGCGCCCCTGCTGTTCCCGGATGTAGTCGATCGTCTCCTGGTCCCTCTTCATGATCGCGTCCATGTAGGCCATCACGTAGAAGAAATCGGAGAGGTCGCCTGCCGACATAAGGCTTCCCAGAACACTGCCGGCGCCCGACTTGTACCATTCCACCAGACGCGATTCGAATTTCTCCTGGGCGGCCTTCAGATCGGCGATCGCCTGGGCGTTCGACTCGTTGTAGAACTCAACCTGTTTCTGTTTCGTCTCCAGTGTTGCCGCGGTGCGTTCGAGCCGCCTGTCCAGGTTGGTCAGCTCGGTGTCGATGTATTGCAGCTCGTCGCTGGCGAGGTTTTCGGCCTGACGCATCTCGTTAAGCTCGCGCTCGAGAGCGGCGCGCTGGTCGCTGAGCTCGTCGAGTTTCCCGCGGGGATCGTCGGTCTCCTGGGCGGTCAGGACGGCAGGCAGGGCGAAGAGAATCAGGGGGATGGCAGCTGCCAGGAGAAGCCTCAGGGAATGCCGGAGCGCTTTTCCGATCATGTCAGCCCCTCCGTCGCGAATGCCGTTGCCCCTTCGGACGCCAGGGTCGGATGATAGGGTTCCTTCTTCAGGTTCTTGTCCACCGCGATCAGGCTGCCGATCACTCCGATCAGAATGCCCAGCACGAACAACATGATGGCGAGATTCCCCATCATGAGGTCGTAGTCGACAATCCAGGGGTTGAAAATATAGTGCGCTTCGACATAATTGAGGAGAAGGCTGTAGCCGATCGCCAGGAACGCCAGCGCCAAAGCGGCGCCGGAGAAGCCGTAGATGAACCCCTCGATCAGGAACGGCAGCCGGATGAAGCCGGGTGTCGCGCCGACAAGCTGCATGATGCTTATCTCTTTGGCTCTTGCCAGGATCGCCAGTCTTATGGTGTTGATGATGGTCAGCAGACTGGCGACGGTCAGCACGACTGCAAGGTAGAAGCTGGTTATCTGCAGTCCGTAGAAGATGGGCAGTATGGTCTGGAGCTGGGCTTCGCCGTAGGAGACGTCCTCCACTCCCTCCAGCAGGGCGACTTGCCCTGCAAGTTCCTGAGCCGCCCTGGGGCTCGCGACCGTGATCTTCAGGCTGGCCGGAAGGGGATTTTCCTGGACCAGGTCGGTGATGTCGATCGTCGTGCGCTGCTTCATGATCGCGAAAGCTTCCTCTTTGGACACGTACGTGACGTCGCGAACGCCCGGCAGCTTCTTCACGACATCCATCAGCTCCACAGCCTGTTGCTGGGTCAATTCATCGCTCAGAAACGCGCCCATCTGGAGATTATTGAGGAAGGTTCCCACGAAGTTGTTAATTATGATAATGAAAAGCAGGCACACTCCGAGGAAGAACAAGCTGATGAACACCTGGAGAAAGGTCACCAGGCTGCTGGTTGAGTGGCGGCGAATGCCCTCAAACGTTTCCTCAAGAAAGAAGCCGAAGCTTCTCATCGTCAATTTTGTACTCTCCCTGATCGCGGTCCCAAAGGATCCTGCCGCTTTCGATATAGACAACACGGCGCCTGAAAGTGTTCACGATCTGGGCGTCGTGTGTGGCCATGAGCACGGTTGTGCCGCGCTGATTGATTAATGTAAGAAGGCGGACGATTTCCCTGGACGTGTCGGGATCGAGATTCCCCGTGGGCTCGTCGCACAGGATGATTGGGGGCGCATTGATGATCGCCCTTGCGATAGCCACGCGCTGCTGCTCGCCGCCGCTGAGCTCGCCCGGACGCATGTTGATCTTCTCCTCCAACCCGACCATCCTGAGGGCGAGTGGAACTTTGCGCCTGATGTCCTCAACCGGTGCCCCGATAACCTGCAGCGAAAATGCCACATTCTCCGCGACAGTCTTGTGTTCCAGGAGTTGGAAGTCCTGGAAGACCACGCCAACCTTGCGCCTCAGGTGGGGAACCTTGGTGGGAGGCAAGTGCGTGATGTCTCTGCCAAGCACCCTGATGCGGCCCTTGGATGGCCTCTCGGAGAGGTAGATACACCTCAGCAGCGACGATTTGCCGCAGCCCGTAGGCCCCACCAGAAAGCAAAACTCCCCTTCGTGGACCTCGAACTCCACGTCCTCGAGGGCCCGAACAAGGTTCGTGTACACGAGACTGACGCGCTGAAAATGAACTACGGGCTCGTGCGGCATGGTTAGTTTGGTCCCGCGGGACGGGTTGGGGGCCTTGGGCACACCACAACCTCCCGACCTTCAGGGACGGATAAGAATAGCGAATAATACCATTTCCGATGCTGCATTTCCATAAGAGTCAATAGTGTCTTCTCCTCTGCAGGACACCCTCGCTAACGCTCGGGTTTCTGACCCGGCTGCTTCCTGCCTTTTCTGAGGACCAGCATGCGCGGAGAAACACGGGGACTGGCACACAGCTTTGCCCCGCGACCACGGTCAGGCTCTCAATGTGGCTCAGGGGGCAAAGCTGGGTGCCTGTCCCCATGTTCATACGTGCATTAACATAGGAGCATACGCGGTGACAGGCCCCGATTTCGCCCCGGTCGCCGGTGGCCCGGAGTGGCGTGGTGCGCTGGGGCGAAATCGGTGCCAGTCCCCGTGTTCATAAATGTACGAGTGGCGATATCTAGAACGCGCGGTGACAGTCACCTCGAATCCTACGGATGGGGGTGTTCCCTGCCTTTCCTGAGGACCAGGAATATGAACCTCCAGAGTCCCGGAATTCTTCGGAGCCGTTCCCCTGGCTGGGTTAGTGTCCGGTACAGCCATTCGGTGCCGGTCTTCCTGAAAAAAGCAGGTGCTCTTCCAACGGAGCCGGACCAGACATCGAAGCTGCCCCCGACACCCATCGCGACACCGCATCGCAGCTGGTGAAGATGCCCGGAAATGAACATTTCCTGCCTCGGAGAGCCCATGCCGACCAGAAGGAGATGCGGGTTGGTCGAGGAAACTGCGGAAACCACGCGGTCCTCTTCATCAAGTCCGAAGTAACCGTGGTGGTAGCCTGAAACCTTGAGTCTTGGGTAGCGCCTTGAGATCTCTGTTGCCGCTCTTACGATGATATCGGGTTTGGAGCCGAGAAGGAAGACCCGCCCCGCGATGCGGTCGACCTCCTCGAGCGCCCAGCTTGCCAGGTCGATTCCCGGGATTTTCTCGATCTTCTGAGCGATGAGTCGTCTTTCTCCCCAGGCGACTCCGACACCGTCCGCCACCACGATCCCCGCTGAGGACACGATGCCGTTGAACGGCCGGCTCCGGGAGGCGCGCACGCACATCTCCGGAGTGAGCGTGACGACATGGACCGGTATCATGGCTGCGAGATGCAGCCTCAGGGCATCCTTCGCCTGGTCCCAGGTGCGATGCGTGACTCCCAGTCCAATGCGATCGGAGTCTGTGTCCATGCGGCGTCCAACCCAAGCCGTCCCCCCCTTGGGGGGGACTACAGGGGGGGCATCAATACTGAAGGCCCTCCCTCTTACCCTCGTCAAGAGATCCATAGAACTCCAGGACCAATCTGCCGATTCGGTCCCGGCTGAAATTCTCCATCACAAATGCCCGACCATTGTGCCCGATTTCAGCGGCCTTGGCATCGTCTTTCAGCAGGGTGACAACGCTCGCGGCGAAACTCCCAGGGTCGTCCGCGACCAGAATCTCTTTGCCGGTCTCAGCCATGACCCCCGCGTTGGCAATGCTGGTGGACACCACCGGCGTAGCGCACGCTATGGCTTCAAGGATTTTGCACTGAAGGCCGGAACCGCTCCTGAGCGGAGCCACCGCCACACGAGCTTTCCTTATCTCATCCGCGATGCTTGGGACATAGCCGGTGATCAGGACATTTCCGGACGCAAGGGCACGCACTTTCGAGCATGGATTCGCCCCGAC
>Ga0315294_10010049_pt1 | contig 10371 bp, 10 predicted proteins | sample YL17G13_40_MG_FD_203626 | JGI IMG/M metagenome (GOLD analysis project Ga0315294, IMG submission 203626) | Sediment microbial communities from Yellowstone Lake, YNP, Wyoming, USA - YL17G13_40 | ecosystem: Environmental > Aquatic > Freshwater > Lake > Sediment | place: USA: Wyoming | collected...
CATTGGCAAACGCCAAAATATCTTTTGCAAATGTATCAATATTCCATGGACAAGACTCTTTGAAATCAATATTTTGCGTTTCGGTCAAGTCTTTTAATAGTTGTTCTAATTCTTCGGTAGTCATAAATCAGCTTAAAAAATATAATTTAATTGTAATTAGAATAAGATAACTGTCAAGGATGGATATTTAAGAATACTTTTATTTTTTTTACTTTAAAATCTTCTTAATCACTTCCGACATAGTTGAATACTATATAAGGTTTTATATATAATATCTCGGTAGCAAAAAATTACCCGAATCCTTTTTGTGTTTTTCGAGTCCAATATATGTGATAGGGATAATATTCTTATCAATTCGATAAGAAAACCAGATTACTAACACAAGACCGGGGCATGCCATTACAGAACCCAGATAATTATTCCTTCCCTTAAACCTAAGAGCAATCATCAATGTAATCAGAATATTTAATAGTCTATCTAAATCTTTATTAAGTAATAAATTACCTATGAATGTAATTAGAATATTAAACAGCAATATACCTATGGAGTTATGAGTGGGGTCAATTAGACAATTAAGCATGGCGTTAATTAGGAGAGTAAAGACAAGATTAGGTGTGAAATAAGGTGTGCCGTAAGAAAAACCTCTTTAAAATGTAATTTCTAAATTGTAATATCCAAACAAGCTAAATGTTGTTGTCATTGCGAGCGTCAGCGAAGCAATCCCAAAGTGTGAACATTTGTTATTAATTGAGATTGCCGCGGTCGTGGAATTTATCCCGCACCTTTGTAAAACAGATTGCTTTAGCGTTACTTCGCAATGACAATAGGTGCGCGGACTCCCTCGCAATGACATAATACTCTATTCGTGTTTTTTCGTGTCAATTCGTGGCTAATAATAGACCCTGAATCAAGTTCAGGGTGACATATTCTCTTATCAGTGTTTATCCGTGTTTACCCGTAGCTGATTTTTCAGTGTTTCGGTGTTTGAGATTCTTCGCTCACTGACGTTTTCTCAGAATGACAGATCAGTTTGTCATCCTGAACAGAGTGAAGGATCTCAGTTAGTCACATCGCACAAGATGCAGGTTGTCGTTCTCACTCCAACTACGCTTCGCGTCGCGGTCGTTTCACTTCCTCGCAATGACATAATACTCTATTCATGTTCACCCCGCACCATTTTTTACAGGTCGTTTAATTTTCTCATAAACATTATATTAAGCTAAGTATTTCCTTGAAAAAGGTGCGGGATAAATTCGTGGTAAATTCTTAGGTATTCTTGACAAAGGAAAAGTATATACATATACTTCAAAACTATGCTTCTTTCAGTGATAGTCCCTGTTTATAACGAAAAAGATTCAATCGAAAAGATTATCAATGTTATAAAATCTGTCCCAGTTGAGAAAGAAATCATTGTGATAGACGATTTTTCAAAAGACGGAACTCGCGATATATTACAAAATATCAAAAATATTAAAGTATTATTCCACGAAAAAAATCAGGGTAAGGGCTCGGCAATCCGAACTGGTATTAAACAGGCAAGCGGTGATATTATTATTATTCAGGATGCAGACCTGGAATATAACCCGAATGATTATATAAAGATGCTCCCCTATTTTAATGATGAAAAAGTGCAGGCGGTTTTCGGCTCACGGTTCAAGGGTAATTCAACCTTTCTTTTAAAAAGCAGAATTGCCAATAAGTTTCTGGTCATTTTGACTAATATGCTTTATGCCAGCCATATTTCAGATATGGAAACATGCTATAAAATGGTGCGCCGAAATATTCTCAATGATTTAAATCTGACCGCTAAAAGATTTGAGATTGAACCGGAAATCACATCCAAGTTACTGAAAAAGAAAATCAGAATTGTTGAAATACCGATTGATTATCAAGCCCGTACCGAAGGCAAAAAAATCGGTGTGAAAGACGCAGTCACTGCGGTCAAAGAACTTTTCAAATGGTGGATATAATTTAATGATTGAATCCGACAATATCATCATCGTTGAAAATCTTGTTAAGCGGTTCGGTGATTTGAATGCAGTTGATGATATAACATTTCAGGTTCAGAAAAAAGAGATATTTGCTTTTCTTGGTCCGAACGGTGCGGGCAAAACCACATTGATTAAAGTTCTCATCACCCTGATTCCGCCAACCAGCGGTAAAGCATTGGTCGGCGGTTTTGATATCTCGCGTAATGCCGGTAAAGTGCGTAAAATAATCGGATACGTGCCGCAGATGATTTCGGTTGACGGAACCCTGACCGCTTATGAAAATCTGTTATTAATGGCACGCTTGTATGATATTCCAAGAAAAGAACAAAAATCACGTGTAATCGATGTTCTCAAATTTCTTGATTTAGCAGACCATGCGGATAAATTAGTACGGACATTTTCCGGTGGCATGATTCGAAAGCTTGAAGTAGGGCAGGCAATGCTAAATCATCCGCCCGTGCTTTTTCTTGACGAGCCGACCACCGGTCTTGATCCGATTGCCAAGCAGAGTGTCTGGGACCATCTTTTGGAAATCCGCAATAAATTCGATACAACGATTTTCTTTTCTACCCACAATATGGAGGAGGCAGCAGCAGTCGCATCACGGGTTGCGATAATGAATGCGGGTAAAATTGCCGTAATCGGTAAAGTTAATGAACTAACCGAAAAAACTAAGAAAGAAAATGCCACGCTCGAAGATGCATTTATATTTTTCACCGGCAACACGATTCGCGAGACCAGCGGTTATCGGGAAGCACGGCGGTCTCGACAAAAACAGAACCGTCTTGGTTAGCATATGATTAAATACATTTTTCAGGTTATCCGAAAATCGCTGGTATTGGCCGAGATGGAAGCGCGCAAGCTCTTGCATGACCCGACCGAAGTAATAACGCGTGCGATCCAGCCGATTCTGTGGCTCGGTATTTTTGGATCGGCATTAAGCAGGATACGCGCGATTCCGACCGGTGGTTATACCTACCTGCAATTCATTACGCCGGGTATTCTTACTCAATCGGTAACCTTTCTTGCAATCTTTTATGGCATTGCGATTATCTGGGAGCGGGATATGGGTCTATTGCAGAAATTTCTTGTAACCCCGACCCCACGTATCGCTTTGGTATGGGGAAAAATGGCGTCTGCCGGTATTCGCGGGCTTTGCCAGGTCGTGATAATATTTGTTTTCACTCGGATACTCCATATTACATTATATATAACGCCTTTATCAATTCTGGGTGTCATTCTTATCACTTTGCTTGGTGCGAGCTTTTTCACCGGGCTTTCTACTGTGATTGCGTCAATCGTCAAAACCCGGGAGCGTTTTATGGGTATCGGGCAGATTATCACCTTGCCGCTATTTTTTGCCTCGAACGCAATCTATCCGATTAGCATTATGCCCAAATGGCTGCAGATTGTGGCGCGGGTAAATCCATTAAGCTATATGGTTGATGGTTTGCGCTCGCTCTTGGTCACGGGAAATTTATCAAAACTGCCTCTGGATATTGCGGTTCTTGCTGTTGCCGCCTATCTTATCTCACTTTTAAGCGCTTATTTATATCCCAGTATCGCAAGTTAGTAATCAGCAAATCTTGACAGTAGTAAATCAACCCATATAATAGATACGATGATTAATTTTGCACATGTTTCAAAAATATTCAAAAATTCCTGGACCGCTTTGTATGATATTAATCTGAAAGTCAATAGCGGTGAATTTGTTTTTCTAGTCGGACCGACTGGTGCCGGAAAATCAACTATCTTAAAATTAATCTACCATGCCGAAAAACCGAATTCAGGTAAATTGAATGTTTTGGATTATAATCTAGCTGACCATATTGACGATAATAAAGTCGCCGAACTGCGGCGCAAAATTGGTATCGTGTTTCAGGATTTTAAACTCTTGAATGAACGGACCGTGTATGAGAACATCGAATTTGTATTGCAGGTAACCGGTACCCGACCATCGTTGATTCCGGAAATTACTATATCCTCATTGAATCTGGTCGGACTGGCTAACCGTAAGGATTTTTATCCATATCAATTGTCCGGTGGTGAACAGCAGAAAGTCGCAATCGCGCGGGCATTGGCTAAAGAACCTAAGATACTTTTAGCCGATGAACCGACCGGCAATATTGACTACAAAGGTTCAGCCGAGATTTTATCCCTGTTAAAAACGATTAATTATAACGGAACAACTATCGTCATGGCGACTCACGATAACATACTGGCGGAAACCAGTAATAAAAGAATAGTCAGTTTAGAAAACGGAAAGATTTTATCTGATGGCAATTAAGTTTTTATCCCAGGAAGCATTCAAAAATATCACGCGGAACAAATCAACTTTTTTCCTTTCTTCCGGTGTTTCTGCCGCGTGCCTCTTGCTTTTCACGATATTCCTGGTTCTGACCATTAATATTTATCGAATCAAGGCTACAGTCGAAGACCGCATCGAAATATCCGCATTTCTGACCGATAATGCTGACCAGATTGAACTGACTGATAAGATTATGCAATTAGACGGTGTAAAACAGGTGCAGTATATTTCCAAGGATGATGCGCTAAAAGAACTGAGAACTGACTTGGGAGAAAACTCAAACATCCTTGATATCCTGCAGCGTAATCCTTTGCCTGCTTCTTTGAGGGTTAAAATTAATCCGGATTATAAACTGCCGACCAAATTAGGCGAACTGGAACAAAAAATCTCGCTCTTAAAGGGTATCCGTGAAACCTGGTCGGGCAAAGATATGATCGTAAGACTGCATAACATTATAAGTGTGGTTACGGGCTTTGATATCGGGATACTTTTAATTGTCTTTATCTCGGTCATCTTTATTGTTTCGCGGACGGTAGAAGCAACGATTCTTGCCCGTGCCCGAGAAATTGAAATTATGAAACTGGTCGGCGCGACCAGCGCAATGGTAAAATTTCCTTTTTATGTTGAAGGATTTTTTCACGGATTATTGGGAAGTATTGTATCTTTTCTGATAACCGTAATTATTTTTTATTTTATTTCCTCCTTTGTTCCATTCCTGCAAATGCCCTATCTGCTGATTTTAGTTTTTAATATCTTCTGGGGAAGTATTTTGGGAATCGGCGGTTCCTATATCGCGCTGTCGCGTATCCTGAAATGAAATATCGCTACATCTTAAGTTCGCTCTTAGCCATATTTCTGGTTTATCTATCGCTCAATATATTTTTATTTGCTCAGGAGAGTATTGAGAGTACTCGCCGGGAACTGGAAAAAACTCAGGAACAGCTGCGCGTGGTGCAGGATAAAATCGATGCCTTAGATAAACAGGAATTAGGTGTTTTAAACCGTATTGATGCATACGACGAGAAGATTAATTTAACCAAAAAATATATCCGCGAATTAAACCAAGCACAACAAGCCAAGAAAAACGAAATAATCACGGTAACCAATCAGATTACAAGCACCCAGGGACAAATCATTGCCCGCCAATCCGACTTGGAAAAACTGTTAATAAATTATTATAAAGAAGAACGCATTTTGCCCGTGGAACTGTTTTTATCGAACAAATCAATCGCCGACGTTTATAAAAAGTTCATCTATCTTCGGATTATCGCACAGGACCGGAAAAATTTAATCAAGCAGTTTCGCGGTATGAAGCAGGATTTGGAATCACAACAGGCACGATTAATCGCCGCTAACCTGCAATTAGCTCAATATAAACAAAAGCGCCAAGCCGAACAAAGCGATTTAAAAACATCCCAGTCAATGGAGACTAAAATACTCGATAAAGTCCGGACTCAGAAATCGCAGAGTCTGACCTTGGAAGATGAGCTTAAAACCGCTGCCGCTAAACTGGAAAATTTAATTGCTCAATTAGAACAGCAAAGACGTGTCCGTAAACTCGCGCCCGGCACCCATTATCTTGAAATAATGAAAGGAAAATTGCCCTGGCCCTATTATGGCACAGTTATCGCACGGTTTGGAACCAAGCAAGACCCGAAATACAAAACTAAAATTCGCAATACCGGTATTGATATCCAGACTCCCAAAGGCGCGGACATCAAAGCGATTGCAAAAGGACGGGTCGTGTATGCGGACCGGTTTATGGGCTATGGTAATATGGTAATCTTGGATCACGGCGATGGTTATTACTCGCTCTATTCCAATCTCTCGGACATGAGCGCAACGGTCGGCGAAGATGTTGAACAGAGTGAGGTGGTCGGCAGCTCGACTGATATACTACATTTTGAACTGCGCAGCGAAGGAAAACCAGTCGACCCTTTGCTGTGGCTCAATTAGTAAATTATTCAAGTATCAATGCTTTTTTCAAAAATCCTAGGTCAGGAGCAGCCAAAACAAATACTGACTACATTGTATGAGAAAAAGCATTTCCCGGCATTATTATTCACCGGACCGAAGGGTATTGGCAAAAGAACCACTGCAATTAATTTTGCCCAGATTATTAATTGTGCAACCACTGGTGATGTTGATATTAATCAGTGTGCGCGTTGCCAGCAAATCGGTAATCTTATTTATCCTGATATAAAAGTTCTGTTTCCGATTGCCTCAAGTGGCAAATCAGATTCATCAAATGTTACAGACTCGGACGATAATAAATTTTTAGATGAAATTGGCAAGAATATTAACTCATTTGCTTTGGGTCAATCTCGACCTTATCTGCCTGGCTCCAATATCATACCGATACGGATTGTACGCTGGTTAAAACAGGAAATGTCATATAAGCCTTTAATCAGCCAGTATAAAATTATCATTATTCTTGATGCGGACCGGATGAATCAGGAAGCGGCCAATGCTTTCTTAAAAACACTCGAAGAACCGCAGCCGCAGACAATTTTCATTTTAACCACTGAACGAATCTCCCGCATTATTCCGACTATCCGTTCCCGGTGCCAGACAATCCGGTTTTTCAAGCTTCCAAAAGATTTAATAATTCAGCACCTGATAACTTCTAATATTTCTGAAGCCGATGCTAAGCTGGCAGCTGAAGTGGCTGAAGGTAGTTTGAGAACTGCACTCGATTTTCAGTATCATAATATCGATTTTTTACCGGATGCGGAATTCTTAAGTATGTTTGACCGTTCAAAATCTTCCGCACTTGAATCTTTAAATTATATTATCAACAATGACCCGGACACAAAAGTAATTGAAAAATTAATCATTGGTTTACTATTTATATTTCGTAAATCTTTGCAGGTGAAATTACAAATACCGGTCGAGTATAATAATGAAATTATCAAGACAATAACATCGACCTTGACCGTAGAACAAATTGTCCAAAGAATTTCAACATTATTAAATATTCTAAATGATACTGAACTACATCTCAATAAAAAACTGAGCCTGTTTACAATTTTATCCAATATCAGATTCTAGAACGCTTTATTTCCAATGAGTAAAAAAGTCTTACTGATCAATCCATGGATTTATGATTTTAAAGCGTATGATTTTTGGATGAAACCGCTTGGGCTTTTATATATCGCAGCTTATTTGCGTAAAGCTGGATTTGAAATAAACTTTATTGACTGTCTTGACCGTTATCATCCGGTATTAATGAAAAATGTATCAAAACTGCCAAAAAATGATATGTTTGGTCGGGGTAAGTTTTATACTCAGGAAATAGAAAAACCAGCCGTATATCAACATATTACACGTAAATACAGACGCTATGGTATGCCACCCGAAGTTTTTAAACAGATTCTGGATGGCGTTTGTGAACCCGACTCTATTTTGGTAACATCAATTATGACCTATTGGTATCCTGGTCTATTTGATGTGATAAAAATCTTAAAAACCCGTTTTCCAAAAACTCCGGTCATATTAGGCGGTATCTATGCAACAATCTGTTATGAACACGCCCGAGAATTTTCCAGAGCTGATTATGTTATTAAAGGACCAGCCGAGCAGAATCTTGTTTCGATATTTCCAGAACTTGCACCGGTTTCTTTTGAGCATCTCCCCTTTCCGGCATTCGATTTATATTCTGGGCTCGACTATGCCTGTATATTGACTTCTCAAGGTTGCCCATTTTCATGTGTATATTGCGCTGTGCCGAATCTCTCGCTTAAATTAATTTATCGAGACTGCGCATCAATCATCTCGGAAATTATTAATTATCAAAATATGGGTATAAAAAATATTGCTTTTTACGATGATGCTTTACTTACTAATCCGTCTTTCCCTTTGGTATTAGATGAGATTATTAAACGAAACATTAAAATGCAATTTCACACGCCGAATGGATTGCACCCGCGGTTTTTCAATCAGGAATTAGCGAATAAAATGTTTGCTGCCGGTTTTAAGACGATTTATCTCAGTCTTGAAACGATCGATTATAAAATTCATGAGAAAATTGATAATAAGGTTACGCTTCAGGAATTTGTTCAGGCATTCAAATATTTAAAAAAGGGCGAATTTTCCAATTCGCAGATTCATGCCTATTTGATGATTGGGCTGCCCGAAATTAGTGCTGAACTTGTAAAACAGAGTATCGATTTTGTTCATAGTCTCGGGATAACCGTTCATTTAGTTGAGTTCTCGCCAATCCCGGGTACAAAGGCATTTGAACAGCTTGGCTTTGATGAGCAAACCGACCCGTGCCTGCATAACAATACTATCTTTCCGGCTTTAAATGATGAAATGAAAAAAGAGATGCTTGAATTAAAAGCTTATCTTTCAAAACTACAGGCTACTGTTTGACTTTTATCATCAGATAAGCATCAACAACCAGAAACAGAAAATTACCAAACCAGGCCGCAAAAAATGGTGATATGACGCTCGACTGTCCATAGGCTTTGGTTACCTGCAAAAGTCCCCAGTAAATAAATGCAAATAGCAACCCCAGTCCAAGCCCGAACATTATACTGCCGCGTCTCAGCTTGATGGTTAAAGGCAGGCTTAAAAGTATCAGAATTAAACCGATGAATGCATTGGAAAACCGGCAGTTAAATTCAACTTCCGACTTGGCAGTTTTTAATCCCGCAATTTTAAGCTGAGTAATATATTTTGATAATTCCCAGATTGACATCTCCTCAACCACTCTTGTTTCCTCGGTAAAATCACTCGGTTTTTCATCGATCACTAGAACCATTGAATCATAATGAACATAAGACTCAATCGTGTCATCAATAAAACTACGGACATTGATATTTTTACCGAGCCACTGGTGATTGATATACTGAGCTTCGCTTCCGTCATAGCGCTTTTCCAGCCGACCTGACTGATTTAATTGCACAATCACAAAATTACGCATAATGCCGGATAATTCTTCGTGCACCGGTTTAATGCTCTCATACTCGTAAATAAAATAGACCAGCTGATGCTCACCTTTGATATACAGATTATACCGTTTTGATGAAATATTGCCGTATTTACGTTCGATTTTTATCCGTCTAAGGTCGTCCAGTTTTTTCAAAGAAGGAATCGTAACAAATTCGTAGCCAAAAAACTCAACAACAATCAGCGCTAATCCCAGAATAATTATTGGTGAAAACAAGCGAAACATATTAATACCAGCAATCTGCATCACCGAAATCGAACGCTCGCGCATCAGCATACCATAGACTAAAAAACAGGAGAGAATGATACCGACCGGCAGCATCAAACTGATTGCTGCAGGCAGATTGTATAAATAATACAAAGCGACGGTGAATATTGATGCATGACGACCGATAAAATAATCGAGCTCGTCAAAAAGGTCAATCAAAAGATATATCGCTACCACGCATAACACCGCGAGCACTGCGTATTTAATAAACTCTTTGATTAGGAAGCGGTCAATGACTTTCATATTTTATTTTGCGCGATGCAATAGTTTCTTGGTAAAATTTGTCTCAAAACCAACCGAACTTAACAATAGTAGTGTTACCGGTATTAAAATCAGATTGGCAAACCAGATACCGATGAACGGCGTGATTCGTCCTGCATCCGCAAATTCTTCGCCGGCAATTAAAATGATATAATAAACCGCAAAGAATAATAAACCGGTGACAAATCCGAAACCCAGTCCGCTGCGCTTAATCAATAATCCTAATCCAGCGCCAAAAAACAGAAATATCAGGCACGAGCATGCCAGCGCGTATTTCTTCTCGATTTCGGTTGCGTATTGATTAAATTCGTTGTGCTTGTAGCGCAGTCGCGTCATCGCATCGTCATAACGATACTTGCTCACTTCATTTTCCGGCGTCTGCTTGTACTTTGCGACATCTTTATTAAGGCTATTAATATCTTTACTAATGCTTCGGGTATGCGCATACAAATCATTCAAAACCATTTCACGGTCTGAGCGGTACTTACGTTCCCGACGGCTGAACTCATCGTCAATCGGCAGATTAATCTGATGACTGGAAAATGCTAGATGGCGGTATTTATCTTTGGTTATCAGTTCGGAAATCTCGC
>Ga0315294_10010051_pt1 | contig 10371 bp, 8 predicted proteins | sample YL17G13_40_MG_FD_203626 | JGI IMG/M metagenome (GOLD analysis project Ga0315294, IMG submission 203626) | Sediment microbial communities from Yellowstone Lake, YNP, Wyoming, USA - YL17G13_40 | ecosystem: Environmental > Aquatic > Freshwater > Lake > Sediment | place: USA: Wyoming | collected...
CTCACGTCCTCAAGAAAAGAAATGTATGTCAGCATAATATTTATCGTTATCTCCGCGTTCTGGCTCCTCTCAGAAATCATCCTGAGCAGGGCGAGACGTTCTGAAGCAAAAGATTCATCCAGGCTGGATAAATCCTCTTTAAGGTTTTTGTGGATTGCCATCTTTCTCTCTGTTTTCTTGGGAGTTTCTCTTGGTGTAAAAGGGGTTGGTTTCATACGGGTCAGGCATCATCTCCTTTCAAACTGCGGAATTTTCCTGATGCTGCTCGGACTTGTCATCAGGTGGACTGCTATTCTTACCCTCAGAAAATACTTTACAGTAGATGTGAGCATTTTAGAAGGCCACAAGATTGTCAAAAAGGGGCTCTACAAATATATCCGTCACCCGTCTTATGCAGGCAGTCTGGTTTCGTTCCTGGGCTTAGGTCTGGCTTTTTCAAACTGGTTGAGCAGTATCGTGATGTTCTTACCTATTCTGATGGCATTCATTTACAGAATGCAGGTTGAGGAAAAAGCCTTAATTCAAGCCTTCGGAGAAGAGTATCTGGATTACTCAAATACCACCAAGCGCCTGATTCCCAAAATCTATTGATGATTTGACATAAGATGCAAGAAAGCTCTCCCTCGTAGGGGACTGATGAGAAAAGGGTTTTAATTTTACCAACTTTAATGTATATTCCCTGAGCACAAAATGGCAGGAGCACTTTGCGGCGTGCCCTGGTTTTTATTTGTCATTGCGAGAAACGTAAGTGGCGAAGCAATCCTTATAAAGTCAACGGATTGCTTCGTCCTTTGGACTCGCAATGACAGCTGAGAGCATAGGATAAAATGATACCCATTCTAAAGATTTTCATCGTTTTCGTTTTTTTAGTCATTTTGATCAAGAAGAAAGTTCAGGTGGGGTATACTCTCCTTTTGGGAGCAATCTTCTTGGGGATTTTGTTTTCTCTGCCTCTGTTGGAACTTATAAAAAACGTCTTCAAAGCCACGATCGAATGGGATACCCTGCATCTGTTGTTTATAGTTATTCTGGTCACCATTTTCGGCGGGGTTTTAAAATTCACCAATAGCTTGAGGGATATAACCGACTCCTTAGAGAATCTGGTCAAAGATACCAGGACCATCTTGGCTCTTCTGCCGGCTTTAATCGGAATACTCCCTATGCCCGGCGGTGCGATGATGTCCGCACCTATGATAGAGGAGGTCGGCTCGAGGAAAAATCTATCACCGGAGATAAAAGCATCTTTTAACCACTGGTTCAGGCATATAATGGAATTTGTCTTTCCTCTATATCAGGGGGTAATTATCGCCTCGGTCATATTACAGGTGCCTTTGAGCAAGATAATTCTTGCCCAGGTGCCTATGAGTCTGACTATGTTAGGTGCGGGGATATTTTTCCTCTGGAGAAAAGTCAAACTCGAAAAAGAGGAAAGCAAGAGCCAAAAAAATACTGTTGAAAATCTGCTTTTATTTCTGAAAAGCATCTGGGGGATTCTTTTGGCTGTGGTTTTAAATCTTTTCTCCGGGATAGATTTATTGTGGGCGCTGCTTTTAAGCGTCATCCTGTTTGCCATAGTAAATCTAGTCAAACCTGCTTCGCTTCTCAAAATAATCAGGGAGAACGTCACCTGGGAGATTATCATGCTGATTCTGGGGATAATGATCTTCAAAAAGATAATCGAAGTTTCCGGTGCAGTGACGGTAATTCCTCAGACTTTATCTGCCTGGGGAATCTCCCCAATTCTGGTGATTTGTCTGGTTCCTTTTACAGTCGGGGCTTTGACTGGTGTAACCACCGCCTTTATAGGCATATCTTATCCAATACTATTGAGCTTTTTAAAACCGAATGGGGTGAACTACGGATATGCTATGTTAGCTTATGCCGCAGGTTTTACAGGCGTGATGCTCTCTCCAGTGCATTTATGTCTGGTTTTGACCAAAGATTATTTCAAAGCCTCTTTTTCAAAAATCTACAGATTGATAATTCCGCCTTCGATCGTTTTGATGGTCGTGGCAGTGATTTTGGTGCTGTTAGGGTATCCCTGGGGGAAAATAGGGTAAGAAGGGTTCGAGGTAAAAGAAAAAACACTGGGACCGTTTACCGTTTTTCGTGACTGCGATAAAAAAATCGTAGGGCTACCCTTTAGCAAAGTAGGTCAAGCATGGCAAAGCCTGCTTGACAAAAGGGATGACGAATTAAAAAAGTCAACCAGTCCTTCAGACATGGTTGACCTACACGCCTGTTCATCTATAATCGGTAGACCCAGGTTGCCCCAACGTGGGTCGCATTCCCTCCTTGAGGGCAAGGCGGGACTACCAGCTTCGTTGGTGAGGAGACCAACGAAGAGCAGGTAGAGATGCATGGCTATGTGCCTCTACATACATAAAACGTCGGGCATAAAGCCCGAGGCTACGACCTTTATGACCTCACCTTCTGCCTTCCATTGTTTTAAATGGAAACCTAAAGGTTTCCGCTACATAAAACATCACGCTTTTCCTCTCCAGTGGTGAGAGGGAACACATCAAAATTTCTTAAACAAAAGGGGGAACTTTGAGTATATTAAATTGTATAAACTTGTAGAAAATGGGAGATCCCTCTGATGGAGCAAAGCCGGCCTGAAGGTCAGACTCGATCTTCTGATAAGGAATTGATGGAGAGATTTTTACGGGGTGAGGTGGAAGGGTTTAATCTCCTGGTCAAAAATTATAAAGTGAGGTTATTTTCCCTGCTTTACCGTCTGGTAGGCAACAAGGAGGAGGCTGAGGATATCTTGCAGGAGACTTTTTTGAGAGTCTACAAACAAAAGGAAAGTTACGATTTCAATTACTCTTTTTCCACCTGGATTTATACCATAGCCTTGAATCTTTGCAGGAATCTATACAAAAGGAAGAAAAAAGTCAGGTTTTTGGGAATGGATAGTCTGGTTAATCATCCGGATCCAAATTCGGAGAATCACGGGAACAGGAATCGCTTAAGCTCAATTTTGGAAGGGGCGATAAGCTCGCTTCCTTTCAAATACCGAACGGTTTTTCTCTTAAGGGACGTTGACCAGCTATCTTATGAAGAGGTCGCTTCGACTTTGAATTTACCTTTAGGCACGGTAAAATCCAGGGTTAACCGGGCAAGAAGGATTTTGCAGAAAAAATTGAGGCCAATGATGGAGGAATGCTATGAGCTGTCGAAAGATTCGCCGCTCTCTATCCCGATATTATAAAGGCGAGCTAACTGTAAAAGAAAAGGAATTGATTGACCAGCATATCCTGGCGTGTGAAGGTTGTTCCAGAGAAGCTCAGGGGTTCAGAGCCTTAAATGATGCGATTCCGGAACTGGATAGATTTGCACCATCCTCAGCATTTGAGTCGAAACTTGGACAAAAAATCAAAGAGCTTCCTTCTACAGAGAAAGAGCCAAAAGTAAAATCTTTGTTTACTGTTTTCCCCTCTCTGAGATGGGTATTTATTCCGGCGGCGGTTGTGGCATTGGCTCTATTTCTGGTTTTGAAAGGGGGATTTCATAAATCTCAGACGATTTCGGAAAAGCCTGAGACGGCAACTTCCGCTGAGACTTCGTTGGTGAGGACACCAACGAAGAGCGAGAATCCTTCTACGCTCACTGTTGGTCTCCAGACCAACAGTGGTAAAGTAGATTTACCTATAAAGAAAAAGGGGAGTCCCAGAGCAGTCTTTGTGATGGATAATTTAAGATTATCGGACCTGGAGGAATTGCCTGACAGCAGAATGCCGGAGCGCGGGTCGCCTAACTTTGTTATAGATGCGGTTAATTATAGACCGGTGGATAACAGACAAACCAATGTTGGATATATTCTGCCGGCGGTCTCATCCGCCAGCAGCAAAGTAAGAAAAGTTTATTGATAGGGAGGTTTATATGAGAATAAAAATTATATTGAACCTGGGAATTTTAGTTCTTTTGTCCCTATTTTTCAGCTGGCTGGAGCCAGACTCATCATTCCTGGTTAGTTCTGCCTCAGCTCAAGACGTGCTGGAATCATTGGAGCAGAATATCACCAGTCTGGTGGAGTCGGTTAAGCCATCGCTGGTGACCATCGAGGCGGGAATTTTTCCCGAAGGAAGGGGAAAACTCTCTGAGCCGGCATCCTTCGTAGGCTCAGGCGTAATCTATTCACCAGACGGGTATATCCTGACTACTTCCAGCGTGGTGAGAGGGATGAAAGATTTCAGGGTAATAGGTTCTGATAAGAAAGAGTATGAGGCGAAACTGATTGGAACGGATTACCAGACCAATTTAGCTGTTTTGAAAATAGACGCCAAAGGTCTGAGACCGGCCGAGCTGGGTAACTCTGACAAAACAAAGGAAGGCTCCTGGGTCACAGTTGTGGGGAATTCATACGGGCTTCCGACTGCAGTCTCCTTCGGGATAGTCAACGGCATCAGAGATGATAAGACCATCCAGATGAGCGTCAACGTGAGTCCAGGAAATAGCGGAGGACCGGTATTAAACACCAGGGGAAAAGTAATCGGACTGGTTTCTGCCAAGCTTTCCGAGCCTTCGGTAATGGGATCTGTGAGGATATACGAGGAGGGGTTGAAGAGAAGTGTCACCATCCCGCCGACCCAGATCGAAGTACCCTCATCCGGGATCTCTCTGGCAATTCCGATGAACTCAGTCAAGGAGAAGGCGGATTGGATAATAAAACATGGCTCCAGCATTGAGAAGGGTTATCTGGGTGTTTATCTGGCAGACTTGGACGAGCAGACAAAAGCGGAGATCGGTGTGAAGGGAGGGGTTCTAGTCGATGGCGTGGTGCAGGGTAGTCCAGCAGACAAGGCAGGTTTGAGAGATCAGGACGTGGTGGTGGAATTCAACGACGAGAAAGTTGAGGACTCTGAGCATTTCAGGGAGCTAATCGAAAGTACCCGGCCTGATAAATCGGTAAGGCTAAGAGTGCTGCGGAATGGAAAAGAAAGGATTCTAAGCGCCAGACTTAGCAGGGCCGGGCCGGACTATAGCTTCTGGACGGGTCTGGAAAAGCTCTCCGAGGCGCTGGGAAAGGCAAATTTCGAGCAGGTGTACGACGAGCAGCAGAGTAAACTCCTGGAATCGCTTGACAAAGCGAAAATCGTCCAGGGCAAAGACCTGACAGAGCTAAGGAAAGAGATGGAAGAGTTTAAGAAGGAACTGGTGGACTTAAGTAAAGAGATTGAAAAACTGAGCAAGAAGATGGAGGAAGAGAAGAAATAAGGATTCGAGGAGTCAAGGGTTCAAGGGGAAAGAGAAATGACGCGAGCGTTGGTCGTTTCTCGTGACCGTAAAAAAGAGTGTAGAGACGCATAGCATGCGTCTCCAAGTTCGTTGCGTCCGGTCCTGCGGATCCGTTTCTCGGAGTTTATCCCGGACGTTTTTAATTGATAAGTTCGTAGGGCAAGGCTTTTAGCCTTGCCTTGCTTTTTTGTAAGGACAGAACATTGTTCTGTCCTCACGCTCTTTGTAGGGGCGTATGGCAATACGCCCCACCTATCTCTTTCAGGCTTGATTTTTCAAAGAGAATAGTTAAATTATATAAATCAAACAAAGAAGGAAAAGAGCCTATTACACTTTATTGGCTAAGGATGGTCAACATAGGGGAGTAAATAGAATATGAAATTTTGGTTAAGCATTATCTTGATAGTTGGTCCATTGATACTTGGTACATTTCTCTCCATAGCAAAAGAGCTAAAAAGAAGAACAAAAATAATTGTGTGGGTTATCTGTTTGTTAATCTGTTTCTGCGGCGTCTATTTATTAGTAGAACAAAAGAAAGCTGAAGAAGAAAAGGCTAAAGCCGAGAAATTTGAGCGTGAATTATTAGAAAGGCAGGAGTTACGTGGAAGGGGTCTTACACAAGAATACATAGATGGTCTGGGAGAAAATCCCTTGTTAAGACATTTCTTTAATTCTGGACAAAACTATAAGAAAGAATATAAGTTTAAACAGGCTATTAAGGAGTATGAAAAATGCCTATCACACCCGGGAGCTACACAGGAGAACAAAGTCGCCGCTAATATCCTCATAGGTAACTGCTATTATCTTTTATCAGAACTAAAAAAGGCAGAAAAGCATTATAAAGAAGCATTAACCATATCTGAAAAAGTAAAAGATAAAACTGAAAGATTAGAAGGAAAATCAGGAGCTCTTAACAACTTAGGTAATGTATATGCTGATTTAGGCGATTTCAAGAAGGCGATTGAGTATTGCGAGAAATCTTTAGAAATTGATAAAAAGATAGGTGATAAGGCAAGCGAATCAGCAAGCTATACAAATTTAGGTAATGCTTATTTTGGCTTATGTGATTTTAAGAAAGCTATTGAGTATTATTTGAATGCAGAGAAGATTTTTACCGAGACCGTGCAAACTCATTATCTCAAGATGGTTTATCATAATTTATCTCTTGCCTATGAAAAACTTGGAGATGATGAGAATGCGAAAAAATATAAGGGGTTGGCAAATTCTAAATAGTAAAAAGGCAGGCGTAAGGGCACGGCGCGCCGTGCCCTTACAAATTTTTATAATGTTTTCAAATAGGCGTCAATCGCACGGGCGGCTTTTTTGCCTGCACCTGCGGCTAAGATTACGGTTGCTCCGCCGGTGACTATGTCACCTCCGGCGAAAACACCTTTGCGCGAGGTCTGGCCAGTTTCAGGGTCAGCGGTTATGTTCCCCCATTTATTGATGTCTAATCCGGGAGTGGTTTTCGGGACCAATGGATTGGAGCTATTCCCAATGGCGACTATCACGGTATCCACATCCATTATATAATTGGAGCCTTCAACTGGAACTGGTCTTCTGCGTCCGGATTCGTCCGGCTCTCCTAATTTCATCCGGATACATTCCATCCCTTTGACCCAGCCATCCTCGGTTCCGTGGAATTTAACCGGAGCAGTCAGGAAATCGAACTTCACTCCTTCTTGTTCTGCATGATGAATCTCATCTTTTCTGGCTGGCATCTCAGTTCGGGAGCGGCGATAGACTATATAGGCATTGTCTGCACCCAGTCTCAAAGCAGTTCTGACCGAATCCATAGCGGTATTTCCACCGCCTAGGACAGCAACATTTTTTCCTGAGAAGATAGGAGTATCGTTTTCCGGAAAGCTGTAAGCTTTCATCAAATTCGAGCGGGTCAGATATTCGTTTGAGGAATAAACGCCATTTAGATTTTCACCCGGAATCCTCATAAAATTGGGGAGTCCGGCTCCGGTCCCTATAAAGATCGCATGATACCCGGAAGCGAACAGGTCATCAATAGTCTCCAGCATCCCAATTACATTGCTGGTCTTAAACTCAACGCCTAATTTAGCCAGGTAGTCAACTTCAGATTGAACAATCGCCTTGGGCAATCTAAATTCCGGGATTCCGTAAACCAAAACTCCTCCGGCCTTGTGCAAAGCTTCAAATACTGTTACCTGATGTCCCATTTTTATCAGGTCACCAGCCACAGTCAGCCCAGCCGGACCTGAGCCAACTATCGCCACTTTTTTGCCAGTCGATTTCTCGATTTCAGGTATTTCTATTTCACCTGCTTCCCTTTCATAGTCTGCGGCAAACCTCTCTAAGTTACCTATGGCTACAGGCTGGTATTTCTTAGCTAAAACGCAGACCTTTTCACACTGGTCTTCCTGGGGGCAGACCCTGCCGCAGACTGCAGGTAAGCTATTGGTCTCTTTCAGCTTTTTTGCCGCGCCGATATAGTCACCTTCAGAAATAAATTTGATAAATCCAGGTATATCGATCTCCACCGGACAGCCGGCAATGCACAAAGGTTTTTTGCAGTACAAACAGCGCTGGGATTCGATCTTGGCTAATTCCTCAGTGTATCCGAAAGGAACTTCTTTGAAATTTTTGACCCTTTGCTCCGGTGTTTGCTCAGGCATCTTCTGCCTGGGGATACTGGTCTTTTTTGGGGTGCTCAATTTTGATTCCTCTTCAGGATGGTTTGTGGCTTTGATGGTGATGTGCAGACTGATCCATTCTGGAGACGAAATTATCCATAGCAACCTTTTCTTCTTTTAGATACATTCGCTGTCTTTTAAGCAGTTCCTCAAAATCAACCAGATGGGCATCAAAATCCGGTCCATCTACACAGGCGAACTTTGTCTGGTTCCCAACAGTTACCCTGCAGGCACCGCACATCCCGGTTCCATCTACCATTATCGGGTTCAGACTGATTATTGTCCTGACTTTGTAGGGTAATGTGACTCTGGCTAATGCCCGCATCATCAAAACCGGTCCAACTGAAAAGACGAAATCCACCTTTTCGCCTTTCTCTAATATTCCGGCTAAGACCTGGGTTACAAATCCGTGAAAACCATAACTTCCATCATCTGTCGATATAATCAGATTGTCGCAGGCGGCTATTGATTCATCCTCCATTATCAGAAGCTCTTTATTCCTAGCACCGATTATGGAGGTTACCTGATTCCCCACCTCTTTTAAAGCTTTTGCCACAGGATGAATCGGGGCAATCCCTATGCCTCCTCCCACGCACACGCAATTGCCGTATTTCTCTATATGAGTAGGGGTTCCCAGAGGACCCACCACGTCAGCAAGTAGGTCCCCTTCCTTGAGAGAACCCAGCTGCGCAGTCGATTTTCCCACCTCCTGAAAAACGATAGTCAAGATCCCGTTTTTCTTGTCCAAGTCCGCAATCGACATCGGGATTCTTTCTCCCGGCTCATCAATCCTTAAAATCACGAACTGTCCGGGTTTGGCTTTTTCCACTAAAAGGGGGAGATGAAATCTAATCCTGTGAATATTCGGAGCTAATTTGCTTTTCTCGATGATTTTTTCCAGAAATTCTCCTTTTTTTCATTATTTGATCTTGCTCTGCGTTGGTGTCCTCACCAACGCAGGCAACCTGTTAGTCTGGAGACCAACAGGCAGCGTCGGGTTTTAGTTGTTGGTCTGGAGACCAACAACCAGCGTCAACGCTGCGTCTCTTTTTCAATCTCTTCTACGAAATAGGTCTTGAAAAAATCAACCACCTCCTGGGAGGTAAAAACATTGATAGCTTCGTTATCTTTCATTTTTTCATATCTTTGCTTGAAATTTTCATCCTCCGCAACAAGGGAGTCGATCACTTTGACAACTGCATCATAGTTCTTAGAATCGAACTCAGCCCTGAGGTTCTGGGGCAGAATGTTGCGAAAATTGTCTAACCTTTGCTGTAAGTCCTGCACCCTGGATTTCTGGCATCCGGGCAAAGTCAATAAGAGAGTAACTATAAGAAACAGAATAAGAACATATTTATACACCTTTGGACATCTCCTTCAGGAATTTATCCACATCAATCACTTTCTGAGTTTCCTGAGCTATAACCAGCTCCTCATTGGTCGGAATAGCCAGGACCTTAACCCTGGTTTTGTCCTTGCTGATCAGAGCCTCCATCCCCACCGCCTCTTCGTTTCTGTCCTCGTCAATCTCAATCCCCAGGAACTCCAATCCTTCACAGCATTTTGCTCTGATTAAGGGAGAATTCTCACCCACTCCTGCAGTGAAGACCAAACAGTCCAGACCACCCATAGCTGCAGCATAGGCACCGATATATTTTTTTATGCGGTAGCAGTACATATCCAGAGCCAATTTAGAATTGGCATGCCCTTCCTTTGCTTCCTGGATAATGTCCCGCATATCGCTTGAATGGCCGGAGATACCCTGCATACCGGAATGTTTGTTCAAAAGAGTATTGGCTTCCTGCAGGGATAGCTCTTCCCGAGCCATTATGTGTAAGATCACAGCTGGGTCCAAATCCCCAGTTCTGGTTCCCATAAGGAGCCCTTCTAAGGGAGTAAATCCCATGCTGGTGTCTACAGATATCCCTCCATCTACTGCTGCCATACTGGCACCATTACCCAGATGGCAGGTAATTATCTTGAGTTCTTTAAGAGGCTTTTTCAATAACTCGGAAGCGCGTTTGGACACATAGAAATGAGAGGTCCCGTGAAAGCCATATCTTCGGATGCCGTATTTCTTATAAAGAATGTAGGGGAGTCCGTAGATGTAAGCATATTTTGGCATCTGCTGGTGAAAAGCGGTGTCGAAAACCGCAACCTGGGGGATATTCGGCAGAATCTTCTGACAGGCATTTATACCTCTGATATTGTGAGGATTATGCAGGGGGGCAAGCTCGATGCAGTTTCTCAACTCTGCCATCACCTCCGGGTTTATCAGGACCGACTCCGGGAATTTCTCGCCTCCATGCACCACCCGGTGACCAACTGCCGAAATCTCCGATTTGTCTTTGATCACACCATGGTTAGGGGAGAGGAGTATACTTATCACATACTCGATGGCAACGATATGGTCGATTATCTCCCCGGAGATCTTCACCTCTGGCCGGTCGTGCGGCTTGTGAGTCAG
>Ga0315294_10010053_pt1 | contig 10370 bp, 9 predicted proteins | sample YL17G13_40_MG_FD_203626 | JGI IMG/M metagenome (GOLD analysis project Ga0315294, IMG submission 203626) | Sediment microbial communities from Yellowstone Lake, YNP, Wyoming, USA - YL17G13_40 | ecosystem: Environmental > Aquatic > Freshwater > Lake > Sediment | place: USA: Wyoming | collected...
CGCATAAACTAGCCGGCTGACGAATCGATCCACCCGTGTCCGTGCCGAGAGCAGCAAGACACAAATCCGCCGCGACCGCCGCAGCCGAGCCGCCGGACGAGCCGCCAGGCACCCGCATTAAATCCCACGGATTCCTCGTCACTTGAAAATCGGAGTTTTCAGTCGACGAACCGTGAGCAAAAGCATCTTGATTAAGTTTGCCCAAAATTACTACGCCGGCATCTTTCAATTTTTTGACAGCAGTCGAGTCATAGCAGGAAACGAAACTCTTCAAAATATTTGAAGCGGCAGTTGTCTCAACCCCCTTTTGGCAAAACATATTCTTGAGAGCAATCGGGATGCCGTCCAGCTTCCCGCGGCCCTTCCCATCCTTTCGCCTCCCGTCCGATTCTCTAGCCGCTTTCAGCGCCCCCTCTTTATCAACATGCAAATATGCTAGTATAAGCTTTCTATCAACTTCATCAATCCTTTTTAAAATTGCCTCGGTTAGTTCAACCGAGGTTATTTCTTCTTTTTCAAGAAGCTCGCCCGCCCTTGCGATAGTTAATGAAAATAATTCTTTCATTTCTCAATCACCCTGGGAACAACGATATTCGTCCCTTCCTTTTGTGGAGCATTAGCGAGCAGCTCTTCCGTAGTGCATTGAGTCAAATCAGCATACTGTTTAGTCTCATCATCCCTCAAAACATTTTTTAGCCCTGTAACCTGCGAGGTTTCCTTAATATCTTTTAAGTCGGCTTCGTCAATTTTTCCAAACAAATCAAACACCGCCGCCAGTTGTTTGGAAAATTTTTCAACCTCCTTTTCCGTCAACGCCAATCGACTTAGTTTTGCAACATGCAAAACATCTTCTTGTTTGAGCATCTTAACTCCCTATTTATCATATCAATTTCGTCACCTTTTTAATAGTCGGGCTCTTTTTAAAGTACTTCCCCGATTTCCCAATTGGTCATATTTGAACGGTCGTTCAAATATGACCAATAATTAAAAACTCGCTAGACAAGTCCAAATTTCTTTCTTAGCAGAGAATCATTCTCTCTCCGGTCAGTCTGCCCGATAATAAAATTAACGTATTTTTCGATCTTGTATTCTTTTCTTATAAAATCCAGAACATCCATATTGGCAAAAGGTGCGACGAATACACTGTTCTGCAGCTTCACAAAACCATTTCTCTTTAAAAAAGACCGTAGAGCGGCCCTTTCTCTCCTCATTTTCTCCGGAATGTCAAAAATTACAATTCTCCATTTTCTGTCCCACTTTCCCCTATCAACCTTTTGTGCCCTGATTTTTAGAAACTTCATTTGCCTTCTCCCTTTGGGAGAAATTAGGAAACGATCATTTTTTCCACACTTCAAATAGCCTCCTCTAACAAGCGAGCGCAGGGCAGCATAGCACTGGCCATGCATTTCGGGATTGTCGTGTGCAAGCCGATATATTCCCTTTTTTGTCAGAAAGAAATCGGCTTCTAAGGCAAGATCGCCGAAATCACAAAGCACATCAAGGAGAATTTTTGCGGCTGACTTTGAGTAATCAAGCGCTTTTCCCATTGCTAACATTATAGCAAATCGGTCATATTTGAACGACCGTTCAAATATGACCAATACTCTCTTCCCTCACTCTAGTTTCTTCCGTAAGGTAATTCCAAAAAAATTCCCGGGCAATAAATCGCTCCGGCACAAAGCCACATCAACATGGGGTTATTCCAGCATACCCAAAAACTCTTTTTCCGAGATCATTTTAACGCCGAACTTTTTTGCCTTCTCTAATTTTGAGCCCGGGTCTTCGCCGACGATCAAATAATTGGTTTGGGAGGAAACTGAACCGTGAACTTCCCCGCCGTATTGAATAATTTTTTTATGCGCCTCGTCGCGCGCCATTGTCTCAAGTGTGCCGGTTACGACAAAACTTTGCCCCTTTAATTTATTGGCCGAAACCGGCGAGTGGTAATTTATAACTTCAACGCCAAGCTTTGAAAGCTTTTTGATAAAATCACGACTCTTTTGATCCGACAAATACTCAACGACACTGTCGGCAACCTTTCCTCCGATTCCATACATTCGGTCTAAATCCTCATGCCGGGCCGAGAGAAATTTTTCAAGAGTGCCGAATTGCTTGGCCAAATCAGTCGCCATTTCTCCTCCGACATGACGAATGCCAAGGCCGTAAATAAAGCGATCTAAGCCAATTTTTTTGCGCTCTTGGATTGCGTCAATAATGTTTTGCGCCGACTTTTCGGCGAAACGCTCCAGCGGTTCAAGGTCTTCGACTTTGAGCGAGAAAATGTCGGCCGCATCCTTGATTAGTCCTTCTTCGATCAGTTTTTCCAAAATTTTTGGGCCTAAGCCGACAATCTCAAAAGCGCCTTTAGACACAAAATGTTCGAGCTGACGGCGAGTGCGAGTGGAGCAATTTTTATCCGCGCAATACCAATCCACTTCCCCCGCTCGTTTAATGACTTTGCCGCCGCAGACTGGACACTTGGTTGGCATTGCAAACTTCTTCTCCTTGCCGCGCCGCATGCGTTTAATTGATTCCACCACTTCGGGAATGACATCTCCGGCTTTGCGAATAACAACCGTGTCGCCTATTCTGACATCCTTGCGCGCAATCTCATCCGCATTGTGAAGCGTGGCGCGCGAAATTGTCGAGCCGGCAACCGGAGTTGGCTCGAGCACCGCTACCGGGGTCAATTTTCCGGTGCGGCCAACCTGGACAATAATATCCTTGACCCAACTCGTGCCCTCTTCAGCCGCGAATTTATAGGCAATCTGCCCTCGGGGGGCTTTGCCGACTACGCCAAGTCGACTAAATAACTTTCGATCGTTGAGACCAACAACTACTCCATCCATTTGATACGGCAACTTTTCGCGCGCCTTGCCCCAATGTTTTAAATAAGAAATTACCGCGCCGATGTCACCGCAAATTTTGTTGTTCTTGTTGGTCGGAAATCCTAATTTTCCCGCCAGCTCATGCTCATCAGAATGCTTTTGTAAACCGAGATTGATCGCAATGGCATACATCATAAAATGCAAGTTGCGGCTGGCGGCAATTTTGGGATTAAGCTGGCGGATCGAGCCGGCTGAGATATTGCGCGGGTTGGCGTAAACCGGCAAGCCCTTTTTTTGCTGCTGTCTGTTCAACTCAAGAAAATCTTTTTTGGGCAAATAAACCTCGCCGCGAACTTCGATTTCCTGATTGGTGTCAACCCCCGGCACCTCTCTTAAACGAAGTGGGATAGAGCTAAGAGTTTTTAAATTATTGGTGACGTCTTCGCCAACTTGTCCGTCGCCGCGCGTCGTCCCCAAAGAAAATACGCCCCCTTTATAAATTAAAGTCACGGCCAAACCGTCCATTTTAAGCTCCGCATAATAGCCGGCGCGACGAATTTTCTCTTCTCCGACCAATTTAATAAGTCGCTCTTCCCATTTTTTCAAATCATCTTCGGAAAAAGCATCATTCAAAGACAGCATCGGCGTTTTGTGCGTGACTTTGACAAATTTATCGAGCGCCTTGCCCCCGACTCTTTGCGTCGGCGAGTCAGCCGTCACCAATTCGGGAAATTGGTCTTCGAGCTTGGCTAATTCCCGCTTTAGCGAATCGTCCACCGCATCAGAGACCCGCGGTTTATCTAAAACGTGATAGAGATAACGATTCTTCTCGATTTCTTTGCGCAGTACTTCTATTCTTTTTTTCGCTTGCTTGCGATCCATTAGCCAAATTGTGCCACAGGGTATTGACAAATTCAAGGAAAAGTGGTATATTATGAGCTGTTCGTTGGTGATGAGGTTCAGGTAGGGCGGTCTTGCCGTGCCCCGGCATTGTCCGGGGTCGGCCCACCAATGCAGCGGGGACCGGTCTTCCCTCTCCAGGGGTGCTCAGTACTGCAGTACAGAGCAGCAGGACGCAGCTGCGCCGGCTGAACCCCACTCCCCACAGAGCCGCCCAGCCAGACCCGCCACCAACGAACTACGGGGCCCTCCGGGGCCCCTAACTTTATTTATTACGGACCATTCGACTATTTTATCAGCACCTCACGCAATCTTCTGACCCGCTCCCCAATCGGCGGATGCGTCGAGAAAACAACCGCCAGCCAAGATTCCTTTTTTGCTTGCGCCGCCGAGCGAGCGTCCGAGTGCCCCGGGTCGGCGATAAACAAATGATTGATGGCGCGATTTTTCAGCCGCGTTTCAGAACCATCTTTGGAAATTTTTTCAAGCGCACTAGCCAACCCCTCCGGGTAGCGAGTAATCAGCGCTCCCGTAGCATCAGCCAAAAATTCTCGCCGGCGCGAAACTGCCAGCTGAATCAGAGTCGCCGAAATCGGCGCCAGAATCGCCAAAAGCAAAGCTAAAAGGAGAAAAATCGCTCCGCCCTGGTTATTGTCATCGCGACCCCGCCAAAAGCTCATCCGGATCGCCCAGTCCGAAATCAAAGCAACCACTCCAACCAAAACCACCACTACCGTCATCAGCCGAATGTCATAATTGCCGACATGGCTCATCTCGTGCGAAACTACTCCCTCAAGTTCAACCTTTTTTAGCTTCCCAAGCAATCCGGTGGTTACCGCCAGGGCGGCGTGATGAGGATCGCGGCCGGTGGCAAAAGCATTGGGCATCGGGTCATTGATGACATAAATTTTCGGCTTAGGCAGGCCGGCGGCGATGGTAATATTTTCGACAATGCGATGCAGTTCAATAAACTCCTTCCGCGGTGCCTCTTTGGCGCCGGCGCCGATCAGAGCAATTTTATCCGAATAATAATAAGAAGTCAGGGCTTGCACCACAGCAATCGCCACCGCCGCGGCTAAAATAATCGGCGCATCATAAGCTTGGGCAAAAACCCAGCCGACAACAATAATCAAAACCAAAAAAAGCGTCATGAGCGCCCAAGTCAGGCGAACATTCGCAGCAATCTGTTTGTACATAACCCAATAGTACTACTTTTTCACGATCATCAAAGTCGTCTGGTTACTCTCGGAGAAAATATTGACAATCGGCCCCTCGTTGTTTGAGGATTTAACCACATTATACGTGATACCCTGATAAATATACTTACCGGCAATGGCGCCAGTGCCAAACTGCTTTTTGTAATAGCCAACTACCTCTTCCACTGAATCGTTCGTTTTGAATGTTCCAACGGTCAACTTTTGGCTATCTTCTGCATAAACTGCCGGCTTTTGTTCGCTCGAAGCGGTTGAACCCGGATAAACGCCGATGCCAAAATTATAATTAAGCGGATCGGCAATATACTGGGCTTCCAAAGATTGGTTACCGGAAGAAATCTTAAAGCCGTCAGCCGATTGCTGGGTAGTAATCTTTTTCGCCCCAGACCCCCAGAAGAAACGATAGATTAAATATCCGCCAACGACGACAACTAAAGCTACAATGACAATAATCAATTTTTTCATTAACTAAACCTCAACTTTAGGCGGCTCTTTGACCGCTTCCTTTTGCGCCTCGTCAACTTCGAACAACTCTTTGGCCTCAAACTTAAAGAGATTGGCGACGACATTGCTGGGAAAGGCCTTGATTTTAATGTTGAAATCGCGGACGTTGGCGTTATAAAAACGCCGGGCTGCCTCAATTTTGTTTTCCGTATCCTCAAGTTCCTCTTGCAACTGCAAATAGTTCTGGCTAGCTTTGAGCTCCGGATACCCCTCCGCCACGGCGAAAACCGATTTTAAGGAGGCGGCGAGAGTTTTTTCCGCCTTGCCCTGCTCCTTAATATCCTTGGCTCCCATCGCTGCCGTCCGCGCTTCGGTAACTTTTTCAAAAAGTTTCCTCTCATGGGAGGCATAGCCCTTGACCGTGTTAACCAAGTTAGGAATCAAGTCGTAGCGACGCTTCAGCTGAACGTCAATATCACTCCAGGCCTCTTCGCTGCGCGTCTTTAAAGTTATCAGACTGTTATAGGCAAAAATAAAAAATAAGACCAGAAACCCTGCAATCCCCAGAATTATCCAAAAAATAATCATCTTTTTTCCTCAATTATATCGGCAAGTTTGACTCTCCCGCCGGGGAGGAGGCAGCTCCACTGGTAACGGTAGCCGTTGGCGAGAGGGAAGCCGAGCTGGTAACGGTGCTCTCGGTTACCTTATAAAGATATTTACCGCCCTCTAAGACCCCGTCGGGGTCTTTGGTCGAGTCTAAGACCGTGGATAAAACAAAAGTTGTGCCGTCAGATTTATAGCCGTAGCTTTTACTCACGTTCGGGTCAGAAGGCATCGTCGTCAAGTAGGTGGGGACCAATTCCTTGGTGAGGGGGTTGCTGGTATCGGTCAGGAGAACCAACGTTTCCGAAACCGGATATTTTCCAGAAGCGGCTTTATAGCTTTTTAAGGCCTCGGCAATGCTTTGAAGGTCGCTTTTACGGGTATCATCCAGAGATTGGCTAGTTGCAGTTGGTGTCGACGAAACAGTCGTTGGTTTGGTAGTAGTCGTCGGCGTGGCTGGAGCAAATAATGCCCGGTAGCCCACATAACCACCAATAACCAGAATGACTGCTAAAATAATTAGACCGACCAATTTCAAAGCATTTTTGGAATCCTTAGCTGGGGCTTTTTGCATCGCTCCAACAATATCATTGGAGACTCCCTGTTCTCCTGATTGAGCCGGTGAGACACCGTTGACCGCTCCGCCGGGTTTCTCGGCTCCGTAAGGTTCTGAAGAAGGTGTCCCGCCCTCCGGCTCTGGAGATTCTTCTCCAGACGGCGTTCCCCCGTAAGGACTTGGCGGGGGCTCTTGGGGTGGCTCGGGGCCGTTTGCCGGAGGAGAATTTTTTTGCTCCTCACCCATAATATTTTTCAGAAATTCGTCTGTATCAGGTAGATCGACGGGTTTATTAGATTCCGTGCCACCCGCCGGTGGAGGAGTGGGCGGTTCGGGGGCGGGTTCAGTCGAGCTCGGCCCGCCGGGCGGCGAGACAGACTCACCCTGGCCCGGCGCAACAGGTTCGACTGCTGCCGGCTCGGGACTTTTCTCCGCTCCTTCCGGCGCTGGCGGCGTCCCTTCATCCGGAGACGGTGAGGCGATTGGCTGGTCCGCCGGTACTTCATCGGCCGGTAGCGGCACATCTGTCTCCGGAGTAGGCGGGGTTCCTCCCTGCTGCGGCTCGGCAGCCACACCCGGAGGAGTCTGACTTGGCTCGGCCTGGCCGGTCGGCCCGGCTGCCTCGCCGCTTGCGCTTATATCTCGCTCAAGAGGTGAAAGGCCGTCGGGTGTTTTAATCGGCGGCTTGGCACTCTGTTGAGTGTTTAAATTATCGTCCATAAACCCTCCTTAATAACATGATAGCACAAATCTGCCCCGGCGTACGCAAGCAGCGCAAGCTTTCAGCCTTCAGCTTTCAGCGTTCAGAAAGGGAAGGGTCGATAGCGACATCTTCTCTCGATTAACTGACGGCTGACTGCTGACAGCTATTTTTTCAACTCCTCCAAGGCCCGCTCCAAAAGCGGATCCTGGCTGTCAAAAAGGGGATTATCGCCCTCTTTTACTTCAATGTCCGGTGCAATACCATTTTTATCAATGCTGTTCCCTTTGGGAGTCAACCAACGCGAAACGGTAATTTTGGTCGAGGCCCCGCCGGACAGTCTATCCAGCTGCTGGACTGTACCTTTACCAAAAGTTTTCTCTCCAATAACTTTGCCGCGACCATGATCCTGAATTGCTCCAGCCAAAATCTCGGCCGCCGAGGCGCTGCCACCGTTGACCAACGCCACCAATTTCGCTTGCTTTAGGGTTCCCCTACCGCTTGAGGTCATCTCTTGCCGGCCAGCACGGTTCTCCTCGATCACCACCACAGTTTTTTCAGGAAAAATTTCACCACCTACATCCACTGCTCCCCCCAAAAGCCCCCCTGGATTGTTACGCAAGTCCAGAATAATCTTGCCTGCCCCATCTTGAGCCGCCCGGTCAACAGCCTTAAGAAACTCACCCTTGGTCTCCGTGCCGAATTCGTTAATAGCGATCACCGTCACATCACCAACTTTTCTCGCTTCAATCGTCTTGACAGCAATCTTTTCCCTTTTAATTTCGAGCGTCCGCTCCGCCTCGGCGTCGCGAACAATTCCCAGCTTCACAACCGTTCCTTTTTCACCGCGGATTTTGGCGACTGCTTCGTCTAAAATCATCCCTTTCGTTTCAGCGTCGTCAATCTTGACAATTTTATCCTTCGGCTTCAACCCCGCCCGCTCCGCCGGCGAGTCGGGCAAAGAAGCAATAACGGCCGGATAGTCATCCAACACCCCGATTTTGATCCCGATCCCCTCCAACTTCCCCGAGAGTTCCTTCTCAAATTCCGCCGTCGCCTCCGGCGGGAGGAAAGCGGTGTACGGATCATCAAGGGAGGCGTAGCCACCGCTAATCGCCCCGTACAAAAATTTCTTAAGATCAATCTCGCCGAGATACAATCCCTTAAGCTGGTCATAGGCTTCCCAAAAAAGGGTGAAGTCGACATCTTTTGGCGCCCCAAGCTCGCGGCTGACAAATTCAACCTGTTTATTTTGGCTTAAAACAAAATTGCGGTTGCCAAAAAGATAACCAAGCGCCCCCGCCGCCAGTACGACTAGAATAAAAGAAACAACTAAAAAGAATCGACCCAAACGACTCTTCATTTATTTAGAGAATAGCGTAAATTGCGAGAAGTTAAAAGGTAAAAGTGCCCCGACGCTCCCCCGACGTGACGTCGGGGTCGGAGGTGCGGGGTCCCGACCTCCGCCAGTGGCGGAGCGTCGGGAAAATTATTTGGAAGCACCATGCAGGGCTCGATAACCAAGCGTCCAATATGTAGACTCAAAAGTAAAACCGAGCGCTCGGGCAAAAATCATCAGGGCCAAAAGCGCCAGGGCTGCCGGTATGGCAAAAACAATTGCCCCAACAACATTAGCGCTAAGATAAGCAACCACCCCCAAGCCGAACAGAACAATCCCGACCAGGAGAACCGGCAGGAAAACGGCCAGCGCCGCGATCAGAGAGATGCCAAAGGCAATCAGCCAGATTATTAAATACTGCCCCGGGAAGCGCCACAGGAGACGGTGGGCAGCTTGAAAGGCCTTAATAAACCCCCGGTCGGCTAAAACGATCTCCCGCTCAATAACTCGCAGTAAAACGGACAGATAAAGAACCGCTACCACAACTATGAGCAAAACACCTAAGCCTACCAAAACCGCTAAGACAGTTACTCCAACGTTCCCTCCCGCTAGAATTATTAAAGTGATAATCGGTGCCGCCAAGATACCCACCAGCACTACAAACGCAATGCCCAGCAAAAGATAAAAGCCAAAAAGCCGCCAGCCGAAGCGCCGCCCGAGATGGAAGGCCTCGGCGAAGGTCGGCGGGTGGTCTGTTTCAATTTTCCCCACCGCAATAATTAAGCCGGCTTTAGCGGAGTACGAGACGTACAAGAGCAAAATCAACAAAAGGGAGCCCGACAAGGTTAAAGTAAGCAGCGCCAAAGCCACAGCCGTGTTATACGAAGCAGTATCCTCGGCGGCCCGAACGAGTCCGCTGGAGAGAAATTCTTGTTTGAGCCGCGAATACTTGGCCTCGATCGACAAATTGCGCTCATAATCCGCCGGCTCGGGAGAAGGAGTCGCCTCCGGTGCAATAGTCGAAGTTGGCGAGGAGGGGATGGAAATATAAGCGTTACTCCCTACCCCTTCGGTGAAAATTGCCAAGACGGCTAAGAGCCACAAAAACTTATACCGCCAGGTGATTTCTCCAGCTCTTTTGACTAGACCCAAATAATCAATACTCATTGATTATATTATGAACGAAAAAATCGCCGGAGCAAACTACAGACTACAAGGAATAAAAATTTCGCATCAAGATCGCTACCGTAACCGGGCCAATGCCGCCGGGGACACCGGCAAGGTGACAATTGCTCGGCCAGTTTTTTCCCTCCACATCGCCGCGGATCTTGCCGTCATCACTAACGGTGCTGGCATCAATCACCGTCGCGCCACAAGAAAAATCAGCGGCAGAAAATCTTCTCTTCCCGCCGGTGGCGACGATCACAATTTCCGCTTCCTTAAGTTTCTTTTGATATTCCGGGTCATCTTTTTCCAAAATCTCCGCCGGAAAACCCTTTTTGCGCCAAAATTCCGCCAGGGGTTTTCCGACTAGGAAACCCCCGCCGACAATCAAAATCTTCTTATTATTTTTCTCAATCCGGTAAAAATCCAAAAGCTCGTTAATCGCCAAAACCGTCGGCGGGATCAAGCGATGTTTCCTGCCCAAAATGCAGCTGAAACCATCCAGGTCTTGGCGTGGAGAGATTTTTTGCGCCACATTCTTCTGGTCCAAGTGCACCGGAAGCGGCAGATGCAATAAAACTGCGCGCACCGTCGGATCACCACTTAACTTTTTAAGCTG
>Ga0315294_10010054_pt1 | contig 10369 bp, 9 predicted proteins | sample YL17G13_40_MG_FD_203626 | JGI IMG/M metagenome (GOLD analysis project Ga0315294, IMG submission 203626) | Sediment microbial communities from Yellowstone Lake, YNP, Wyoming, USA - YL17G13_40 | ecosystem: Environmental > Aquatic > Freshwater > Lake > Sediment | place: USA: Wyoming | collected...
TGGCGTCCATCGATGGCTCGCCGAACGGGGCCGGAGGGGTTGCACTTCCAGCAGGCGTCGATCCATTCGCAGTAGTCCGGATCGCCGACGATCGCGTTCTTGAGGATGGCGGCGGCGTGGGTCGGTGTGGCGTAACCTAGGCTTTCGCAAATCAGATGTGCAACGAGGTTTGGAAACCGGCGCAAGATCGCCTCACGGTCCATCCTATCGTAAGCGGCTCGGCGAATTGGATCCGTGACGACGCAACCGCCCTGGCTGTCCAACAAGGTTGCCAAACCGACCCGCGCGAGCGTATCGTTCGCGACAATCAGTATACGCGTGGTCACGCTCCGTACCCTACCATCGCCGGTAGATTGAGCCGGGTGCGAATGGCAATCACGCATTGCTTGGCGTCGCGCGCCAAGCCGCGATTGCCGGAGCGCATCAGCGCTTCCAAATCCGGCAGCGCGCGCGCATCGCCGATTTTGCCGAGCGTGCCGAGCGCGGCTTCGCGCACGGCGAAATGCTCGCGTTCATCGCACGCCGCGTCAAGCAGCGCCTCAAGGGCGCGCGCGTCTGGAAATCCGTTCAAGCAACGCGCCGCCCACTCGCGCACATCCACCGATGCGCTTTTGAGTTCCTCGCACAAGAAGGGCACAATGGGCGCGTCCTGGTTTTTGAGCGCGTTGGCAATCGCGTTCTTGATGACGGTCTTGGTGGGACCTTCCATCGCGCCTTTTTCGGTCGCGAGCATTTGGAAGAGCGTTTCAACCACGCGCGTGCCGCCGAGCCGCGCTATCGCCTGAGCAATCGCGCCGCGGAGCGCGTACTCTTCCGCCGCGATGCGGTTGACGTAGAAGCCGGCCCGGTACACCTTGTCAGGTACGGCAAGCGCGCGCGCAATCTCTTGACGTTCGCGCGCTTGGCTGAGTTCATTCGCCTTAAGCAGCACCTCGAGCGTGTTGGCATCACCCAGTTTGCCGAGCGCTTCTGCCGCTTCAGCTTTTTCCGGCGTCTGGCTCGCGTTGGCGAAGAGCCAATCCTTCAATGCCGGCAGCGCGCGCGGGTCGCGCGGTTCACCGAGCGCGTGCAACGCGGCGCAACGCGTGCGAATGTCTTTGGACTTGAGTGTCTGGATGAGTCCAGCGACGTCGCGTCTTGCTTGCAGATTCGCAATGTTCGGTCTGAGAATCGGCATGGCCACCTCTTTTCCTGAACCATCCTCTTCTTGACTGGAACTATGCACCATTCCGCGCACTTTTGCGATTCTGCTTATCTGTGTTATAGTCGTGTCATGACGAAAACCGTGAGTCAGTTGTGGAACGAAAAGTGCGACGCGCTCATCAGCACACTGTTGTTCGTCGCCGCGCTCGCGCTGTACTGGCGCACGCTCGCGCCGTCCCTCCTGGGTCCGTTCGACGATTCGTTGGAGATTCAGTACGTCATCCCGCGTCTGGGTATCTTGCACCCGACGGGCTATCCGTTGTACACGATTCTCGGCAAACTGCTCACGCTGATCGTCCCGCTCAACGATCCGGCGTATCGCTTGAATTTGTTTTCCGCGCTCTGCGCCGCGCTCACCGTCGCGCTCGTCTATCTGGTCGCGCAGAAACTCGTCGCGGCGCGCGTCGCCGCGCTGATCGCCGCACTGACGTTCGCGGTTAGCGACACGTTTTGGGCGCAAGCCGTCGTTGCTGAAGTGTACGCGCTGCAAATGCTCCTCTCCGCGCTGCTGCTCTATCTTGCCTTGCGCTACGCGTCCCAGGTCACCAATCGCAATCTCTTCGCTCTCACCTTCGCGATGGGACTTGCGCTGACGCATCATCGTCTAGTCATTTTACTCTACCCTGCCATTGCGCTTTACATTCTACTCTTTAATCGCGCGCTTCTGCGCGATTGGAAAACCGTTGCCCGCGCGGCGGTCTTTTTCCTCGTGCCACTCCTGCTCTATGCGTATCTGCCTTTGCGCGGCGCGACCGGTTCCGCCGACGGTACGTACGAAAACACCCTGTCCGGTTTTATCACGTGGGTCACTGGGGCGCAGTACGCGGTCTTCCTCACCCAAAATCCACTCCACGTCGAGCAAAGCACGACGTTCTATCAAACGCTCTTCCAAAATCAATTCACGCTCGCCGGACTCGCGTTCGCGGCAATCGGCGTCGTCGGGCTATTACGCAAACCGCGCGAATGGGCACTCCTCGTCATCGCGCTCATCTGCGAAGCCGGCTTCACGTTCGGTTATCGCACCGGCGATGTACAAGTCCATTTCTTGACGACGTTTCTGCTCATCGCGCTATTCATCGCCGCTGGAATTGATACCATCCTAAATGTTCTTGCGAACTTCGAATTGCGAATTTCGAATTTTGAATTCCGAATTCCGGATTTCATCCTTCATCCTTCCACCTTGATCCTTCTGCTGTTCATCCCAGCCAACTTGATACTAACCAACTATCCAGTCAACGATCTCTCCAACAAATGGGACGCGTACGATTACGGCGTGGACATGCTGACTCAGCCGTTTGAAAACAATGCGACCGTCATCGGCATTCTGGGCGAGATGACGCTACTGCGTTATTTTCAAACGACGCAGGGTCTGCGCCCCGACGTGGAGACGATTGCCGCCGATCCAGAAGACGCGCGCCTCGCCGCGATTGACAACGCGCTGAAACAAAAGCGCGCCGTTTACCTCACGCGCGCCTTGAAAGGCGCGCCGGAGAAATATTCGCTGTCATCCGTCGGTCCCCTGATTCGCGTGCAGACCCAGCCGACCGTCAATGCGCCGCCGCTACCGCATCCGCTCAACGCCGATTGGGGTGCGGTAAAACTGATCGGCTACGACATCAAGACGCCGTTCAATGCCGTACCGCGCAGTCAACACGCGGAGAACGGTAGAGCGTTACGCGTCACGCTCTACTGGCAAGTCATCGAAAAAATAGCAAACGACGCGATGGTATCCATCAAGATTGTGCGCGCCGACCAACGTGTCTTCGGGCAAATCGATCATCGTCCCGTGGGCGACGCGTATCCGACGAATGTCTGGCGCCCCGGCGAGATCATCGCGGACACATACGACGTGCCGCTTTTCGTCGGCGTGACGCCGAGCGACTATCGCGTCAACGTGACCCTGTACGATGCGGCAGCGAATAGCGTGATCGGTCAAGTCGATCTGCAGAACATCGCGCTCGATGCGGATTGGAGCGCGCCCCGGCGCGACGTGTGGAACATCGAACATTCACTGGACGCGGATTTTGGCGCGCTCTCGCTCGTCGGCTTTTCGCTCGATGTCGCCGCGCCGATCCGACCGGGGGATGCGCTGCCGCTGACGTTGTTGTGGCGCGCGGGCTGGCAAAAACCAGCCGCCAATTTGATGGCGCGGCTTTGGCTGGAGGATGACCAGGGGAAACAGGTGGCGAGCCGTGACACGTTCATCAGCATTGGCTATCCGCCGTTCCAGTGGCAGCCGAATATGTATGTGCGCGATTGGTCGGCACCGCGCGTCCCCGCGAACGTCGCGGACGGCAAGTACGCGGTGAAACTCGCGGTCGCGCGCAGCAACGAATTACTGGGCTCGACGATCCTGCCGTTCGCGCCGACCGTCGTTGACCTGGGACAAATCGAAATCAAGAATCGCGTGCGCGTGATGACCGCGCCGACGGTCGCGCGTTCGCTGGATGCGGTATTCGACAAGACGATGAAACTTATCGGGTACGATGTCAAGTTGGACTCGCAACAAAAAAGCGCGCAAGTCATTCTATACTGGCGCGCGCTCGCGTCGATGAACACATCGTACACAGTGTTCGTGCATTTGCTCGACGCGCAGAACAAGGTCGTCGCCTCGGGTGATGCCGCACCAAGCAACGGCGAATTTCCAACGACGGGCTGGCTCGAAAACGAGTACATCACCGACGCGCATACGATGGTGCTGGGCGATGTGCCACCGGGGACGTACTCGATCGAGATCGGCGTGTACAATGCGGCAATGGGAACGCGCCTCAAACTATCCGAAGGTACGGACCGCATTCTCTTTCCGCCGATTCAAGTACCTTAAGCGCGAGAGCGCTTGACAGTTTCGCGGATACGCTATACAGTGTGTACTACTAAAGCAAGCTTGCGCCACGCGGCGCAAGCTTGTTCTGTTTATATTTCATTCAGAGGAATGTTCCACATGAACTTGGACAAGATTGTGCTGGTTTACCCCAAGCGTGATGGCTTGATGTACGGCCGCGCGCACGGCTCGCCCTATACGTTAATGCGACTCGCCTCACTAGTGCCGCCCGAAATCCCTGTTGAAATCTGGGACGAGGATTTGCATCCGATTGATTTCACACGCTGCACGCCTCACACGTTGATGGGCATCACCAGCAAAACACTTTCGATTGAGCGCGCAGAGGAGATCGCGTTTGCTGCCCAGCAACGCGGCACCACGGTCGTCGTCGGTGGTACGCACGTCACGCTTGCGCCCGACGAAATTGCGGAATGGGCAGACGGGATTGCCATCGGCGAAGCATATCGCACGTGGCCCCAAATCATTGACGATTTCCTCCAGAATCGTTTACAGACGCGCTATATCGATCAGGAATGGGTTCCGCTCGCCGGCATCGCAAGATTGTCCGACCGCGTGATCAAACTGGTCAATGAGAAAAAACATTACTGGACGCCGTATCTCGAAATCACGCGTGGCTGTCCGCGCAATTGCACTTTTTGCACCGCGATTCGCGTCAGCGGCAAAATCATGCAGCATCGTCCGATTGTCGAAGTGGTTGAGGAGATTCAACGGCGCGACATCAAACGTTTTTTCCTGACCGATGATAATTTCGGCTTGAACTTTCGCACCGATCCCGATTACCTCGTCGCGTTGTTTCGCGCGTTTGAAATAATGCCACTGCACGGTTGGACCGCCCAAGCCGAGATGATGGTCGGCGAATTTCCCGAGCTGCTCGATCACGCGCGCCGCGCCCACCTCGACAAATTTTTCATCGGCTTTGAATCGGTCAACACAGGAAATCGCCACGAAATGGGCGGGAAAAGCAATGGTAATCAAGGCGATTATAAGCACATCATTCGCGAAATCCATCGGCACGGGATCGGCGTGGTCGGTCTATTCGTGTTCGGGTTCGATCACGATACACCACAGGTCTTTCAAGACACTTGGGATTTTATCTGCGAATCGGAACTTGATGGTGTAAGTGTCACACTATTGACGCCGTACCCTGGCACGCCGCAACGCGAACAATGGATTCGCGAGGATCGCTTGATCCCGAACATACCGTGGAGTCTGTACGATACGGCTCACGTCACCTTCGTTCCACAACTGATGACGGTGGAACAATTGTGCGAGGGGTACAATTGGATCTGCCGCAAGTTGTACAACCCCGTCAGTATTTTGGGCCGCGGATTTCGCGCGATGCAGCGTGTCCCACTACCTCAAACGTATTCCAAGTTCTTTTCGTCATTCAGCACTGACTTTGGATATCGCAAGACGTATAGCTTCAGACAGCAATGACCCTTGAGAGGTTCGCGTTATTCAGGCAATCAGTCAACCAGATACTGATCGCCTGATCGCCTGACTGCCTACGTGCGATATTTCCCATTGATCGTCACGTAATCGTGTGACAAATCGCACGTCCACACCGTTGTGCTCGCGTTCCCCATTCCCAGATCGAGCCGAATAGAAATGTCTTTGCCGGAGAGCGCACACGTGGAATCGGCTTCGTCAAAGTTCGTCGGCATTCCATTCGCAAAGACGTTGACATCACCGAACCACAATTTCATTTTTGCCGGTTCGACCGCGACGCCGCTGTAGCCCGCCGCGCACATAACGCGTCCCCAATTCGCGTCGCCGCCGTAGAGCGCGGTCTTGACGAGTGGCGAATTTGCAATCGCTTTCGCGACGCGCACCGCGTCACTTTCCTCGTGCGCGCCGCTGACGACGATTTCGACAAACTTGGTCACGCCTTCGCCATCGCGCACGAGTTGTTTCGCAAGGTCGGCGCAAACCCGCGTCAGCGCGTCCGTAAAATCTCCAATCTCTGATCCACTAATCTCTTTTCCCGACGCGCCGTTCGCCAGCAACAGCACCGTGTCATTCGGGCTCATATCGCCGTCAATGCTGATGCGATTGAAACTCGGGGTGACCGCCGCGCGCAACGCCTCATCGAGCAAATCGGGCGCGATTTTCGCGTCAGTTGTAACCACGCACAGCATCGTCGCCATGTTCGGGTGAATCATCCCGGCACCCTTACACATTCCGCCGATAGCGTATGCCTTGCCGCTGATCGCAAAAACCTTGGGCTTGGTATCTGTCGTCATAATCGCGCGCGAGGCGTCTGCGCCGCCCTCCGGCGAAACGCGCGGCGCGGCTCGCGCGACGCCGGCGCGAATTTTGTCCAGCGGCAAGCGTTGACCGATCACGCCCGTCGAAAGCACGAGCACTTGCTCGGCGCGGATACCGAGCGCGCGCGCGGTCGCTTCGGCAGTCGCGCGCGTATCGGCGAGTCCGGCATCGCCGGTGCAGGCGTTCGCGCAACCGCTGTTCGCGATGACCGCGCGAATCGCCGTGCGATTCATCGCGAGCGTCTCTTTGTCGTACAGAACCGGCGCGGCTTGCACGCGATTCGTCGTGAACATTCCTGCGCCCGCGCAATCGCCCTCGCTCACGACGAGCGCCAGATCGAGTGCGCCAGTTTTCTTCAAACCGCACGCGACGCCGGCGGCGCGGAATCCTTTAGGTACTGTGACACCAATTGTCTGAGATTGTTGCATTTGCCGTCCCCCCCAAAAGCAGAGGCGCAGGGGAGCGGGGGAGCAAGGGGAAACATTCTCCTCTGCTCCCCTGCGCCTCTGCTCCCTTGCGGAATTTCAGTCGCGTTTGAACTTGGAATAATCCGGCGATGCGTACACACTCTTGCCGTGTCGTTCAAAGTCAAGAAGCGCACGCACTTTCATCGGCAGACCGAACAGACGGATGAATCCTTCCGCGTCTTTTTGATTGTACACGTCTTCCTGTCCAAACGTCGCGTAATCTTCGCGATACAAACTGTACGGCGACCTGCGCCCGACGAGAATGACGTTGCCCTTGTACAATTTCAATCGCACCGCGCCCGTCAGCGTCTTTTGCGTCTCGCCCACGAACGCGTCGAGCGCTTCGCGCAATGGCATAAACCACTGACCGTTGTAAACCAGGTCGGCGTACTTGAGCGCGATCACTTGTTTGTAATGCAAGGTCTCGCGGTCGAGGCAGAGTTGTTCGAGCGCGTCGTGCGCCTCGACGAGAATCGTGCCGCCAGGCGTTTCATACACGCCGTGCGATTTCATTCCGACCAAACGATTTTCGACGAGATCGACGCGCCCGATGCCGTGTTTCGCGCCGAGTTGATTCAGCGTCGTGACCAATTCGATCGCGCCCATCGCGCGCCCGTTTATTTTGCGCGGCACGCCCTCTTCAAATTCAATTTCGACGTACTCGGGTTCGTCGGGCGCTTGCTCGGGCGCGACGGTGAGTTGGTACATCGCGGCTTCGGGTTCTTGCCACGGGTCTTCAAGAATCCCACCCTCATGCGACAAATGCCAGATGTTCCAATCGCGCGAATAAATAGATTTCAGCGTCGCGGTCACAGGCACGTTGTGTTTTTTGGCGTACTCGATAGCGTCCTCGCGCGAACGAATCGTCCACTCGCGCCACGGCGCAATCACTTTGAGTTTCGGATTCAACGCCTGATACGTCAACTCAAAGCGCACCTGATCGTTGCCCTTGCCCGTGCAACCATGCGCAACCGCGTCCGCACCTTCGCGTTCCGCAACCTCAACTTGCGCCTGCGCGATGAGTGGTCGCGCGAACGACGTGCCGAGCAAATACTTGCGTTCGTACACTGCGCCTGCCTGAATCGTCGGATAGATGTAATGCGTGACGAATTGTTCGCGCAGGTCTTGCACGTAACACTTGATCGCGCCGCTCGCTTTGGCTTTCGCTTCGACGCCGCTCAAATCATCTCCCTGCCCGATGTTCGCGCAGACGCAGACGACCTCGCAATCGTAATTCTCTTTGAGCCACGGTACGATGACCGATGTGTCAAGCCCGCCCGAGTACGCGAGCACGACCTTGCCTGCTTTCTTCTTTTCCATGGTTGCCTCCGTTTTGAATTAGCAATTAGAGATTGGATGTTGGAAGTTGGAAGTTGGAAGTTGGAAGTTGGAAGTTGACCAACTGAACACTGAATAATGAACACTGTTCACTGTTCACTGTTCACTACTCACTACTCACTGTTCACTGTTCACCGATTTCACCATCGCCACTTCGTCGCACGCGAATTGCACGGGACAGATGTGGCAATCGCGCCAAACTTTTTCTGGAAAGTCTTCCTTCTCCGTGATAATGAAACCGAGTTTCTCGAAGAATAGCACCGCGCGCGTGAGCGTGAATACAGTCGGGATGCCGCGCGCGCGCGCTTGGTCCACCAGCGCGTTGACGATTTTGCCGCCGATGCCAAACTTGCGGTACTCGGGCGCGATGACCAGCGAGCGCACTTCGCTCAAAGCGGGACTCATTTTCAGCAGCGAGCCAGCGCCGATGATCCTGAGCGAAGTCGAAGGGGCACCATCGTCTTCCGCGACCATCCAATCGCCGATGCTCGCGCGAATCGAAGCGAGTGAGCGCGGCAGCAGTTGTCCTTCCCGCTCGCCGAGGTTCACGAGATCGGCGATGCGGTGCGCGTCCGCGATGGTTGCGCGGCGAATGTGACAACGGACAACTATGGATGAAACGGACTCTCGCGCGTGTTTTGTCTGTTTGATTCGGTCTTGTCCGTTGTCATTCTCCGTTGCTACAGTGAACACAGGAAGAATGGAATGGTCAATCAATGTAATAATTCCTTTCATCGTTTGATTCGATACCAATATTGGTAAGCTTCTCTGAACCCCAGTTGCGCGTAGAGGTGCAACGCAGGCGCGTTGTTCAACATCACTTGAAGATACGCCTTGCGTGCGCCGTTTCGCCTGCCCCAGGCGAACAAACGGCGCATCAATTCTTTGCCGTATCCCTGATTGCGGAAAGGTTTGTCCGTGACGATGTCGTAGAATCCGATGTACTCACCTTGCAGCACGGCCAATCCACACGCGATCGTTTGATCGCTCTGCCGAAGCGCGGCAAAGCATTTCTGCAAAACGACATTCGCGAGCATTTGCCAAAAAGTGGCTTTGCGTTCATCGCTTATCCCGCTCAGTCGGCAGAAATCCGCGAGCCATTCATCCGTGAGTGTCACATCGAGATCGGCATTCAGAGGTAACGCGTTATCGCCCAAATCCATCGTTTGCACACAGGTTGGAGAATCCACTTCGTATCCGCGATCGGCGAGCAGCGCGTCCAAGGTTTCGGGATGCACTGCCGATGTCATCTTGAACACGACAGGCAAATTGTTCCGCCGATACACCTCTTCACAGAATCGAATTCTCTCTTCCACGTCTCCAGTAGAAGCGAACAGCGGATTGATTGAGTTGGCGCGTTTGGTGTACCCGTTGGCGAAACGGAGTACCCAGCCGCCGACCAGCAATGTTTGCAAGGAGGGCCACGCGTTGAGCGATAGTTCTTCGCTGTGTGTAATCATTTGACAAACACCCTCAATTGGCGTATCCTCATTGTAGATACAAGGAGGAGCGATGCTGACACATATCCGAAAATGGGGCAATAGTCTGGCCTTACGTATCCCCCAATCGGTTGCCCACGAGATCGGGCTGGGCAAAGACTCGGCAGTTGAAATCGCGCTGATGGACGGCAAACTTGTTATCGCGCCAGTCGTCAAACGCAGGATGACACTCGAAAAACTTTTGGCGCAAGTGACCGATGAAAACATTCATCGGGAAGTTGATACGGGTTCTGCGGTGGGGCGTGAAGTATGGTGAATCCGAAATACATTCCCCAACGCGGTGATGTCGTTTGGATTACGCTGAATCCGCAGGTGGGGCACGAACAAGCAGGGCGTCGTCCCGCGGTTGTGCTTTCGCCTGCGGCGTACAACGGCAAAGTTGGGTTGGCGATTTTGTGCCCCGTTACGAATCAAATCAAAGGTTATCCATTTGAAGTTCCCATCCCCGACCGTCTTGCGATCACTGGTGCGATCTTGTCCGACCAAGTCAAGAGTTTGGATTGGCGCGCCCGCGATGCCGAGTTGATTTGCGCGTTGCCGACCAAGACAGTGACCGATGTGTTGATTAGGTTGAATGCGTTGTTGGCGAAATAACTGTTACGCTATCCAACTTCTGTCAGTACTCGCCCCAATTTCTCCACCAACTCATCCACATGCATCTTCTGGAACACGAGCGGCGGCACAAGTCGCACAACCTTCTCACGCGCTTGAATCAACAGCAAGCCGTGCATGTAACCCATGTCGCGGACTTT
>Ga0315294_10010055_pt1 | contig 10368 bp, 10 predicted proteins | sample YL17G13_40_MG_FD_203626 | JGI IMG/M metagenome (GOLD analysis project Ga0315294, IMG submission 203626) | Sediment microbial communities from Yellowstone Lake, YNP, Wyoming, USA - YL17G13_40 | ecosystem: Environmental > Aquatic > Freshwater > Lake > Sediment | place: USA: Wyoming | collected...
TATGGCTTGCTTGACCAGAGCGAATCCCGCCATCCGCGGGTTGATACCCAGTGAGATTGAGATAACCCTGATCCTGCGTTCTCGCGGCAGTGTTTTGTTTATCGCGACCATCCGGTCTATCGCCTGTGCGAGAGGAGTGAGTTCAAACTTGAAGTTTCTTCCATCCGCTGATCGGCTATGCCATTCGGCAATGTAATACAGATCAGCCTGCGGCGCCACCCCGACAGTCTTGCCTACGGCGATGGAGGCAACCGCCGGTCCATGCATCTCGGCGAACGGTGACTTAACCCAGTGGATTTCCTCATAGAGCCGCAGCTGGTTTTTGTACTCGATGTGCTCAACTAAGAGCGCCTGGTCTATGATGCCCAGCCCCACGCCAGCGCCGTTGATTCCCTGGCGGTGAACCGCTTGTAGTCCCAGACCGGGATTCTTGCCAAGCTCCATAATTCGCCGAACGTCAAACTTGGGTGGGAGTTGCATGGGCCAGACGGTACTGCTGTCAAAATCCGCCTGCAGCAGGTCGCCCAACCGGTCCCGGACATCGAGAGAGGACATATCGCAGGAACGGACGTCAACCTGCCAGTTCTCCTTTGATCTTGGGCGAAACGATGGAAGAGATTTCATCTTGCCGTGGCCAGGCAATCGAGTGTAATCCGCGGCTGTAGGATGGCGGACGATCTCCATTTTTCCCGGAGAAGACAAAAGGGTGGTATATCCAACTTCCTCAGACTGAGCGACAACCAAACAAACACCCAGGGCGGTCAACAAGATAAGTATAATGAAGACGACACAAACATTTTTCATAATGGAGCCTCCATGTGATGAGAGCTGTGTTCATCTCTGCATTACACCGTGTATTCGATGCCTGTGCCGCGCTGGATGCCCTCGATGGAGAATTTAGGTCCGTCCTGCGTGTATCCGCCTTTGCATTCGAAGGGCTTCAGGAGATAAACGGTATCGAGGTCATGATGGAGGAATTCGCCCAGTCCGCACGCCAGATGCACGGACGCCGCCAGCCCGATTTTTGCTTCCATCATGCTCCCGACCATGAGCCCCTTGTTGGCGGCGCGGCAAATGGAGACTATATCCAGCGCACCCACAAGCCCGCACTTTGCAACCTTTATGTTTATGACATCCACGGCATCGGCGCGGATAAGCCGTATAGCGTCATCCGCCGTGAAGCAGGATTCATCAGCGGCGACAGGCACGGAGCAATGCTCGCGGACAAATCTCAAGCCCTCGATATCGTCCTTGCGGACGGGCTGTTCCATAAGGTCGATTTCGATTCCCTCGGCATGGATGCGTCGAGCCAGTTCAACGGCATCCTTCGGCGCATAAGCCTGATTGGCATCGAGCGAGAGGACGGCTTTCGGTGCCGCCTCACGGACGCGCACCGTGCGCTCCGTATCGGTGGCAACCCCCATTCCGACCTTGATCTTAATTTTGTTGAAACCCTGCTCCAACGCTTTCGTTGCGGCGACGGCGGTTTCATCCGGTGTTCCAAATGAGAGGGTCAGGTCGGTCTCGATTGACGTGATTGCGCCGCCAAAGAATGTACAGAGAGGAATGCTGATATATCTTGTGAATGCATCCAGCACAGCGATTTCAAGTCCGCTGTGGGCGCCGACATTCGCCCGAATGAGTTTGCGCGTCCGGGCAAGGAGCGCCCGCCACTGGCGGATGTCCTGTCCCACAACCGCCCATTTGATATGATTCAGCGCGACGATGCAGGTCTGTTGAGTTTCGCCGGTTGTATAAGGGGAAGGCGACACCTCGCCATAACCGACCGTGCCATCTTCAAGAAACACGCGCACCAGCACATTATTGGCGGCATCCTTGCGCCCCGTGGCGATGATGAACGGTTCCTTCAGCGGCAGGTCAAACACATCCACCTTCAAATCCTTGATTAATGCGCTCACAATTAAAACCCTCCTTTGTTTTTTATATTTGAAATTTCTCGCCGTCCATAAGATTGTTTGTGAATGTATCATGCGTTGATAAAAAGACAACCATATTTTTTATGGTGGGAGCAAATTTCTCATTTTCCATGCGATGGACGCCCATGTCACCAAAAGGTTTAACGGCTTTTAAATTCTGGGGAATAATTTCCGCCTTTCTTTTATTATTCTTTAGCGTCCTGATTTTATGCCCGCTTGTCGGACCGGAACGGATGTCACTTGCACGGGCGTTGGACACGTCTCTGGCACTGGACAAAAATCCCGATGCGGCGATTTTGTTCCATGTCCGCCTGCCGCGGTGTCTTATGGCGGCAATTGTTGGGGCGGCGCTGGCGGCGGCGGGCGTCACATTTCAGTCCATGCTCAAAAACCCCCTCGCCACGCCATACACCCTTGGCATCTCCGGCGGGAGCTCTCTCGCCGCCGTCATCATTCTTGTCTATGCGGGAAGTCTCAGTTTGAAGATTCCATTTCTTCAGCCACTCGCGGCATTTGGAGGCGCCATTTTGACCCTCTGGCTTGTTTACAAACTGGGACGACGTCAGGGCATACTCCAGAACGTTACACTCATACTGGCGGGCGTCACGCTGAATCTCTTCTTCAGCGCCATGATTCTCCTTATCCAATTCTTAGTTGACCCGACCCAGACTGTTCTCATCATGCACTGGCTGATGGGGAGTCTTGATATTGACCGTTATGAGCCAATATTGATGATAATTCCGTTTCAAATTGCCGGCATTGCCGTTTTGCTTTATCACGCAAGGGATATGAATCTCCTTTCCTTAGACGAGATGTCGGCGCAATCTCTGGGCTTGCGGGTGCCGGTGGTAATGAAGCGACTTTACATCTCATCCTCGCTCATTGCTGGCACAGCGATTGCATTCTCCGGTCCGATAGGTTTTGTCGGACTAATAATACCGCATGCCCTGCGACTCATTCTGGGAGCCGACCACCGCCTGCTCCTGCCGGTTTCATATCTTGCGGGCGGGGCATTTCTGGTGATATGTGACACGGCGGCGCGCACACTGCTCGCCCCAACGGAACTGCCGGTGGGGGTCATCACGGCGCTCTTAGGCGGTCCCTTCTTTCTTGCATTACTCATAAGACCAAAGTCTGGAGGTGGTATTGTATGAAACCACAGATTGACTCTACGAAATTTGGTTCAATCACAATAGATGGAGAGACCTATGACCATGATGTGGTGATTCGTCTTTCCGGCAAGGTGAAAAAGCGAAAGAAAAAATTATCCAAACAGGCACTCGGCACATCCCACATCATCTCTCTTGAGGAAGCCATGGCGGTTTACGAGGATGGGGCGGAGATTTTTGTCTTCGGGACGGGGCAGGAGGGTGTGGCGAGGTTATCCGATGAGGCGGCAGCCTTTTTCATTGAAAAGGGTTGCGAGGTCAAAGCGGCTCGGACGCCCGAGGCGGTCAACTTCTGGAATAACGCAAAGGGGAAGGTCATCGGGTTATTCCACATCACATGTTAAGTGCGGCTCTGCAATGATGGACAATAAAAAGGAAAAAGAGGAACTGCGGGGGAAAAACCTTGTAGAACTTGAGGCAATTCTCCAGCGGGCAGGCTTTGAGGGTTTCCGCGCAAAACAGGTCTATCAATGGCTTTATTGCCATGATATCCGGAACTTTGAGGAGATGAAAAATATCCCCGTCGCCCTGCGAGCCTGGCTTGTGGAAAATTTCAGCGTTGGCGGCGTTCAAATCATCCAGACTCTCACCGATGCCGACGGCTCAAAAAAGATTCTATTCTCTCTTCAGGATGGACTCCATATTGAGGGGGTGCTGATGCCCAAAGGGCGCCGCTGGACGCTGTGTATCTCCACACAGGTCGGCTGCCGTTTTGCATGCACCTTCTGCCTGACCGGGCGCGTCCATTTCCGCCGCAACCTGACCACAGCAGAAATCATCGACCAGGTGCAGTGCGCGCGGCGCGAAATTCTGAATGGGGAATCCCCGACAAACATTGTCCTTATGGGCATGGGTGAGCCGCTCGATAATATTCATGCGCTCATTCCCGCCCTGCATCTCCTCACCGCGCCGCAGGGAATTGCTATCCCCACACGGCGAATCACAGTCTCAACCGCCGGCGTTGTGCCGGGCATCATCGCCTTGGCGGAGGCGAAGACAGGCGTGAACCTCGCCATATCTCTGGGAGCGGCAAATGATGCGCTTCGCAGCCGCCTCATGCCCATCAATAAAAAATATCCACTGCCTGAACTAATCAAGTCATGCCAGAATTTCCCCTTAGACAACCGCCGCCGCATCACATTTGAGTATATCCTCCTTGCGGGAGTCAATGACTTCACGCGGGACATGAAGAACCTTGTAAGTTTGCTTCAACCCATCCGCTGCAAGATAAATCTTTTGTGCTTCAACGAGGAGCCTCGCCTCCCATTTAAATCCTCCCCACCGGAAACAATTGAGCGATTCAGGGATTATCTGACGGAGAAGGGATTTGTTGTGGCGGTGCGTTATTCCATGGGACGCGGCGTCAAGGGCGCCTGCGGGCAACTGGCGGCGAACTATCTGATTGATTCATTGAGTGATTGAGCCATTGAGTGATTTATTGATACAGTGTGAGGCTTTAAGGAGACTTCCCTGGCTCAGGCATGGGAGCACCACGCGGCTTTTCAACCCCGTGCCGGGAAAAAAGAATGAGGAGCTGAAATTGCTGGCGGATGCGTGGGGCATCACACCCGCAGGGGTGCTCTTCTCCCACCAGAGGCACACAAATAATGTGGCATTCCTCAGCCGCACATCCTGCGAGCCTCATACCACATCATCATTCATTTACAACAACACAGACGCCGTGGGGACTGATGCGGAAAACATACTCGCCTGCATCTTCACAGCGGACTGTGTGCCGGTGTTTCTGGTGGACACAAAGAAAAGACGCATTATGCTTGTTCACTCAGGATGGCGGGGCGCGCTTGGTGAAATTTCAGTCCGTGCCCTGCAATCCCTGACAACATGTGGGACTGACCCCGCTGATGTGACAGCCTGGATTGGTCCTGCCATCGGCGTGTGTTGCTATGAGGTGAGTGAGAAACTTGCGGACGAATTTTTGCGGAGATTCCCCAAATTTTCAGAAGCCGTTCACGGACGGCATCTCGACCTGAAAAACCTGAATGTGAGGCAGCTCGAGTCGTGCGGAGTTCTTGCGAAAAATATCCACGTCTCGGGTTATTGCACAAAATGCAGGAACGACCTTTTTTATTCCTACCGTGCGGGAGATGCTCATGGAAGCATTCTCTCCGCCGCCGTCATCCTGCCTGAATAAAAGATACCTTAACCGCCGATAAACGCCGATGGGAAAATCCATTGTATTTATCGGCGTCCATCTGCGTTTATCGGCGGTTTCAACATCCATCATGATTAATAAAGTATTGACATCCGCTCCATTTCATTGTTAAAAAATTCGCAAATTAAAGCGAGAAAAGGAGGATTATTACAGCGTGATTGCCCAAAAGCGAGAGAAGCGGCAGGCACCGGTTTCTTGAGCGAGATCATGCTTGTCGAACAAATCCGCAACACCGAATGGGAATACCGCGTCATCGCTTTCAACAAAGCCGGCGATTCCGAACCGAGCAATACGGTCTTGGCGGTGTTGTAGGAGAATTCGGATGGAACAGGAACATCTTGGTCACAAAGACGTCAGCACGACCATGATTTATACCCATGTTTTGAATAAAGGAGGCCATGGAGTCCGCAGTCCGGTAGACGGGCTGTAGTCCGTCTTATACAGTCTGTATAAGACAGACCAGGCGAAAAAGAAGAAGCATGAAAAAGAACTGGAAATGCAACGTTTAGCGCAATAAATGAGAAGAGACGGCAACTTCTTATATAGAAAAAGACAGTCTGTGTTTGCCGTATTATACAGACTGTATAATCATTGTTGGAGAGCAAGTGAATGGGGGAATACATGACGACCGATGAAGTCGTGCAATCAGGACGGATCGCCTGTTCAGAATGTGGTAAGACGGACAACGTAGAGATGCGGTTCGTTGCTTGCGGTTCTCAGTCATTCTGGGAACAAGAAGAAGGGGCACCGACATCCATAAACCCCGCCTTTTCTCTCATGAGAAAGCATTGGGAGAAGGACAATGTTGTGATATGGCCACTTGCACTTTGCCCCTCTTGTCAAAGTGACAAGTACAAGTCCCATCACGAGGCATCTGTCGCTGAAGCACGACCTTGGGTGAATAAGTACGGCCCGCTTTCAATTGCGGCTACGCTTCTGTTTGTCCTCATCGCGCCTCGTCGTCCAGGTCTCCTTTCCATGTTGATTGCCTTTGCTCTATTTGGAGCAGCTTTCATCGTGTTCCCGTTATTCGTTATCCAGTACTTCCGATCATCATGGGCGTTGCGATACATTGCCAAGAAAGGTTCTTTGCCCCCACGAAAGAAGAAAGACGCCTTCAAAGGTCTGGCTACAAGCCTGATTCAACGAATAGGCAGCCCGTATCCTCTTCCGGCATTCCGGGAGGTCGGAGAATACTCTGAGCGAACACGCAAGAACTTACAAGGTCTCGTGGCATCAAATAGGACGAGGGTCGTCCTGTGTGTTGCCGATACCAAAGACAAATTGTTGTCCACATTGCCTGCGGACTGGAAGGATCTGATCAATGTCCAGACGAAGGCATAGGGACTCCAACAAGTCCATGCACGCGACGGCCTACCCGCCCGCCGCGTGATGGACGGCGTTAGACTGATCAAAAGGAGAGCGATATGAACCCTAAAATGCTACCTTACCTCGTTCTGCGGAAAGAGTGTGTCAAATCAGATTGGAAGCTAAAAGTTCAGCTCAAAGAAAAAAACAATGGCAGAAAGGTTCTTGTGAATGAAATTTACCCTTCCAAGGAAGTGCATGCTCAAAACCCTGAATGGAAACCGAGCACTGAAACAGATAAAACTCCTATTGTTGAAACAGGGTTTGGTGGAGTCGAAGTCGCAACATTCACACACGAAGCCGGGCAGGACTGCCACAAGCATTTTATTGGGACAGAAATCTATACTGTGCTTGAAGGGACTATGTGCATAAGGTTGGAAGAAAAGGAAGAAATCGTACTTGAAGCAGGTGATGAGTTGATAGTTTTTCCAAACACGACACACGAGGTGCTTATTGATGGTACTCCATTTCTTACACGTGTCCATTCCATAGACTGCTTTGGGGATAAAGACAAGTACGTGAAGAAGAACGGCGAGTGGTGTCAAGTTTTAACGCTTAAGAGAATTGATACCACTGAAATGAAGTGAGCATAAAGTCTAACCAATCGCTGAAGCTGACTGGCGAGGACGCCAGCAGCTTAGCTTTATCGTTATCCCCGCCGTGTGAATCCGTGGCGATTATTTTACGGTGAAGAACTCTTTCATTTTGTCGAAGAGGTGGTCCGGTTTCAGAGTTTCAGGTTTAAAGTTTCAGGTTTAAGGTTCCGAAGAGTGTGATCCGGGTTGATCCTTGTCTAAATTTCTGCGATATCTGCGAAATCTGTTGATTGAGCCTGATTGTTACTTTTGGGATGTCCTGAGTTTGTGGATTACGGTGGTTGAGATTATCTTGACTCCCCTGTCTGATGCCTTCTATTCTATGTGACAGATTATGCGGAGGAATGATATATGTTTAAGATCGTTTCCGTGAAGGCGCTGCCCAAATATAAATTGTGGCTCGAATATACCGATGGGACTAAAGGCGAGGTGGATGTTTCCCACTTGGCGGGACGGGGCGTTTTTAAAAAATGGGAATCGCCCGGCGAGTTCGAAAAGGTGTCCATCGGCTCGATGGGCGAACTTGTCTGGGGCGATGATCTTGACCTCTGTCCAGACGCTCTTTATATACGTCTGACGGGCAAATCGCCTGAAGACATCTTTCCCTCCCTCCAACGGAAGACCGTTCATGCCTGAAATCTGCCGGTTCTATGGAATTGTCATCAAGATGTTTTTCGATGATCATAATCCGCCCCACTTTCATGCCGAATATGGAGGCGATGAAGTTGCGATTGACATTCATAATCTTGCGGTCATTTCGGGAAAACTCCAGCCGCGCGCCCTGGGCCTTGTGATGGAATGGGCGATTCTGCATCGCGCGGAACTACTGGTATTATGGAAAGACGCAAGAGAGCAACATCCATTAAAAAAGATCGATCCGTTAAAGTAATAATCAGGAAACCCAATTCAGATTTAAAGCATCGTATCCACAATTCCGCCGTGTGAATCCATGGCGATTATTTTACGGTGAAGAAGGCTTTCATTTCATCAAAGAGGCGCGGGGCGGGGAGCTTGCGAATCTCAACCGTCGGCAGTGACTGCAGAAATGCCTGACCGTAAGACTTTGTGACAACACGTCGGTCAAATATCAGGATTGCGCCACGGTCTGTGCTGCTGCGTATAAGCCTCCCGAAGCCCTGTTTGAACCTGAGGACGGCCATCGGCAGGTCCATCTCCAGGAACGGGTCGCGCCCCTCATTCTCCAGCGCCTCGGCGCGCGCCTGAAGAAGCGGCTCGGTGGGGACACGGAACGGCAGACGGGTCAGAATGAGGCACCTGAGCGCCTCACCCTTCACATCAATCCCCTCCCAGAAACTGGAAGTGGCAAACAAGACGGCATCCCTGATGCGCTTGAACCGCACAAGGAGTTTGTGCCGCGGCTCCTCCCCCTGACACATACATGCTAATCCCATCTGCTGGAGGAGGGGTGAGAGCCGCTCGTAAAGTTTATCCATGAGGCGGTATGATGTGAAAAGCACCAGCGCCCCGCCCTTTGAAATATTCACCGCCTTCATGATAGCCGACTCAAGGGCATCCGCAAAGGCAGGCTCCCCGGGCTCGGGAACGTCTGTCAACACACCCACAAACGCCTGCCTTTCAAATTGAAAGGGAGTGCCCAGACTGACGGTAAGCAGGCGGTCTTCAGGTGGGGCAAGGCGGTGTTTGCCCTCCCCGGAAGTCGCTCTCTCTTTACCTGAATAATTCAACCCCAGAAGGGCAAGCATGAAATCAAAACTGTTCTGCACGGTGAGGGTGGCGGAAGTCATGACAATGGTGCGGTTAACGTTATAGACCGCCTGACGCATATTATCCCGCACATCTAAAGGGGCGATGCAGAATGTGAGAGAATCGGTGCGTCCCCTCTTACCCGGTTTGTAATCAAGCCAGCGGCAATGCCCCTCATCAGTATTGAAAAAGAAATTCAGATTAAAGGCGGCGAGTTCAAGCCGTTCACGGGCGGCGCTGATTTCTATGGCGGAATCCAGTATTTCCTTTTTCCATTTGTCGGGCAATTCCTCAAGGTCTTTCACAAGCGCCTTCAGGGATGAGGTAAGGGGCGAAAGGGCGGATGACACACGACTGGTAAAATCCGCCACATCCTCGCGCCAGAAGTCAGTCTCCAGCTCCCGCGGCGTTATTCTCATCTGCAGACCTTCCTCATCGCCACCGCCACTCTCCTCAGCGAAGGATAAAAAGCGTTGCATGACCTTTTCAAACTCCATGTCCACAAGGGCTGAGACGTTGTGCACATTTTCAATCAAATCTTCCCGGACAGCCCTCACCATTTTTTCCGGCAGGCGCGAGGGATTTTCCACATGAAACTCAAACAGCTTTTTAGCGAGGATATATAGAAGTCCTTTTTCCCTGCGGTCAGGACTGCGACTTGACAGCCGCCCCAGAGAATAAATGATGCCCCGCCGTGACACACGAATGGTGAAATAGTTCGTTGCCACATCCTCCACATGATGCGCCTCGTCAAAGATGATGCGCTGGAAGGGCGGGAGGACTCTCGACTCGGTGTAATTGCCGGTCGTGTGCCGAAGGGCAAGGTCTGCCATGAGGAGATGGTGATTGACAATCAGGATGTCCGCACGTGCCGCGCGGCGGCGCGCCTTGTAAAAAAAGCAGTCCTCATAATGATTGCACCTGATGCGCAGGCAGGTTTCCGGCTCACAACAGAGGCGCTCCCAGACCTGTTCCGGCGGGCGGACATTCAGGTCGGAGAGGCTTCCATCGTCCGTCTTCTCCGCCCAGTCGAAAATCCCCTCAAAAATTTCCCTCTCTTTTGGAGATTCAAGCCATAGGCTTTCTCTCCTGACATAATCAGCGCGGCGCAGGCAGAGATAATTCTGCCTCCCCTTCATCAGCTCTGAGCGGAACTGAAGTCCCGCCTTATCTCTCAGAAAGGGAAGGTCCTTGTTCAGTAACTGTTCCTGGAGGTTGATGGTGTTGGTGGAGACCACCACCCGTTCCTTGTTCTGCAGGCTCCATGTGATGGTGGGGATGAGATAGGCAAGTGATTTTCCGGTGCCGGTGCCAGCCTCAATAATGGCAATCATGTCCTCATTGAAAGCGCTGACAACTGCCTCAGCCATAGCCATCTGCTGAGGACGATGCTCATATTC
>Ga0315294_10010056_pt1 | contig 10367 bp, 9 predicted proteins | sample YL17G13_40_MG_FD_203626 | JGI IMG/M metagenome (GOLD analysis project Ga0315294, IMG submission 203626) | Sediment microbial communities from Yellowstone Lake, YNP, Wyoming, USA - YL17G13_40 | ecosystem: Environmental > Aquatic > Freshwater > Lake > Sediment | place: USA: Wyoming | collected...
AGACCACCGCGCCCAAAGCCAAGAGGAAGAAAAACCGCGTTCGCGCATCTCGCTGTAGCAACGCGAAGAAAGCCAACATAACGGGCATAACGCCCAAGTATGCCCAGTACTCCTGATTGAACGTGTCCGGTTTTCCAAGTTGCCAGAACGGTGAGATGAATTGCGTCAAGACCTCCGGCTTCATCGAGTAAGTCGTAAAAAAGTCTACACCCATTTCTTGAGCGCGCACAGATAGATTCAACAATTCAGCAGCAGGCAACAACTGAACGGCGGCGATGCCAGCGCCAAGTAGGACGGACAGTGCTGTGATACCAAGTGATTCCAAGATCGAACGCGCGATCACTCTGGCGGTCGTATTCTCCGGACGATTCCAGAACGCTACGCCCACGATACTGATCAAACCAAACGGAATGAGGTTAATTATCGCGACCTGGGGAAAGCCGCTGACAAACTGAATCGCGATCGAAATCGTCGTGAGGAAGAACCACACAGTCCAAGTGGGTGAGGCATCGCGTCGCGTGCTTTGCATTCGATTTTGGAAAAAGAGGAGCCAGGGAAGCCAGGAGGCAACAGCTTGAAGCGTCAGATGCTGAATGTGCGCGTGCGTGTATCCGCTAAGACCGAAGGCGAAACCGGCAAGAAAGGCACTCGGCACACGTAAACCCGCGGATCGGCAAAAGAGGTACATTCCGACCGAGGTCCATACCAAGCGCAGCAAGATCGAATATGAAAACGCAAGTTCAACCGGCAAGAGCGCGTAGAGGATTAAATTGAATGGGTCTAACGCCGCAACATGTCCCTCGGCAAAAATCGGATACCCAGATTGCAAATACATCGTCCAAAGCGGCAGGCGTCCTTCCATCAGCGCGCGTGATAGTTCCATCCGAAGAGGGAAGAAGAGACTGGTGATATCGTCCCCAAGAAAAACTTTCTGCCCGAGGGCAATCGGCCAAAAGAAAACCAAGGGGAATAACGCCAAAGACAGCACGGCGAATACGTCAGAGCAAAGGTTTTGCGATTTCATCTAGGAATCCCATTACAAAGGTATTCCCCAACTCCGAGTGTTTGACCCCATCTGAGAGAAATGAAAAGTACCCCTGGCGAGACTCGAACTCGCGCGCACGGCTCCGGAGGCCGCTGCTCTAATCCGCTGAGCTACAGGGGCATCGCGCCACCAGTCTAGCACAAGCGCGCCGATTTCGCAAATCAGTGGCCGTCTGTCAGTTCAACCGCACAACGATACTCTTAACCTCATTCAGATACGTCCGCATTTGATCTGTACCGCGCGCGCTCGGAAATTGCCGCAAGTACGATTCGAGAAACTCGGCGGCGCGACGGTACGACTTTTGCCAATACGCGAAGAGTGCTGCGTCGCGCAACACTTCTGGCGAATTGGGCTGCAGGATCACCATCTTTTCGGCAACGAGCAGCGCGCGCGTGATTTTCATCTTGCAAAAAGATCGCGCGCAGATTGCTCAACAAGCGCGCGAGAATCTGACGCCGACTCGCCGATTGAGTCCAACTCAAGCGCGCGCCCACAGACATTCCAACCGCTCGTCGCCTCGATGGGCCCACACTTCCTTCACGTGCGCGTGATGGAGAAAATAGTCAACGTGCCAGAATGGTCGCTTGGCGGTCCGCAGATGCCGCGCAATGCGTCCGACTAAACCGTTCAACGCGCTGCCGAGGTAGATGTAATAGCCGCGCGGAAATTTGAACGCACCAAGTTTGCCGACGCAGATGGTTTGTGTGCGCGCAAGAAAGAGGATGAGTGCGCAGGTGCCGGGATTCGAGACGCGGCGATGCACACGCTTGTTCGTCTTTCGTTCTTTGTCTTTGCTCATAGCATCTCTTTACTATTTTATCCCGCCCCTTATTCCCTCATCCGCGTGTCAATGCCAAGTTTCTTGTTCTCTTTCAGCATCGTGATCGCCACTCGAATCCGTCTCCGGCGCGTCTCATCCTTTTTGGCATCCGAAATCCAGTAGATGTATTGCCGTTTGTGCGAAGGCGCGAGCGCCTCAAAACTACGCTGCGCTTGCTTGTTGCCGTGAAGGGCTTGCCTCAATTCGTGCGGAATGATCGTCGTATTCTCGCGTCGCGTCGCCTTGTCCCATTCGCCGTTCGCCTTGGCTTCCTCCACTTTGGCGAGTCCGATTGGCGTCATGCGTCCTTGCTCAATCATCTTCGCGACGCGCCGCTTGTTCAATTCCGACCAAATGCTGCCGCGTCGGCGCGGCGAAAATCGGTTTGCGTATTTTTCGTCGTCAATGGATTTGATGATGCCATCAATCCAGCCAAAACACAGCGCTTCTTCCACCGCGTTGTTGTACGAGACGGTCGGCTTGCCCGAATTCTTTTTGTGGAAGACGAGCCACAACTCTTTTGCGCGCGCGTGATTGTGCGCTAGCCACGCGCGCCAAGCATCGCGATTCCTGAAGCTTTGGCGTTTGCCGATTTCAACCATGCGCATTGCCTCTTATTTCCGCTGACGAACCCATGCAGATATTCCGACAGCCGTGCCAATGCCGATCACCCCAAAGAAAATACCCGCCCAACCCCAATCTTGTTCGGCAACTGTTAGTGTGACGGCACCCTCTTGCCTTTCATTGATGTGGGCCCTGAACGATTTACTTCGTGCGCCATCATTGACCTCGACTTGGTAATCCCCCGCGAATCCTTTTATCACCAATTCGCCATTCGCATCGGTTGTTCCCGCACCATGAGTGGTCCAAGACGCGATTAGATTTTTCAGGGCAAAGTATGATGGCTTGGGTTTCAGATTCGCGTCCAAGATGCCCCCGCCTTTCATGAAGACACTTTCGTCAGATATGCCATGGGACCAGGCAATTTCCCGCACGAGCGGTTTGCTAAATGCAAGTGTATAGAATTTCTCCAGAAACTCGGCTTGCGTCTCTTCATCCCAGGCGCGATGCCACCACGAAGTGCCAGGGACCTGGAACGACGGAGCCGAAAGTTCCCGGACGGAGAGCGGCTTGCCAAATATTGCGTACTGGTCCAGCAGACGCGATTGGCTCGCCAAGGACAGTCCCGGGGGAACACCGCCCTTCCCAAAGTCTGTCCCTATCAAACCCGAGTAGTAGAATTCAAGTCCGATAACGTCGAAACTTATGTCTCGAGAGACTAACAGGCCGAGATACTCATAGAAGCTGATGCCTCCCGCGCGCACGGCTGTGTTCTCCAGTTTTCCATGGTTGAATTCGTATGGAAGGGCCATAGAAGTTGCCTGAACTCTTGCCTCCGCGTTGCCCGCTTTGAGACCTGAGATTGCAGATCGAAGGAGATCAACTTTCTGATCCCAAGTCAAGTTGAGGGCGTTGACATGAGACTCGTTGTCCTCGCCAATCACTTCCCACAAATCAATCTTGTCGCGATACCGTGCTCCCAATGTGCGCATATGGGTAGAGACGTTTGCCTGCAATTCTGGAAAACTCATGGCATCTTGATACAGCGGACACCAGTCATTCCCCTGTCCCCGGTATAACCACAATGGCTGCCCTCCCAAGAATTTGAATCCTTTGATGGATTGTGCTTGAATATTTTGGTAGTTGTCCACACCGCCCCACTCGAACATGCCCGGCTTGGGCTCCAGAGAGCCGTATTGAAATCCGATGTGCGAGTAGTTTACCCCTGCCGCACGAAGCAAGTCGGCATACCGCGGATCATACTTGCCAGCCTTGCCCATTGGTTGTGCACCGAACATAAAGTCATGGTTCATCTGCTGGAAATTGACAATCGCTGTTCGGATTGGCTGCCCCGTGTTGTTAACAATTCGAAGCCTGATAATTCCCTTTCGATTCCGCAAAATATCGGTTCGAGCCCTTTCCAGATGCAACTCCTCTTGAGCGTAAAGAGTGTATCGCAGAGAGAGATCCAACTCAGTGATAGCTTTCGACATTTCCGGTGGCGATGAATTGAGGTAGAGTTCTGCGCTCCGCAAATGCGATTCACTAGTCAAGATCGCGGCTGGTATCGCATCAGCAATGACATATCCTTGGGCACGGAACGCTTCATAGTCGCGCCGCAGTGATACCAACTCTGACTTCGCCGCTTCATGGTTAAAGTTGAGGACAAGGTAACCTCCTTGCTCTGCCACCGTATATCCTCGTCCTTCGTTGTCCACATCGAGTATCACTTTGCCGAAATCAGGGACCTGCCAAGAAACGTGCATCCGACTAGGAGTCTGAATGGGTATCGCGAAGGCGGGCACAGCCACGTCTAAACTCGAACCGGAAGCACGAGATTGTGCATCTTGGACCGGAGAGAACGAACCATACCGGGGTTGGTCGGTAAGATCGGTAACGTATACATGCTCGCCAACTATGGACCGAAAACCGGTGATCCGAATGAGATTTCCGCTTGCACCATAGGCGTTCAGGATGAGATTCCCACTGGGTCGCAGAGTAACATCCGTGCGCATTGCGGAGGCATTGCCCGGTCTAATCTGCTGTCTGGCGGCAACATACCAATTAACCTGATAGCTTCCCCTATCGGTCCTGCTCGTTATGACCATTGTGTAAAGTTCTTGTCGAGGGACCGAGACCTCGTAGTAGCCACTGCTATTGGCTGCTTGAAGTGCCAACCGCGTACCTTCACCGTAGACATCCACGGAGATCTGGGGAACCGGAACCCCACCCAGATCTGTCATGTAACCGTAGAGTCGCACGGTATCCGTGGTGGGAGTCTGAGCGAATAGTCCGAAATTGCTCTGCCCCTGTCCCATCGCTGCCGGTTCAGCAGGTGGTTCAGAAAACACATGCGAAGATATTCCAAAGACCGCTAGAATTGCCAGACCGAACCACAGCAAGATCGTAGCAAGCCCTCGAGATTCGCGCTTCATTTTTATTCCTCCCGCCAGCCAATCGCTCTCTTTTTTCAGTCGTCACACACTTTCAAACCTCGCCGTAAAATGCCGCAAGCGTGGCTGCTCGTACACCATCTTCACACCGCGCACAGTTGCGCGTCTTTCGTGTACTTTCGTGATGACTTGCGCGACATAGTCCAAATGCGATTGCGTGTAGACGCGCCGTGGAATCGCTAACCGCACCAAATCCAGGGCAGGATATTTGACCTCACCGGTCGCGGGATCTTTTTTGGCGAACATCACGCTGCCGATTTCGCACGCGCGGATACCGCCTTCGAGATAAAGCGCAATCGTCAATGCCTGACCGGGAAATTGCGATTGCGGAATGTGCGGCAGGAAGCGTTTCGCATCGAGAAAGACCGCGTGACCGCCCGGCGGCTCGACAATCGGCACACCGTTTTCCAGCAGGCGTTCCGCGAGATACGCGATCTGCCCGGTGCGATACGCGAGATATTTTTCATCCAGCGCTTCTTCCAGTCCGCGCGCGAGCGCTTCCAGATCGCGCCGCGCCAGCCCGCCATATGAAATGAATCCTTCGGTGAGAATCAACCGATTCTGAATTTGCTCAAAGAGCGTACTATCGCGCGTCGCGAGCAAGCCGCCGATGTTGACGAGTCCGTCTTTCTTCGCGCTCATCGTAAAGCCGTCGGCATACGAAAAGAGTTCGCGCGCGATTTCTTTGATCGTCTTGTTGCGATAACCCTCTTCGCGCTGCTGGATGAAATAGCAATTCTCGGCGTAGCGGCACGCGTCAATGTAAAATGGAATCTGGTAGCGCGCGAGCAACTCCTTCGTCGCACGAATGTTCGCCATTGAGACCGGTTGCCCGCCGACTGCGTTGTTCGTGATCGTCATCATCGCGAGTGGAATATTTCCGACGCCGAGTTGCTGAATCAGTTTTTCGAGCGCGGCGACGTTCATATTCCCCTTGAACGGATGCCGATTCGTCGGCTCTAGTCCTTCGGGGATGATGAGATCGAGCGCGATGCTGCCGCGCGCTTCGATGTTGGCGCGCGTTGTGTCAAAGTGCGTGTTGTTCGGAATCGTTTTGCCGGGTGCGGCGACAATGCCGAACAGCACTTGTTCCGCGCCGCGCCCCTGATGCGTCGGCACGAACATCTCGAAACCGAAAATATCGCGCACGACATCGCGCAAGTGATAATAGTTGCGCGACCCAGCGTACGATTCGTCCCCTTCCATCATCCCCGCCCATTGATGATCGCTCATCGCGCTGGTGCCGGAATCGGTGAGAAAATCAATCGTCACCGCGCGGCTCGGCAGGAGAAAAATGTTATAGCCCGCGTCGGCGATAAAGCGCGCGCGCTCTTCGCGCGATGTCAGCGGAATCGCTTCGACCGCTTTGATTTTGAATGGTTCAAAAGTGTATTGCGCCATTTTAGTCTCCTGGTCGCGTGGTCGCAATGAGATTTCTCGCTCCGCTCGAAATGACAAGGTGTTGCGCTCCAAATGACAGGGTGCTGCGCTCCAAATGACAAGGTGCTGCGCTCCAAATGACAAGGTGGTGCGCTCCAAATGACAAGGTGCTGCGCTCCAAATGACAAGGTACTGCGCTCGAAATGACAAGGTGCTGCGCTCGAAATGACAAGGTACTGCGCTCGAAATGACAAGGTGCTGCGCTCCAAATGACAAGGTACTGCGCTCGAAATGACAAGGTACTGCGCTCCAAATGACAAGGTACTGCGCTCGAAATGACAACTTGCCATGTCATTTCGAGGAGCGGTTCGCGCGACGAGAAATCTCGTGTTGCTGTCCGCAATATTTCTCGCGGAGTTTACCCTGAGCGCAGTCGAAGGGCTCGAAATGACGAGAGGCGTTGCTCGAAATGACTGGATGACCGAACAGTTACCATTTGGCAGATTTGGCACCTTTGGCTCATTTGGCATATTTTACCGATAGTACTGCGCCTGCGTCTCGAACAAGCGCGCGTACGTGCCATTGAGCGATAACAATTCGCCGTGCGCGCCGTGCTCGATGATGCGCCCATCGTGCAAAACGTAAATGCAATCGGCGAGACGCACGGTGGAAAAGCGATGGCTGATGAGGACTGCCGCGCGTCCGGCGACCAGCTCGCGGAACTTGCAAAACAAATCGTACTCCGCTTGCGCGTCGAGCGCGCTCGTCGGCTCATCCAAGACGACGAGTTGCGCGTCGCGCAGAAACGCGCGCGCGAGCGCGACCTTTTGCCATTCGCCGATGCTCAACTCCTCGCCTGTTTCAAACCACTTGCCGAGCATCGTGTCATATCCACGCGGCAAACGCGCAATCACCGGATCCGCGCCGGAGGCGCGCGCGGCGGCAATGACACGTCCGTCGTCCGGCGGCAAACGCACATCGCCAAGCCAGATGTTTTCGCGCGCGCTCAAATGGTACTGCGCGTAATCCTGGAAAATCACGCCAATCTCGCGGCGGAGCGTGATCGTTGCGAATTCACGCAAATCGGTGCCGTCGAGCGCGATGCTTCCCGTCGTCGGATCGTACAACCGGCACAACAGTTTTACGAGCGTCGTCTTGCCCGAACCGTTTTCACCGACGAGCGCGATCACTTGGCCCGGCGCGATGCTCAACGAAACATCGTGCAACACAGCCCGCGCGGTATCGGGATACTGGAAACTCACATGATCGAACACAATGCCGCGCTGCATCGGGCGCGGCACCGGGCGCGGCGCGCGCGGTTCGACGACGCGCGATTGGAGGTCGAGAAACTCGTCGAGGTTCGCGAGGTACAAATTGTCCTCGTACAAACCCATCAACCCGCCTAAGAATCCTTGCAGGTACCCTTGGCCGCGCTGGAACGCTTGAAAGTACATCACCAAGTCGCCGAGCGTGATGGTGCCCCTCATCGTGCTGTACGCAATCACCGCGTACGCGCCGTAAATCGCGAGCGCGCTGAAGACCTGCGCGAACCAGCCCGCCGTCGCGCGGCGCGCGGAAAGCGCGATTTGCTCGCGCCGAAGTTGCACGCGTAAATCACGAAAGCGGCGCATCAAGAGCGGACCCAAATCGTTCAGCCGCACTTCTTTGGCGTGCCACGCGTTCGTCAGCAGAAAATCGAAATAGCCGGCTTTGCGTTCGGTCGGCGTGCGTTCGCGCTGCCAGCGATACATTATGCCGGAATAGCGCAGCCGCGCCAACACGTCGGGCAGGACGGCGATGAACAGGACGATGCCGATGGACCAGTGAAACGTGAAGAGCAAGCCGACGAGCGCGGTGAGCGATAACGCGTTCTGCCCCAACTGCATCAGCCCGTTGACGACGTGCGTCGGGCGAAACGGCGCTTCGCGCTGTGCGCGCTGAAAGGTGTCGTAATACTGCGCGCTCTCGTAATACGCCAAATCAATCGCGACGGATTGCGCGTGCACCACGTCGTACATGTAGTCGCTGACGGTTTGGGATTGAACCTGGCTGACCAGTCCCGCGATAGACCCGATCAGGGAAGTGAGCAGCGTGACGACGCCCATCAGCACGATGGAAAGTGTCGCCTGTCCGAACGCCGCGCTCTTGTCGGACGCCGCCAAGCCGAGCGTGACGCCGTCCACGACTTGCTTCATCAGATAGAGCGACGCGAGCGGCAAAATGCTTTGCGCGACCATCAGAACCAGGTTGGCGATTGTCCAGCCGGGCGCACTCTGCCAGACGAGGCGGATGGCGCGGTGAAGGCGAAGGGTGGTAGAGAGTTTGGACACGGGTGAATGGTTGTTGGTCATTGGCTATGGGTTATTGGGAATTGGCTATTGGTTATTCGTTAGGCGCGCATGAGATGGCACCAGTTATCGAACAACAGGCGGTTGGCGTATCCCAACTGGAAATTTTTTCTTCGCGAAAAACGTGGCTCCACGTCGGCATCGGGTGCGCCCAGTACGCGCCCGCGTCATCGCACAGCGATGCCCAAGGCGCGGGCAGGCGACTGCTCGCGGTCGTTTTGCCGACGCCGGAGTGCGCGGCGAGGATTACCCTCCCTCGTTCCCCCCTGCGATCAGCGGGGGGGAGGGCGGCGAGCGCGCTGTGGAGTAACACGCCGCCGCGCGCTTGGACTTGTACTCCGATGCACGCGACGAGTTGTATGAGTTGCAACCAGAGCCAATGTTCAGGCGATAACTATTCGTAGTCAAACGCGAGTTTGCCGTCCGCGTCAAAGTATCGCTTGCCGCGCCTCAGCGCGTTGGGCGGCTCGATCAGGCAGACGGTTTCGCCGGGCGCATCGAACGGGCGCGTCGCGACTAAGATTTCCGAAGTTTGCAAAACTTCGGATGTTTGCGGCAGACACGCGGACTGGGCGAAGAACGCGACGACGCGCGCGGCATCCGCGTCGATTGCGCGCAAGACGAATTGCGTGCCATCCGCCAGCGTCAAGCGATACGCCTCGCGCGAAATCGGCTCGCGCGCGGGCGCGGCAGTGCCTTCGGGTATGACGAATCGGCGCGGGCGTTCTCTAGGCGTGGAGACATTGGGCGGCGGCTCGGTCAGGACGAACAGTCGCCGGTACAGGTCTTGGGTAAACGCGAGCGCGTCTTCCAGAACCACCTCTGGCGATTGGTCGTACTGCGCGGACAGCGCGTCCGCAATTTCCGCCAGTGTGCACCGACCGTCGAGCGTGCGCCAAAGGTCAAGCGCGACGCCGGTCGCGGGGATTGCCGCGCCCAGATGCGGATGAAACAAGATTGCCGCATCGTCGAAATCCTCGCGGAGGATGACGATGGGATTAACGAAAGGTGTATCGGTTGGGTTCATTGGGTGTTGGCTATTGGTTATTGCCTAATCGTTATGGTGAACGGAGGCGATTCCCAATAACTCATAGCCAATAGCCAATTGGCGCGTAGGGACGTTCAATTGAACGTCCCTACGGAACTGCACGCCACGCGCAACGGAAACCGCGCTAGGCGCCAAGTCTGGCCCGAGGGACCGGATCGGTAGCCGTTGACATTGATATTGCCTGCCCCGCCTTCACACCAGCCGTTTGCGAGGGTGCCTGTCATGCAGTCTCCACCACTTCCTATTCCATTTCCCCCAGCGCAAGGTGTGTCGTGGAAGGAATCGGCTGACCCGGTACTGCAATAAGAAGTGGCTCCAGTCCCACCCACGCACGTCTCAAACATACCACTGGCGCTTCCTCCCAAGACACAGGAGAGCGGTCCGCCGGACGCGGTGTTGCCGTTCAAGTCCAGCACAATCGGTTTCTCGTGCTTTTTCTTCTCCATTGTTGTTTGCTCCTAGTATGCAAAGTTAGGCATGTGGTATCCTTACTCCTACAACTGCCCAGTTGGAAGGAGAAGGACCCCCATGCCTGCCGAGATTGTAGCAGAAACCTGCCCTGCGCCCAAATGCAACTTGTCCCCACGTGATGTGGAAGGACTGGTCGACAAACTGAAGACCTATCATTCGCTCTTCAAACCTGCCTTTCGCCGTTCCGAACAAGCGGACTGGGCGGAGGTGTATCTGCACGGTTTGCTGGGCAATCAGCCCC
>Ga0315294_10010060_pt1 | contig 10366 bp, 8 predicted proteins | sample YL17G13_40_MG_FD_203626 | JGI IMG/M metagenome (GOLD analysis project Ga0315294, IMG submission 203626) | Sediment microbial communities from Yellowstone Lake, YNP, Wyoming, USA - YL17G13_40 | ecosystem: Environmental > Aquatic > Freshwater > Lake > Sediment | place: USA: Wyoming | collected...
GGACTACGCAGTGTGCCAGCGAGCAACGCGAGCATCGTCGCGACGATTGAACCCGTGATGGCGAGTGTTCTCGCGTTCGTCATCCTGGGCGAGCGATTGGAGGTGCTACAAATGATCGGCGGGGGAATGGTGATTGGGGGCGCGGTGTGGCTGAATGCGGGAGGAAGTAGACAAGTAGACCAGTAGACCAGTATCGTCCCTGTCTGCCTGTCTACCTGCATGCCTGTCTACTTGGGCCTGAGCCAAAAGAGGAGCACCATCGCGCCGACGACGATCAGCGCGAATTCGACGAGGACGATGCGATTGAGACGATTCCAAAGATATTGCTGTGCGATGCCAGTGAACGCATAGAAAAAGATGAGGAGAAACGCGCCGCCGATCAGACCCGCAAGATTCCAATAGTTCAGCACCCAAACGATTTCTGCCATCGCGAGTCCGATCACAGTGGCGTACAACCACGTGCGCCAAAAGTCGGCTTCACTGCTCCGCAACAATTCGAGCGCAAGGAAGCCAGCCGCCAAGCCAATCGCAGGCGCCGAGAAAAGACTGCGAACCTTCAGACTGTAGATCGTCGCAAACAGAACCAGCGCGACCAAATACACGGCGAGGTTCACGCCCAACCGCGCCGCACTGTACGCACGATCATTCAAGTCAATCGTCACGTATTCGCCGAGAATCGCAACGACCAAGAATGCACCCGCGAGCGCGACGAGCATCAACGCGTACACGCTGTACGCGCGCACGTCGGCAAAAGAGAGGAGCATCGTCGCCGTCACGACAATCGCGGCAGGCAGAATCCAGAGGATGAAGATATAACGCGTATCCGCGAGATGAACACGCGGATGCTGTCGCGCGATGGAATTCACGCCTGCCGCCGTCAGCCCGGCAAGCAGAATCGCGATCAGCCACGTGCCCGATATGGTGATGCTCGCCTCCGAACCCAGGAACCAAAACGCGATGCGCTGGGAAGGCAGGTCGAGAATCAACGAGAGTGTCAGCCCGACGAGCACGAGACTGGTCAACAAACTCAAACGATCCAGCGGCGTGTGCCGACTGGTCGTTTGCAGGGGTGACGGTTCGAGCATGTTCGCATCATAATCGTCGAAGGAGTTTTTGTCAAACGATGGAAATTTTTCTCTCTGCGTTGCTGGGTTTGATCGCTGGCGTCATCGTCAACCGCGTCGCCGATCACCTCGTTGCCGCGCGTTCAATTCCGAATGTTCAACACCGCTTCCGCGCGCCGATTGTCATCGTCGTCACCGCGCTCGCGTTCTCATCTCTCGTCGCGCGTTTCGGTGTGACGATTCAATTCGCGCTGACGGCGATTTACACCTTCATCTTCCTCGTCGTCCTCGTCACCGATCTGGAACACCGCTTGATCTTCGATGTCGTGATTCTGCCCGCGACACTTTTCGCCGCGATGGCCAGCCCGCTTTCACAACCGAATTGGAGATTACCACTGCTCGGCGGCGCGAGCGCGTTCGTCATCGTCCTGGGCATCTACCTCTTCGCCGGAATTTTCGCGCGCGCGCGCAAGATTCACATTCCAGGCGGCGCGTTCGGTCAAGGGGATGTGAAACTCGCGGCGTTTATGGGCATCGTCGTCGGCTTCCCCAACGTTTTCCCCGCGATCTTGTACACGATTCTGCTTGGCGGCGTCGGCGCGCTTTTGTTTCTCGCGTATCAATTCGTCGTCCACCGCCGCGTCGCGCTCACCGCCGCGATTCCGTACGGTCCGTTCTTTTGCCTCGCGGGCTGGTGGATGATGGTGATGCAATAGCAAGACCCGAAGGGTTTTGCAGACCCTTCGGGTCTTATTCATACCGCCGCCCGCAACCTCTCCACCTGATATTTCGATTTCTTCTCCGCCGCGCGCAACGCTTTCACCACGTCGTACATCGCGACGATTTCTGCCGCGATCTTCTTCGGCTGGCGCGTCGCGTCCACGCTCAACGATACTACCGCGACGAAGTCCATCCAGAACAATAGTGACTCAAACGCTTCCTTGTTGAACCACAAAACGCCATCGTAAAGATTCACGTTCAGAAATTCGCGCGTCGCGTCATCGGTGAACCACGCGTTGAGCAGCCATGCCGCGCGATTTTGGCGAGAGCGCGGGCGCGGCGACCTCGCCCCTACCGCGCGCGCGGCGTACCAATGCTGATGCGTCGTCATCAACTTGATCGCATCGACGGCTTGCCACGCTTCTTTCTCACTCAACGCGAGACCTTGCAGCGCGTCCGCGATCAACTTGCCGAGCTGCCACTCATCCAGCCACGCGCGACTGCGCGTCGCATCATCGCGCTCGCCTTGCGCCCGACCGAGCGCGTGCACGAACACCCAAGCGAACAGCGTCGCCCACGCGGCGTCGTTCTTGAGGTGCACGCGCAAGTATTTGATCGCGGTTGCATCATCATGGTCGGCGGTCGGTCGTCGGCGGTCAGCCGTCGTCGCACCCAACCGCAACACGACCTCCAACTCGCGCCGGATCTGCATTGCGAGTTCAACCTCGTCGCCTATGCCACCGCCGAATTGTTTGACCGCGCGCACAAGGCGCAAATATTTCTGCTGGATTTCGTCGAGCAACGCCGCGTCGGGACGGGACGCTAGCGGCGAGCGTCCCCTCCGTTGCGCGACGTGCGCGTCCAACAAACGTCGCAACGTGTCCGCGTTGACCAACTCGCGGAAAGGTTGATGTACCGTCTGCAAAAAGATTTCGCGCAACGCGTCGTCAACACTCGGCACGCCGCGACCGTTCAGCGTAGCGCACAAGCGCGCGTACTGATGCAGCGCGTCATCGCGCACCTCGCGGAAATCGAGAAAGACGTGACGCTGGTACACGCCCAGTTCGACGTACAGACCCTGTTCGCACAATTCCTTGCTGTTGCGAATGTATTCCAAGCCAGAAACATAGTCGCGAAAGATCGCGAAAGCATCGGCGTCGGCAGTCAACGCGAGCCCTTCGCCCAGATCTTTCTGCGCGAGTTTGTTTTGCGTTTTGTGGAGATAGGCTGCCGACGTACGAATCCACCCGCGCGTATCGGCGTACGTGTTGTGGTACACGATCAGCGCGCGTTCACCGCCCGCGCGGTTCGAGTACGCGAACACATCTTCGTTGACCGAGCCGCTTGGCGTGAAGAAATCGTACAGTAAGAAATCTTCGACGCCTGCGAACAAATGCCGCCGATGCAACAGCGGAAAAATTTCGCGCTCGTGCCGCCAGACCAGATGCTCGTCCGCTTGCTCGTCCCACAGCGCGCGACGAAATTCCATGCCGTATCGCTCGGCGAATCCTTCGATTTGTCCGTGACCGAACATCGGCAACCCAGGCAGCGTTGCCAACATCGTGCAGACGCCGAAATATTTATCGCCCTTGCCGAACTGATCGGCCGCGGTCCGTTCGTCGGGATTGTTGACAAAGTTGACGTAGCGTTTCAAAATTTCGGGATCGAACTCGAGCGTATTCTTGATGACAGAGCGATACTTGGCATTGTCTTCGTCGCGCAGCATGTTCATAAACGCGCTGTTGTAAACGCGATGCATTCCGAGCGTGCGGACGAAATATCCTTCCATCAACCAAAACGCTTCCGCGAGCAGCAACGTGTCGGGCGCTTCAGCGGCGACGCGATCCACGACCTCGCGCCAAAATTCCTGTGGCATTGCCGCGTCGAATTGCTCTTTGGTCAAACCGAATTCCGCGCGCGATGGAATATCGCCGCCCGACCCCGGTTGCGGAAACCACAATCGCTGATAGTGCCGCTTTGCAAGCGTCATCGCCGCATCGAGCCGAATGATCGGAAATTGGCGCGCGACGCGCAGAATCGTTTGAATGACCGCTTCGCGCACTTCGGGTGTCAAGAAATTCAGTTGCGCCGTATCGTTCCACGGAAAACTCGTGCCGTCGTTGCCGTGATAGATGTACCTGGTATCGCCCGTCCAATGATCCACGCGCTTGAAGACAACTGCCGCGTCACTCCGATTGAAATAATGATCTTCGAGATAAATGCCGACGCGCGCATCGCGCGACAAATTCTCGCCGTTGAAAGAATACGCTGGAAACGGCACGTACTCGGACGCGATGAACCAATCGGGGTGCTCGATCACCCAACGCGAGTCAATGCCCATGTGATTCGGCACCATATCGCTCGCGACGCGAATCCCGCGCTGCCACGCGCGCGTTTTCAAGTTTTCGAGCGCGGCATCGCCGCCCAAGTCGTCCGCGACGCGATACTCTGCCACCGAATACGCCGATGCTTCCGCATTCATCGCGCCGCACAACTCTTTGATCCGTTTGGACGCAGGGCTGCGCTGCCAGACGCCGATCAGCCACAAGCCCGTGAAGCCGCGCCGCGCAAGGAGATCGAGTTCCTCGTCGGGAATCTGATCGAGCCGCGTGATCGCGCGTTGATATTTCTTCGAGAGTTGATCGAGCCAGACGTACGTGCTTTTCGCGATCAACACTAGGTGCGGCATCCAATCGAGATCGCGGCTAAAGCGTTCGTACTCGGGATAGTCACCATCGTACACGCCGCGCGCGCCGCGCTTGAACTGAGGCACGCGCGCTTCGCCCGCACCGAAGAAAAACAGACGCGATTCTTCTTTGATCAGATCGAGACTGGTCAACACAAGGCGAAGGTACTTGCCAATCAACGCCCCCCAACGCACGCGGATAAATTCGAGTTGTCCTTCGAGCGAGTGCGGCGACGCGAGCGCGGGCGCGTGGAGCAGGTCAATGAGATTCTGATTGTCGGGCCCGAAGCGCGGTTGAGTGTCAAAGAAAGAATAGAGACTAGAGAGTAGAGATTGGTAGGCGGTGAGTTTTTCGAGCCCGGTATCGTCGAACAATTCGAGAAAGGGCGCGAACGCAGGGTTTTCGTTCGCGAGCCATACCATCAGCATCTCTTCGAGAATAATCTGGCGATGGGGCACCCCATCGCTTTCGCCGTCCAGGAACTGTGCTGCGTCCATTTCACCGCGATAGACGGCAACGCTGGGAAATTCGTCCGCGAATTTTCGAAGCGCGGTGTCCACCGCGTCTTTGCCGAACGATCGGTCTAACCACGCGAGCGCGTTCTGCATGGCTTGTGGATTTTCCTGCCGACGATACTGCGCGGCGACGCAATGCAATAACTCGTCAATCAAGCCCATTGCGTTCAACTGCCCTGCTCTGATGGTTTGCTCAGGATGATTAGTCAAATCGCGCTGCGCGTTCATCTTTTGCGCGAACAGACGCGCGGCGTGGACATTTGCAAAGATGACGTTGCCGCTGAGAGAGAACAATGCGTCGTTGAATCGATACTGGTCGCGAGCGAGTCGCGAAATGTGGAATTCAAATTGTGACATTGACTTTTCCAATCGCTATGCTATCCTCACAGCTGATCGTTCGTCATCAAGCGCACGTAAATCTCTTCCAGCGCGGATTCTTGGACCGACAGATCCACCAGCGCCCAATTGTTTTCTGAAATCTGTCCCAGCACCAACGCCATCGCGCCGACATCGCTTGAGCGAAAAACATAATTGCCATCGCGGCGGTCGACTTTCAACGGCGCGTCGGCGCGGAAAATGACCTGATATTCGCGATTACCCAGACTCGCGCGAATCGCGTCCATCGTGTTGCAAACGATCAGCCACCCATTCTTGATGATGGCAACGCGGTCGCAGATGTACTCCACGTGAAACAAGTTGTGCGCGCTCAAGACAATCGTCTTGCCCTGGCTTTTGAGCGTCTTCAGATAATTGATGATGAAGAACGACGTGAGTGGATCGAGTCCCGCGTTCGGTTCGTCGAGAATGAGCAAGCGCGGGTCGTGCAAGAGCGCGCGGGCAATTGCGACTTTGCGCTTCATCCCTTTGGAAAATTCGCCAGTCAATTTATCCTTCTCGCGTAAATTCAGCGAACCCAGTAGTTCGTCAATCCGCGCGCGCGTTTTCGTCTTGGGTAACCCATACAACTCGGAGAAAAATGTCAGATATTCGCGCGCGGTCATATTTTCGTAGCGCGGATTCTCTTCAGGCAGATAACCCATATCGCGCTTAGCGGTCGTGCTTTCCTTTGCCATATCGCAGCCGAGCACGCGCACGGCGCCCGACGTCGGCGCGATCAGTCCGGCGATCATTTTGAGCGTCGTGCTTTTGCCCGCGCCGTTGTGTCCGACGATGCCGATGATCTCACCCTCGCGCACTTGCAGATCGAGCGCGTTCACGGCGAGCAGATCGCCGTATCGTTTTGTGACTTGCACCAATTCGATCATTCAAACCCCGATGTCATTGCGAGGCACGCTGTTTGTGCCCAAGCAATCCCCAAAGCGCAAGTTGGCGATTGCTTCGCTTCGCTCGCAATGACACACAAAGCAAAATGCGAAACATCCTCACCATTTCCAAACGCGAACTGACGCGCTTGCGCTCGCGCGTCGGCGGCAATATGCGCGCGACATTCCTCGCACTCGCGGTGGGCGCGCTCGCACTCGCACTGTCGGCGCGGGACTGTACCGCGTCGGCATTACGCGCGATGCGCCAGGCATTCGCGATAGCAAGTTTACCGTCGTCGTAGTGGACAGCGCAGGCGGGCGCACTTGGCTCGCGCAACCCGCGATTGACGTTTTCGTTGACGGCACACAGGTCTTGAAGCGCGACGACAACAAATCGCTGTCCGCGGCAGGCGCACTCCAACGCTACTTGGAAAAATACGAGACCGCGCGCGTCAACGCAGAATTCGATCTCGGGCGCGCGTTTCCACTGCGCGTCGAAAGTAACTACTTTGGATCCACCGATACCACGACAGCACCGAGCAACAGCGATGCGGCAGTCCGCGAACAAATCCGCGAAGCCGAAAGTGGCGCGCTGCCGCAAATCAAATCCGTGACCGATAAACAAATTGTCGTGCCGTCGCTGACCGCGCCGCCCAGTCCCTTCGGCCAAGTCGTGCTCGCGTTCATCTACATTATGCCCGTCTTTCTCGTCAGCGTTTTTTTCACCAGCGCATTCATGGACGAAAAAACAAATCGCAAATTGACGATGCTCTTGTCCGCGCCGATCACGCCGTTTCAAATCATCGTCGGCAAGATGCTGCCGTAGGTCACGTTCTCGCTCATCGGCGTCATCGTGATCAGTGTCCTGACGCACGGCGATTCGCCACGCGCGCTGTTGATTTTCACGACCGCCGTGCTTTTCATTTTCGGCATTTATTTGATGGTGCCGATGCTGTATCGCACATTCAAAGATACCACATTTGTCTCGATGTTGGCAACTGCGGTCACGACCGCGTATTTGATCGTCCCCGCGATGTTTTCGGGCATCAGCGACCTGGCGTACATTTCTCCGATTACGCTCGCCGTATAAATGTATCGCAACGAAGCATTCGGAGGGCGCGAATATCTTTTTGCGACGACCCCGCTCCTCTTGATTTTTGCGCTAGCGCTGTACATCAGCACGCGCGTGCTGAACGAAGAATATCCAATGGGCTTTCGCCCGCTTCATCGGAAACTTGCCGACGCGATTTTTCTGATCATCAACCGCGACCATCTCTCCACATCGATCTTCGTCTTGAGCATCTTGCTGATTCCGATTGTCTACGTCGCGCAATTGGTCGCGCTCGGCATTGCGCTCAACCTGCCGACGAGGTTGATGAATGCAGGCATCATGCTCGTCGCCGGGACCATTGAGGAAGCCGCCAAATCGGCGGGCATCGTCGTGCTGAATGAGCGCGGTTCGATTCGCTCGACGCGGCAAACACTGGCGCTGGCATTTCTTTCCGCGCTCGGATTTCTCATCGGCGAAAAAGGATTGCTCTTGGCATCGCTGAGCGTCGTCTCCGAAACGCGATTCGCAGGCGCGCTCTTCAACACGGGCTTGCTCCCTGTCCCGCTGCGCATTTCATCTTCACGTCAATCGTCTGCGGACTAGCGCGCTGGCGCATTCCTTACCCGATTGCGCTCGCCGTCGGCGCGCTCGCGCACGCGCTGTACAATCTGATCTTGATTCGAGGGCTACGATGAACGCGTTTCTCGCCATCCTCAAAAAAGAACTGCGTTCGATCACGCGCGAGATGACGATCCTCATCGCGATTGTCATTCAATTGTTCATCGCGTCGTTCTCGTCTGCACTCCTCATCGGCTTGCTCTCGGTGTACGATCCCGAATCCATCAGCGCGAACCCGCAGACGAATTTGCGCGTCGGCGTTGTCACTGACGATTTCAATACGCCCCTCGTGCGCTACCTGCAAGATCACAACCTGACCGTGAATCTGTTTGTCAACACACCTGACGCGCACCGCGCGTTCGAGAATCACATCCTTGACGCGATTTTCATCGCGCCTGATGACATGGGCGAGACAATGAACTTGCAAATGCTTCTGCCGCGCTCCGAAACCTTCGCGTCGTTCGTGCTCCTGATCCTGCGCGAACCGCTCAAGCGGTACGAAAATTTTCTGCGGCAAGAACGCGGCGCCATGGTGAACTACACCGACATCCCAGGTCTGCCCGACACGACGTTTCAATTTTTGTATTCGGTGATTATTCCGATGTTGACGCTCTTTCCCGCGTTCGTCGCGGGCAGCCAAGTGATTGACTCAACGTCGGAAGAATTGGAAACGCTCTATTCCGCGCCGTTGTCGCTCAATACCATCTTCACGGCGAAGATTTTCGCCGCGTTCGTCATCGCCATCGCGCAATGCGCGCTGTGGCTTGCGTTGCTGCACCTGAACCGCGTGGACATTCAGAACATCGGCTTGGTGTTTCTGCTCGCCACGCTGGTTGCGGCGATCAACATCATTCTCTCCGCGTTCGCCGCGACGTCGCTGCGCGACCGCGAGCGCTCGCAGTTCGTCTATTCGCTCTTCATCGTCTTCGCCGCGAGCGCGAGTTATTTCTTCGACGCCGCGCCGATTCAAACACTGACGCGTCTCGCGACGGGCGATTACTACACAGGGATTGCAGACGTGGCAAAGTACGCCGTCGGGTTAGTTGTTTTGCTCGCGATTTTCTTTCGCACGACGAAAAAGTTGGCAGCGGTGTGATGTATCGTAGGGGCGTCTAATTAAACGCCCCTACTCTCCAAACAATTTCATTTCCACGACCTGGTTCACCTGCAACACGGGCAACTTGAGCGCGTGCGCGGCGAGTTGCGTCAGCGCTTCGAGCGGCACGAGCCCGACGATTTCGCTTTCGAGAACCGATACGCCGCGTTGTTCCGCTTCGGCTTTCACTGTGTCAAACGCTTTCAGAATGCCCGTGACGTTGAAGTCAGTCAAGTTCATCGAAACCTGGACGATGCCGCGATCCTTCAACTCGAATCCCAACGCTTTGATGCTGGGCAAGCCGCCCCCTTTTTCGCGCACGACTTTGGCAATGTCCTTCGCGATCTGCACGTCGTCCGACGCGAGATTGACGTTGTACGCGATCAAGAACGGACGCGCACCGATCACTGTCGCGCCCGCTTTGCCGATTTTCTTGGGACCGAAATCGGGCTCGCGCTCTGGGTTCGTCGCGATCTCTTGCTTCAACACCTCATACTCGCCGTGCCGAATGGAGGCGAGGTCGCGGCGTTCGGGGCGCGTCGCCGCGCGCTCGTACAGGTAAACGGGAATATCGAGTTCGCGCGCAACGCGTTCGCCCAGCCGCCGCGCCATCGCGACGCAATCGTCCATCGTCACACCGCGAATCGGTACAAGCGGTACCACGTCGGTTGCGCCGATGCGCGGATGCTCGCCGCGATGCGCGTCGAGATCGATCAAGCGCGCGGCGGCCTGAATGCCGCGAAACACTGCGTCTTCGACTGCGCGCGGTTCGCCCGCGAGCGTGATGACACTTCGATTGTGATTCGCGTCCATCTCGCGATCCAAAATCTTGACACCGCGCAACTTCATCGCGTTGACGATTTCATCCACGACGTTAGCGCGCCGCCCTTCAGAAAAGTTAGGAACACATTCGACGATTTTCTCCATCATGGCTCCGTTGTCTTACGCGTCTGTGAGTCCAGGTTCCCAACCCGTATCCTGGCTCCATTTGTCCGCCTTTTGCATAATCTTCCAGATGAAAGGTGATTTGGCATCTACGTAATCGCCGCGATCCTCGCGGTATTCTTCTGCCAAACGATATTTCAGTTCCGCATAACATTTCGCGTCTTCGTTGTGCGTGCGCAAATAATCGCGGAATAACAGAGCAAATTGCTCCGACCAACTCCCCGCACGACGGATGTGAATGTGCGTTCTGCGATTGCCAGGTGTTTCGCGGAAATAACGCTTGGTCAATTCAGGATTATCGGCGCGAAAAACATAACCGAGACTCGCCAGCGGGGTACGATACGCATCCAACGACTCGAAAGATGCGACCGAGACTTGAATGTCAATGATCGGTTTGGCGTCCATTCC
>Ga0315294_10010062_pt1 | contig 10365 bp, 8 predicted proteins | sample YL17G13_40_MG_FD_203626 | JGI IMG/M metagenome (GOLD analysis project Ga0315294, IMG submission 203626) | Sediment microbial communities from Yellowstone Lake, YNP, Wyoming, USA - YL17G13_40 | ecosystem: Environmental > Aquatic > Freshwater > Lake > Sediment | place: USA: Wyoming | collected...
CCGGCGAAGAGTGGCTGGAGAAGTCCGACCTGAGCAGCCTCAAGCTGCTGGGCTCCGTCGGTGAGCCGATCAACCCCGACACCTGGCTGTGGTACTACGACCACGTCGGCAAGGGGCGCTGCCCCATCGTCGATACCTGGTGGCAGACGGAGACCGGCGGCATCCTCATCTCGTCGGCGCCGGCCATCCAGATGCCGCCACTCAAGCCCGGCTCGGCCAGCCTCCCGCTGCCCGGTGTCGTGCCGCAGGTCGTCAACGAGAACGGTGAGCCCGTACCGGCCGGAGAGCGCGGCCTCCTGATCCTCAAGAAACCGTATCCCGGCATGCTCATGACCCTGTACAAGGACCCGGAGAGGTTCAAAGAGGCCTACTGGAACCGTTTCCCCGGCAACTACCTGACGGGCGACTACTCGATCCAGGACGAGGACGGCTACTTCTGGCTCCTCGGCCGAGCTGACGAAGTCATCAAGGTCGCGGGGCACCGACTGGGCACGCTGGAGCTGGAAAACGCCGCCATCTCTTACGAGGCCGTGGCGGAAGCAGCCGCCATCGCTAAGCCCGACGAGGTCAAGGGCGAATCCATCACCATCTTCGTCATTCTGAGGGAGGGCTACCACCCATCAACACCGGAAGAAATCGCCTCCATGGAGGGCGCGATCAAGAAGCACATCCGTAACACGATGGGCCCGATCGCTACGCCGGAGCGCGTCTTCCTGGTGAAGAAGCTCCCGAAGACCCGCAGCGGCAAGATCATGCGCCGGCTGCTCAAGGCCGTCGCCATGGAAGCCCCGCTCGGCGACGCCACGACACTCGAAGACGGCGCCTCCCTCGCCGAGGTTCAGGCCGCCTACGAGGAGCTCAAGGGGCAAGTCTAGCGGTCGACAAGCGCTACAATCGATGAGGGCGGAACTTCTTCCGCCCTCATCTCTATTCCCCACGTTCCGGGATCCGAACCCTGCCTGCCGTCCGGCCGACGTCCGTCCGGTCTGCTCCACGCGCGTCGACCTGCCGATACACACATAGATGCATCTATCCGGAGGCTGATGTCATGTCCCTCCTCGGGCGCCGGACTGTCAGTGTGGCCGCCGCCATCGTCGTTCTATCGATAACGATAGGGGGCGCCCTCTCTCCTCAAAGCGCCTCTCCGGTCAGCGGCGCGGACCCGGTTGTCCAGATCGACCCGGCATCGTCGGAGGTCGCCGTCGACGGGACCGTCGACGTGGACATCGTCATTACCGATGCCACGGACCTCTACGCCGCCTCGGTGGACCTCAGCTTCGACGCCGCTGTCCTGGAAGTCGTTGACGCCGACCCCGGCCGGTCGGGAGTCCAGGTCTTCACAGGCACGTTCCCCGGCCCGTCGGAAGGCCCAAGCGACGTCACGATCAACACGGCGGATAACACGGCGGGAACAATCGAGTACGACGTCACGCTCCTCGTCCCGGCGCCGCCGGTAAGCGGCAGCGGCACCCTGGCGACGGTACGCTTTCGGGGAAAGGCGACCGGCACGAGCCCCGTTGCGCTGGAGAGCGCGGCCCTCTGGGGCCCCGGGCCTAGCGATGGGATCACGACCACGACGGCCAGCGGCGAGGTGCAGGTCGCAGAGTCGGCGACGGACACCCCTCAGCCCACGCCCACTTCGGCATCGACGGCGACAAGGACGCCCACGGGGACGCCGCGGGAGACGAACACTCCTGCGCCAACCAGGACGCCCAGGCCAACGAACACGCCCGCGTCCACCAAAACGCCGAAGTCCACGGCGACGCCGAAACCGCCTATGGAGAAGCCGGAGTCGACGAAGGCAGCCGTCGCCGCCGCGGGCGTCCAGCCGACGCCGTCAGGCGGGGCGCTGCCGTCAGCCGGTACCGGCGAGATGCCGGCTCAGGTGTGGCGCTGGTTCTTCCTCAGCGGCGCCGTCGTCATGGGGCTGGCCACCTGGGCGTTCACCTTCCGCTTCTACGCTCGTCAGAAGGAAAACGAGCGCTTCTGGCACCGCTGACTCCAGCGCGCCAATCGCGGGAAAACGACAAGCCGCCCTCTCGAGCGGCTTGCGTGTTGTTAGAACCCCGACGTTCGGGCTCATCGCTTCAACCGGCGCGATGGAGCCTGCTCTGTGGTCCCCCGATCCCGTTAGAGTGCGCGTACCTTGAAGGTAGGCTTTCGGGAAAGCTCCTTCACCGCCGCGTCGCGCAGCTTCTGACACGATGCCTTGAGCTGCTCCATGTCCCTGGCGCCCAGAGTCTTGAAGAGCTTCCCGCTGGCATCGTTGGCGACCGCGAACGCCTCTTCGAACATCTTGATGCCCTTGTCGGTGAACTCAACCAGCCTCTTGCGGCGGTCTTTCGGGTCGCCGTGAGTGTGCACCCAACCCTTGGCTTCCGTCCGGTCGACGAGACCGGTCAGGCTGTTGGGCTCCTTGACCATCCACGCGGCGAGCTCGCTTACGGCAAGCGGACGCCGCTCATACGCCAGCAAGGCCAGCAGGTGCAACTGCGGCAGGGATATACCCTGGGGGATCAGCGCGATTTCCTGGACCTTGAATACGGCATTGTATGCCTGGTAGAGGGCGTGCCAATCGCCCAGCCCTTTCATCTTGTCGGCGCTCATCGCCTTCGGAAGACGTGCCTTGTTCGCCACTGACTAACCTCCGTTCTGCTTGTCCACTGTGAAGGAACCACCCGTCCTTCCGCCGCCGTCCATATGATGGGCGTCCGCAGTCGATTGATGCCTTGACTGCTGATCAACGAAGTTGATCGTCCCAGGCCGACTTCTTCTCATACAGTCCACTTCCATTCCTACCTTAGTCTGGACTGGATTGTCAAGTAGCGTGCTCGCCTCTAGACTGCTAATCTTTTGTCGATTGGCACGCGAGAATACCCATCTTATGATGAACGCCGCGTTCCAGCACAGGTGCAGCCAGATGACGCGGCCGGGGACTTGCTCCTACCGGCTGTCCACGCCATGATGGCTGGACCGTCGATGGATAGCGCCATGACGCAGCCAGTCACTTTCCCGGCGAACGGCCTGACCCTCGAGGGCATCCTGCACGCCGCCGCGAACGGCGAAGGCCGCCCCGTGCCCGGCGCCGTCGTCTGTCATCCTCACCCGCTTTACGGCGGCGACATGCACAACGCCGTGGTCGTCGCGGTCTGCGGCGCCCTGGCGATGCAAGGGATCACCGCCCTACGGTTCAACTTCCGCGGCACCGGCGCCAGCGAAGGCTCGCACGGCGGCGGCCGCGAGGAGCCCGACGACGTCCATGCCGCCCTCGATTTCCTCGCATCTCAGCCCGAGGTCCACCCGCAGCGGTTGTGTCTGGCGGGCTATTCGTTCGGCGCCCTGGTTGCCCTCTCGACGCCCTACCCGCCGCTGGCCGCCCTCGCCGCGATATCGCCGCCGCTCGCCGCGGACAGAGGCAACGGCATGAAGCTCTCCTGCCCGACGCTCGTCATCTTCGGCGGGCGCGACACCATCGCCCCCGCCGGCAGCCTGGAGCGTGCGGGCATCGATCTGCCTCCGGGGAGTCGCGTCGTCGTTGTGCCGGCAGCCGATCACTTCTGGTGGAGGCTTGAGAAGAACGTCGCGGAGGAGGTCGCCGCCTTTTTCAGCGAGCACACGCGGCCCCAGGCGGGTCGCGAAGCGTCTACTCGTGACGCAGAGCCTCGATAGGATTGAGTCGCGAAGCCCTAAACGCGGGGTAGATGCCGAAGAACAGGCCGATGGCGGCGGACACCGTAAATGCGACGATGATCGAGAAGGGCGTCACGGCCGTATAGAGGTCGCGGCCAAAGAGGTGCTGCCCGTTGGCAAGCTTCGCGGCCAGAACGCCGCCGCCAACACCGATGAGTCCGCCCAACATCGTAACCACCAGCGCTTCAACTATGAACTGCCAGAGGATATCGACGCGCCTGGCGCCCAACGCCTTGCGAATGCCGATCTCCCGCGTCCGCTCTGTGACCGACACGAGCATGATGTTCATGATGCCGATGCCACCGACGATCAGCGAGATGCCGGCGATGCTCCCCAGCAGCACCGTCAGGGTCTGCGAGACCGCGTTGACAGTCGACACGAGGTCCTCCTGGGAGCGGATTGTGAAGTCGTCCTTCGCGACGCCGTGGCGTTCCCGCAGCAAGGCGGAGAGCTCCTCCTTCGCCTGGCCGAACTTGTCGGGATCGGTGACCTTTATCGTTATCTGATGGACGTTGCTCTGCCCCTTAGGGTTGCGGATGTATGGGATGCGGGCCTGCATCGTCGGCAATGGGATCAGCATCAGGTCATCTTCGTCACCCGTGGCGGTCGCTCCCTTGCGCTCCATGACGCCGACGACGAGGAAGCTGAAGCTGAAATACACCCGAAACGCTCCCACCGTCAGCCGGACCGTTCGCCCGATCGGGTCGACATCGCCGAAGAGCTGCTCCGCGACGTTCGCGCCCACCACGGCGACTAACCCCTTGCGGGTTATGTCATCTTCGTTTATGAAGCGGCCGCTCTCGACGTAGTGATTGCGTGTGTACTGGTAGTCCGGCGTCACGCCGGTAACGCTGGAGGCGGTCAGGCTCTCTCCGCCGGCCGTAAGAGTCGCATCGAAGAACACCTGCGACGCAACGCTCTCTATGTAAGGGTAGCGGTCCGGGTTGTTGATGGCTTCGGCGTCCGCGAGTACCAGCGTGAGCACCGTCCCGCCCACGGGGCTGTTCGTGGGGTTGTCTTCGGGCTTCCCGGGCCGGATGAAAAGGAGGTTGCTGCCCAGCCCGCGGATCTGGTCGGTGATCCCCTTCTGCGCACCCTGGCCGGCCGCCATCAGAGCGATAACGGCGCCCACCCCGATGACGATGCCCAGCATCGTCAGCATGGACCGCATCTTGTTCGCGGCGAGAGCCCGGATGGCGATGGGTATCGTGTCGAATATGTTCATCGGGACGCTTGCGGGCTAGGGCGGCGACCCGATTGCGGGCACGGCAGGCGCGGAGGGCGCCGGCCGCCCAACGGCGGGAGAATTCTTCGTGTCGCTGACGATCTGGCCGTCGCGCAGCTTGACGATCCTGCGCGTATGATGCGCGACCTCCATGTCGTGAGTCACGAAGACCACCGTTATCCCCAGGTCCCGGTTCAGCGTCTCGAAGATAACCATTATCTCGCCGCTTGTCGCCGTGTCCAGGGCGCCGGTCGGCTCGTCGGCCAGGATCAGCGACGGCCTGCCGACGATGGCGCGGGCGATGGCTACGCGCTGTTGTTCGCCGCCGGAGAGCTGCGTCGGCCGGTGGTGGGCGCGCTTTCCCAGCCCCACGTCCGCCAGCGCCTGCCTGGCCACTTTCTTCCGGTTGCGCACCCCTCGATAGACCAGCGGCACCTCCACCTGTTCCAGCGCGGTCAGTCGCGGCAGCAGGTTGAAGCTCTGGAACACGAACCCTATGCGGCGGTTCCTGATCCGCGCCAGGGCGCTGTCGCTGAGGCTGCTGACGACCAGGCCGTCAAGGCTGTACTTGCCGGAGGTGGGCACGTCGAGACAGCCGATGATGTTCATCAGCGTCGATTTGCCCGACCCGGACGGCCCGATGATCGCCACGTGCTCGCCGCTCCCGATCTCGAGATCCAGAGAGTGGAGGGCGTGGATGGCCACATCGCCCGTCCGGTAGACCTTGCTGATGCCGTTGAGCTCGATCACGGTGATTTATGCGGGGTCACTGAATGCCACCGGGCAGCGGCGTCTTCTTGCCGTTCGTCTTGCTGGCCGCCGTCGTCCGGACCGCTACCCTGTCGCCGACACTGAGACCGCTGACGATCTCGATGTTGTCGCCGTCGCTCAGGCCCGTGGTGACCGGCCGCGTCTCGATCGCCCCGCCGTCCGTAATCACCTCGACGATCTTCTCGACGCCGCGGCTGCGCACGACGGCGCTGGGGACCGCCACGACGCCCGCCCGCTGCTCCGTAATGATGCTCGCCGAGCCGTTCATGCCCGGCGCCGGGTTCGGTCCGGCCGGATCGTTCACGTTGCCGTTGATCTTGCACTTCACCTTGTAGATGATTACGCCCTGTTGCGTGTCCGGCGAAAGACCGACGGCGAATATCTGGATGGGGTATATCTTCCCCTGGATCGCATCGAACATGACACCGCCGACCTGGCCGGCCCTGATCGCCGGGAGCTCCGTCTCGCCCACGTTCAGCTCGAATATGAGGATGCCCGGCGTGAGGATGGTGACAGCCGGTATGGCCGGGTTGAGGACCTGGCCCAGCTTCACCGGCAGCGCCGAGACGATGCCGTCAAACGGCGAAACCAGGGTCGCGTCGCTGAGGGCGATGTTCGCCTGCTGCAGCTCTAGCTCGGCCCGGTGCACCTGCTCCTGCTGCATCGCAAGCTCTGTCTGCGTCGCGCCTTCCGTCAACTCGTCGCGCGCCGTCTCAGCCGCGCGGAGGTCTGCTTCCGCCTTGCTCAGGGCCGCATTGAGATCCGACACGTCCGTATCTGTGGCGCCGTCGATCAGCTCCTGGAGCGCGGCCCTGCTGGCGTCGAGAGCCGCCTGAGCAGAGGTCACGGCCTGCTCCGCGGCGCCGATATCGTCATGCGACGCACCGTCGTTCAGCTCATCGAGCGCGACCTGCGCCGCATTCAGCACTGACTCTGCTACAAGAACGTTCTCATCCGCGTTCTCCGATGCAGTTATGGCATTGCGATAGGTGGTGTTGGCATAGATCAAGTTCCCTGTGACCTGCTCGAGGTCGGTTATCGGCTCCGGCGTCGGTCGCGGTGTGCGTGTTGGCGTTGGCTCGCCGGTTGGCACGGGCGTGAAGGTCGCGGTTGGCGTGGCGGTTGGGGTGTGCGTGGGCGTTGGGCCCGACGTCGGCGTTGCCGTCGGCTCGGGCTGTACGCACTCCGACAATTTGTCGACCTGGTCGTTGGTGAGTGTCACCTCGTAATCGTTAGCCGCCATGCTGTCGCAGATGTCCTTGACGCCCTGGTTCGCCGCCGGATTGTCGCAAACGGCTCCGTCGTTCACCAGGTCGCAGTACTCTTTTCCCGCGTACTCCAAGGCGGCCTGTGCGTTATCTTCGTTACTCTGGGCGTCTTCCTGGGTCCGCTGCGCCTGCGACAGCTTGATCTGCGCCTGCACGACCGAGGAATCGGCGGCGGCGACATCGGCACCGGTCGCGCCCTTCTCCAGGGTCTGAAGCTTCGCTTCGGCCGCTGCCAGGTTGGCTTCCGCCGCGGCCACGGCCTGCTGGGCGGCGGTCATCTTCGCGTCGGTCGCCGGGTCGAGGGCATCCTTCAGGCCATTTTGCGCCCTGGTAAGCGCCTCTCGCGCCGTTTCGACCGCGTACACAGCCTTGGCGAGATCGGTAAGGGTGGCGCCTTCCTCGAGCTTCCGCAGTTGCAGCCTGGCCAGGGCGAGCGCCGACTGAGCGGTTGCGGCGGCGTTTTGCAGGTCGTCGGACTTGAGGCCCATGAGGGGCTGGCCCTCCTTCACCTCGTCGCCGAGCCTGACGAGAATGTCGGACAACTGGCCGGCCCGCGAGAAGCTGAGGACCGCCTCGTCTTGCGCCACGGCGATGCCCGAGGAGGTGATCATCGCGCGCAGCGTCATCGTGCCGACGGTGTATTCGTCGTAGGACTCGGTCTTGTCGCTGCCGCCCGCAAGCTTCATGCGGATGAAGAACACCGCGACCGCCACAACCACCAGCGCAATCGCGACCACACCAAGCCGCCAAAACCAGCGCGACCGTCCTTCCTCGATCTCAGTGTGCTGCATCGATACCCCCACAATCCCCGTGCTGCCGCGCCCCGCCGGGCAGCTAGTCATAACAATATGTCAGGTTCAGGGCTGTGGCGTCAAGGAGCGTCCCGTCCGGGCTCCCTCTATGGCCTTCCCCCGACCCCTGCTATTATGGCGCTGACATAGGAGCCGACCCTCGGGACACACTTGCGACGATCTCGCGACTGAAAGGATACAGCACAATGGCTCAGGTAAACGGCGGCGAAATGCTTGTGCGCATACTTGAGAAAGAAGGAGTGAAACAGATATACGGCCTGCACGGCGGCCACATCGACCCGATCTTTCAGGCCTGCGCCGACCACGGCATCGCGATCTACGACACCCGCCACGAGGCCGCTGCCGGCCACATGGCAGAGGGATGGGCCCGCTTGACCGGCGACCCCGGCGTAGTGGTGATCACGGCCGGGCCTGGTGTGACTAACGTGGTGACGGCGGTGGCCGACGCATACGTCGACGCCGTGCCCATGGTGGTGATCGGCGGCCGGCACCTCGTACGCGACGAGGACAAGCTCCTGCTGCAAGACTTCGACGGTCGCGCGCTGATGCAGTCGATCACTAAATGGTCACGGACGGTGACAGATCCGGCGCGCATCGCGGAGTACACTGCGATGGCGTTCCGGGAGGCGAAAAGCGGCCGTCCGGGGCCTGTCTTCCTGGAGATACCCTTCGACGTGCTCACGACCGCGATAGAGGAGGAATCAGTCCCGCATTCGTATATGTCCGAGTGCAGTTGCCCGGCGCCAGCGGCCGAGGCAGTGGAGAGGATGCTGGCGATGCTGGCGGAGGCGAAGAGGCCGCTCATCGTTGCGGGACGCGGCGCCTGGTTCGCGGGCGCCAGCGCCGAGTTGCGCGAGTTCGCGGAGAAGACATCCACCCCGGTTGTCGCACACGGCCCGATAAGGGGCGCTGTCCCTGAAGAGGGTCACCCCATGGGAGCGGGAAGCCTTATGACGCTGGTGGTGCTCTCCATGCAGCCGGAGAACGCGCCCGACCTGGTCGTCTTGCTCGGCGCGCGCGTCGGTCTCTTTCTCGGCGGCGGAAGCTTGCTGCCGGTAGATGCAAAGATCATACAGATCGACGTCCAGGGGTCGGAGATCGGCCATGGTCGCAATGTCGATCTCGGTATTACCTCTGACTGCCGCGAAGCCCTGCGAGCGCTCATCAGGGCGGCTGAGGATCGTACGTTCCCGGACCGGCGCGACTGGTCGGCAGCGCTGAAGGGCGCGCAGCACGCCTGGCAGTTCCTCTACAAGGATGCGCTGGAATCGGACGGTACCCCCATGCACCCGCTGCGCCTCATGCAGGAGATAGACCGCTTCCTCGGCGACGACGACGTCCTTGCCATCGACGGCGGGGAGACGTTCGTCTGGATGCAGATGGCGGCCACGATGAACAAGCCCGGCCGTTTCATGTCCTACGGCTATCTGGGCTGCCTGGGCGTCGGCATCCCCTTTGGCATGGCAGCGAAGATAAGGTATCCCGATAAGCGGGTGCTGGTAGTGACCGGCGACGGCTCGGTCGGCCTCAACTTCGCAGAGTTCGACACGGCGGTGCGACACAAGCTGCCGATCGTCGTCGTGATCAACAACGATCAGGCCTGGGGGATGGTGAAGCACGAGCAGGAACTGCGCGGCGTAAAGATCCTCGCTTCGGAACTGGGCCCGGTGCGCTACGACCGCGCAGCCGAGGGCTTCGGCGTCTATGCCGAATTGATCACCGACCCGCTGCAGGTGCAGCCGGCGCTGGAACGCGCTTTCGCCTCCGGCCGTCCGGCCTGCCTCAACGTGATGGTCGATCCGAGGCCGCCGTCGCCCGTGACAGAGGCAGCGGTGGCATCCGGAGCGCCGTAGGGAGCGGCGCCTTCGGCCCGTCGGTTCGGGATCCCGAACCGACGGCGCGCGACGCGTCAGCAGGAGCGCGGCAGGCCACGCATCGTCGAAGCCTAGACCTCGCGCACCATCTCCGATAGCGCCCGTCGCGGCGTGATGAACGGCGACTCCGCCGCATAGCCGATGGGCAACAGCGCAACCGCGACTTGCTCCTCGATCGCGCCGACGACCTCCTGCACTTCCCTCTTTCGGAACGCGCCCACCCAACAGGCCGCGAGCCCCAGATCGTGCGCGGCGAGCTGCGCGTAGGCACAGGCGATCGTCGCGTCCTGGATCGCGTACAGGCTCTCGCCGCGATGCCCGTACTTCTCGCTCGACCGCGCGGGCTCAGCGAGGAACACCAGCACTACCGGCGCCTGCCCAACGAACTGCTGGTCAACGGCAGCTCGCGCCAGCGCCTTGCGGGCGGCGGGACTGCGCACGACGACTATCGAGTAGGCCTGCAGGTCGCCGGCGGAGGGCGCGCGATTCGCCGCGTGCAGTATCTTGTCCAGCTTCTCCTGCTCAACCGGCGTCTGCTCGTAGACCCGCGTAGAGTGCCTCTCTTCAATCAGCGTCATGAACTCCATGTCTCTCTCCGCTACGCCTGCTCCTCCTCACGACGCTTCGCCTCTGCCCGCAGCCTCGCCTGCTCCCGCAGCCACTTCGTAATCGGCGATGGCTCCGCCGGGTGCCATGCCTTGATCCAGTAGTCGAACTCGGGCCAC